>Ga0206838_10303_pt1 | contig 11292 bp, 4 predicted proteins | sample Alteio_BWOrgCont_26_FD_152879 | JGI IMG/M metagenome (GOLD analysis project Ga0206838, IMG submission 152879) | Enriched cells from forest soil in Barre Woods Harvard Forest LTER site, Petersham, Massachusetts, United States -... | ecosystem: Environmental > Terrestrial > Soil > Temperate forest >...
ACTCCACCTTTGGCTGAACCGGCCACGTCAGGTCCACCGACTAATGTTTCATCCGCCGAACGGCTGCCAGATGCCGAGCCTATAAGAGAAAAGAAGGCGCCACCGTCGGCAGAGTCATTCGACTTTTTCTCATCCAGCTCGTTCGTTCCAGCTGACAAAGTTCAGCGTGACGTCGAGAAGGCTGCGGCCCAGGCAAAGGTTGAAGCAGCTGAATGCGCAAAACCACAAGAAGACGAGTACGGCGATAACGAGTTTGCCACCAAAGCCAAAGAGGAAGGAGCGAAAAAGCTTCCTGCGGTAAGAGATGATTCCGATGACGATGACGAAGACGAACGTCCTAAAGTGACAGCTCCTCTAGGTTTCAAACCAAAGCAGAAGCGGGCCTCCGTGCTCGAAGACGACGACGAAGAAGAGACGACCTCTGTCAAGGTCAAGGCATCGGCCTCTGGTGGCGTTCCCAATCGCCGCAACTTTAGCGACTCCTCCACAATCGAGACGAACAATAAAGCTGACGACAGCAGCCACCCGCTCGCCGGCAAATTTGCTTTCTGGCAAGAGCAGGTCAACCTGTTCGGCATGACCATGAGCCGATTCAACAAATGGATGTTGATCGGAATCCTCATCTTTATTGTTGTCGTTGTCATCCAAACCGGCTTTGCCGTTTTTGACGCACTCTCGGGCGGAATGTCCGCCGGGGGAGGTCAACAGGCACCGGCCGCCGGTACTCTCAGCGGCACCTGGAAAGAAGGTTCAATTACCCTGCAGCCCCGACAAGGCGGCATCGTCAAAGGCATCATGCAGGTAGAGCAGTCAGGCGGCCAGTTCCAAGGAAGCGGCACTGATACGTTCCCCAGAGGTCGCACTAAGCAATTCGCCCTGAGCGGACAGATGCAAGGCAGCCAGGTCAGTTTCCGCAAGGTCTACCTCTCGCCCAGTGGTAAGCAGATGCCACCGGTGATCGAGTTCGGCGGCACCCTGGCGACAGAGAAAGGAAAAGCCCCTTACCTGTCGGGACAATGGAGAGCCTCCACCGACAGTGGTGCCAGCGCCGGACAATGGGAAGCCGAACAAACAGCGGCTGAGGCACCACCAGGTGATGACCCAGACAGATACAATCCACTCAAGTGGTGGACCCGTATGCCGCAAGACAAGAAATTCATGATCATTGCGGGCTGCGCGGTGGCCGTAGTCACTATAGTGATTGGTTTCTCCTTCTCTTTGTTCGGACCAGCCGGTTTGTTGAACATCTGGGAAAAGGAAAAGTACATTCCCTCGCAGTATCGCCGAGACCACCGCAAGATGGTGGCTGAGTTCTCTAAAGGTCTGCGTCCGGGAGGCTTGCCTCTGGGAAGACGTCTTGAGTGGAAAATCTGGAAAATCAAAGAGTGGGGTCATAAAGATCTCAACATGCCAGCAGCGGTGCGCAATCATGATCCGCACATCATGATTCTCGGAGCCGGCGACAAAGGCAAGAGCCGGCTCATCGCCGGCATGGTCACTCACGACATCGCCGCCAGTGATCGCGCCGTTGTCGTAATCGACTCAGACGGTGGCCTTGTCGATATGCTCACCCGCTGGATGGCAGCCAGTCCTCGAGCGAAAGAGTTCGCCAAGCGCGTTATCGTCATCGATCCCACCAACAAGGACGGCGCTCCCGGTTACAACCCGCTGGAAATGCCCGGTGACGGCAACCTCCAGAGCGCCGCATCATCTATCGTATACGGCTTCAAAGCGATTTATACGGAACCGCCAGGTTCGCAAACGCAGTGGAACGCCCAAACTGCCAACATTCTGCGCAACTGCGCTCTCCTTCTTATCGCTAACGGCAAGACTCTCACAGACCTCCCCACGCTGCTGAACGACAACGACTTCCGCGACGTGTTGCTTGAATCAATCGAGAAGAGAAAACGCGAACGATCCGAATTCATCACCCTGCTTGATACATGGGGACAGTACAAGAAATTGGCTAGAACCGACCAGTGGATCACCTGGACGGAGCCGATCTTGAACAGAGTTACACCCATGTTGGGCGACGCTCGTATCAGGCGCATTCTCACCAAACCGGTGGGAGACGTCAAACTGCAACAAGTGATCAACGAGAAGAAGATCCTTCTCGTCAAGGTGGCAAAAGGGCAGTTGGATCAAAACGCCAAGCTGCTCGGAAGCTTGATCGTGACCGGGGTGAAGCAGGCAGCTCTGTCGCTCTCCACCGAAACCCACTCCGCTCAAAATCCGGTCGCTCTCTATCTGGACGAGTTTGACGACTTCATCGACAAAGACACCATCGAAGCGATCACGTCGGAAACGGAAAAGTTCAAGATCGGCTTTGTCGGCGCCATCAAGACATTGCAGCATTTGCCGGAAGACTACCGCAACCACCTAGTCATCCACATCGGCACCATGTGTTGTTTCGCCCTTTCCAAGAAAGACGGCGACCTCCTGGCACCGCAGATGTTCCGCGTAGACGGAAGAAAGATCAAACACCAGACCATTCAAACCTTCTTCAACCGCGTCAACACATCGCCTCAGTTCGAATTGATTATGGACGAAGAAAAGCTCAACATCGACAGAGTAGTCGGTCAAGAGTCGCGCACGTTCTTCTGCTACAGAATTGGAACCGTAGCCGGTGTATTCAAGTTGAAGTCTTACGAATTCAACGATATTCCCGACAAGGTAGTGAACAAGTAGATTTTGGCGAAGATCCGCCAGGTCAAAACGGTAAACGCGCCTCCTGTAAGTGAAGACTGAGGAAGCGTCCATCTTGTTCTTGTTCGTCCCGAATTCGACGAAACTGGGAATGGGCCGGGCATATTAGCGCTTGACATTTGCCCCGGACGTCATTAATATGCTCTTATCTACTTAGTACAAAGGCCGAGTCATCGATTAGACCCCCAGGCATGGGGCAAGTTGAAGGTAGTGACTTTCTCCGCGATACTCCTGATTGATCGGGCCGCTTACTCGGAACGTTGAATGGACATTGTTGTCTGTCAAAAGTGTGGTGCTATCTTCAAAGGCAAAGGCAGAAATTGTCTTACCTGCGGCGCCATTGTCTCGCAGTATTCAACGACATCGATTCCTCTGATCGACCAACCTCCAGCACCAATGACGCCGGCTGTAGTACCAGATCCACGCTTGCTCGAGCGCATGGTGCACGAGCGTCAAATTATGAGTTCGACAGCGGCTACATTACAAGAAACAAAAACAGAAGAGGAGCCCAAGGTCGAAGAAATCAAATTTCCTGCCGCCGTTGCTGCCGCTGTTAGCGAAAGCGAGACCCCCGAGCGCACAAAAGATAGAGAATCAGACCTTGCACCACATTTGGTGCACAGAGAAGCCCCCGCCCCGGCCTTAGCCCAAGTCGGTGGGCCACCTGCTCAGACACAAATTCAAACACCATCTCCCTTGACCGGTCCCCTCGCCGCATTCGCCAATGCTGTCAACGCTTACAACGCCGGCAAAGCGAAACAGCAAGAAGGTCGCTCTTCGTCCGACTGCGGGGCCACCGAGCTGGTGACCTCATCGCTCAAACATGTGTTTGCCAGACAGAGCGTCGAAGGCGAGATTATTGGAGGAGAGACGTCAACAGAAGCTCTACCTTCTGACGAGACGACCGAAGACAAAAAATGGTCTGGTCCTCAAGATTTCTTCGAAGGCATTCGCCAGATTGCCCATGGAGCAGAAAAGAAAAGTAGAGCCCCTGAAGGCCGCGAGAAGTCGCAGCCTAAGGCTAGAGAGTCCGTTTCCGCAAAAGAAGTGCCCCCACCGCCACTTTCCCCTGAGCCGGCGCAAGCCGCTGTTTCCCCGGCCAAAGAGGAAGCGGAAGAGAAGGGGAGCCACAATCAAGTATTCGACTTCTTCGCTCCAGCCGAGGAGACTCGCAAAGAGCGAAGCACCAAGAAATCCAGTTCCTCTAGAAATGAGGAGGAGCACAAGCAAACAGCTGCTCATTCACATCATTTAAATCATGGCGAAAAGAAGCGCAGCGACAGCACCAACGAATTTCTATCCTCGTTTATGAAACCCAAGAAGGTCGAGATCGATCATGACGACCTCGATGATGACGAAGAAGAGAAAGCAGTGGAAGTTGTGCCCCCGCCAAAACGGCGCAGTTTTAGCGGCGAAGCCCCTCAATCGCTCAAACACGATGCTGACGAAGGCGATGATGATGAAGATGATGACGAGACTCCGGCCCGGCCCAAGAACAATATAACGGCATTCTTCGAAGGACGCTGCCATCTCTTCGGCATATCGATCAATCGCAAGACCAAGTTCATTCTCCTGGGCATTCTTGGGTTCTTCGGTTTGGTAATGCTGCAAACCTTGTTGACCCTTGTGTTCAACTTCGGCGGCGGAGGCATGGGCGTTGCTTCGTTGTTTAGAGCAGATGGAGATCTACCACCCTTGGCGGGTCCATGGACGTTGCGCACAACCATGACCAATCCCCCGGGAGGCACTACCGAAGGTGTAATGAAACTGGATCAACGCGGTGTCCAGATAAGCGGATCAGGTACCGACCAGTACGGCGCCTTTGAGATCACGGGCGGGGAGATCAAAGACGGCTCCCATCTGATCTTTCAGAAAGCCTACATCGTCAATGAAAACGGACAGTTGAAGCGGACAAAACCGTACATTGATTTTTACGGCACATTCTCAATTAAGAAGGGTCAACCCCCCTACGTAAGCGGAGTTTGGAAGGCGATCAAAACCGAAGGTGCATTCATCCAGCGCCATGACGTCACTCTCAATGGCGAATGGGAGGCCGCTCAAGTCAACGGAGACGTTTCAGCCCACGCCTTAAATGCTCCCGGTTCTCAAGGATCGCCTGCCCGTCCGATCATTTTCTTGCTGCTGCTTGCCACTGTCGGCGGCGTCGTCTATGTCGTAAACAAGTTTCATTTCCGTCGAAAGCAAACGCCGAAGGCTTCGCCAGACGAAGATGATGATGAAGATGATGACTCTGACTCAAAGATGCAAAGTGCACCGGCAAACTCTTCTCAAGCGGCAGGGGCGCCAGAGCCCTCTGAGAAGGGCAAGCAAAGCGAAGACTAAACTGGGTATAGTTTAGTTTAGGCAAGTCTAGCTGCCGCTGGGCGCTGCATGCTGTGGGTAAACCGATGACATCGCAAGATAGAAACATCTGGGAAGAGAGAATCGCCGATCTCAGGCGATACGATCTGGACAACCTCGATGTTGAGCCGATAAATCCGGCTGATATTACCAGCTGGCCGGTTCCTGGGTTGACATTCATTCGCATAGACGGCGTCCTGCGTTCCTGGGACATCGAGCGCGACAAACAGCAGCAACAACAAAACTCTCAACCGCAAGATAGCCAAGATCCAAACAAACCGGCCAAGCGCATGTACTTGATGGAAGACGCGATCTGCGGCTTGCACAGTCAGAAAGCGAACATGTCGTTTCTGATCATGGGCAACAAGATGGGCGTCAATTACTACCTCGGCTGCTCATTGCCGGGCATAGACGGCAACGGCGCCGGTGGCAGCGACACCGACAGTTCTGAGATGTCGGCGGTGACGATGCGTTCCATTCTCCACAGTGTTTACAACGGCGTCGACATTCATAAAGAGCCGTTCAGCAGTGCCACCATCAAGTCGATGATCTCGCCTCTGGCCAACAACATCGGCGTTGTCACAGGCAACCCCGCTCTCAAATCAACGGGCGGCGATTCAGAATCAGAACAGATTCAGCGATTGGCAGCCGGTTTGCAAGGTCATGATTTTGGCGTTCTCGTTCTGGCTGTGCCGATTCCCAGCCCATATGTCACCAAAGAAGAGTTTTCGGTCGTCGATCAAATTCAAAGGGCCCAGGAAAACGAAGACCCGGAAAAGAAACGAAGAATCAAGTATTACCTCGAGTTGATGGATTCCTACCTGAAGCACATTCAGTTGGGAACAGCGGTCGGCAGTTGGCAGGTCGGCGTGTATTATTTTGCCCCCGAGCGCTCAGCCTTCGTCCGGTTGCAATCGTTGATTCGGGCTACGTGGGTAGACGAAACCAGCCGTCCCACGCCATTGAGAACGCATGAACTGAAAGGTCTGCGCCCCCACCTCGAACAGTTCGGATTGATCAAGAATCAGAGGCCGGTTGAAGAAGCCTTCAATACGCTTTTGAGCTACAAACTGCTGACGCCGTTGAACTCTCGCATGCTCTCATCGTTTGTGCATCTGCCCAAACGAGAGATGCCAGGGTTCAGAATCAGACGTTCTGCCGAATTCAGCTTGGCGGAAATTCCGCCCAAAGATCCCACCAGAACGATCGCCATCGGCAACATTCTCGATCGCGGCATAGACACAGGCAACCTCTATTACATCGATATTGACGCCCTCCAAAAGCACACCATCGTATGTGGTGTCACTGGGGGTGGTAAGACGAACACATGTTTCTACTTGCTGGGTCAGCTATGGAAGCACGGCATTCCCTTCATGGTGATCGAGCCGGCGAAATCAGAGTACCGGCACATGATGCTCATGTCTTCCACATTCAAAGGCGTCGGGCAAGCCTTCTCCATGGGTGACGAAACGGTGTCGCCGTTTAGACTAAACCCATTCGAGATTATGAAGGGCGTGAAAGTCCAAACCCACCTGGACGCTCTCAAGTCGGTATTTAACGCCAGTTTCGAGATGTATTCGCCAATGCCCCAGGTCCTGGAGAAGTGTCTCAACTCTATTTACGGTGTGCGCGGATGGGATCTGGTCCAAAACAAAAACCGGAGATTGCCTCCCGGCATTCAGCCCGGCGATCCTGATTGTCCGCCGGAAATCTATCCGACCATGAAAGATCTGTACGAAATCATCGATCCGGTCACCGAGTCATTCGGATATTCAGAAAGAATCGGACCTGACGTGCAGGCTGCCTTGAAAGCCCGCGTCGGCTCCTTGCTCATCGGCGGCAAAGGGCAGATGTTGAATACAAGGCGTTCGATACCGCCGGAGGTGCTGTTCGGAAGACCGACCGTAGTGGAACTGAAGATGGTGTCTGAAGACAGCGAGAAGTCGTTCCTCATGGGTATGCTGCTCGTATTTTTGTACGAGTACCGAGAGTCGATGGGACCGTTCGAGCATCTTCAGCACGTCATGCTTGTAGAAGAAGCTCACCGTCTCCTGAAAAACGTTCCCACCGCTCAAAGCGGAGAATCAGCCAACCCAGCTGGTAAAGCGGTTGAATTCTTCACCAACATGCTGGCAGAAATTCGTGCTTACGGTCAGGGGTTCATCATCGCTGACCAGATTCCCAACAAGCTGGCGCCGGAAGCGTTGAAAAACACCAACCTCAAGATCATGCACCGCATCGTGGCCGTGGACGACCGTGACTCCATGGGCGGTTCCATGAACTTAGATGACATCCAGAAGCGACACGCAACCGCTCTCGGGCAGGGTCGCGCTCTCGTCTACGCCGAGAGAATGGAGATTCCTTATCACCTGGCCGTCATGTACGACAAGACAAAAGACGTGCCACCGCCAGATTCGCCGGCAGAGTCCGATCAGATCGTACGCGACGCCATGAAAGGTCTCAACATCGTGGCCACATTCGATCGCCACCTGGGTTGCAAGTTCTGCTTGCACCGATGTGACTCGGGCATTCTCGATACGGCTACGCTCGTCGCTGACGATGCGCTGTTTCGGCTCGTGTACAACCGCTACGTTCTTTCCACCATGAAAGACTTGACCCAGCTCGTTCACTTTCGGGCTCAGATCATTCACGAAATTCAGCGCGTCATAGGCGGTCGCGCTCGTTCGGGCAACATAACCGGCATTACCTGGTGTGTGCTCACCCAAGCCACAGAACGCTATTTCGAGCGCAAAGGGGAAGAAAACTACTGGTTCTACGATCAGGTGCGCGAGCAGCACCTGCGTTGGCTCAATTTGCTGCGTCCAGCCTTCCAACCGACAGAGACCAACCGCCGTCTCGACATATCGGTCCTCAAACAGTGGCGCGATGATTTCGTCGAGCTGCACAGGCGCGATCAAGGTCCATTGCCGACGTGCGGTCCATGCTTGTCGAAATGCCTCTATCGCTTCGAGGTATCGGAGGTGGTGCGTGATCCCAAGATCAAGTTCGACTTCAACTCCTCCATCAACAGAAAAGATACCCCGGCATCAGACTCGGCAGCCTGGTTCTGCCGGCTCCTCACTGAAAGGCTCATAGGAAGAGGCGACATCGATCTCGCTTACTGCCTTGCCGTTCACCTGATCAAAGATCAACAACTTTCCACAGACGCTCAGCTCGTACTTCTGCACAAAGTAAGAACCGCTCTGGAAAACTTCGAAGCCGAAGGCGAAGCGCAGCAACAGGCTGAGGAACAACAGCAATGATCGACGACGAGGACTTGCAGCAAGCATCCACCGCCGGCTCGGTTCAGGAAGCTTCAGCAGCTCCTCCGGACCCAACGACCAGCGGAGTTGTCGAAGAAGGCAACGATGCCTACGAAAACGAACTTCCCGTCGACGGAGATGATGCCGAAGAAGTCCATGATGCTGAAGAAGGCAACAATGCCTACGAACGAGAATTTGCCGTCGACGGCGATGATCCAGAAGAAGGACATACAGGCGAGCGTGAGCCTGCCGGCAGAAGCAAGGTTCACGCCGATCGCGAAGCCAACGAAGAAGGCGGTTTACCTCTTGCAGAAGAGTTAGGCATCGAAGACATCTCTTGCCCCGTATTTGGTGGCAGAGGGCGACTGTTCTCAGCCGCCGGTCCTTCATCACCCATAGCCGAATTCACCCAAGACTTTCTCGTTCTTCACCCGCCCCAAAAGCCGTTCGAAGAAGACGGTCCGGCAGAAGAGATTGCTATTCGCTGTAACGAGCAAGGCGTACTCTTAGATGAGTTGGGACAGCCAAAACAGATCGTAGGAGCAAAGTTCCACGGACGTTCTCTCTGGTTTTCCGGTGAACAAAAAGAAGGCACCCTGAGGCACTACGTCATCTGGTTCGACAAATTGAACGCTCCTCATAAGCTTTACGCATTGCGCCCCAGATCCGATGGCACATCAGGACTGGAAGCACTGACCAGCGACACCATATTCAAACTACGCAACCGCACCCACGACGGCGAACTCAGCGTCTTCCCCGATCTCCAAACTGATTAGTGTACGAAGCTCGTAAGAACTAGCGGGGTGCATTAGTTCCGAATTGAGAAACCTCAGTTCGTGAGCCGCTATCGTGTTTTTATCTCATTTTTAAATTGCCTTGCTACTTTGGTTTGGTTCCGAACCAGCAGGTCTTATTTGGAGATTCATTATGAACAAGGGCGTTTCAGCACTTTTAACGATGGCGACGCTGATAGTAACGGGTCCTTGTTTCGCTAACGAGGCCCATGGCACAGCCCGCTCACAACCGCAGCTCAAGAGGGAAATGGGCATAGTGATAATCCCGGTCAAGCCGATCCAACATGAACTGACCGAGCAATTCTTTCAATCGGTGGAACAGGCTGACTATCAGCATGCTCTGAAACTGGCAAATCTGATGGTCGAGCAGCAGCCCGATCAACCCACCGGCTATCAACTGCGCAGCACGGTGGAGTACGCTCTGGGCATGGAAGATCAGGCTAACAAAGACGCACAGTGGGCGGGCTCCGATTCCAATCAAATTGATGAGGCAGTTAAGCCGGCAAGCGCAAAAACGGCTCATACGCCAAAACGGGCAGCGAAAGTGGCCATCCACTGATCGACCTTTCGCATCTTACGCTGACAGTCTCTTGCCTGCCATGAACTTCTTGTAGTACATCTTCCAGTTGGATGACAGATCGTTTTGCACCATCTCTTGCGCCAGGCCCAGGGGCAAGTCGATGTTCAAAGTCCAGATGCCGCCGGAAGGCAACGTTTCCTGGCGCATGGAACCGGTCTCGGACAGCTCGTATACGAGAACGAGAACCCAGCGATCTTGTTTCTTGGCTTCCAGTTGCGAGCGCGAAAGTCTGGCCCCGAATCGGTCGACAGTGGTGCGGACGAGCCGGCAAGTATCAGAGTACTGCTCGACGCTTCTTTCGACTACGGTCTCGGCCGGCTGAGACTTGCTTACAGGTGGAACATTATCGGTTCCGCCCACCAACGATCTGGTGATACCGGACTCGTCGAAGAGGGTATCTGCGTCTTCCATCGACTCGGTGATTTCGTTGGCGCGATTGTGAGCAATGACGGTATTTTGATCGGCAGGGTCTTCGAGCAGCGACTTAGTGACAACAGGTTTGGGGGCGTTGCCTGTAATAACAGTGGCATCGGATTCTTCGTTTTCTATCGTAGTGTCGACGAAAGAGTAAGCACAAGCAGGGCAAACCGAGTTGCTTTGGGCCATGAGCCGCTGGCAGTTCGGGCACTCTTTGCTGACCAGTTCGACAATGGTGGTAGGATTGCCGGGAGCGATTGTCGGGCGCTTCGGCTTGTTGGAATAGTAATCGGCAAGGAAGGCGCCTATCTCTTCAGAGGTCGGCAACAGCAATTTCATGCCGCGTTGCAATTTGGCAGTCGGCAGACCCTTAGCATCACAGTCCAGAGGAAGGTTGTTCTTGGTGGCGAGCAGTTTCCACAACTTGAGATCGCTGAGGGCGGGATGCCTGATAGCGATCGATCGAAGGGTGTCGCCCAGGCGGACAACGTAACTGGGAGCTGGCGCTGTAATCTGAACAGCACCCAGCATACTTTCTATGTGAGCGCGACGATTCGCTGCTTCCGCTTTGTCTTCTTCACTTGGAGCCATTGTCTGGACTTCCGCCTGAGCCGTTTGCGCATATCGGGATAGATTTTGCCTTCTCCAATCACGCACCTGCTTCTTACTGGGGAGCAATAACACGGTACCGTGGATTAAGATCTGGGTCTGTTTTCCCTGAACCATCTTAACCGGAATTCGCCGCTTGTTCAATTCGAAGATGAGAACAGCCAGTATTCTGGTTCCCAGCCTCAATTGAGAGATAGATTCGAGAGTCTCGCCAGGGCGAACGACGTGACGCGCCTGGAACATATCTTCGTTGATTTGATCTTGACGGCGTTGATCTTCCTGCTGCTTTTTCTTCTGCTCTTCTTTGAGTTTCTGCTGGCGCTGTTGTTCTCTTTGCTCGTCTTGTTGTTTTCTCTTTTGTTCTTCGTCTCTCTCTCTTTGTCTTCTGAGATGCTCGTCTCTCTGTTGTTGCAACAGCTTCTGCTCGTGTTCCCATTGACGGTGCTGATCCAGGTATCGCTGATGTTGGGCATGCTTGTTCTGGGCTTCGAGTTGTTGTTGCTCCTGTTGCCTGTGAGCATCATGTTGCGCCTGATTTTGCTGTTGTTGTTGCAATTGCTGT
>Ga0206838_10286_pt2 | contig 11268 bp, 8 predicted proteins | sample Alteio_BWOrgCont_26_FD_152879 | JGI IMG/M metagenome (GOLD analysis project Ga0206838, IMG submission 152879) | Enriched cells from forest soil in Barre Woods Harvard Forest LTER site, Petersham, Massachusetts, United States -... | ecosystem: Environmental > Terrestrial > Soil > Temperate forest >...
GGGTAGGCGTTCCGTGTCAGGATAGGGCGGTAGCGTATAAATAGCCTTCCGATCGAGGGGATTAAACTGCGTATAGCTCGCCATGGTGGCTTCAGCCGTGGCTTGGAGAAAGAAAAACATTTCATTAAAACAAGTGGTGCCACTGCGAATCATTTCCGCGGCGGCCAAGAGGGAGGCGTCGTAGACCAGCTCGTGCGAAACCCAAGCGCGCTCTGTCGGCCAGATGTGGTTATGCAGCCAGTCCATCAAGGCAAGATCATCGGAGAGGCCACGGAAGAGATTCATGCCAATGTGTGTGTGAGTATTGACAAAGCCGGGTGTGAGGGCATGCGTTGCGAAGCGCTCAATGAGCGGCGCGGTATATTTTTTTTCGGCCTCGGCGCTGGGAAGCACATCCAGGATTTTATTTTTCTCGATGACCAGGGCGTGATGGTCCAAGGGTTCTAGAGTGTCACAGGGAATAACCCAACGCGCATGAATAATTTGGTCGGTTTGTTTCATAGTGGCTTCCTTCAGATATAATAGTATTTTAAATTATTATACCTGCTATAGATCTTCAGAGAAGTATCTTGCGCGATGGGGTGTTCTTCGAGGGGAGAATCGCGATTCTCCCCTCGAAGTGCAAGCACAAGCTTGGCTTGTGCGCAGCATATAAACAAATTGGTATAATAATCAGTATATCTCTAGTCAAAGGAGTATCCCCCATGAGGATGCGCAGTCTATTTTTGTTGTTATTATGGCCGGCTGTAATGACGGCGGCGGTGCCGGTGGAGAATAATTATCAGGTCAAGCTGCGACATTTTGCGGCCGAGCCGACGCCACAGCAGTTTACGATTTCCGGCCACGATCAAGCCATTTTAGTGAAGCCCACCATGGCGAGCTATACGCAGTTTAATCCCCTCGATCGGAAGGCTATTTATACGCTACCGCCCTATCCTGACACGGAACGCCTACCCCGCTTGGGGCAATGGATGACGGTGACTGACTTGGATGCGCGTCCCATTTATTTGCTGTCGCAGGCCGAGGTGCAAGGGTCTCAGGCCCCGCGTACTCTGGTACCGGCGCATTGGATTAGTCTGACGAATCCGCGGGGGCAATATATTATTGAACCGATTAATTATGTTTTTATTGTCTATCCCGGCAAGCAGCCAGCGGTGGCGGTCCTGCAGGCAGCTTTAAGACAGGCCGGATTTAGCGGTACGGCTTCTAATAATCACAGTGGCGGTTATTCCGCCTATATTGGGGGGCAGTTGTTTGGACAATTGACCACGCCACAGGGCGCTCCCTTGACCTACTCTAACCAAAATTTCCAAGTACAGAATGACCATTTTAGAATTTTTGGCGCCTATCCGCTCATGATCAACAAAAAAACAGCCACTTTATTTACAGCTTCAATCTCAGAGGAGTCGGGGTTGGAGTCCCGTTTGATGCGGCTGCCTCCCAAGAAGCGGCAGGCTAAATTAGTGGCGCTCAGTAAACAGCATTCAGAGAAGCCGGAGGACAATTATGGCCATCATTTTGTTGCTTTTTCCTGTGCGCGCAACAATCTGGCGGTGGGGCTGATCAAGGCGGGATTTCCCACATATTATGCCAGCATGGGTAATATTGTGAACACCGCCCGGGAGTCCACAGAAGACCATGATGGCAATGTATACCTCACGGTCATTTCCGGTTGAGACAGCCTCGCAACTCTGTGCTAGCATCAGCGCAAATCGAATAATAAGGAATATGAACATGTGGTTTAAGCAAGTCACTCTTCTGCAGTGGGCTACTTCTGTTCGTTATAAGACAGAGGACCTTCTTGCCAAGTTGGAACCCCTGTCTTTCTCGCCCTGTCTGCCTTCGCTGCCTGCCAGCCAAGGTTGGGTTTCACCGGTCAATGAAGAAAACGCGCCGCTGGTTCAGAATATCAATGGCTATACCATGCTGTGCCTGCAGATCGAGGAAAAAATTCTGCCCATGAGCTATGTCAACCAAGAACTCTTGAAAAAGCTCAAGGAAATTGAGACACAGCAGGGGCGTAAGCTGCGACAAAAAGAAAAGTTTGCGATGAAAGAGGAGCTCGTGGCCAGTTTGCTACCCCGTGCTTTTAGCAAGCTCACTCGTGTCTACGGCTACCTCGACCCGGAAAACAATTGGCTGGTTCTCGGAACGAATAATGAAAAGCGTATTGGCCAGTTCCGCACTCTTTTCACCCGCAGCTTGAACGAGGAAGTGCATCCGCTCAATATTAAAAAGTTGGGACCCACCCTGACACTCTGGCTAAAAAATCAGAATTACTCGATGAACTTTGCCCTGGAAAAAGCCTGCTTGCTGCAAGATCCGAATCAGCAAAATCGCGTGATTCGCTGCCAACACCAGGACTTACTGGCTCCCAGCCTGCAGGGCTTTATCAAAGATGGCTGCGAGGTGAAACAATTGGCCTTGTCTTGGCAAGACCGCATTCAATTTGTTCTCACCGAGGATTTTTCCTTGAGCGGACTAAAATATCCCGAAGAATTGCTCTCCGAAGCCAAAGATTTGGAAGCCGAAACCCTGCAACAAAAATTCATCGCCGACTTTTTAATCATGTCCGCAACCTTAACGAGCTTGCTCAAGGATTTGCATCTTGCCCTCCACATCCAAGCAGAACCCTCCGTACTCGCCAAAGCTAGCTAACCCGGGTTTTTCGTGGAGGAGGTGTCGATTCACTGTCACTGTCATCCCGACACGTTTCTAGTCGGGATCCAGCGCCTTAAAGCCGTGCCAGAAAAGACGCTGGATCCCGACTAAAAGCGTGTCGGGATGACAGTGATGGAGGGGGTTTGAGGAAAAACTAAACCGCTAAGGGCACATCCGGATTCACTTCCTGACTATAATCCACCCCGGGCATATTAAATCCAAAAAGCCGATAGAAGTCGTCGCGATACCCTTGGAGATCCGTTAACTCTTCCACATTCGCAGAAGTCAATGTCGGCCAAAGTTCAGCGATTTTCTGTTGAAGGGCTGCTTGCATCTCAAGATCATCGAGTCGCAACAGACCTTCGGAATCTTTCACAGCCCCTTGCGGCGAGTAGAGTTTCTCTTTGAAGAGGCGATATGCCTGCTCAATGCAACCCTCATGGGTGCCTTGGGCTTTCATGAGTTTATACAGCAAAGAAATATAGAGCGGCACCACCGGAATGGCGGCGCTGGCTTGCGTGACCAAGGCTTTATTGACAGAGATCAGGGCTTGGCCCCCCAGGGCTTTTAGCTTTTTGTCGAGTTGCTGCGAGGTTGCCAAGAGATGTTCTTTTGCTTTGCCAATCGTTCCATTTTTATAAATGGCATGCGTGAGCTCAGGCCCCAGATAAGAATAGGCCATCGTGGTGGCCCCTTTCGCTAATAAATTTTCCTTCATCAGGAAATCAATCCACATTTCCCAGTCTTCGCCGCCCATCACCGCAATGGTATTGTTCACATCGTCAGGTGTGGCCGGCTCCAGGCTCACTTCTTTTATGTCACCGCGGAAAGCATCGACGGTTTTACCTTTGAAGGGTTGGCCGAGCGGTTTGAGAACCGAAGAGAAAACCTGTCCTGTCACGGGGTGGACACGGCGTGGCGAGGCGAGGCTATAAATCACTAAATCCACTTGTTGCAAATCCCGTCGGATCAGCTCGGCGGTGCGCTGCTTGATCCCCTGGGAGAAGGCATCGCCGTTAATGCTTTTCGCATAAAACCCAGCCGCATGCGCGAGATTTTCAAAGGCGGCGCTGTTATACCAGCCCGGTGAGGCGGTACGGCCGTCTTCCGCTGCTTTTTCAAAAAAGACACCAATGGTTTTCGCCTGGGCGCCAAAAGTGGTCGCTATCCGGCTGGCCAGGCCATAACCGGTGGATGCGCCAATGACCAACACATTTTTTGGGCCACTGAAAGCAGGTTGCTGTTTTACATAGTTAATTTGTTGCAAAACGGCCTGGTGGCAGCCTTGGGGATGAGCAGTGGTGCAAATAAATCCGCGAATACGAGGTTGAATCAGCATAAGGGTTCCTTCAGGAGTTATTTTTTGATTGATCTGGGCTGGATTATAGTCGGACTGATCTTTTTCCGCTATAGCCTAGGGCGCAACGACGCCTGCGGGGCCGCTAAAGCCGCTGCCGGTTGTCGTACAAGAACCAAAGCTGCCATCCGGGTTCAACGGACAAAAGAAGGTGGTGTTTGTGGGGGTCACACTGTCATTGTTCGTCACATAGGCAAACGTGGTGGCGGCATTGATCGCAACCCCATAGGGTTGATCAAAGCCCGTGCCAGTCGGGAAGCAGGTTCCAAAAGAAGGCGAGCCTGTGATTGGACAAACAGAGACCGTATTATTGCCGCGATTGGTAATGTAAGCAAAAGTATTGGCGGCATTCAGGCTGATGCCGGTGGGGCTATTGAAGCCTGTGCCAGAGGAATCCAGGCAGCTGCTTAAGACCCCATCCGGCCCGATGGTGCAAATGAAGACGGTATTGGCCCCGCGATTGGTGATGAACGCATGGGTATTGGTGGCGTCGATGGCAATCCCTGAAGGGTTCGTCAGTCCCGTCGCGGTGGTATCCGTGCAGGTGCTTAACGACCCATCCACACCACTGATGGGGCAATAGAAAACGCTATTGCTAGCGCTATCCGTCACATAGATGCCGGTGCCTGTGGGATTGATGCTGACGCCAATCGGGCTTGTGAAGACGCCGCCACCCGAGGTGACAGTACAGCTGGGGAAAGTGCCTGCTGCATTAATATTGCAGTAGGTGAGAGCGGCATCGCCATTATCCACCACGTAAACCAAGGTGCGGCCGGTATTCAAAGCAATGCCCGTTGGAGAATTCATTAATGTGCCGGTGGTATTGCAAGTGCCAAAACTGCCATCCGTATTGGTGGTGCAAGCGGAAATGGTATTGCTACCCGTATTTGCCACATAGGAAAAACGCGTGATCAAGAGATTGGCGCTATTACTGGTAATGGCATTCGAGGTTGCCGTAATAGTGGTGTTGCCGAGACTGATGCCGGTTGCAAGCCCGGTGCTATTAATGGTGGCTACGCTGCTATTGCTAGAGTTCCAGCCGGCGGATGCTGTCAAGTCTTGCGTGGAACTGTCGGTGTAAGTGCCTAGGGCGTTATATTGCTGTGTGCCACCGACCACAATGCTGGCGGTGGTCGGGGTCACGGCAATCGAGACTAAATTGGGCGCCGTGACGGTCAAGAGGGCAGTATTGCTGGTCACTGTGCCTGCGGTTGCCGTGATATTGGAGGTGCCTATGCTGACGCCGGTGGCAAGGCCTGCGCTATTGATGGTCGCAATGCTGGGACTGGCGGACTGCCAGGTGACGGTTGTCGTTAGATTTTGTGTCGAGCCATCCGTGAAGGTGCCGAGAGCAGTGAATTGCTGTGTTAGTCCTGCGGGAATGCTGGCGGTTCCCGGTGAAACAGCGATGCTGGCCAGGGCTGGTCCCCCCTGCGCGACATTTAAAGGAAACGGTGTTCCGGCGCAGACCAGGCTGCCGGGAAAGCAAATAAAAAGATGGTGGTTCGGATTGGGATCTTGGGCGTCGATGGGCCCGGTCACGAGGAGAGTGAGGGTGCAACTATCCCCGGCTTGCCCACTGGGCGCTAAGTTAAAATCCAACAGACAACCGGAGTTGACGAGGCTGGTGTTCGGCGGTAGGGATTGCACAAAATTATTGTTGCGTTGCAGGAGGGTATTGTTCGTGACGGTGTAAGAGGCGAGCACGGTGCCGTCGAGGGGTACCGAGGTTGGCAAGCTGCCATTGGGGAGAATGTTCAACGGCAGGGCGTTCGCTTTTATAAAGAAAGAAGCGAGAAAAATAACAGTCAGAATGAGCAGACTCTTCTGCATGAATTTTTCTGTCCAGTCCATAAAATCGCTTCTTCCTTTTCAAAATAAAAAGCTCAGTTGCGCCAACAGCATATTGGCATATAAATGATTTTGAGAAAGGGTTCCGGATACTGTATTGCCATTGATGTTCGCCGGCCCGAGTGACACTGTCCCGAGATCCGTGAACCGATAGCCGAGTCCTAAGCGGACGGCTTCCGTGAGATCAAAGTCAACGCCCAGACCGGCGGCATAGCTAAAGGCTGTGGAGGTCTGGTTGCTAAATTGGCGTGTGAACGTTAAAAAAGGCGGTACGTTCGTATTGTAATCATAGGCGCTATTGAAGGACAGTCCGAGCCCCAGCAAGAGGTAGGGGTGAAAGCGGTTTTTTTGGTAGAGCAGCTTGGCTTCGGCGAGCACTTGTCGGCAGGTGGCGCTATAACTGTAATTGTATTGGTTTTGTGATTGCGCATCGGTTCCCTGAAGGAAGCTGCCGCTGGCTTGATAATTTGTGTAGACCTGATCAAAGTCGACACCGGTTTGCAAGGCAAAGCGGGGTTGAAAACGCCATTCACTGCCCAGGAAGATCTCAAAGAACGCACCGGACTGCGAGGGCTTTTGAGCCGTATAGTAGTAATATTCGTCGGTGGTGGGATTGCGAATTTGAAAGGATTTGGACTGCCCGACCGTGGAGTTCAGAACCAAGCCACCGCCCAGCATAATCAGCGGATACCAGGTTTGCGTTTCGCGATAGGTCGGAAAAGGGTTGCTATTCCAGCAGGCGGGGTCTTGGCTATTCTCACAAGGATGTAAGTTCCCGTCCCAGTCGGCTTCCGGCGGTGGGGTTGCGGCAGTCTCCGCAAAGGCTGCAGGTGTGAGCGCCAGAGCAAAGCAACTCAGGACGGCGAATTTTTTTGTGGCGAGCCATTGTCTTGTCACCCGAGAACTTCCTTCTTAGGAGCGCACCACGCTATTGATCATTTCCTTGATCTTGGCGAGCGCTACGCGCTCCAGCATTTTGGGATTGAGGTGGGGCAGGTTGGGGATTTCATTGGCGACCACCACGGCATCCACCAGGGCCGGTCCTGGCACCGCAAATGCTTCTTCGATCGCCGTTTTTAAGTCTTCGGGCTTTTTGGCGGTGAAGCCGTGACCGCCACAAGCACGCGCGAGTGCTACAAAATCAGGGTTGGGGAAGTCAATGCCTTGATGATACGCCGGAAGGCCGACACTTTCGGCTTCCAAGGTAATGAGCCCAAAGCAAGAGTTATTATAGATGATGATCTTGACCGGCAGTCGATGTTGCACGGCTGTCAGAAATTCACTCATCAACATGTTAAAACCACCATCACCACACAGGGCAATCACTTGGCGGGAACGATCCAGGGCCTGTATGCCATTGGCTTGGCCGAGCGCAGTGCCGACGGCTCCATTGTTGAAGGAGCCGAGAATACGCTGGCTTCCCCGTTGGCGCAGCCAGTTGCCAGACCACAGTGTATTTAAGCCAGTGTCCAAGACGAAGATGGCATTGTCCTCTGCTAGATCGCTCACCAGGCGGGCCACCGCTTGCGGATGAATGCGGTCTTTGCTGCGCTTCAGGTCCGCTTGTTGATCAAGCATGTGATCCCACTGTTGTCGCTCTGCCGCGAGCTTTTCAAAAAACGCGCTGTCATTCTGTGGCGCAAGCTGTTGCAATAAAAATTGGAGTGCAGGTCGCGCGGAGCTCAGAATGCCAAGGGTGGTTGGTAGGCGTCGACCCAAGACTTCTGCTCTTTCATCAATCTGAATAACGTTTGCTTTTTGTGGTAAGAATTCCGAATAAGGGTAGTCGCTGCCAATCATCAGCAACAGATCGCAATTTTGCATGGCTTGGTAGACAGGTTTGGTGCCGATCATGCCGATACCGCCCATCCAACGGGGTTCCTCGTAAGGCATCAAATCCTTGGCTTTGACGGAGTGCACTAAAGGTGCTTTCAGTCTGTCGGACAAGAGGCGGAGCTCTTCAGCGAGGCCATGGCAACCCGCGCCGCAAAGAATAAGAATCTTTTTTGCCTGCCGGATGAGGTCCAGCATGGCGGTCATTTCTTCTTCGCGAGCTGCCAGTTCTGTGCGTGGTTTTAAACTTTGGAGGCTGGTGAGGGTGCTCGTGACTTTGGCACTGACAACGTCTTGGGGCAGTGTCAGATGAGCAACACCGCGGCCGGCATAAGCTGCGGCAATGGCTTGATGGATGAGGCCGGGTGCTTGTTCGGGGGTGGTCAGTGTTTCGGTATAAAGAGAAACATCACGAAATAGAACATCGGGTCGAGTGGTTTGAAAAAAGTCGATGCCGTGCAGCTTGAGTGGCATATCGCCGGAGAGGGCAAGCACCGGGGCATGGTCGCGTGCTGCTTCATAAAGCCCTGCGACTAAGTGAGTGCTACCGGGTCCTGTGGTGCCAGCGCAAACCGCCAGCTGGCCTGTGAGCTTGGCTTGGGCGGCTGCAGCGAGAGCAGCTCCTTCCTCATGACGCACACCGATCCATTCGATGGAGGTGTGCCGGACCGCATCCGTGATATGATTTAAGGAGTCGCCAATCAAACCAAAAATCTGCCGGACGCCAATTTGTTCAAGGGTTTTAACCAATAATTCTGCAACCGTTTGTGACATGGAACAATCCTTATTCCAAAGTAAAATTAGTGTAACTGAACCGCTGAGACTCCTCAACCGTTTATGCGCCTGGCAGGCGAGCGTCACCTGCGGTGGCAGTCAAACTGCCTGACTTTCTTAAGGCAAGCAAAGTCAGGATCGGCCCCAGGGTTTCGAGTACCGCAATCGACGTTAGGATAATTTGTGAAAGCAGTTCGGCGGTCTCCGGCGACACATGTTTGACAGCACCCAAAAGGCCAATCGCAGTGCCTGCCATGGGTAAGAGCGTGACGGCAAGCGCCAGATTGTTTCCCGGTGTCTCCGGGCGAGAACTCCAAGCATTGACTGCAACGATCGACAGGAATTTGCCTATAAAGCGGGCAGAAATCAGGGCCACCACAATTCCGCCAATCGAAAAAAGCGCAGTGAGATGAAGGTTTGCCCCTGCGAAAACAAAGAGAATGATAAAAAATATTTCACTGCTATGCCCAAACTCTACTTCGAGAAGATCCTTGTTTTTATCAATGTTAGTGGTCGCAATTCCAAACAGGAGCGAGGTGAGCAAGGTGGATAAATGAAAAGCCTTGGCCACGCCATTGGCCAAGAGGAGCACGGCAATCAGCACGGCAAATTGACTGTTTGCATGCTTACCGAGAAAGCGCCCCAAATGTACCAAAAGTAGGCTGAAAAGAAGAGATACAGCCACAGAGCCCAGCAATGCATAGAATGGCTGAAAAATTTGTAAGGAAAAGGGATTAAACTCTTTGAGGCTGAATTGGAAGAGAAAAATAATGCCGGTGAAGAATACAAAAGCGAGAATATTATTGAATGCGGTCAGAAATAAGGACTTTTCAATGAGGGGTCCCTGCGCATCATATTCTTCGGCAATGAGTAGGGTAATGGCGGGCGAGGAGGCGACGCCAATGGCAGAAAGGAGCAAAGCGTTAAAGATGCCGACATGGAAAAATTGTAACACAATAAAAATTAAGAAAAATGAGGCCAGGCACTCTAGCAAGCTCATCCACGCCCATTCTTTTCTTTGGAATATCCATGGAAGATGAACGTGGGTGCCGAGCTCAAACAAAATTAAACTCACGGCCAATTCAGTAAAGATTTCCGCTTTGGCGAGCACTGCCATGGATAAGATATGCAGCCCGTGCGGGCCTAAGAGAAACCCTGCGATGATGTAGCCCGTAATGCGGGGTAGGAACCGACTTAAATGGGCCAAGCGGCCACCGATGACGCCAATGAGCAGGAGAATGCTGAAAGCCATCAGGCTGTTGACGTGAAACGCACTTGCAACAATCGAATCGGTCATAACTCATTATTATGGCGGTGCTCTGGCGTATTCGCAAGAAAAATGAATGGGAATGGCCAGCGGCTTTTCCGCCTCAGAACCTTGCAAGGGGGGAATTTTAGGTTAGCATAGCCTTTTAAGGCTGAGGATGTTGGGGTATGCAAAAATGGATGCGATGGCTCGTGGCGGCCTTTCTTCTCGGAGGGCCGCTGTATGGCGGTGCGGAGGAAAATGAAAAAGCCTTGGCGCATGCCTCGCTTAACTTTTTAAAAGTGAATCATTTTGCAGAGCATATTGCCGCCCCTTTTGAAAACGATTTTAACTTCGGCTACGGTCCTTCAGACAATGCGCAGAGTATCTTGAATTTTAAGCCCGTGCTTCCTTTTCGATTAACCCCCGCCTATGATTTGATTATTCGTACCATCGCGCCGCTGTATGCACGCACCGCAACGCTCAATCAACAAAATATCATTGCCGGGCATTACATCAATGGCTGGGGTGATTTCAATCCGACGTTCTTCGTCTCACCGTCTCATTTTCACATCTTTTGTCTGGGACTCGGCCCGACTCTTTTTATGCCGACCTCGTCAAATTCAAAAAATATCGGCAGTGGAAAATGGAGCCTGGGTCCCGAATTTGCAGTGGTCGCTATTCCAGGCAATTGGATGTTTGGTTTTCTGACCTATAATGTGTGGTCGATTGCGGGTGAAGAAAATCGGCCGGCCGTGGCTCAGTTTTCTTTTCAATACTTGATTTCCTATGTTTTTGAATCCGGCTGGTATATCTCCAGCAATCCGAATATAACCGCAAATTGGAAGAAACCGGCCTTCCACACAGCGAGCGTTTTCAGAATCAGATCCACGTCTCTTTTTTCTTCGGGTGAGTTGGCCTCACCGACATGCAGCGCCAACCCAATATTTTTAGATAAAGCGTATTCCAAGGCTGCGCCGGTAAGCTGTCGCGGCGCCAGGTAATTTCCACTGAGATCGATGCCTACCAGCAAGCCGCTCCGTGCTTTCTCGATCGCCACCGCGTCAACGATTTCATAAGCCCGTTCCAACGTACAACTACTGCGGTCCAGGCTCAAAAGTCCGTAGGCGGCCTTGCGGCTTGCAAAGCGGGTATTCGCCTCTCTTAAACCGCGCACAAAACTGCGGATATAGGCTTGCCGGGCAGAGGGGCTTTCCCCCTTGGGTGTCGTGCGAATTTCCAGATAGCCGGCCTTGGAAGAAGCGACCACTGCCAGCACTGCCTGACAAGTGTCTTCCAGACGGGTCATGATGCGGTGAACAAGAGGAAACTGCTGCCAGAGTAATTTTTCACATTCCGCCCTGCATACCTCATCCTCCGGGGCGGCCCGCAGTTTTTCACGCCTAGCCTGGTATTCGTGGCGTAATTTTTCCAGCTGTTGATAACTGGCCTCTGCATCGCGCCCATTCACCCGGGACCGTGTCTTCAAAAACCGCAGGCTCACGCTCCCATTCAAATGCAAATGCAGATCACTTGTTTTCGCTCC
>Ga0206838_10305_pt1 | contig 11265 bp, 10 predicted proteins | sample Alteio_BWOrgCont_26_FD_152879 | JGI IMG/M metagenome (GOLD analysis project Ga0206838, IMG submission 152879) | Enriched cells from forest soil in Barre Woods Harvard Forest LTER site, Petersham, Massachusetts, United States -... | ecosystem: Environmental > Terrestrial > Soil > Temperate forest >...
AGTTCAGGAGTCCATCCCGCAGAGGACGATCTTGGCGACGCTGGCAGCGCGCGACGATCTCATGGCTGGATTCACCGCCGAGCGTGACATGGGAACCGAGGGCGCCGGTTCAGCCGATACGGCGGTGCGCAACGCCGTCAACGATGGTCTGATTCCAGGTCCGCGATTGCGCATTAGCGGGAATGCTATCGATATTCTCGGTGGTCATGAGGATGCGAACGACTTCAATCCAGCGCAGCATGTACTCTCGAACGCGACCTACGCCAACAACATTGACCAGATCATCGAAGCGATTCGTGAGCAGTTCAAGCAGGGATCGGACTTCGTCAAGATGTACGTGACCGGTAAGGATTCGATCCGAGATGGAGTTTTCTCGACTCCGTATCAATACACCACGGCGCAGCTGAAGGCTGCTGTCGATGAGGCGGCTCGGGTGGGCAAGAAGGTGGCGGTACACGCCATGGGCGAGCCGGGCACACTCTACGCGGCGCAGGCGGGCGTGGCGTCGATCGATCACGCGGCGCAGTTGAGTTTGGAAACAATGCGCATCATGCGCGAGAAGCAGATTCCGGCGGTGCCGACATTCACGATCTTTGAGTACTTTGCCGACCACGCAGCGAATCCTGAGACTGCAGCGAGAGAGCGCGCGATGTTCGACTATCATGCGGCGGAGTTCAAGAAGCAACTTGCGGCGGGAATTCCCTTCGCTGTCGGGTCGGATGTCGGGCCGTTTCCGCACCGCACCCAGGCCCGGGAACTGGTGCTGATGAACAAGCTGGGAATGCCATCGGCCGAGGTCCTGAAAGCAGATCTGATCAATGGAGCCAGGCTGCTCGGCTGGGACGGAAAGATCGGCGAGCTCAAGGCCGGGTATTACGCTGACATCATTGCCGTGCCAGGTGATCCGTTAAAGGACATCAGCGTCACCCAGCACGTTTCTTTCGTGATGAAGGGCGGCGCGATCTACAAGCAGCCCTGATTCCCCATTTCATATCGCCTTGTCGGCTATCGCTAAGGACTGATCCATAGCCTCTACACCCAGATCGATCTCCTCTCTGGTGATGATCAGAGGTGGGGCCACGACGAAGTGGCTGATCCAAGCCTGGAGGGACACCCCCCTCTTAAGCATGTCGGCGGCGACCTGCTCGACCACAGCAGGCTTGCCGTCTACCTTGTCCTGCATGGTGTTGAAGGGAGTCTTGGCCTGCGGGTCGCGGACCAGTTCGACGGCCCAGAAGAGGCCCAGGCCGCGTACCTCGCCGATGGAGGGGTGCTTCGGCTTCAGGGCGTGGAGCTTGTCGCCGAGATACTTACCCATCTCGCGGGCACGGGCGACCAGGTCGAGGCGCTGCATCTCGTGGATGGCGGCGACGGCCGGGGCGAGCGTCATGGGGTGAGCCTCGTAGGTGTGTCCGTGGGCGAAGAAGTGGTCCTCAAAGTACTCGGCGATCTTAGCGGTAGTGGCGCAGAGGCCGAGCGGGACGTAGGCCGAGGTGATGCCCTTGGCGGTGACGAGGATGTCGGGCTTGACGCCCCAGTTGTCCATGGCGAACCACTCGCCGGTGCGGCCCCAACCGGACATGACTTCGTCGGCGATGAGCAGGACGCCGTGGCGGTCGCATATCTCCCGCAGCCTGGGCATGTACTCCTTCGGAGGGACGAGGACTCCGTTGGTGCCGACCACGGGCTCGACGATCACGGCAGCCACGTCGCTCTCGTTGACGATCATGTGCTCGAGGTAGTCGGCGCAGGCGATTCCGCAGCCGGGATAGGTGTGTTTGATCGGGCACTTGTAGCAGTTGACTTCGGGGGCGAAGACGAAGCCCTGGCCTTTGCCGCCCACGGACTCGAGGGGCCAGCGGCGCGGATCTCCCGTCGCGGCGATCGAGGCCATGGTGGATCCGTGGTAGGAACGATAGCGGGCCAGGATCTTGGTCTTGCGGGTGTACATGCGGGCGATCTTGAAGGCGGCTTCGTTGGCCTCGGTGCCCGAGGTGGTGAAGAAGAATTTGTTGAGGCCTTCGGGGAGAACTTCGAGGAGGAGGCGGCTCAGCTCCACCCGGGTGTCAGTGGCGTAGCCGGGCATGATGTAGGGCAGCTTGCGGGCCTGCTCGGCGATGGCTTCGATGACGGCCTGGTTCTTGTGGCCGAGGTTCGAGCACATCAGCTGCGAGGAGAAGTCGAGGTAGCGGTTGCCCTTTGCGTCGGTGAAGTAGCAGCCCTCGGCATCGACGATGTGCATCGGGTTCCAGGAGCGCTGGTACTTCCAGGTTCCGTAGTTCAGCTTTTTGGTCCACTGGACCACTTCTTCAGTGGTCATGGCGGCGGATTCTGGAGCGGTGATTTCGATGGGATTCATGGGGTGCTTTCCTTCGTCCCCACTACTATACCCCCCTCCTTGTGATTTGTTACCGATTCATTCCATTGGACTTAACGAATTGTGGATTGCTACTGATTCATAACAAATGGCTTACGTTAAAGATCTGAATACAACTAAGTTATGCTGAAGATCATCAGTTGATTCTTCCCATTTGGGAATCGGGCCGCGACAGAACTGAAGACGCTCCTCCATAAAGAAAAGCCCGCCGGGTGGCGGGCCTTTTCGTCTCTATTTCCATTCTAGCGGATTGGGAGAAATTGTCGGCCAACTCCTTTGAGGAGGATGCGATCGGAAGCGTTTCGGAAAGCGAAAGAAAACCGGGTGAGGTGCGTACACGAAGAGTAGAATCCTCCCGTTGGGCGTACCGAACCGGAACGCCGACGTCCGCACGGCTCGTTCCCCCGAGGCCAGAACCCAATTGCCTCCATCTGCACGACGCCTCCGCTCCTTACGATGTAAGAGCTGTGTGGAGGCCTGCACTAATGAAATCCCCGATCTGTGTCACCAATATCTGTGTCACTAAAGGAAACAGACTGGCTCTTTCAGCATTGCAGGCTTGATGCTTGCAATCGCGCCGCTCTGGTTGTTGCTCGCTGCGGCTGGTACATCTGCGCACGCTCAGACTTCTAGTCCAGCGGACTGGACCCAGTTTCATCGCGACAACATGCAGCGATGGAATCCCTATGAGACGGTTCTTGGCGTCAACAACGTTGGCAGCCTGCAGGTGAAGTGGGCATACCCCATCGGTCTCGACCCCGGTGGTCTACCTTCCTCGCCCGCTGTAGCAAATGGGGTGGTGTATGTCGGCTCATGGACCGACCTCAACGTGTATGCGTTGAACGCCAGCACTGGCGCCAAGCTGTGGAGTTACACCGCGGGAGGTGGCGTGGAATCCTCGCCTGCACTCGCGAATGGGGTGGTCTATGTGGGATCCAGCGACAGTAACCTCTATGCGCGGAACGCCAGCACCGGCGCGAAGCTGTGGAGTTACACCACCGGAGGTGGCGTGGGATCCTCGCCTGCACTCGCGAATGGGGTGGTCTATTTCGGATCCGGCGACGGTAACCTCTATGCGCTGAACGCCAGCACGGGCGCCAAGTTATTGAGCTATGCAGCGGCGGGCAATTCCTCGCCCGCCGTGGTGAATGGGGTGGTGTATGTCGGCTCCGATGACGACAACGTGTACGCACTGAATGCCGCCACCGGCGCCAAGCTCTGGAGCTATGCGACCGGAAGCGTTGTGAGGAGTTCGCCTGCAGTGGCGAATGGGGTGGTTTATGTCGGCTCGTGGGACGGCAACGTTTACGCGTTGAACGCCAGCACCGGCGCCAAGCTGTGGAGCTATAACATCGGAGGCCTTTACACTGTAACTTCCTCCCCGGCCGTAGCGAACGGGGTGGTTTATGTCGGCTCAGGCGATAATGTGCCTCCAGTGTTACCCGATACCGACATAATATATGCGCTGAACGCCAGCACCGGCGCCAAGCTCTGGAGCTATGACATCGAAGGCGGCTCGGGATTCGGGGCGGTCTCCTCTCCCGCCGTTGTGGATGGGGTGCTTTACATGAGTGGTGGAGTCGGATTTACCTTTATGGGTTATGTTTACGCCTTCGGGCTGGCCAGTTCCAACAGCGCCGATCTCTTCCTGCGGATATGGCCATCTACGACGACGGTCCATCAGGGCGATTTGATCACCTATGCCTTTCCGGTCTGGAACCTTGGTCCAGACGCCGCTGATCAGGAAGTACTGAACACGCACGTGCCGGAGGGGACGACCTTCGATTACATCCGCATCTCGGGCACGCCGGGGCTGGGCACGTGCACCACTCCGCCCTACGAGGGAACTGGAGAAATCGTCTGCCACGAAAACAGCGCCATGGCGTCGAATACCACGTGGACAGTACGTCTGACTGTGAGGGTAACGGCTCCTTCGGGGACAGTGATTACCGAGAGCGCAACGACCACGGAGGAGACCCCTGATCCTAATCTTGCCAACAACACCGCGACGGTGAGCCTCACGGTACAGTGACGAGAAGGCAAAAAACGGATCAAAAGCGTTTCGGAAAGCGAAAGAAAACCGGGTGAGGTGCGTGCACGAAGAGTAGAATCCTCCCGTTGGGCGTACCGAACCGGAACGCCGACCTCCGCATGGCTCGGTCCCCCGAGGCCAGAACCCAACCGCCTCCATCCGCATGACGCCTCCGCTCCTTACTGATGTAAGAGCTGTGTGGAGGTGTGCTAATGAAATCCCCGATCTGTATCACCAATATCTGGGTCACTAACAGGAAGCAGACTGCTTCTTTCAGCATTGCTGGCTTGATGCTCGCCATCGCGCCGCTGTGGCTGATGCTGGCCGCGGCCAACACTTCCGCGTATGCACAGACGTCCGATAATGTTTCGAACGCAAGCGCGACCACCACCCCCGCACCCTCACCCGGGGACTGGACACAGTTTCTCCGAGACAACATGCAGCGCTGGAACCCGTATGCGACGATCCTTAATGTCAACAATGTTGGCAATGTCAACAATGTTGGCGGCCTGCAGGCGAAGTGGGTGACTCGCATCACCGATCGCGACAGCGGCACTCCACTAACCTCGCCTGCAGTGGCGAATGGGGTGGTTTATGTCGGCTCCCCCACGGTCAACTCCGGCGGCCCCTCCAACGCCGTCTACGCGCTGGACGCCAGCACCGGCGCAATTCTGTGGAGCTATACCGCGGGAGGCGCTGTGGGATCCCAGCCCGCAGTAGCGAATGGGGTGGTTTATTTCGGCTCGGACGACTTCAACGTGTATGCGCTGAACGCCAGCACCGGCGCCAAGCTGTGGAGCTATGCCACGCGATTTTATGTGGAATCCGCGCTCGCCGTGGCGAACGGGGTGGTTTATGTCGGCTCCGATAAACTCTACGCGCTAAACGCCAGCACCGGCGCTCTGCTTTGGAACTATGCAGCGGGAGGCTTGCCCGCCGTGGCGAACGGGGTGGTTTATGCGGGCTGCGGCGCCAACCTGTGTGCGCTGAATGCCAGCACCGGCGCCAAGCTGTGGAGCTATGCCGGAGGAGGCGGTGGCACGCCCGCCGTAGCGAATGGGGTGGTTTATGTCGGCTGCAGCGACGGCCTGTGTGCGCTGAACGGCAGCACCGGCGCCAAGCTGTGGAGCTCTCCCGCCGGGGGATCCGCGCTCGCCGTGGCGAATGGGGTGGTTTATGTCGGCTCTGGCCCCAACGTGAATGCGCTGAACGCCAGCACCGGCGCTTTGCTGTGGAGCTTGGCGGGCTGCTGCGGCGATTTCGGCTCTCCAGCCGTGGCGAATGCGGTGGTTTATGTCGGCGCCAGCTTCGGCACCTTCTTCGCGCTGAACGCCAGCACCGGCGCCGTGCTGTGGGGACCCTATTACGTAACTCAGCAATCCTCGCCCTCCATTGTAGATGGGGTGGTGTATCTCACTGCCGCAGACTCTATTGGAAACTTGAATGTTTTCGCCTTCAGTTTGCTTGGCAGGGCCGACCTGTACCTGCGGATACGACCCAATACGACGACGGTCCATCAGGGCGATCTGATCACCTATGCCCTTCCCAGTGTGGAATCTCGGACCGGACAATGCTGATTACGAAGTGCTGAATACACAAGTGCCGGCGGGGACGACGCTAGACTACATCCGCATCTCGGGAACGCCGGGGCTGGGGACGTGTACGGCTCCGCCGTATCAGGGAACAGGGCAGATTGTCTGTCATGAGAACAGCGCCATGGCTCCGAACACGACGTGGACAGTGAGAGTGGTCGTGAAAGTAACGGCTCCGGCAGGCACGGTTATCACGGAGAGTGCAGCCACGATGGCGGACACGCCTGACCCCAATCTGGCGAACAACACCGCGACGGTGAGTATCACGGTGCAGTGAGAGCATGGGGCATCGCCGCGAGAGATAAAACGTCGACCTCAGGAAGTCGGTCCGCTTCCGATCAAGGGCAGCGACGAGGCGGTGGGTGTCGAATGAGAGCTCGCGGGAACCCGCAATGGCACCTGCCCATCGCTTGATCTGCGGCTCCGGAGTTCTTGTGGGGGTTGTTCTTCGGCGCTGCCCTTGTTGCGGCGTTTTTTGTCGAATCGGGGCCGTGTTTCATTCAATACACTGGGGCCATGCAGGTTCTATCGATCAGCCGCCGTCTTGTGGACAAGTTTCCGCCGGAAGCCTTCACGCCCGAATTGATTGCTGGTGAGGCGGAGAGGGTCCGCGAGCTGTATGCCAGCGGCCTGCTGCGGCAGGTATGGAAGAGAGGCGATATGCCGGGGGCGAGCATTTTGTGGGAAGCGGCCTCGATGGGCGAAGTGCTGGCGGCTATTGAGACCCTTCCGCTCTACCGTGCCGGCCTGCTTGAGGTGACAGCGCTCGTTCCGCTGGAGCCGTATCCGGGGTTTGGGCCGGCAAAGTAAAGCCGGCCCTCTGATTATCTGAACGTGATTGCCTCAGGACGAGGCGGCCTGTGGGGATTATCGGTCAGACCTGATCCTTAGACCTGGGCGGTGCCGCCGTCGACGAAGAGCTCGATGCCGTTGACGAAGCTGGAGTCGCTGGAGGCGAGGAAGAGGGCGACGGTTGCGATCTCTTCGGGACGGCCCATTTCGCCGCGCGGGATCAGGGACTTGAACATCTCTTTCGCCTCTTCGCCGAGAGGATCGAGGATGGGCGTGTCGATGGTGCCGGGGCTCAGGACGTTCACGCGGATTCCGCGGTCCTTGAGTTCGAGCAGCCAGGTGCGTGCGAAGGAGCGGACAGCGGCTTTGCTTGCGCTGTAGACGCCGAATTCGGGGATTCCCTTGATGCTGGCGATCGATCCGTTGAGGAAGATGGAGCCGTTGTCGTTGAACAAAGGCAGGGCCTTCTGGACGGTGAAGAGGGTGCCGCGAACGTTAAGATCGAAAGTCTGGTCGAAGTGCTCCTCAGTGACGTCTTCGAGCTTGAGGAGTTCGCCGCGGCCGGCGCTGGCGAAGAGGATGTCGATCTTGCCTTTCTCGCGCTTGACGGTTTCGTAGAGGCGGTCGAGGTCGGCGAGGTTGCCGGCGTCGCCTTGCACTCCGGTGACGTTGCGGCCGATGAGTTTGACGGCTTCGTCGAGCTTGTCCTGACGACGCCCGGTGATGAAGACGTAAGCACCCTCTTCAACGAAGAGCTTCGCGGTGGCCAGGGCCATGCCGGAGGTTGCTGCGGTAATAACGGCTACTTTTCCATCGAGCTTTCCCATGGCTTCTCCTTGTGTATTCGCGGTAGGACTGGAAGGCAGCGGCCCACTGCCAAAGTACTCTGGCAGCGGGCCGGGTGGAGGAAAAATTAACGCAGGCCGCCGCCGGCGCGAACGAGCTCGCCGGTGATCCACTTGGAATCATCGGAGGCGAGGAAGGTGGCGACGGTGGCGATGTCGTCGACCTGACCGAGGCGGCCGAGCGGTGTTTGCGCCACGATTCCCTTTTCGAAATCGGTGCCGAGGAAGCCTGCGGTCTGTACCCCTTCGGTTTCGACCATTCCGGGGTTAAGGGCATTCACGCGGATTTTGCGCGGGCCCAGCTCATTGGCGAGCACGCCGGTGATGGCATCGACAGCTCCCTTGGTTCCGGTGTAAACCGAGCTGGCTGGGGGTGTGACGCTGGTGACGACCGAGCCGATGTTGATGATGCTGCCGCCTTCACCAAGGTGCTTGACAGCGGCCTGAGTCGTGAACAGGAGACCCAGAACATTGATGTTGAAGATCTTGTGGAAGTGCTCTTCAGTGACGGCTTCGATGGGGGAAAACTCGTAGACACCCGAATTGTTGACGAGGACGTCGAGGCGGCCGTAATTCTTGATGGCAGCGTCGATGATGCCCTGAGCTTCGGCGGCCTTGGAGACGTCTCCGCCAACGGCGACGGCTTTGCCGCCCGCGGCGGTGATGGATTTGACGACGGCATCCGCGCCGGCCTTGCTGGAGGCGTAATTGACTACGACGGAGGCGCCTTCGGCGGCGAGTGATCTGGCGATGGCGGCTCCGATACCCTTGGATGCGCCAGTCACGACTGCGACTTTACCTGCGAGCTTGCTCATATCTGTATCCCTTCTTCATGCTTCCAAAATCTTTTGAGGGGCGCCCTTGCCGGCCGCCTCAGTGAATTCTGGGGAGTAGATGGGGCAGGTGCTGTGGAAGATTCATTAGTTCTGAATTTATGAACTATTGAACCAATTTTTAATGGTGGGTAATCTTATGGCTATGCGACCTCTCTTCCATCCCTCGGTTGAGGACATCACGGTAGAGGGGATTCTGCATGCATTGTCTGACCCGGTGCGGGTGGCAATCTACGCCGACATCGTGGCACAGGAGTGTTCGCATAACTGCTCGGCGTTCCTGATGGTGAACCACAAGACGATTCCGAAATCCACGCTCTCTCAGCACTTCAAAGCGCTGAGAGAGGCCGGACTGATTCGCGGCGAGCGGCACGGCGTGGAAGTACGCAACACCTCACGCTGCACGGAGCTCGAGGAACGCTTTCCGGGACTAATAAAGGCGATCGTGAGCGCGCATGCCATTCAGTCGGCGAGTCAGGCGCGGGCGAGGAAGCCCCGGAAGGCCAGCACGCGGCCAGCGACAAGCTGATAAGTCAGTGGGTAGCGTGGGCGAGGATTGCGTGCAGCCCGTATCCGGTTCGAACCTGACTATGTTTTTTGAAGACGTAGTGTCCGATGAGCCATCCGGCGGCTCCGCCTACAAGCACGTCGGTAGGAAAATGCTGCTGGCCGAGGACGCGGGTTAAGCTCACCGCGGTCGCAGTTGTGTAAATGCTGGCGTCGACCCAGACGGACGGGTATTCGCCGGCGATGACGGCGGCTGCGGCCCAGGCCAGTGTGCTGTGCGAGGAGGGAAAGCCACCTTTGGTTCCCAGATTGGAGACGAAGAAGTCTCCGGCAGCGTTGTTGTAGAGAGGCCGCTCACGGCGGAAGGCGACCTTAGCTATTTCCTCGACGACGATGGCGTCGGCCAAAGCCTCTCCAGAGAGGATGCCGGTTTCGTGCGCGTGATCGTTACCATTGAGGAGGCTGACTCCGTACATAAGCGCGGGGATCGCCAGTTCTCCGCCCAGCACATAGTTCGAGACGTTAACGTTGTTCTTGTTGAAGCCGGGATCGTGAGAGACCTCGCGCATGGTGTCGGTGTCGGTCGAGAGGGTGATGCCGGTCGCCGCGCCGAGCGGCAGCAGCCAGATGAGGTCATGGGGGCGGGTTCGCAGGGGACTGGTCCAGATGGGGATCTGATCCTTGAGGATGGCGAGCGGCAACCCTTTGAGGGTGACGTCCCCGGGCGCCGGCGGTGCGTCCGGCAGAGCAGCGTCCGCAGACGAGGTGGCCTCGGTATCATTGGGGCCGGTAGGGGGTCCGGAAGCCTGAAATGCGTAGGTCACTGGACAAGCGCCGATGAGGCCGATAAAGAGAGCAATCACGCTGCGGAGAAGATTGCGAGAACCAATCATAGTGTGGGTCTTGTCATAGTGTGGGTCTGGGAACTGACTGCCCGCACAAGGCCGGACAGACCTAGACCAGAGTAAATCCTGGTCATTACGAAACAGAAAGAATACGGAATCGAAGTTACGCGACGGATCACGCGGCGATGGTCGCGTCGGACCACCGAGTTAGGATTGCGACGGCCGAGTGCTTACCGGATGTTAATTTCTCGGAGGCAAGGGCCGCGTCAAAAAGGGGAAGCGGGGCAGCGGTGGTGAGAGGGAGGACTCGCATCGCTCGTTCGTTTTTTGGTCAGCGAGTTTCGATTCCGGACAAAGATCGTTGCCGATCGCCACCACGGAGACTGAATTTACTTAGGAATCAGTGGCTTGAAGTTGGAGCGTTTTGGCTGGCTACGTGCACGGTGCCAAGCAGATCGCACCTCGTGCAGAGACCGGTCAAAGGATACCTGTGAATCTCAAAGCCCTTCCCGGGCGCACCCGGAGATCTAGGAGGATTCTTAATGTCCCAATCCATTGCTCGCGTCATGCTTCCTGTTGGCATGGTATTTGTTTCCGTCCTGGCGTCCTTGGCCAACGCCCAAATCTCGCCGAGCCTGCCAAATCCGATCGCAGCGCCGAATCCGCTGACGACGACGTTATCCATTTTTCGTAGCAATATGCAGGACAAAATCATGAATTCGGCGGACGCGATGCCAGAGTCCAAGTACAGCTACCGGCCGACGAAGGAGGTTCGCTCGTTTGCCGAGATCCTGGATCATGTGGCGGATATATCCTACATATTGTGTTCAAACGTCAAGGGTGAAGCGACGCCCGGCACTACCGCCGCAAAGGGTTCGAAGGCCGAGATCAAGGCCTACCTCAAAGGCGCATTCGATTACTGCGATGGCGTGTACTCCGGGTTCACCGATGCGCACCTCAATGACCCGGCGAACTTCTTTGGCGTCAAGACGAACAAGATGTTCATTTTGACGCAAGTCGGAAATCATGACGCCTTGCACTACGGCAATCTCGTCACTTATCTGCGCCTCAATGGCCTCGAGCCGTCCGGGGGCTGGTTTTGATGGTGCAGCGGCGCCGGCGTCCCACCTAACCATTTCGCATCGGCCGTCCTGCGCGCGTGTCGGAATCCGGCGGCGCTCTGGCTTTGTGCGTAACGCGGTCGAGCGCTAAGCCGCTCAACACCCGCATGGTCTGCTCCGGATTTGGATCGTTGGCAACTCGGAGAGCGCCGGGATAAACCGGCATGTTGTAGGGGATGCAAGAGCCCTACAGGAAAGGAGAACAGCGACTCCATCCTGGCCTCGAGTCTTGCAGGGGGCATCGTGAGGTGTTTCTTGAAGCGTAGATAGAGGTACCAGTGGGCGGGGCTATTGAGCTGCGAAAAGCCGATGGATCAGGAT
>Ga0206838_10306_pt1 | contig 11238 bp, 13 predicted proteins | sample Alteio_BWOrgCont_26_FD_152879 | JGI IMG/M metagenome (GOLD analysis project Ga0206838, IMG submission 152879) | Enriched cells from forest soil in Barre Woods Harvard Forest LTER site, Petersham, Massachusetts, United States -... | ecosystem: Environmental > Terrestrial > Soil > Temperate forest >...
CTGGTGGGGAAGGCGGTTCGCTTTGCGCGAATTGCAGCGGATACAGGAGGTGACGACGTTTTCCCACGACGTGCGACCGCCGTTCTGGCGCGGGATGACGTGGTCGAGGTTCAGCTCCTTGGCCGTAAAAATTTTGGAGCAATACTGGCAGCAGTAGCCGTCGCGCTCGAAAAGATTTTGGCGGTTGAACTTAACCTCCTTGGCCGGCACGCGGTCATAAAAACGCAGGAGAATGACGGAGGGCAGGCGCAGGCGCAGGCGGACGGTGTGGATGCAGTCGCGGTCGTCGGTGGGCGGGTTGGCAATCGAGTGGGCGATCCAGCCCTCGGCGTCCAAGACTTTGATGGCGTCCGGCCCAGTGTGGATGGCCTGGGCGTGCTCCATCATGAGCAGACTGAAGGCGCGCTTGACGCCGATGATATTCACCGCCTGCCACAAACGGTTGAGCACCAACACGCGCTGGTTCAATCGTTCAACTGGCATAATGGAACTTGTTTATAGCATTCTTGGGCGCGGTGTCAATAACGGGACGATGGCGCACAGAGAGGGAAAAGGAAAAGCCTTTGAACTAAATTTGCTCCGGGGTAAACCCGTGTTCCTGCGCCCAGGTGCTCGCACACATTACCCGTTTAAGTCGGCGACGCCAAATGGGCAGGCAGGCAAGGTGAATGGCGATCAACACGGCCGCGATAGCGATGACCGTGGGGTTGTGAAAAACAATGGCGTTGGAAAGTGGAATGGCGAAAGTGAGGCCGCACCAAACTCCATAGAGCCCTCCCTGACACTGCAGTTGGGCTTTTTCAGTATTGCTCAGGTGTGCATAAACTTCGCGCATTTCGGGCGATTGAAGCTGCCACCAGCGTCTCGAGGTTTTGGACATCCGGGAAAGGATGGTGTTTATCGCATTTCCCGGCCAAGTGTCAAACTGAACTGAATGGCTCGATGGCCCTCACTTTTTGTTTTAATACTTTTTAGCGTAGGCTATGGCGGGACGCTGAGCTAAGGGGATAATCGAGAGGTCGTCGGTGCCGTTCTGGTACCGCATGACGCCAAAGACCATGCCTTGAAGGTTGTCGCGGGTGACCAAACCGGGGTCAATTTGTGAGTTGTTGATGCCTTTGGCGACCCAGCCTTCGCTGGTGCGAGTGATGAGCCGGTGGGAAACGAACTCGCCATCGCGGTCACGGTAAATGACGAGCATTCCGGTGGCAAGCTGGTCAAAATCAGCCCGGGCCACGAGCAGAAGTGAATTGTGGTCAATCTGCGGGAGCATGGAATCGCCGCGGGAAAGGTAAATTTTCCAGCCGGTGTTCAAGTTTGCCACATGGCGGGCGTCGACGAGGGCTTGCATGAACGGCACTTCGGCATCCGATGGCGCAGCAGCGGCGAAGGCCAGGGAGCCATGCAATTGACCTAAAAGGAACAGAAGCGCCCAACGACAGGAAATTCGTCGGCGAAGAATGGTGATGGCTGCACCGAACTGGAGGTGAACACTTATAACTGAACATACGCGCAGACGGGAGATTTCGTTATCAGCATTTAAATTGAGTTCATGACTAATTTTCCCTCACAAAACCACAGTGCATTCCCCAGCCTTGTCTAATGAAACCCCCTAATAGTAGGGGCGAGTTAGGTTTTGGCATTGATGAGCGTAAAAATCCAGCCGGCGTGGGCGAGAGGGCTTTGCGGGCTGTACACCAGGCAGGGTTTGCGCTCTCATTTATCCCGATTAGGGCATGGCCATCCCCCAGCAGGGTCCGGTAAAAGATTGCTTCAATCTTGCAAGCAGGGGAAGGTTGATGGGTGAAATCCGACAAGGACCTTTACCGCCAACTCCGGGCATTGTCGTGCGACCAATTATGGACAGTGGAAGTGCCCAAATTTGAAAAGGCCACGCCGCGCGAACGGATGCAGTCGGTGGCGCTGATTCGCGCCGTGGGCGTGGTGTTTGCCGCATCCGGCTCCGCTGAGCAACAGACCGAGGTGCGCGCATGGTTGACGCGACTGCTGCGCGACCCGGAAGAAAAAATCCGCCGCTACGCGATGGCGGCATTGCCAAAAATCGGGGTTGGCGCCAGTGAGGAAAGGGAACTGATTTCGCTTTTGCAAACCACCGCCGGTGACCGCGAAACAAAATCCCTGGGTCGTACGCTGGAAAAAATCGGAGGGACCGCAACGCTCGAAGCGGTCACCGCCGCGCCGGGATTATTACCGCAAACCGAACAGAAGGTTAAGGCCAGTCTGGCGCGACAGGAGAGCCCGAGCGAGGTGCGTCTCGAAAGCGTGCTGCCATTGACGCCCGGTGTGCGCGTGCATCTGCGTTGCCGCAAGGGGTTGGAATCAATCGTCCGCGAGGAAGTGAAGGAGAAGCTCGTGAACACGGGCAAATTTCGCCTGCTGGATTTTCGCAGCCGTTGTGTGGCCATTGCGCCGCTGGCGCCATTTTCCTTGAGCGATCTTTATGCGCTGCGTTGTTTCGACAAGCTGGGATTTGGACTCGGTGTGGTGCGCGAGACCAGCGAGGACGAGTATGTTGAAGGCCTGGCGCAAGTCATTACTTCGCCCATGGCCCAACAGTTGCTCAAAACATTTACGGAAGGGTCCATCCGCTACCGCCTGGATTTTGTGGACAAGGGCCATCAACGCGGGGCCGTGCGCAATGTCGTCAACCGGGCTTATGCATTGTGCCCGGACATTCTCAACGATGCCCGCGAGGCGCCATGGGCGATGGACTTGCATCCGACGGGTCATGGCACTTCGGTCGAATTGCGTCCGAAGATTACGCCTGACCCGCGCCTTTACTACCGGACGGACGACGTTCCCGCAGCTTCGCATCCGCCGCTGGCGGCGTGCATGGCTCGTCTGGCAGGACGAATGCCCGATGAGGTGGTTTGGGATCCGTTTTGTGGCTCAGGTCTCGAATTGATTGAGCGCGCGCTGCTCGGCGGAGTGAAAAGCATCCACGGCACGGACCTCAGCCCCGCCGCGTTGAAAATTGCCGAGGCCAATTTCAAGGCGGCGAAACTCGATGGCGTGCAGGCGCGATTTGACTGCACCGACTTTCACAACTTTGCGAAAGTTCCCGGGCTTGCTCCCGGCAGCGTGACGTTAGTCATCACGAATCCGCCCATGGGTCGGCGAGTGCCGGTGCCGAATTTGCATCGGTTGATCGGGGATTTGTTCACGGTGGCGGGGCAAGTGCTCAAACCTGGTGGCCGACTGGTCTTGGCGAATCCCTTGAAGGTGGAGCCGCAGGGTGCCCCGCTAAAACTCGAATCACGCGAGGTGATTGACTTGGGCGGTTTCGATTGCCGCCTGGAAAAATATATCAGAGTCACGCCGGACAAGATAAACTCACCCTAATATTATCCCGCCCTCGAATGCTATTCCTCTTCACTCGTCATGCGAAGACTCAAATAAAGCAAAGCGGCGAGCAGCACTTCCCAAGCAGTGATAACGGTAAAGTTGCCTTGGATAATGACGGTCGGGGTAATGACGCAAACAATCATAAACAACACCACGGTGCCCGAATGACCGGAGTGCCTGAAGATTTTTTTCAAGTTTCTCCACATGGAAGCTCTCCCCCAGGGCTTGATTGAATGAGTGTGCGACACGGCTGTAGTTATTATCGACAGCTTTATCGCGAAGATAATTTATTTTTTTATTTAACTTAAAGATGGCGCTTGGGATCCAGCTTGCCCTCCTTATAAGCCATCTGGATGGCGGTTTGGGCGGAAGTCACCGGCGCAATTTTCAAGGCGGTCAGCACCACGGTTACTTCTCCGGCATCCAGGGACCAGGCATAACAGTATTTTGCCTGGGGATGGCGGAGTAGCTCAAACGTTTCAACCTGACCCTGCCAAACGATCCGGCCTTCGACCACTTCTTGCACATGCGTGACGGTCAGCCATTGTGCTTTAACCCCATGGACCGATTGGATGGTGTTACACAAAAGAGTTTTGTAAGCGATGCGAGCCATGGTGTGCGGCAAATTTGATTATGAAAAAAAGCGCACAATCGGCTGAGCGAAGGCAGGATTTCGGCGAATTAACTAACGTTCAAGAACGTGAAGTCAATAGGTTAGTGAGGACAAGAAACTGGCTGGCAGATTATATTTCAACAGGTACAGACGGGCATTATATGCTAACATTGTAGACAATGTATGACTTCCCGGAAACAAATGAGCGAAGCCGGAAAAATTCAATCAACTGAATATGAATTAGATAGGATTGTAAGGTCTGGTCTGGCATGACAACTGGTAGGTAAGAAGCCATGATCCAATCTGACGCTACAATCGCCAGTACCCCTGATTTCTCTCTAGGGGATTTACCTGTCGTTATTGTGCATGGAATCTTCCGTGATCATCGATTGATGGGTCGACTAGCAAAGGCATTTACACACGCGGGCCGACGGGTGCTTACTCCTGATTTAACACCGAATAATGGTTCAGTTGGCTTGAATGAATTAGCGATACAATTGGGTGAGTATTTGAACAGGAATCTTGGGCCGGGCGAACACTGCGACATTATTGGCCATAGCATGGGGGGCATGGTGGCACGGTCCTATGTCCAGCGCCACGGCGGGCGGCGAAGTGTGCGCCAGTTGGTGACACTCGCTTCACCGCATCAAGGGACACTGATGGCGTGGCTACTACCGGGAGCAGGCGCGCGTGACTTGCGACCCGGCAGCGCATTTTTGCGCGATCTCGCGAGTGACGCTCATTCTCTCGACGGTGTTTTGGTGGCATCGTACTGGACGCCGTTCGACGCAATCATTGTGCCGCCGCGCAGTTCGGAAATGCCGGTTGGACGCAACCGGCGGGTAATGTTACCCCACCATCGAGCGTTTTTGGAGCGACCACGCCTGGCCCGCGAGCTGGTGGCCCTGCTGGCGGTTTAGGTTTTTGGGCAACGTTGGCGCACGGCTTCGAACAAGACGAGCGTGGCGGCAGCTGCAACATTGAGCGAGTCGGTTTGACCGACCATCGGAATACGCACACGTTGATTCGATGCCTCCAGCCAGAGTGAAGTGAGCCCGTCTTTTTCTCCACCCACGGCAATGGCGGTCGCATTGCGCAGATCGGCGTCCCAGTAATTAACTGAGGCGGCGGGGGTGGTGGCGACGAGGCTTATTTTTTGTTCGCGTAAAAAATCGAGCGCCGTTGGCGCATCGACAACGGCGACCGGCACGCTAAAAAGTGCGCCTTGCGAATTGCGCACCACTTGCGGATTAAACAGGTCGGTGACTGCGTCGCAGACAATGACGGCATCAACCCCGGCGGCGTCAGCGGATCGGAGCAACGCGCCAAGATTGCCGGGTTTTTCCACGCGTTCCACAATAAGAAGCAGCGGTGTGGCCGAGAGCTTCAAGTCGGGCAGCGTGAGATGCCAGGCGCGGGCGACGCCGAGCAGACCGTCCGGCCCTTCGCGCAGGGAAACTTTGTCAAAGGCCATCGGGGCCAGTTGGCAGACCATCACGCCCGCTTGAGCGGCGCGCTCGACCAATTCCTGGCTGCTGGCATCGCGAAACAGTTCGGTGCAAAAATAGATTTCCTCGATGACGCCTTCGGCCAGCGCGCGTTCCAGTTCGCGGCGACCTTCCACGAGAAATCGTTGCTGGGCATCGCGGTGGGTACGCTCATGCAACCGGGCCAGGTTTTGGACGCGCGGGTTTTGACGGCTTTGGATAAATTCAGGTGACACAGTGGAAAAGGAGAAGCTTAACCAAGATTGACCCAATTAACAGAATGGAAATGAGCCAAATAAATTTATCGGAAAACCCGGAAAGGCCGTCCATGCTGTTCAGTTCATGCGACCACAGCGCAAGTTCAACGAACACCCTTTTGCCTATCACCAGGAAATCACCCTGGAGATAGCCACGCTGACGAATCTGGGGGTCGGTTTGGGCCGGGTGGACGGCTGGGTGGTGATGGTTCCGTTCACCCTGCCGGGAGAGACCGTGCGCGTGCGGATTTTTAACAACCGGGCCAATTTTTCTGAGGCCGACTTGGTGGAAGTGATCAAGCCGTCGCCATCGCGAAAAACAGCGGAATGTCCCTTATTTGGAACCTGCGGTGGCTGCCAATACCAACACCTGGCCTATGCCGAGCAGCTGATTTGGAAGCAGCGACAGGTCGGTGAAGTGTTGACGCGGTTGGGCGGTTTGATTGAGGCCGAGGTGCGGCCAACCCATCCTTCACCGAAACAATTTCATTACCGTTCCAAGCTGACGCCGCATTATGAACCGCCGCGCAACGGCGTTTTTCCGATTGGTTTTTTGCGCACGGGCAGCCGGCGGGCGCTGGTGGATGTGCCGCAATGCCCGATAGCGACCGAGGCGGTTAACGCCGCGTTGCCCGGAGTCCGAGCTGAATTGACGGCCCGCGCGGACAAGTTAAAGCGTGGCGGCACCCTCTTGCTCCGCGAGGCGAATGATGGGGTAATTACGGATCCGACGAGGGAAGTAAGCAGCGATATTGGCGATACCAAGTTTCGCTTCACGGCGGGAGATTTTTTCCAGAACAACCCGTTTATTCTGCCGGAGTTGGTGGATTATGTGCTGCGTGAGGCGGCAGCGGGTGGTGCACGTTTTCTGCTCGATATCTATTGCGGGGTGGGGGTGTTCGCGTTGTGTGGGCGGCAGAAATTCGAGCGCTGCCTGGGCGTGGAAGTCAATGCATACGCGATTAATCGCGCGAAGCAGAACGCCGTTCTCAATCAGGCCGCTAATTGTGAATTTGTGGTCGGCGAAGCGGAGGCGATTTTTGCCTCAACCAAATTTCCCGCGAATGATGTCGCGGCTATCATTGACCCGCCGCGTGCGGGTTGCACCGAGGCATTTTTACAGCAATTAACCGCGTATGGTCCGGCGCGATTGGTATATGTGTCCTGCGACCCGGCGACGCAGGCGCGGGATGTAAAGATTCTGGTGGCGGGCGGTTACCGCTTTCTGCATGCCCAGCCGTTTGATTTGTTTCCGCAAACCAGGCATATTGAAAATGTTGTCACGATGGAAAAATCTGCGGCGTGAACCCCGCCATTTTTTCTGATTGAACTTGAATTTGGCGATCTTAACTTTAAGCTCAACTGCCCATGTCTAATCAGCAAAAAACACCCAGACTCATAATGGTTGGGGTTGGTGTTTTGATGGTCGCCGCAGCGGTCATGACGGGGTGGGTCACCCGGCACGGGGTGGGGTTTCCAGCCGATGCGGTTGACTACACCAGCGCCGCCCGGACTTTTGCGGCGCACCGCGTGTTGCAGGTTCCAGACAATCAGGGCGGGCTGGAGCCGCTCAGTCATTATCCGCCGTTGTATTCCCTCATGCTGGGAGCAGCGGGCCAAATGAATGGCGACGTGCTGGCGGTGGCCCGCTGGGTGGACCTGGTTTTATTTCCGCTGAATGTGTTATTACTGGCCTGGCTGGCTCACAGAATGGGAATAATGACTGGCGCGGTTTTGGTCGTGTGCGCATTGTTCACCCTCGCACCGGACATTTTACTCGCGCACGTTTCCGTGCGTTCAGAAACGCTGGCCTTGACCGGCTGGCTCACCGGGCTTTTGCTACTGCTGGAATGGTCGCGCCGTAAAACCTGGGGGTGGTTGATGGCAGCGGCCGCAATGGCGTCGTTGGTTATGCTCACGCGCTATGTGGGTGCCGCGTTGATTTTGGCCGGGGCTTTGTTTGTGTTTTTTTATTCGACCGGTGGAGGCACGCGAAAAATAGGCCACGGGATATCTTATTTATTAATTGCAGTTTTTCCGACGCTGGCGTGGATGGTGACGCATCCATCATCCAGGGGTGCGGCGGATCGCCAGTTTGGATTTTACGGATTGACGAATTACCAGTATGGAAAATTTTTTGGCGCCTTTGCCCGCTGGATGCTGCCGTTTAACGGTCATTCGGTGGAAAAGGCGATCTACATCGGGTTGCTATTGGTTTTGCTGGCGATGTTTGTCGCGCTTTTATCTCGAGGCGGTGGGCGCGTTTCAATGCTATGGGCCGTTCAATTCAGCGATCGGGTCGCGCTGGTTTTGCTGTTGCTCAATCTCGCAGCCTATGAGGCGGTGGTTTTTCTATCCGGAATTTTCCTCGATCCGGTTCAGGATGTTTCCAGCCGGATGCAAATACTGCCGTTTGTTTTTGTGCTTTTGCTCCTGGGAGTGGCGGCCAGCGCATTGGCCCAGAACAGAGAGATACAATGGACCGGGTGCTTGCGCCGGCTGGCGGTGTCGCTGGTTGCGCTGCTAGTCGGCGGGTATGTCTGCGGGGCTGCGACCTGGCTGCGGGGCGCGGATCAGGAAGAACTGGGCGACAACAATGCCGGTATCCGCCAGTCCGCAGCCATTGCGCTCTTGCGCGGACGTTACGGCTCCGTTCCCGTGTACACCAATTACTCCGGACGAATTTATTATTTCACAGGCCGGACGGATTTTTACCTGACTCCGTTCCCGCGCCTGAAAGCACGCAATGATCCCAACCTTGGCTTTGCAGCCGAACAGGCGAAGATGCTTGCCGACCTCGTGACTCGCCACGGGGTAATCATTTACTTCAAGGACACTATCCCCAAGATGTCGACGGCCGAGGAAATGGAAGAGACGCCTTCGTTAAAAATTTTGGCTGATTTTCCTGACGCTGTGATTCTGGTCGCGACGTCGGACGGAAAATAAACCAAGTTCCGGTTGGCCACCGTTGTTTTTAACGACAGCTCAAATACAGCTCCTCGACTTTTTTCCGGGCCCAGGGCGTGCGGCGGAGAAATTGCAGGCTGGATTTTATGCTCGGGTTAAACTGAAAGCAACGGATGTCCACCGCGCGGCCCATTTCCGGCCAGCCCAGGCGTTCCACGAGCCGGTTCAAAATCATTTCCAGCGTGACGCCGTGCAGGGGGTCTTTGGGCGATTGGTCGGGCATGGAACCGGATTTATTTCTTCGCGAATTTCTTTTTCAACGCGCTCAGCACATTCGACGGCACGAATTGGCGCAAGCGGGACGAATCGACGAGGCACACCTGTTTCACCATGTGCGAGCTGGTGTAGAAAAACTTGTGGCTGGGCATTAAAAAGATTGTCTCGATGGAATCGTCGAGGTGCCGGTTCATCTGGGCCATTTGGAATTCGTACTCGAAGTCGGATACGGCGCGCAGGCCGCGGATGAGGGCGACGGCGCCGCGCTTTTTGGCAAAATCGACGGTCAACCCATCCAGCCGGGCGATTTTGGCATTGGGAATGGACTTCAGGTGTGGTTCCAACAGGGCCAGCCGTTCGTCAACCGAGAAGAGCGGATCCTTCGATTTGTTGGCGGCGATGGCTACCAGCACCTCATCAAACAGGCGGCAGGCGCGTTTCAGGATGTCAAGATGCCCGTAGGTGACGGGGTCGAAGGTGCCGGGGTAGATGGCGAGTTTCATGCGGTGGGCGCGGGGTTCCCGAATGGGCTGGCGTTGGGTGAGGCGGATGGATTAAATTCCCGTTTCCTGGCTGGAGACGCAAGCCGATTCGCGGCGCGCCCGGCCCCTTGCTCCCCCCGTGAACTGGCCCAATATTATCACGCTCTCGCGCGTACCGGCGTTATTTGTGGTGGTGGTTTTATTGTTTGTGTCGCTGCCATGGGCGGCGACGGCGGCATTCGTGGTGTTTGTGCTCGGTGGCATTACGGACTGGCTGGATGGCTACCTGGCGCGGCGGTTCAAAATCGTGTCAAATTTCGGGAAACTCATGGATGCGCTGACGGACAAAGTGCTGGTGGTTGGCCTCATGATTGCGATGTTGGTGCCCATGCCGGGCGCGCGGGCGCCGATATTGCCCGACTGGTCGGTATTTTTAGTGCTCTTGATTTTTGGGCGCGAATTTTTGGTCACGGGCCTGCGGTTGGTGGCGGCGAGCCAGGGCCGGGTTTTGGCCGCAGAGAAAACCGGCAAGATAAAAACCGTTCTGCAACTGGTGAGTGTGTCGGTGCTATTGCTGGCCCATGCGCTGGCGGTGGATTTTCAGTATGCAGGTGCGGCCCATGTTGTGCAGCTGACGGGACTTTGGCTGTTTGTCGGTGCGGCGGTACTCACGGCGCTTTCCGGTGTGGGCTACCTCGTCAAGTACTGGGATATGTTTATGGGCCACCCCAGCGGGGACACGGGCCAATCGTAGAATACCGCGCTACTTCTTCAGGCCGGTCAAAAACCGCAGGGCGGCGAAATAGCCTTCAATCCCCAGCCCGGAAACTACACCGAGGCAGACGCCGGCGGTGTAGGATTTATGGCGGAATTCCTCGCGCTTGTAGATGTTGGAAATGTGCACTTCGACGCAGGGCAGGTTGCACCCGGCGACGGCGTCACGCAAAGCTACGCTCGTGTGCGTGAGCGCACCGGCATTAATCACAATGCCCGAAACCCCGGCGTCCGCCCACTTGGCAATTTGGTCAATGAGCTCGCCTTCGTGATTGGATTGAAAATGCTCCAGCTTCACGCCCAGAGTTTTGGCCTCGGCGTGCACGCGCGTTTCCAAGTCAGCCAGGGTCATGCGACCGTAGATTTCAGTTTCGCGTTTGCCCAAGCGGTCGAGGTTGGGGCCATGCAGCAGACCGAAGGTTTTCATGGGGGAAAGGCAATCACAGCGGGCAGCCCATGTCGAGAAATTCCCAGGGCAAGTGGAAGCGGGCGGCGCATTCTTTGGCCAATGCGCAGACGCCAAAAACTTCGGTCGCGTAGTGGCCGCAGATAAACAAGTTAAGGCCCGCTTCTTGCGCGGCGTTGAAGGCGGATTGTTTGAGTTCGCCGGTGATCAAGGTATCGATGCCATTCGCCGCCAATTGCCCGACGCAGGAACTTCCGCTGCCGCTGATGATGGCCACCTTGCGCGGTTGCGCGGGGCCGAATTCGATCGAGGTAATGCCACGTGGAAAAAGCCGGGTAAGGCGGGCTTTTAATTTGGCGCGCGAGGGGGATTTTTTCACCACGGCGGCAATCGGGGTGCCTTGGTAAACAATGGCCCAGTCGGAAACTTTTAAATCCAGCGCACGGGCAATGAGCGCGTTATTGCCGATTTGCGGATGGGCATCGAGGGGCAGATGGGAGGAATATACGGCGCAGTCGGCATCGAAGAGGGTTTTCAAACGTGCATGTTGGCCGCCAACGATGGGTTGGGCGCCGTCCCAGAACATACCATGGTGAACGATGAGAAAGTCCACGCTCGCCGCTGCGGCCAGGGCAAATGATCCGACCCCGGCGTCCACGGCCGCACCGAT
>Ga0206838_10263_pt2 | contig 11230 bp, 11 predicted proteins | sample Alteio_BWOrgCont_26_FD_152879 | JGI IMG/M metagenome (GOLD analysis project Ga0206838, IMG submission 152879) | Enriched cells from forest soil in Barre Woods Harvard Forest LTER site, Petersham, Massachusetts, United States -... | ecosystem: Environmental > Terrestrial > Soil > Temperate forest >...
TTACGGCCGGATGCGGTAAGGCGATAGAAGCGTGCGCGGCGGTTATTTTCCGATGCGCCCCACTCGGAGGCAATCGAGCCTTCATGCTCCAGCTTCAGCAGCAAGGGATAAAGCGTGCCTTGGTTCACAGCCAGCAGGTCGCCGCTGATCTGCTCGATGCGACGGGCGATTCCCCAGCCGTGCTGCGGCCCCAGGACATCGAGTGTCTTGAGGACCATGAGCGCGAGTGTTCCTTGCAAGACGTCGGGCTTTTCCTTCATCGGGAGTCCCACCTTTAGGTTTCCAACAGGAATGATGGCATGCTTCCTCTTGGAAAGCAACAGGAACTTTGAATTTCTTTCGCGACAAATCCAGAAGAGCTCTCGGGAAACCCCGGGGACACGGTTCATTGAAGACGGCGTAGTTTGATTTCTAATGAAAAGTCGGCTTGGGGGAAGGTAGGGTCACTCACGGTTGAGGGCAAACCCCGAAGTCGAACCTCAACTGGTGGCAACGCGCCTAGCGCTCAGCGAGTTGTTGAGGTGATGCGGCTGTTTTTTCGTGTCAAGCCGCGCAGTCTCCACCTTCCCCACAACTCATTCATTCCAAACGCACCAAAATCCAAGAAAGCTGGCCGATCATTTCTCGGGACTCGATAAAATAGGACTAGCTATCCGAAGGTCCGCTCGCGCGGGCCCTTTTCTATTTTGGAGGAACTGAATGCCCCGTTTCTGCACTAAAATTCTCGCCACCGGCTCGCAGTGCACCCAATTTGCCCGCAAGGGCCAGCTCTGGTGCCGCGCCCACGTCGATCCAGGCCTGCGCGAAAGAAACGCCGACACCCGCGAGCACGTCGCCTGGGTCGCGGGCATGGACCTGTTTGGAATCGCCTGTTCCCTCGGAAAAACCGCCGGCGAGCTTCGCCTCAGGCTCATCCAGCCGCTGCACGCCGAGGCAGTCCTCAATGCCGTGCTTGCTCGCCTCGACGAATTAGCCGAAGAAAAGGCTCAGATCGCAACAGCAGTCGACAAGTCTCATCATAACAATGGCTTACGAATTTCTCCCATGAAATGAATGAGTTGCAAACCACAACCGATAAGCGCCATGGAATGAATGAGTTCAAAACCATAGACACAGAGGGGGAGGGGGTACCTGGGGGAAACGCCTCAGCCCCGGGCGAACACCACCACCCCATTCGCCGGAATTACCACATTCGCCGATTGACCAAACCCATGCATACCCGGGCCGGACGCCCAGACACCATCGCCATTCCCTGCCACCTGCGGATTGACCCAGTTATCGTAGACATCGCTATTAAAGACCTCCTTCCAGAATCCACCGCCGGGAAAGCCGATCCCATACCCCCACCAGGTCGATTCTGAAAGCGTCGCCACCACGATCACATCCTGGCCGCTGTCCAGCCAGCGGTGGTACGCAATCACCCGGTTCTGGTCGTGAACGTGGAAAGGATTAACATTGTCCCCGCGGATAGCCGGCTGGTTCCACCGCAGTCGGATCAGGTCCTGGGTGAAGCGAAGGTGGTTGACCATCGCCTGATCGGCGCCATTCACCCCGCCCCACCAGATAAGATTCGGTGCTGTTGGGTCCCAGTTCCACTGCTTGTCCTCCAGGAACTCCTGCCCCATAAAGATGTGAGGGATACCCGGTGAGGTCAGCAATACCCCCGTCGCAAATCGCGAACGGCTGCGCGCATACCACGACCGCGAGTTCGAGCTATCAGCCAATGCCGGAAGACGAGGTTCTCGTCCTACCGCCACCAGGTCATGATTCTCCACGCAGGGCACCACCATCCAGCCGTGGCCCAGGCCCTGCGGATAGAGATTCCCGGCAATGGAGTCGAAATCGATGCTCGCGCCTTGCCCCTGCGCGGCCTGCGCCACCGCGGCGCGAACGCTGTCCCGCAGACCGGCGTGCTGCACCACGTCGAAGCCCGTGCCCCCCCAGTCGGTCGGCATCAAAATCTGTTGGGTCGACCGAAAATAATTCTGGTTGTCGCCTTCCCAGTATTCGGCGTTGAGAATGGCTCGCGGCTTGTCGTAGTGAATTGTGTTTGTGAAGTCGCAACAGAACGTCCAGCCCGAATCCTGATTCATCGAGAGCAGGTCGCTGATCTCATCGCAGCGGAACCCGTCAACGTGGAATTCGTCAATGTAGTACTTGGCATTGTTAATGAGGAACTCGCGCACCGCGTCGTTCCAGAAGGCAAATGACAGCCCTCCTGCCGTCGATTGATCGGTGAAGTACAAGCTCTGATTCATATTGTAAGGATCATCCGCTCGATCCCCGAAGAAGATGCCTTGGTCGTCGCCTTCGAATCCGCCCGCGTGGTTGTACACAACGTCAAAGATCACTGCAATGCCGTAGAGATGGCACAGGTCGACCATCGCCTTCAGTTGCGCCGGCCCCGTGCTGATGTCGTTAAACGACAGCGGCGCACACCCCTTGTTTCCCAGCATGCGATTGATGTTGCCCAGGTACCCGTCAAGAGCGTTCGGATCAGTCACGACAACCGGGAAGTCTGGAGAGAAGAGGTCGGCGCCGTTATAGCCCATGGAGACATTGGTCTCCATTTCGTCCACCGGCAGTGGCTGCAGCACGTTGATACCAAGTGCGGCAAGATACTCGATCCTGCCAATCACATCGAGGAAGGTGGATTCCTTGCCCGGCGCGCTCGGAGCATACGTTCCGATGTGCAGCTGGTAGATGATCATGTCGGAGTAATCGGGCGTTACGAACTGCGCATCATGCCACGGATAGGCATCGCCGGAGCGGATCAGGCAGCAGCAGATCGGGAACGGCTGGTCGGTAGCCATCTCGCGGGCATATGGATCGCGCTTGTAGCCGCTCGATCCGATGCCCGCCACCCAGTAGTGATAGGGATCGCTATCCTTCGCGTTGGCGATGAACCCGGTCCAGTACCCGTTCGGGTCCTTGGCCAGCAGCAGATCGTCTGTCTGGCTCGATTGCCAGGTCCCTCCAAAGCAGCCGTTGAGATACACCGCCGTGGCTCGTGGCGCCCACAGGCGAAAGGTGGCCCCCCCCCCCTGCAACAAGATTCGCGCCCATCGGAGTCGTTGGAGAGATATTCGCCTGAGAAAGCATGGATGCGCTCCTAGAATTTCAAGTTGAAGATCAGAAGCTTGAACAGCGCAAGACAGAGGTGAGAGTAGCCTACCTCAGATTCCACCGCCGCCTCGTGAAATGACGATTCTTTCCAATCTTCCTCTCTTTTCGTAGGCGGAGTGGGAACGACAGCCGAGAACTGATCGATCTCGCGCCATTCAGGCGCCTCTTGGGAGACGCCAGGAAATTATGGGGGGCACTTAAGAGATGTTATGGAGGCGCGGGTCGGAATCGAACCGACGCATAAAGGTTTTGCAGACCTCTCCCTTACCACTTGGGTACCGCGCCTTGGACAGGAAATACTAATTCAGGCGGCATTTGAGAAGCCAGTCCGGTGATGCGCGCCGGGGCGGGATCAGAGCCGGGCTGACTGGAGCGGGAGACGGGACTTGAACCCGCGACCCTCGCCTTGGCAAGGCGATGCTCTACCACTGAGCTACTCCCGCTGGGTACTCTTCGAGTATATCGGCAGGGTATGCAGCGGTCAACGCCAGACCCACTTCGATTATGGCCCGAACCTGCGGCGGCCCTGTTAGCTACAGCCTCATTCAGGGGTTGACCGGCTGTAATCCGCCAGCGCCTTACACATCGCAATGCAGTGCTCATCAAGCCAGCCGCGGCGTATGCCGTCCCCGAGCAGCAATTCGATCAGAGAAGGGGGGACTGAGTACAGGTTTGATCGCTAGCGCTCTCCATAGCTTTGCCCTTTTCTTTTTGTGGCGGTCGTCGAGACAGAAACACCGCTAATAGATCGGGAGGAAATCTGGTTTGAATTCCTCCCGCCTTTTCGCTTTCGGTGCATTAGTCCGAAGCAGTTAGTGTCCAATTGCACTCTCGCGAGTTAGTTGAGCGGCAACGTCCAGATCGTGATCGAGGCAGTATTATCGTCCACGGCCGCCAGAACCGCGGTATCGTCGTTCACCTTTTCCACCGCGAGTCCAAAGGAGCCCCCCTGGTTGGGGTCGACTGGAATTTCCTTCACAAATTCGCCGTGCTTTGTGAACTCAACGATTTCGCTGGGCTGGTTTGGATCGCTGTTGATCACGTCGTTATTCGTGACAAGAAGATGGCCGTTCGGCGCTTCCGCCATCGCCAAGGCGCCATGCAGGTGGGATTGGTCCTGGTAGACGATATCGCCGGGGCCGTCGCTGGACGTCCGCTTTGCTGCGTCCTTCACAACAAAGACTACATTGTCAAGAGTCGAAGCCACATACAGCCGGTCTGTTTGGCGATCGTAGACTAGGCCGGTTGGTGCGTCGAACAGCGCCGCCGGATCACCTTGGTGCATAAATCCTGAAGCGATCGTGTAGTGGTCCAGTTTCGTCAAGCCATTGAAGTTCACAGCGAAGTCGATTCTGCTCACCGTGCCATCAAGAGCATTTGAGATGTACACGATCGCACGATCTCCGTTATCTACAACTGTCGCGTCCCAGGGTCCATTAATCTGGCTGCTGGTGAAAGTCTGGATTAACTTCCCTTGATTGTTGATCACCAACAGAGAGCCGCGGCCTGCGGTGGCGGATGTTCCATCCTTCGTCGGCAGATTGGCCACCAGCACAAACCCGTACTGAAGCGTTCCCAGACCGGTGGAGAGCCCGAGGGGAGCTGTTCCTTGAAAGAAAACTGTCGGCGCACCGCTTTGGGGAATCCGGACGATCGTGGTGCCCGTACCCTGAAGGTTTTGATTGTTGTTGAAGTTCGAAACCAGGATGTCGCCATGCTTGAGCGGACCTGATCCAGTTAGAAAATTGTTCTTGATAAAGGCGACTCCGTAAGGGTTCACGTCGCCGTTGCTCGGAACCGTGGAAGCGCTCCTAACCGGACTGGGAAGGAAGGCATCATCGGAGTTGTGAAAGTTCTGACCAAAACTCAGGGCGCTGGTGGCGACGAGCGTAAGGCCAGCCACGGCGCAGCAGAGAAAGGACTTACCATTGGTTTGCATAAGAGTGATCCTCGATTCACAAATTTCTGTCGGTCATGCAGTGCAGGCCGCAGCAATTGCACAGTAGGAAGACTCGGCCACCAATGTCTTTTGGATTCGCTCAAACTTAGCTTGGTTCTTCGTTGCCCTTTGGTTGTCAGTGGCGCAATGCCTAACAGCCTGATTTCAGCCGCCAAGGCCGGCACTCACCGAAACCGTCCTCCTTGCGGGCCGCAGGAAATCTGCCGCATTTTCAGTCCCTTGGACTATGCTTAGAAAATTATTGGAATTATGTTGGGCTCTCTTGTGTTCAGGATTTAGAGCCACATGAGCAGCATTTCCTACACGTTCGGACCATTTCGGCTGTGTCCCTCCGAGCAGCTCCTGCTCCGTGGGGAGACTCCCATACCTCTGGCGCCCAAAAGCTTTGAGCTCTTGGTCGCCCTGGTTTCCAGAAGCGGCCAATTATTGACACGCGACGAGCTCATGCAAGTCATTTGGCCGGACAGTTTTGTCGAGGAAATCAACCTGACGGTCAATATCTCGCTGTTGCGAAAGACGCTGGGCGAACAGGCAGATGGCCGCCAGTACATCGCCACCGTTCCAAAGCGAGGCTATAGATTCGACGGTGCTGTTACCGAGTACCGGAAAGACCTGATAGATGCGAAGCAGCCCGCGGTACCGCTTCCCGGCCTTGAACTCTCCCCAGCCGGCGCCGTTGCAGGAGCACCCCGGTCACCACCGTTTAACTCGCGTTTCGGAATCTTCAACAATCGAGCGCTGGCCGTCGGCATCGTGGTGCTCCTCACGTTATGTGCTTCATGGATTGCTTACCGGTATCTCGTTGCGTCGCGTACCCAGAGAACCAATCAGTCTGACCAATCCGGAGACGTTGCGCAAAACATAGAACCGCACGCGAGAGAACTCTATGCCGAAGGTCGCTCTTATTGGGCCAGGCGGAGCGCAGAATCGGTTCAACGGAGCATCGAGCTTTTCCGTCAGGCAATCGCAATCGACCCAAACTACGCAGCAGCCTATACCGGCCTGGCAGATGCCTATATATTCGCGGGCTCCTATGGTAACAGCTTTCTCTCTCCTCAGACCGCAATGCCAAAGGCGAAAGAAGCTGCTCAGAAGGCATTGGCGATCAATAGCAACTCCGCCGAAGCACATACGTCACTTGCGTACATCAAGGTCATCTACGACTGGGATTGGACTGGCGCGGAATCCGAGTTTCGGCGTGCCATTGAGCTAAACCCGAACAACCTCAACGCACATCATTGGTACTCACACGAGCTGATGGCCGAGGGCCGTGTGCAGGAATCACACCAGCAAAGCGAACAGGCACTCTATATCGAGCCTACAAACGTGCTGATAAATGAGCACATGGCATGGCACCACATGATGGCACGAGAGTACGACCGCTCGATACCGCAGGCTCTTAAGACGATCGAGCTCGATCCTGATTTTGTACAGGCGCATCGCGTGCTGGCCCTTGACTATCTGTACGCCGGACGATTCAAGGAAGCCTGTGCCGAATTCGAAAAAGGTGTAGCTCTATCGCACGAGGATCCCATTGCCCGCGCTTACCTGGCGCGTTGCTACGCCGTATCCCATCGTCAGGCTGACGCCCGCCGAATCCTGGATGCGCTCGTGAAGGCCTCTGTTGAGCGCTACATTTCCGCCGCAGAAATTGCCGCGGTCTATGCGGCCCTAAACGAGGACAACGCCGCCCTCGAATGGCTCGACAAGGCTTGCAGCGAGCGGGCCAGCTCACTGATCTATCTCAATATCGATCCTGTGTATGACCATATGCGGCGCGACCCTCGATTCCAGAAGATCGTTACGTGCGTGCGTCTGGTTCCGGTCCTGGATGAATCCCAGGCTAAATGATGGCTGGCTGCCGGCTCGTCCCGAAATTGCCGTTCCCAGCTTCGATTCCTACGATCTCTCCATCGCGCATATGAAGAATGCGATCGCCGATGGCGGCTGCCTCCGGATTGTGTGTAATCATCAGCACCGTTTGTTTCAGCTCGCGGTTGGAGCGCAGCAGCATCTCGAGCACTGCTTCCGAGTTCTTGGTATCGAGATTGCCCGTGGGCTCGTCGGCAAGGATGATGGCTGGCCGCGTAATCAAAGCTCGCGCAATTGCGACTCGTTGCTGCTCGCCTCCCGACAGCTCCGACGGGCGATGTTCGAGGCGCCCAGTAACGCTGAGCATATCCGTAAGGTGCGATAGGTAGGCTTGATCAAGCGGCTCTGTCCGCCCGGAAATGTCATAAGCTATCTCGATATTGTCTCGCGCGGAAAGCGTTGGCAACAGGTTGAACTTTTGAAACACAAATCCGATCTTCGATCGGCGCATCTTTGTACGCTCGGCGTCGTCAAGGGCAGCAAAGTCGACTCCGCCGATCTCGATTTTGCCCGAGTTGGCGCGAGTAAGGCCGCCGAGCAGGTAAAACAACGTAGACTTGCCGCTGCCTGAAGGGCCGACAATGCTGACAAACTCGCCCGGCTCTATCGAAAAGGAGACGTTTCGAAGAGCCGGAACCTCGATCCTACCTGTCCGATAGACTTTGCCGAGCTGTTCGGCACGGATGATGGGCTGCACTCATCGATTGTAAATGGGCGAAGCCACAACATCGACCACAGCAGAGGTTATGAGGCTATGGCGGGCTGGAGCACTGCGTCAAATACGGACCCCGGCGCCTGATCAATAACGGGCCTGGGCACGGCCTTTTTCGGCCCGCGCTTGCGCGCGATCATCACGCGGATGCGCTCAAGAACCTCTACCGGTGTGCATGCTCCCTTTGGGAGGAACGCATCCGCGCGGTTGGCCCGCTCAAAATTCTTAACCGTCGCGCTTACAAGAATGGTCGGAATTTCGGGGGAAATGTCTTTCATTCGGCGAACCATCTCGTTGCCGTCCATTTCAGACAGCAGCAGATCGCTCAGAACCAGATCGACCCCGCCGCTGCGGAAAATCTCCAAGGCTTCCTGGCCGGACAATGCGGTGACGACGCGGTAGCCACGAGTTGTCAACATGAACTTGCGAACTGCCAATGCCTGTTCGTTCTGGTCGACGCAGAGAATTGTCTTCTTGGGCCTCATGTAATTCCTTGGTTCTCTCGCAGGGCACACGAGCTCTCAATGCGCGGACACACGTCAGGCGTGTGCCTCAAGCAGCGGGTCAACTGATGGCTGCACCCTGGTCCGGAAATGGAAAATACGGCTCCTTTCGCGTTCAGTGGAACTGCCAATAGGCATAAGTTCCACAGTTACGCGAGGCCGCGATCCGGGTCGGACCAGGACGCAGAGAACGAGAAAGCCAGGTATAGTTGCCTGCGCGATCACCCGCTACCATACGCTTCCCGGTGTGCCTCCCGGTTGGCGCAGGTGGGGCCAAGCGCATATCCACGGCGCCCCCGCTCAAACTGAATTGTCAGCAAATCGGCGAAAGTTGCGTCAACTGTTTCTCAAAACGCTTGCCAAGAGTACGAAGAGCGCGCACACCTGTAAACGGGGAAGATGAGGCGAAAAGATGAACCGATTTGGGTCCCGCTTCCACCAACTCCCCAGATCATTCGATGAATCTTGAGGTTGGAGTCTTTAGACTCTGTTGAAACCATGTGAATCACCCAAGGAAAAGGCGTCCTTTTGCTACATGAACTGTGCTCCCGCCTACGCGAACTTCTGCGATCTTTCCCGAAATGGAATTTGCCGAAACGTAGAGGTCGCTTGGACGGTCAATTTCAACGCCCTGGCAAATGTGCACCGGCTCTCCTGGCGCCGCCATTTGATGTCGGACAAGATATGCGATTGCGCAGCCTGCCGCCGACCCGGTGGCCGGATCCTCGCCGTTGTAGAACTGCATACGTGCGCGCCACACTGCTGGACCGTGCGGCGCAATCGCGTAGAAAAATTTCGCATCTGAGCCGCGAAAGTACCGCTCCGCGCCACGCAGGTCCACTGTCAGTCTTCCCAATGCATCGATCGATCGAAGCGGGACAATGCAATACGGCAGACCCGTCGAAACGGTCTGCGGCCGCGGCAGCTCAGCGCAATCCTCCTGTCCCAATCCGAGTAACGGCGCAATTTCAGCGGCGTCATGCTCCACGCCAAAAACTGGATCCGGCTGCGTCATCTCGCCGTAACTTCGGCCACCCACATTTCGTTCCGCTGAAAAGACCACCGGCACTCGCCCGGCGTTGAGATCCAGCGTGATTGTCTCTGCACCGCCGTATTCGGCGAGTTCTCTGCGGATCGTCGACGAGGTTCCCAGAGTGGGATGCCCCGCAAAAGGTAGCTCCTCCTGCGTCGTGAAGATTCTCACTCGTACGCCGCGTTCTTGCTCGATAGCCGGGTCGCGCCGGACGATGAATGTGGTTTCAGACAAGTTCATCTCACGCGCGATGGCCTGCATCTCGGCGTCCGCCAGGCTGCCTGCGTCCAGAAATACCGCTAACTGATTTCCTTCGAGCGGTGTCGCGGTAAATACGTCGCATAGCTGGTATTCAAGTTCGCGTGTTGACATAGGTTTGACACAATCTCCCTCAAGCTCTATTCTCTTTACGGAATCGGAGAGATTCTCTCCGCTAGCGCATAACTATGGCAAAGGTCGCTCGAACCCCCATGTGTCAGTGCTGTTGCCACTGCCCCGTGCGGGTGTGTGCATGAGCGAATCGACCTGACCAATATCGAGACCTCAGACCCACCCGCTGCCGACAGGCCGGGTGGGTTTTTTAACGTTCCCCGTAGAGAAAATCGCAATCAGACTGAGGCTACAACATGTCACTTCGCATTAACGATATCGCACCCGACTTCACTGCTGAAACCACTCACGGCACCATCCGGTTTCACGAATGGATCGGTGATAACTGGGCGGTGCTCTTCTCTCATCCCAAGGATTTCACCCCTGTCTGCACCACTGAGCTGGGCGCCGTCGCGGCACTCGATGAGCAGTTCGCGGCGCGGGGCGCCAAAGTGATCGGACTTAGTGTTGATCCGGTCTCCGACCACGGCAGGTGGGCAAAGGACATCGAGGACGTCACCGGTCATGCCGTAAAGTACCCCCTGATCGGAGATCCCGAATTGAAGATTGCCAAACTCTACGATATGCTGCCGGCCGATGTTGGCGACTCATGTGAAGGCCGCACGCCCGCCAACAACGCAACCGCACGCGCTGTTTTTCTCATCGGCCCGGACAAGCGCATTAAGCTGACGCTGACGTATCCCATGACTACCGGCCGCAATTTCGACGAGATTATCCGCGTTCTCGACTCCATTCAGCTGACGGCGAAACACCGTGTCGCAACCCCCGCCAATTGGAAGCATGGCGAGGAGGTAATCATCACTGGCGCGGTCTCGAATGAGGAAGCGGACAAAATCTTCCCCGGCTATAAGACGGTCAAGCCATACTTGCGTACAACGGCGCAGCCGAAGTAGCGTTCTTCATTGCACCGCCGCTCCCCCAGCGGCGGACAAGAGCACCGGTGGCGAAGTGGCTAACGCGCTGGTCTGCAAAACCAGTATTCGCGGGTTCAATTCCCGCCCGGTGCTCCAACAAAACAAACTAGTTACATACAATCTACCAAGCCGGAAAACCCCATCAAACCCCATGATATGTTAGACTGCCTCTTGTTTATCGGGAGAGTGGCCTACCCGATCTTTTGTATCAGTGAGATTGTTAGTGTAGCGCGGCAGGTGTTGTAGTGATCGGACCAGTTTTCTTGAACCAAGGCGAGAGTTAGTCCTCGACGGGTTTAGGTAGCAGCCAGTTCGCGGCTAGCCGCGAACTGACTGGCGAACTCGCTTGGTGTCCTCTCTCCGAGAGATCGGTGAGGACGACTCTCATTGTATTCTTGCCGCCATCCCTCGATCAGCTCCTTTGCCTCGGCCAGTGTCCCGAACCAGTGGGCATTCAGGCACTCGGCGCGGAAGCTGCCGTTGAACGATTCCACGAAGGCGTTGTCGGTCGGCTTGCCAGGTCGTGAGAAGTCGATCTTCACTCCATTCTGGTATGCCCAAAGATCCATGGCTTGACTGGTGAACTCGCTGCCATTGTCGCAGAACAAAAACTTCGGCACTCCGCGTTCCCGTTTCAACCGGTTCAGCACCCGCACCACGTCTTCTCCTTTCAGACTCTGGCCTGCTTCGATGGCTCACCTTCCCGGGTGTATATATCGA
>Ga0206838_10307_pt1 | contig 11215 bp, 1 predicted proteins | sample Alteio_BWOrgCont_26_FD_152879 | JGI IMG/M metagenome (GOLD analysis project Ga0206838, IMG submission 152879) | Enriched cells from forest soil in Barre Woods Harvard Forest LTER site, Petersham, Massachusetts, United States -... | ecosystem: Environmental > Terrestrial > Soil > Temperate forest >...
CAATTTTGGCAATTACGTCATGAGTGGCGGAAACCTTTCGCTCGCGGCGGGCACGCCGCCACCCCTGGTTGGCGGCACGGGTTCTAGCTTTCGTATCGGCGACTTCGGCGGGACCGGCATCTTTACTCAGAGCGGCGGCAATGTAACTGCCAATGGCTCGTTCAATATCGGCAATCAGGGCGGCAATGGCACGTACAATCTCAATGGTGGCAATTTGACGCTAATCGGCGGCTTGAACAATTTGGGACGCAGTTCAGACGTGAACGTGCAATCGGAGGGAACGCTGAATATTACAGGAGGTTTGTTGCAGATTACCCAGGGTGGAGATTTGATTTTGGGCGACCGGGACAATTCGACGAGCGGGAATGGCACCGGGGTGATTAACCAAACCGGCGGCACCTTGAGTGTCAGCAACGGAACGCTGTACGTGAGCGGGAGCGCGGCGGCGGACAATGGCACATACAATCTCAATGGAGGCACCCTGCAGGTGGGCGGCACGGATTTGCTCTCAAGCTATAACAGCAGTTCCGCAACGTACGCGTTCAATCTCGGCGGAGGCACAGTCCAAGTGCTGGGATCGGATTTGACGACCTCCCTCGACGCGACGCTAGTGAACTCAACAACCTCGACCATTGACACGAACGGCATGAACGCCACCTGGTCCGGCGTATTGAGTGGCAATGGATCGATAACCAAGGTTGGTCTGGGCCTACTGACATTCGGTGCCGCCAATACCTACTCCGGCAACACGTCCATTAGCGCGGGCACTCTTCTCTTGGCCAACGCACTCGCGTTGCAAAACAGTACACTCCTATACAACACCGGTGGCGGAAGTTTAAGTTTCGGCAACCTGACGAGCGCCACCCTTGGCGGCTTGAGCGGCAACGAGGACCTCGCGTTGGACAATCTTACGTCTGCCGCCGTGGTGTTGACGGTGGGTGGCAATGGCCAGAACACCACATTCAGTGGCAACCTCACGGGTGACGGCAATCTGACGAAAATCGGTGCAGGTAATCTGACGCTTTCCAGCGGCAATAACTCGTATACCGGCAATACCACTGTCACCAGTGGTCTGCTCGCTCTCGACAATATCGGTTCCAGTCAAAACATCTCCGTCAGTGGAACGGGCGCCATTCTTACGGTCAGCAGTTCGGTCAGCCTGAATTCATCCGGAAGCGGCGGTCTTTCCATTACCAATGGAGGCAATGTAACGATTGGAGATGGCATCTTTATTGGCGATGACAGCCCGGGCGTCGTCACCGTGGATGGAGCGAATTCGACCTTGAACAGCAATTACCCGATAAAAGTGGGTTATTTTAGTGCGGGCAGTATGACGATTTCGAACGGAGGTGTCGTCAATAGCGCGGGCAGTGGATTGGAGGATCAAGTCGGGTCGTTCGGCGGGGTCAACGGCACGGTGTTGATAACCGACGCGAATTCGACCTGGAATAGCACGGCGTCCTTTTTTGATATTGGTGCGAGTGGCGTGGGTAACCTGACTATTACTAATGGCGGTGCGCTCAACACTGTCCAGGTATCCCTGGGCCAAGGTTCGACCGGAACCCGGAACTATAACCGTTAATGGAACCAACTCAAAGTGGACGTTATCTGACTTTCTGTTCGTTGGCTATTCCGGCGTGGGCAATCTGACCATTGCCAACGGTGGCAACGTAACGGGATTCAATGCAGATTTGGGCGAAAATAGTGGCGCCAATGGCACCGTCAATGTGACTGGGACTAATTCGATCTGGAACGCCGTCGGTGCGCTGAATGTTGGTGAAGGCGGTCAGGGCGTTTTGAATGTAACCAATGATGGTCTGGTCGTAATCAACGGCACGATCACGCTGGGCCAGAATTCCGGCAGCACGGGGACGGTCACAGTTGATGGGGCCAATTCAACTTTGACGACTAATAGCACGCTCCTGATCGGCCAATCCGGTACGGGCAATTTAACGATATCCAATGGCGGCAATGTTACCGACGCCTCGGCAACTATTAATGACGCGGGGAGCGTGACGGTTACGGGAACGAATTCAACCTGGGTCAGCAACGGCAGCCTCGTCGTAGCCTCGAGCGGAAATGGGACACTGGCTATTGCCAATGGCGGCCAGGTCTCCAGTGGCAGCACTATCTTCATTGGCAGTTCGGGCGTGGGCATCATCACGGTGGATGGGGCAAATTCCACCTTGAGCAGCAGCCACCCTTTGACCGTGGGTAGATCAGGCACAGGCAGTCTGACAATTTCGAACGGGGGCACGGTTACAACCGCTGGAAATGGGCAGGCGGATCAACTCGGGTCGTTCGGAGGGGTCACTGGCACGGTCTTGATAACCGACACAAATTCTATTTGGAATAGCACGGCATCTTTTTTTGAAGTTGGTGCAAGTGGCGTGGGTAACCTGACCATCACCAATGGGGGCGCGCTCAATGCTGCGGAAGGTTATCTGGGCGAAGGTTCGACCGGAACAGGAACGGTAACAATTAATGGAACCAATTCAAAGTGGACGTTATCCGGCGACCTTTACGATGGCTATTCCGGCGTGGGCAGTCTGACCATTGCCAATGGAGGCAACTTGACCGGACTAGGCGCGGATCTCGGCGAGAATAGTGGCGCCAATGGCACGATCAATGTGACAGGAACCAATTCGAGCTGGAACGCCAACGGGATAGTCAATGTAGGTTATAACGCAATGGGTGTCTTGAACGTATCCAGTGGCGGCCAAGTCGTCCTCAGCACCCTCAATCTGGGTCAACTTTCCGGCAGCAACGGCACGGTCACTGTCGATGGGGCCAATTCCATCTTGACGACCAATGGCACGCTCACCGTCGACCAAGCTGGCGCAGGTATTTTGACGATTTCCAACGGCGGCAATGTCACCGACGCTTCGGCGGTCATTGGCTTTGGCAGCGCGGGTGCGAGCGTGACGGTGACAGGAGCAAACTCCACCTGGGTCACCAACGGAACCTTGACGGTGGCCTCGGGCGGTAATGGAACGCTGGCCATTTCCAATGGCGGCCATGTTTCCAGCGTCAGCAGTGTCAGGATTGGCAATGTCGGCGCGGGCATCGTCACCGTGGATGGCGCAAATTCCACCCTGAGCAGCAATAGTGTTTTGAACGTCGGCCGGTCTAACACGGGAAGTTTGACCATTTCCAATGGAGGGAGCGTGCAAACCACCAGCAGCGGGGCAGATGAAATTGGGGTGACTGCAGGCGTCAATGGCACCGTGTTGATCACGGATGCCGGTTCAGACTGGAACAGCACCGCTTCCACTTTCCAAATCGGTGTCAGCGGCGTGGGTAACCTGACCATTACCAATGGGGGCGCGCTCAATAGCGTCCAAACGTACATCGGCCATAATTCGACCGGAACCGGGACGGTGACCATTAATGGAACCAACTCAATGTTGACGATGACCAATGTGCTGTACGATGGTTATTCCGGCACGGGTAATCTGACCATTGCCAATGGCGGCAACATGACCGGCTTGAGCGCGTATCTCGGCGACCAAAGCGGCTCCAACGGCACGGTCACGGTTACGGGAACTAATTCGATCTGGAATGCCACGGGGACGGTGAATGTGGGTTACGCCGCGCTCGGTATCTTGAACGTGTCTAGTGGTGGCATGGTGGCCGTCACGGGTTCTCTCGATCTTGGCGCAACTTCAGGCGGCAATGGCACGGTCAATGAGACGGGTGGGGTGGTCAACGTAACCAACCAATTGGCGTTTGGTTCTGCCACCAGCGTTTACAATCTCAGCGGCGGCATGTTGGAAGTCGGGGGCGCCAACGGCATTACCAGCAATGGTGGAACTTATTCCTTTAATCTGGCCGGTGGCACGTTGCAAGTGGTGGGCAGCGATTTGACTACTTCCGTCAACGCCACGCTGGGCGGTGCGACTACTTCCATTTTGGACACGAACGGTTTCAATGCCACCTTGTCCGGCAACCTCAGCGGCAGCGGCAACTTGACCAAAATCAACAACGGCGCCCTGACACTCAATGGCGCCAGCACGTTCACCGGCGCTCTGACGTTCAACGCCGGCCAGCTCGACATTAATAGCGCGGGAGCCCTCGGTGCCGGTACCTTTATCGTCAATGGCGGCAATCTGGACAACCCTTCGGGCGCGAATATTACCCTAACTTCCTGCCACCCAGGTCCAAGGTGCCGCCGTTAACGGTTAAAGCATTGCTGGCGGATCCCAGGGCTCCAGTGCTGCCGAGTAAAAGTGTGCCCGCGTTGACGATGGTGCCCCCCGTGTAGGTATCGGTGCCGTCCAGCGTCAGCGTGCCGAGGCCGACTTTGGTCAAGCTACCCACCCCGTTGTTGCCAATGGCGTTGGCGAAAGTCACATTGTTGCCGTTGGTGTCAATCGTACCGCCGCCCGAAGCCAGCGTCACGGCGAGAGAAGAAATATCCTGCGTATTGCCAATAGCGTATTGCAAAGTGCCACCGCCGAAGTTGAGACCACCAGTACCAAAATTGTTCAAGGCGGAGAAATTAATCGTGCCGGCATTGAGGTTCGTGCCGCCAGTGTAGGTGTTCGCACCCGCCATGGTTAAGGTGCCAGCGGTCGTTTTCGTCAACGCGACTGATCCCGCGAGAATGGCGTTGGTAGTTTCAGCACCGCTCTGGAATGCATAGGAAGTTCCCGTAATTGTGCCGTCGGCCAGATTACCGCCGCTCAGCGTAAGAGCTCCCACAGAAATACCCGTGGTACCACCCAAATCCAGGGTGCCGCCGCTGATCGTCAAGGCATTGCCCGCGGCGCCGAGGTTGCTCGAACTACCCAAGAGCAATGTACCGGCACTGACAGTGGTTCCACCCGAATAGGTGTTCGCGTTGTTCAATACCACTGTGCCAGTAGTGGTTTTATTTAATGCACCCGTGCCTGCGAGGATGATGTTAACCGTGCCATTTTGCAGCGCAAACGTTCCTGGGCCGATCACCGTCAAAATGCCGGTTGAGCTGGAAATGAGTCCGCTGGTGAGGGTAAGGTTGCCCAACGTGTTATTAAACGTGCTCATTGCCAGCGTACCGCCGGAGACGGTGACGTTAGCCGTGGAGGATAGCAGGCTGTTCGAACTAACTGCTAAAATTCCTCCACTTATGGTGTAATTCGCGCTGGCCAAGGAATTATTTACATCCAAAGTGCCACCACTAACCGTCGTGGTGCCAGTGTAGGTCTCGGCGGCATTCAAAATCCATTGGCCGGTGCCGCTCTTGGTTAGGCTGGTGGCATTGCTGCTTTGATTGGCCAGCACCGCATCAAAATTATTGGTGCCGGTGTCACTGCCAGTAAGCGTAAGGGTGCGCGTGCCGTTGCCGCTGAAAGCGATGCTGCCAGCATTGCTCAAAGTGAGATTACCCGTACCCGAGGAATCAATCGTGCCGCCACTGGTTCCCAAGGTAAAGAGGCGGTCCGTACTCGTGTCCGTGGTGCCGGAATATTGCAGCGTGCCGCCATTGAGGACGAGATTGGCTGCGGCGGGAGTTGAAGAGCCCAGCCCGCTGGCACTGCCGCCATTGGCGAAATCAGCCACATTGAGCGTCCCGGCGCTGATCGTCACGATCCCGGTGCCCGTATCAAGGGCGTTCATCGTCACAGTGCCGGTGGTGGTCTTATTGACTGCGCCCGTGCCGGCAAGAATCGCGTTGATGCTGCCGCTCTGCAACGCAACCGTCCCCGCGCTGTTCACGGTCAGGACACCGGTGGTGCCTGACAGGTTACCGCCGCCCGAGACGGTCAGATTGCCAAACGTATTATTGAAGCCAGCGATCGATAACGTGCCACCGGAAACAACCATATTGCCCGTGGATGCCAGCAGGCTGCTGGCACCCAGGGTCAAGGTGCCGGCGCTGACAGTAGTGTTGCCGGTGTAGGTCTCGGCGGTGTTGATGATCCACTGGCCAGTGCCGCTTTTAGTCAAACTCGTCGCATTGGTACTTTGATTCACCAGTACCAAGTCAAAATTATTATTACCGGCATCATTGCCAGTAAGGGTAAGGGTACGCGTGCCATTGCCGCTGTTCACAATGCTTCCGGTATTGCCAAAGGTAAGATTACCCGTGCCCGAGGAATCAATCGTGCCAGCAGTGGTCCCCGTGCCCAAAGTGAAGAGGCGATTGGTACTCGCATCCGTCGTGCCAGTATATTGCAGCGTGCCGCTGCTCAGGACCAGGTTGGCTGCAGCGGAAGTCGAAGCACCCAGACCACTGGCACTGCCGCCATTGGCGAAATTAGCAATATTCAGTGTCCCGCCGCTGATCGTGACAACGCCGGTACCGGTATCCAGTCCGCTTAATGTGACGGTGCCGGTGGTGGTCTTATTGACTGCGCCCGTGCCGGCGAGGATGGCGCTCACCGTACCGCTTTGCAGGGCAAATGTCCCCGTGCTGTTTACGGTCAAAATACCGGTCGAGCTGGTGATGCTTCCATTGGTGGTAAGCGTAAGATTGGCCAAGGTGTTGTTAAAGGTGCTCATGGCCAGGTTACCGCCAGAAACCGTGACGTTGCCGGTCGAGAGCAGATCGCCACTTTCATCGACGGCCAAGGTGCCACCGCTAATCGTATAGTTGGCACTCGCCAAGGTGTTGTTCACTTGCAAGATGCCGGCACTGACCGTTGTGTTGCCGGTATAAGTCTCGGCGGTGTTCAATATCCACTGGCCGACGCCACTCTTGGTCAGGCTCGTCGCATTGGTGCTTTGATTCACCAGTACCAAGTCAAAATTATTGTTGCCCGTATCATTGCCCGTGAGCGTGAAGGTGCGTGTGCCGGTGCCGCTGTCCACAATGCTCCCGGTGTTGCCAAAGGTCAGATTGCCGGTGCCCGAGGAATCGAGCGTGCCAGCGGTGGTTCCGGTGCCCAAGGTAAAGAGGCGATTCGTAGACATATCCGTCGTGCCAGTATATTGCAGCGTGCCACCGTTTAGCACGAGGTTCGCTGCAGCCGAAGTCGAGGCACCCAGGCCGCTGGCACTTCCGCCATTGGCAAAATTCGCGACATTAAGTATACCACCACTCGCGCTGATGGTGGTGGCGCCCGTGTAAGTATTAACGCCGTTCAATGCCACCGTGCCGGTGGTGGTTTTGGTTAATCCACCCGAGCCGGCAAGAATGGCGCTGATGGTGCCGCTCTGGACGGCGAAGGAAGTTCCGGTGACAGTGCCGTTGGCGATATTGCCTCCACTTAACGTCAAGGCCGCGACGGAAGCGTCAGTAAAACCACCGAGGTCCAGTGTGCCACCGCTAATGGTCAACGGCAAGGTTCCGCCGGTGAAAACCCCGGTATTGTCCACCAATAGCGTGCCAGAGCTGACAATTATTCCGCCGGTGGCACCCACGGGAGCAGAGATCGCAAGCGTGCCGGTGCCCGACTGCAGGATAGTGCCCGTGCCCGAAATATTGCCGGTTGGACTGATGGTGCCATTGGATGCGAAGGCCAGAACGCTGTTGTCGATGATGTTGCCGGAAGCCAGGGAGGCGCCGGTACCCAACTGAAGGGTGCCCGCTGTAATGGTGGTGTTGCCGGTATAAGTGCTGGCCCCGGTCAGGATCAAGCTGCCCACACCGAGCTTGGTGAGGCCAAAGTTATCACCACCGTCGCCAATCGCTCCACCCAACGTCAAGTTGGAGGCGGTCGTGGTAACATTGATGGTATCGTTGGCAAAGAGGGTAACTGCACCGGTGCCCAGATTGAGTGAATTAGTGCCAACGAAGGAGAAACTGCCGTTTATAGCCAGCGCATTGTTGGTGGCAAGAGTGAGGTTGGAGCCGGCTGAGTTAACCAGATTACCACCGTCCAGGCTGAAGGTGCCGGTACCTATCGGACTGGCCGTGGCATTGCCCGCGCTATTGATATTGAGATTACCCGCGAGCAAAACCATTCCCCCGCTGAATGTATTGATGCCAGACAGCGTAAGTGTGCCGAGGCCGATCTTGGCCAAACCACCACTGCCAGTGATGTTGGGGCTGATGGTGGCGTTGAAGCCATTCGTGTCGATGCTGGAAACCGTGCCGGTGGCCAGTGTGGGCGAAACGGCGAAATTGGCGGTAACAAGATTTTCGTTGGCGATTTGCAGGGTGCCTCCGGCCAGGGTGAGGCTGTAGGTGCCGGGGGAGTTAAGGCCGGTCATAATACCACCGCTTCCGTCAATCTGCAACGTACCGCTATTGACGACTATATTGCCATAGCCGCCTCTATCACCGAGGTCTATACTTGCACCCGCAGCCAACTGGACGAGGCCGCCATTAACAATCAAATCGCCCTCAGAAGTGGAGCCAATAATGAAGGAATTGCCTTGGACAGACAAGGTGGCACCAGTTCCAACAGTAACCGTGGCCAGACTGCCGCCACCAATGGTTAACTGGCTACCGGCATTCCAGATTGAGCCGGCACCGGTCAAGACAACCGTCGCTATCCCCACATTCGACTGGCCATCACCGAAACCGCCCAGATTCGAATCGGGAAAGGTGCCACCTGCGACCGTGAGGTTGCCACCGTTGGAAATAGTGATGGTGCCATTGCCGCCGGAATAGCCAAGGTCTAGAGTGCCGACAACAACTTGGGAGCCGGTGCCATTGATGGTCAAATAGGAGTCTCCATATTGGGTGCCCAAAATGAGACCGCCACTGTTAAGAACATTCAAATGCGCGCCGTTGGCGACCGTGATGTTCGACTGATTACCCAGGACACTCAGTTCGTTGGATAAATCGTTCCAAGTGGAATTGGGATCGGTGACCAATACGGTGGTGGGGAGAGTGGACCCCATGTCGTCATCGGTTCCACTATAGCCCGTGTTGAAGGTGCCACCATTGGCGATGGTAATATTAACGGAGCCGCCCGAGCCGCCGGATTGGCTGGCATCAAAACCGGAAATAAATACCTGACCACCTACATTCAGCGAAGAATTGGCGCCGGTTACGAGAACCGTGGCGGAGGAGCCATTGGCACCGCCAAAAGAAGTGAGGCCAAATCCTATGCTATTCGTAACGTTGGCCGGAATAAAAGTGGAGGTCAGGCTGCCCCCATTGGAAATCGTGAGGTTAGCCGCGCCAATCATGCCTACATTAAACTCGTAACTGGTGATGGATACATTCCCCCCATTAACGGTGAGGTTGCCCGGTCCACCATTGGCTACGCTGAAGAAGCTGTAGGGGGCATCAGCACTGCCGTCGAAGGTGAAGTTGGCGCCATTGGAAACCGTGAGGCTGCCTGAGCCACCCAAGCCAATATTAAAATCATAACCATCATCCGTCAGGGAGGATCCGACGCCATCCACGGTAACAGTGCCGGTGCTTCCGGCCACGATACCGAAATCGAAGTAGTTCGCGGTGGTGGTGACGTTACCACCGTTGAGAACATTCAGCACGCCATTACCGCGATAGCCGAAGTAGATGCTCGGGCCAAAGTCGTCGACATTACCCGTGGTGGACCAGGTGGATCCCGTACCCGTGACAGTTATGGTGCCATTGATCCCCGTACTGTCACCGATTTGGTAGGCACCGGCATTCACGCCATAGAGGGTGCCGCCATTCGCAATCGTGAGGGTGTCATTATTGCCGCCATCGCCAATCGTCATGCCGGTTATGGTCACACTTGTGGCGGGGTCGCTAATGAGAACGGAACCGGATGCGTTGGCCCCGACATCCAGATCACCACTGGTGACCTGGCCGCCTTGGGTTACCGAGACGCTGCTCGAGTTGCCGCTTTCGCCAACAAAAATTCCGCCATTGCCGGTGTTCAGCAGGGAATTGGAGCCGCTCACGGAAATGCTACTGCCGTTATTAAGCGTGACGCTCGAGGCATTGAAAGTGCCACCATTCATAATGGTCACATTGGAAGCACCGCCCAAGGTCAGGGACGCATTATAATCAAAAATGGAGTTGCTGCCAGTGACCAGGATGTTCCTCGCGAGGTTCTGAAAGAAAAACGATCCCGTCAGGTTGAGGGTGCCACCCTCGACAGTCGTAGTGCCGTTGTACTCCAGAGTGTTGGTCAGCGTCCAGGCTCCATCCCCGGACTTGACGACGTTGGTCAGGTTGGTGGCCGAGCCGTCGTTAATCTGCAAGGCGTAGGTATTGTTGCCGGTATTTTCGCCGGTGAAGGTGAGGGTGTAGTTGCTGGGTGAGGTCAGCGCCATAAAGGCCGGGCTGGAAGTATTACTCCAGGCGATGTTGCCAGTGCCGTCGGCACCGAGGGTCGCGCCATTGACGCCGATTGTGAAAAGGCGGTTCGTGCTGTCGCCCGTGCCGATGTAGTCGAGAGTGCCACCATTGATAATGAGGTTGGCCGCAGCGGCGGAAGTTGCGCCGATGCTGCTGTTCTGACCGCCATTTTCGAGCATGAGCGCCATCAGCGTACCGCCAGTGATGGTCGTGGTTCCGGTGTAAGAGTTGGTTCCGTTAAAGATGAGGTAGCCGTTGCTAATTTTGGTGATATTACCCGCGCCACTGATATTACCATCAACTTCCAGACCGTTGTTGATGCCATTGCTATCGAAGGTGAAATTGGCGCCCGTGGACAAAGTGGGGTTAATGCCAGCTAATATAAATGCCGTACCACCGGCCGACTGGAGGGTGCCGTTGCCGAAGGTGAAATTAGCACTCGAAGCGGGCCCTACAGTGTAGATGCTCTCGTAAAGTTGCAACGTCCCGGAATTAATGATGAGCGAACTTTGCACGCTGCCATTGCCACCTACCCCTACCGCCATGCCATGGGCCAGGATTGTGCCACCATTCAAGGTCAGGATACCCGGCGCCGAAGGACCGCCGCCCAACAAGAAGGCCGCATCGGTGAGAACGGTGGCACCCGGGCCCACGGTCAAATTGCCGGGGCCGCCAAACCCAATGCTCAACTGTCCATCAACATTTAACAACGAATTGTTGCCGGTAACCAAAATATTCCCGCCCTGGCCACCTCCTCCAGCGCCCAAGGCCAAGCCGTTGTATAAACTGTTAACCACGCCGCCACTGGTAATTGTCAAATTGCCGACTGCGTCATAACCCACATTCAGCGTGCCCGTCACATTGCCGCCGTTGGAAACCGTCATAGTAGCGGGCGAACCGTAGCCGAGGTTAAGATAACCCGAACTCAACAAAATGGAATTGGTGCCATTCACCACTATATTGCCTGTGCCACCATTTAATCCGACGTACACAGTGCCGGCGCTGAGATAACCACCATTGGTGACGGAAATGCTGCCATTCGCA
>Ga0206838_10309_pt1 | contig 11121 bp, 13 predicted proteins | sample Alteio_BWOrgCont_26_FD_152879 | JGI IMG/M metagenome (GOLD analysis project Ga0206838, IMG submission 152879) | Enriched cells from forest soil in Barre Woods Harvard Forest LTER site, Petersham, Massachusetts, United States -... | ecosystem: Environmental > Terrestrial > Soil > Temperate forest >...
GGTAAGTTTTTGAGGCCGGAATATGATCCGAAGGCATACCCGTCGAAGGCCCTGGCATTACTCGACGATCCAAATGCTCGGATTTTTACTCCCGATGAATGGGGAGATTACCTGGTCTACAATCTCTGGCCCAAAGGCGGAAAAGTCTTTGTTGATGGTCGCAGCGATTTCTACGGCCATAACTTCTTCGACCAATACGTCTCCTTGCTGAATGATAAGTATGACTGGGAGCAGACGCTTGCACTCTACAACGTAAATACTATTCTGCTACCGCCGTATGCGTTTTTGGCGACCACGATTAAGGAATCCAAGAATTGGAGGGTGGTTTACGATGACGGATCCGCCATCGTCTTTCGTCCCTCGCGTCCGCTAAATGCGGCGGGCGATCAGTTTTCCACCAGGAGTTTGTGTGGAATAGGACGTGATCCCTCGATCACGTACAAGTCAACCGTGATCTCAGGTCACGGTAATAAGAAAGGAGCATAGACCGTATGAAAGAAATGTTTGTGAGGTTTTTGCGTGAAGAAGAGGGGCAGGACATGGTGGAGTACACTCTCTTACTCGCTTTCGTTTGCCTGGCGTCGGCAGCTTTATTTATCGGTGCGGGCAAGCAAGTTTCCGGTATTTGGAGCGGGGCGAACACCCTCCTCGTTCAAGCGAACGCGGCCGCAGCCGGCGCAGGTGGTGGAGGCAGCTAGACTTCGCCAAAATAGGGAAGCTAGGATTGTCAATTCGGGCAGCGGATGCCCAAGTCCGCTGCCCTCGATTTGAGAACGGGAGGGATAATGCAGAAGTTGAAGGCTTTCGCCGCCGATGAAGGTGGCCAGGACATGGTCGAATATACGCTTTTACTCGCCTTCGTTTGTCTGGCGTCAGCAGCTCTGTTTATTGGCGCGGGGAAGCAAGTTTCAGGTATTTGGGGTGGGGCGAATAATTTACTATCCACAGCGAATGCGACAGCGAAAAATGGAAGTAGTTAAATGACGTCAGCCGGAGTATTGGAGTGGAACTCGGGGCGGGCCGCCGCGGGATCGGAAGATCTTCCCTTATTCAAAATTGCGTGGAGGATTCGTGTTGAAACATTTGATCGCATTTGCCAGTGATGAACGAGGTCAGGACTTGATCGAATACACACTGCTCCTCGGATTTATTTGTCTTGCCGGGGCAGCGACGGTGGTAAGTATGGGTAGTATAACGGGGGGGCTATGGAGCGCGGTCAATTCGCGAATGGCTGCCTCCAATCAGGTGAGTTGATCTGGGGGGAGGAATCAGCGCATGACGAAGAGGTTATTAATGGTAGTGGCTTTCGCGATAGTCATCTCGGCTGTCGCGAGCCTTCTGCTATATCGCGTGATCATCACCCAGATGGCTTCCGGGTCCAAGGCTCCTGAGGCGCGCCTGGTGGTAGCGGCACACAGCCTACAGACAGGGGATCTGATCAAGGAAAGTGATGTGAAAATCGCCGACTGGAGTGGTCCTATTCCAAAAGGGGCAATGTCCAGGCCGGAGGATGCCATCGGTCGCGGTACGATTGAACCGATCCTTGCTGACGAGCCTTTGGTCGACAGCCGTATCGCGCCGCGCGGCGCGGGCGCTGGACTGGCAGCCATCATTCCGGCCGGCATGCGAGCGGTCGCTGTGCGAGTGAATGATGTCGTCGGCGTTGCGGGCTTTGTCACTCCTGGAATGCACGTAGACGTGTTAATCGCTGGGAACCCGCCAGGCGGCAACCCGGCCGGCACACTGACCAAGACTCTTCTTCAAAACATCGAGGTATTATCAGCGGGACAAAATCTGCAAAAAGACGCAGAGGGGAAACCGATTTCTGTGCCTGTAGTAAACATGCTGGTGACGCCGGAACAAGCAGAAATATTGAGCTTGGCGAGTAACGAGACGCGAATTCAACTCATATTGCGAAATCCGACCGATACTGCTGTGACCAAGACACCGGGAACGGCGATCGCGTACCTATTTTATGGAAACCCGCCGCCCGTGGTTCCAAGGTCGCCGGCACCCGTTAAAGCTAAAGCGGTAGCACCGGCGCCGCCGCCGCCTCCTCCACCGCCGAAGCAGCCGCTCGTCATCGAAGTGATCCACGGGATAAAGAAAGCGGAAGCGACATTTTTGGAAGGCACGGAAAGCAAACCTGAAGGAAAACCGGAATGAGAAGATGTGTCGGAGGATTGCTCGCTGGTTTGATCACGTTCACGCTGACGGCGATGGCACAAGCGCCATCCGCGCCGTCGACGGGCGCGCGTGATTTAAATGTTATGGTCGCGAAGTCAGTGCTGGTCGATTCGCCCGCCGTGATTGAACGAGTCTCACTCACCAACGGACTAATCGCGGAGGCGGTTGCGATCACACCGCACGAGGTCATGGTCAATGGCCTTCTGCCAGGGCAGACCACTCTCATTGTATGGCAGCAGGGTGGAAATCGGCTCATTTTCGATCTGAATGTGCTTCGAAACGATGCGCTTCTCGACGCGGCTAGAGCCCAAATGGCGCGCGAACTCGGCGACGAAAAGGTCGTAATGGACGTGGAAGGCACAGCCGTATTTTTGCGGGGTGTGGTCAAAGACTTGACCGAAGCTGATCGAGCCTTCGCAATCGCTTCCACGGTGGGAAAGCCCGTCAACTTATTACGAGTCAGCGTGCCGCCGACAGATGGGCAGGTCTTGCTGAGAGTGAAGTTTGCAGATGTAGACCGCTCTTCGGAACAACAACTAGGGATCAATTTATTCAATGCGGGTCGCAACACGAGTAGCGTGTCGACCGGTCAGTTCTCGCCGCCGACTGTAACGCCAGCTTCAGCGGGTAGCCCTGCAACAGTTGCGATTAGCAACGCGCTGAATTTCTTCCTGTTTAGTTCCAGCTTGAATCTTGGCATGACGATACAAGCGCTGCAGTCGAGAAATCTCTTGCAGATTTTGGCTGAGCCCAACGTGATGGCCATCAACGGACAAACGGCGAGTTTCTTGGAGGGCGGCCAATTCCCCTATCCCACGGTTCAGGGCGGGGCAAATGTCGGCGCGGTTACGATTTCGTTCCGGGAATTTGGCGTGCGTTTGAATTTCACGCCAGTGATCACTCCGCGAGGCACCATTCGTCTGCACGTCGAGCCGGAGGTCAGTACGTTGGACTACGCGAACGGACTGACATTCCAGGGCTTCACCATCCCGGCGCTCGATACGCGCCGCGTTTCCACAGAAATCGAGCTGGAAGACGGCCAGAGTTTCGCGATCGGCGGTTTGCTCGACAACCGCGATACTGAAACGTTCAACAAGATTCCTGGGCTCGGCGATCTACCATTTTTTGGAAAATTGTTCCGTTCTCGCCAGATCCAAAAGAATAACACCGAATTGCTGATTATGGTGACGGCGGAGTTGGTGCGACCGATTCCACGTGACAAGCCGCGGCCGGAGTTGAAGTTTCCGAGTGCTTTCTTACCTCCAAACACCAGCTCGACCCCGCCCCGTACCCCCGGGCCGGATGTTACCGGTCCGGTTTCTCTCAGCACACAGCCCGCTCCGATTCCAGTAGAGCAACTGATCAAGAGCCAGCAGCCGGCGCAGCAACAGCAGAGCCCGGTTCAATACGTGCCGACTCCGGCAACGGCGGCGCCTCAGACGACGCCACCTACACCGCCGGTTGTGAAGCCCTCTGGGCAGACCGGGTCTAACTAAAGAGGAGATTGTAGTGTATCCCTTGGCTGTCGGCATGATTGTCGAATCGAAGGAAATCTGGGACGAGCTGGCCCAGGTGATGCGTGAGATGTCGCTCCGCATCGTCTTTGAGCTGACGGAACTGCCCTCTTCTGACTGGCCAGGATTTCTGGATCGTGTTGAAAGGGTCCGGCCCGACGTGATCCTGCTTGAAGTTACCAAGCTGCAGCAACCGCTCGATCAGATTATGGCGCGGATCCAGTCGACCCCAGCGCAGCCGGCGGTGTACGCAGTGCATCGCGAAGCAGACCCCACTGCCATCCTGACGGCAATGCGGGCGGGCGCTGCTGAGTTTCTTTTCCCGCCTCTCGCGTCGCCACTGAAAGAAGCCCTTGAGCGGTTGGGGCAAATCCGCCAACGAGCCTACGAAAACCAGCCTAGAGGTGGGAAGGCTATTGGTTTTCTGTCAGTTAAAGGCGGCTGCGGCGCGACAACGCTGGCGTGCCACGTTGCGGCCGAACTCCCAAAGCATACAAATACGAAGGTGTTGCTGGCGGATCTGGATCTGCAGTCCGGAATGGTTGGCTTTCTAACAAAAACGAAGAATCCGTATAGCGTGTCAGACGCGGCCAACAATCTTGAACGGCTGGATCCGAGCTACTGGCGCGCGCTCGTATCCAATGGAATTCCCGACCTGGAGATCATCAACGCTCCTTCGACCCCGGCGAGCCGAGCTCTGTCGCCACAGCAATTGAAACAAGTGGTTGCGTTCGCACGGACCCAGTATCCGTGGACAATTCTCGACCTGGGCCGCAGTCTTACAGCGGCGACGTTAGCCGTAATTGATCTTACCGATCTGGTGTATCTCGTCACGACCCACGAGGTACCCGCCCTTCGTCAAGTTCAGCAGATCCGACAAACTCTCGTTGAGGGAGGATTTGACGTTTCCAAGTTGCGCCTGGTGCTTAACCGTCTCCCGAAGAATTCGGACATTACTTTGGAGGAATTGGAAGCGATGCTTGGACTGCCGATCGACACCACAATTCCAAATCAGTATCACGCTTTGCAAGACGCTTACGCGGAAGGACGCCTCATCGATTCGAGCAGCACTCTCGGAAGAAGTTTCACGCGTCTGGCTATGAAGCTCGCGGGCGTAACAGCAAAGAAGAAGACATTCGCGTTATTCGCTTAGAGGAGATGACTAATGTCGGCGAGTTCACAGGCCCTCACAACTCAAGATTCCGGATGGGTGGCCCGATTATTTTCGCACCAGGTCTTCGATCGTTCTTATCAGGAGTTGAAGTTCACACTCCATCGAAAGCTTTTAGATCGGGTCAACCTGGAGCTGCTCTCGAGCGTCTCTGGCGAGCGCGTCAGGAGCGAAATCCGAAGCGCGGTGGCGAAGCTGGTCGAAGAGGAAAAAACCCCTCTAAACATGGTCGAAAAGGACCGGATTATTGGAGAGGTGCTCGATGAGGTTTTCGGCCTTGGGCCGCTTGAACCTTTACTCGCTGACCCCACGGTTTCCGACATTCTAGTCACGACTCCTCGGCTGGTCTATGTAGAACGAGCCGGCAAACTGTACCGTACCTCAGTACAGTTCAAGGACGATGCGCACTTGTTGCGGATCATCGAAAAGGTGGTTGCGCGGGTGGGGCGACGAGTTGACGAATCGTCGCCACTGGTCGACGCGCGTTTGCCGGACGGTTCGCGCGTGAACGCCGCGATTCCTCCGGTCGCGATCGACGGTCCACTGCTTTCGATCCGCCGTTTTGGCCGTGACCCTATCACCGCCGAAGACTTGGCTCGCACCTTGACACTGACTGACGGCATGTTAGTGCTTCTCCAAGCGTGCGTTCGGGCGAGGTTGAATCTGGTCATCTCCGGCGGAACTGGCGCCGGGAAAACCACTCTCTTGAATGTGCTGTCAGGATTTATTCCGGAAGAGGAGCGAATTGTCACGATCGAGGATGCGGCCGAATTGCGCCTCCGCCAGGTGCATGTGGCGCGGATGGAAACTCGTCCTCCCAACATCGAAGGGACTGGCGCCATCCGCATCCGTGAGCTAGTCATCAATGCGTTGCGCATGCGCCCTGACCGGATTATCGTTGGCGAGGTCCGCGGCCCAGAAGCGCTGGACATGTTGCAGGCGATGAATACAGGTCATGATGGTTCGCTGACCACTATTCACGCCAACTCGCCCCGCGACGCCGTCGGCAGACTGGAGGTCATGATCGGAATGGCCAACGCGAACATGAGCGTTCGTTCCATCCGGCAGCAGGTGAGCTCGGCAGTCGAGGCGTTCGTCCAGATCTCTCGCTTTAGCGACGGAACGCGCCGGGTGACCGCCATTACTGAGTGCGTCGGAATGGAAGGCGACCTAGTGACCATGCAGGACATTTTCGTTTTCGAACGGACCGGCTTAACTGAGCAGGGCCGGGTCACCGGCCGCTTTCGTGCCACCGGTATTCGACCGAAGTTCTATGACAAGCTTCGTGCCTCCGGATTGCAAATCCCAACGTCGGTGTTTCAGACGGTGGTCGAGATTGGAGGCCCGCCGCAACCGTGAACAACGCCTTTGTTATCATCGCTTTCCTAGTGCTCTTCGCGATCGTCCTGATGTCGGTGAGCCTTGCGTATCGTTTTCTCGAGGCTCAGCGAAAACGGCAGATGCAATCCATGCTAGAGGTGACCACCGGTAGGTCGCCTAGCGAAACTGAGACGTCCATTCTTGTCGAAGATGAAGCCAAAGATGTCATCGTGGAGCTTTGGGGGCATACTGCCGCCGTCCGAAAGCTAAAGCGATTGATTCAGCAGGCCGGACTAAACTGGACCGTGAGTCGGCTGGTTGCTCTGACCATAATTCTCGGGATCGCCGGCATGTCTTTCGGGTTGTTCCTTCAACCCCTTGGATTTGTAAGTTTGAGCGCTATCGGCGGAGCGGCGCTGTTAGGCTCAGCGCCCACCATATACACGCGGTTCAAACGAACTCGCCGGACACGCGACTTTGAGGAACAACTGCCGGAGGCGCTCGATTTTTTGGCGCGATCGATGCGTGCCGGGCACGCATTTTCAATCAGTTTGGAGATGTTGGGGAGTGAGTCACCCGATCCGCTCGGGTATGAGTTCCGAGCACTGTCTAACGAACTAAATCTCGGAGCGTCACTTGATGTTGCCTTAGCAAATTTCGCGACTCGAGTGCCGCTGCTCGACGTTCGGCTGTTCGTGTCCTCGGTTCTATTGCAGAAACAGACCGGTGGCAACCTTAGTGAAATCTTAGGGAGGTTGGCGTATGTGATTCGCGAACGGTTCCGCCTCAGAGGGCAGGTTCGCGCAGCGAGCGCCCACGGACGACTGACGGCTCTGGTTCTGACCTGCATCCCCATCGTACTCGTTATCGCACTGACCCTGGTCGCTCCCGACTACCTTCCCCTGCTAGCGGCGGACCCTGACGGGAAGTACATCATCCTCGGCGCGGTGGTCGGCCAAGTACTGGGATATCTGACGATGCGTCGAATCACTAATATCAAGGTGTGACATGGCGATTCTAGTTCCCTTAGCACTCTTCGTAATTTTGATGGGATCGATTACCTACTTCGGGTATCGACGCTACGCGCGGCCTGCCCGCGTCTTTGAGCAACTCACCCCACCTGCCGTAAGCAGCGCCTGGATTACACCGGGAATTGATCAGCGAACCGCGGAAGAGCCAGGTCTGTTGGTGCGCGTCATCGAACAGATCGGAGAAAAAGTACCGGTAGATCCTGACACGGCCCGGGCCACTCGCCTCGACCTGATAGCCGCAGGATATCGCGCAGACAATGCCGTAGCGATTTTCATGGGAGCGCGGGTTATTGCCTGCGTTGGATTTATTTTACTGGGGATAGTGTTTCGGACGACGATAACCGACAATTCGATACTGCAAATCGTTATTCCCATCGGAGCCGGCTTCCTTGGTTTTTACGGCCCGAGTTTCTATCTGGATCACCTGATTCGGGCGCGCCAGGAGCGGATTCGGTACGGGCTTCCTGACGCGCTCGATCTGATGGTCGTCTCGGTCGAAGCCGGCTTGGCGCTTGACCAGGCGATTCAGTATGTGGCACGGGAGATTGCGGTGCCACACCCCGACTTGAGCGAAGAATTACAACTTGTCAATCTCGAAATTCGCGCTGGAACGCGGCGTGTGGATGCGTTACGTCATCTAGCCCGCCGGACTAACGAGGGCGAGGTACGCAAGCTGGTGGCGATTTTGATCCAAACCGACCGGTTCGGGACCAGCATCGCGGAATCGCTACGCACACATTCCGATTTCATGCGAACCCGAAGGCGACAGGAAGCTGAGGAGCGTGCCGGAAAAGTCGGCGTTAAGCTCGTGTTCCCGATTTTCTTTTTCATCCTGCCGGCTATCATTGCGGTTGCCGCTGGACCCGGCCTGCTTCAGGTTTTCAAGTATCTGTTCCCGATGATGCAGTCGGCCCAACAGCCTTGATTTTTTTCTAAGGAGACACCAAATGAACACTTCAACACTATCAGCGACTCTCTGGATCGTGGCCGGACTGATCCTTGTACTGTACTTGCTGCGCCGCAGCCGACGGAAAAAACGGGTGGAACGCTAGGCGAGTCCCACGCAGCGTAAGAAGTAAACGGTAGTAGTGTGCCCGCTTATGGAACTGTATGAGCATCCAAATTTCCGGTCGCTGTTGAGTTCGCAGAATCCGGACGGCGGCTGGAGCTACACCCGGGGAGGATCCTGGACGGAGCCGACCTGTTACGCATTGTTGGCGCTTTCTGCTGCGGGCCAGTCGGCGAGTGAAGAGGGGCAGCGTGCCGCGCGATGGCTGGCGGCGCGACAAAGAGCCGATGGCGGCTGGGCGCCGCGCGACGTAGTGCCAGAGAGCACATGGGTCACTTCGCTTCTTCTGCTGCTCCCGGATGGTGTGATTTCGAGAGAACAGGCCCATCGCGCGGTGGCCTGGATCCTTTCACAGAGTGGGCGTGAGTCGAGCTTTCTGTTTCGCTTGCGAGTACGTTTGCTCGGAGCCACTCCGCCACCGGAGCAGGAATTCGAAGGCTGGCCCTGGTACCCGAATACTGCGGGATGGGTTGGGCCGACGTCCCTCTCCATCCTGGCCTTGCGAAAGCTCGTACCGTTCGGAGATGTTCAAATCGCGGCGGAGGTCGACAGACGGGTTGAGCAGGGTCGGCGGTATTTGCTCGCGCGACGGTGCCGCGACGGCGGCTGGAATCACGGGTCAAGCAAGGCCCTAGGCTACGACTCCGATTCCTACCCTGAGACGACGGGGATGGCGTTGCTCGCCATGCATGATTCCCAAGCTCCGGAAGTAGTAGTCGCCCAAACGTTGGCCAAACAGCAAATAGAGACGTGCAGATCCTGCGAAGCCGCGAGCTGGTTGCGATTGGCGTTGCTCGCCCGGGGTTTCCAACCGACGAGTTTGGTTTTGCCGGACCCTCGGAACACACTGGAATTGGCGATGGAACGCATCACCGAAGCTGCGGGTCGAGGACGCAACGTATTCATCCAACGAACATGAATCAAGATCGAGGATTGTCGATGACGCGGCGGCGGTGGGTTGCCGGTGCTGGGGCCGCCGCTGTTCTCGGCGGCTGTGAACGCAAGCCTCGAAAGACGGCGCCTGTTTCGATTTATCGAGCGGCCAGTTACTCCGACGATCTCTACGCTTTGGTTGCCAGGATCATTGCCGACCACAAGCTCGACGTGCGGGGTAAGCGAGTCGTTTTAAAACCGAACCTGGTCGAGTTCGATGAACACGCCGTGATTAACACGAATCCCAAGCTGATCCACGCGGCCCTCGAAGGATTCCGTGCCGCGGGTGCCAGCGACGTTCAGATCGCGGAAGGTCCAGGGCACCGACGTGTGACGCTTGATCTGGCTGATGCGGCGGGCTATTTTTCCGCGGTACCGCGATTCGAATCCGTGTTTACTGATCTCAACCTCGATGAGGTTACGAAGGTTCGGTTTCGCCATTCCAACTCCAAGCTTGATTCCCTTTTCCTGCCGAATACGATTCTCAACTGCGATCTGCTGGTTTCGCTGCCAAAGATGAAAACCCACCATTGGGTAGGCGCAACACTCAGCATGAAGAACCTATTCGGTATCGTTCCCGGAGCCGTGTATGGCTGGCCGAAGAACGTTCTGCATTGGGCTGGCATCGACGAAACGATTGCGGATCTTCACAATCTGTTTCCTCGGGCGTTTTCGATCGTGGACGGAATCGTGGGTATGGAAGGAAACGGTCCGATTCAGGGAAGGTCCCGACCGGTCGGCGTCATAGTTGCAGGTGCTGATCCGGTCGCGGTGGACGCAACATGCTGCCGAATCATGCGCATTGATCCTTTGAGAGTACAGTATCTGCGCTTATCGGCTCCAGAGGAGCAGCTTGCCGAAGAAAGCACTGCACAATTTGGCGAAAGCATCGCAAGTGTCGCTACCGAGTTCGCATTATTGCCTCGATTGTCGCACCTACGCCTCGCGAAAGGCGGAAAGACATCTTGACCCACTCGCCGCAGAAACATGACCTTGTTTGTTCCTGTATTCTCCTTGCAGGAACTCGGACATCTTTCAGAATAGCCTTAACAAGAGATTACAAATGGCGTGAATATTGTGAACAGACGACGGATTGTGTTTACGTTCGGGGAAATGGAGGGGGTCTTTCAAAATGAGCGCTGAGTCCCTCGAAACGCCCGCGCAGGAATCTGGGTTCATCGACTATTACGAACTCCTTCAAATCAGTCCGAACGCGGAGATTGAGACCGTTCAACGCGTCTATAAGATGCTTGCGACGCGTTATCATCCTGACAATCCCGAAACCGGAGATACAGAAAAGTTCTTGCGCTTGAACGAGGCGATCGGAATTTTGACGGATGTCGAACATCGTGCCGCGTACGACATCGAACACCATCTCCACTATGCAGAACCAATCGGCCTGTTCGAATTGAAGGATTTCGCCGCCGGAATCGATGGCGAGGCGAATCGAAGGATGGGGATTCTATGCCTGTTGTACAACCGGCGGCGAAGCAATCCCGATGACGCTGGCCTGTCGCTGCTCGAGTTTGAATCGATGATGTCATTCCCTAGAGAACACCTGATGTTTACGATGTGGTATCTCAAGGAACGGCAGTATGTGCGGCAGGACGAGAAAAGCGATTACGTGATCACGGGGGACGGAGTTGACTATACCGAAACGCACCTGCCGACTCATAGACTGCTTTACAAGATGTTGAAGGCCGCAGAGAGCGGTAGTGCACGCTCGGGTAGGCCCCAGCCGGAGGTCGCATGAGCAGCCCGCCGATCGTAGTTCAGTTTTTTCTTCTTCTGTTCGTGATCCCTGCTGCTATTTTCGACGTATTGCGGCGGAGAGTGCCAAACTGGATCACCTTACCGGCGCTTCTACTGGCGATCGGCCTCAATTGTTTCCTGTAC
>Ga0206838_10312_pt1 | contig 11030 bp, 12 predicted proteins | sample Alteio_BWOrgCont_26_FD_152879 | JGI IMG/M metagenome (GOLD analysis project Ga0206838, IMG submission 152879) | Enriched cells from forest soil in Barre Woods Harvard Forest LTER site, Petersham, Massachusetts, United States -... | ecosystem: Environmental > Terrestrial > Soil > Temperate forest >...
ATATTTACATTTTGGTGGGGTAGCTGCACACCGGGAACAGCCGACATCTATAATCCGAGCGGACAGTGGGTGACCAATATAACGTCGTCATGTGGTGGCGGGGTTCCGCTTCCGTTGGCGCTGCCGACCAGTGGGACCTACACGATTTTGGTGCATGCCTCGGGTTATAACGCCACTTCGAGCTATCAGTTAAGCGTACAGACGCCTGTGGGCGGGGGATGCAATGGCTCAACTCTCACTTGCGGTCAATCTGTAAGCGGCCAGATAAGCTTCGCCAGCCAAATGAACAGCTATGAAATGGTGGCAACTGCTGGCGAAGAAGTGTCATTGAGTGACAACGGTTTCTCTGGAATGGTTGTGAACATTTATAATTCAACCGGGAGCAGTATTGTCAGCGTGGGTTCGTCAACATCTACCAATTACACTTTTGCGTCCACTGGCATCTATACCCTTTTAGTTCATTCGGGCGGTTATAATGCAACAGGTTCGTACAACATTTCGTTCACTGTATCTGGCGGCTGCGATGCAGTGCCTGTGGTTTCCGTTTCGCCGACAAACCTGGTGCTGTATTCAGGTGAAGCGGCAATTTTCACCGCCAACGCCACCGGCCCGTTTCCCTTGTATTACCAATGGCGCTTTGCGAATGCGCAACTCATGGGAGCCACAAACACTTATTACAGCATCGCCAGTGTGGTAACGAATAACGCGGGCAATTATGTTGTCGTGGTGAGCAATCCTGGAGGTTCCGTCACCAGCGCGCCGCCAGCGGTCCTGTCCGTCGGCACTTTGCAGCTTGGCCTCAAATTTTCGGGCAATGGTTTGATGTTGTCCTGGCCAACGAACGCCACGAGTTTCACGCTGCAAATGGCAACAAACCTGACTCCACCGATTGTATGGAGCAATGTCGTAATCACTCCAACCACCGCCAATGGGCAAAATATGGTGAGCAATTCCATTTCAGGACCGAGACAATTTTATCGGTTAAGCCAATAATGAGAAGCATCAACCATAAATATGCCCAATAAAAACTTCTTTCTCCTGCCCGTACTAATCGCCTGTCTCAGCTTGATGTTCACAGTTCGGGTGACGGCGCAAACCTTTACGAACCTTTATAATTTCACGGCTTTGATATCAAATACAAACAGCGACGGGGCCGATCCGTTTGCCAGCCTGATTTTAGCGGGCAACATCCTATATGGAACGACAGAGTACGGCGGCACCAATGGCAATGGCACGGTGTTCGCCATCAGCACCGACGGTACGAATTATACGACCTTGCAAAGTTTTGCTGGTTATAGCGACTTTAATGCTCAAGGCGGTTTAATTTCATCGGGCAGTTTTCTGTATGGAACAACATCCGGAGGAGGCAAAAATGGTAATGGAGCCGTATTCGCCGTCAGCACAAATGGCACGGGATTTACGAACCTGTATAGTTTCACAACTCTTAATTCTGGTACTAACGGCGATGGAGCTCATCCGACTGCCAGCTTAGTTTTATCAGGAAACACCCTGTTTGGGACAGCACAGGAAGGTGGCACAAACGGCTACGGCACGGTATTCGCCGTCAGCACTAACGGTACAAATTTTATGACCTTACATGCTTTCACGGCAACCTCTGGTTCTCATTCAACCAACAGTGATGGAGCCAATCCAATAGCCGGATTGGTTTTAGAAGGTAACACCCTTTATGGAACCGCATTTGGTGGCGGCACTAATGGCCAAGGCACGGTCTTCGCCATCAACACTAATGGCACAGGTTTTGCGACCTTACATACGTTCACGGTGACCTCTGGTTCTTATTCAACCAATAGTGACGGATCCAATCCATCGGGCAGTTTGATTTTATCGGGCAACACCTTGTATGGAACCACGGATGTTGGCGGTACCAATGGTAATGGCACAGTGTTCGCCTTCAGCACCAATGGCACAGGTTTTGCGACCTTACATACTTTCACAGCGACCTCTGGTTCCAATTTAACCAACAGTGATGGAGCCAATCCATCGGGCAGTTTGATTTTATCAGGCAGCAACCTTTATGGAACTGCACATGGTGGTGGCTTCAACGGCAGTGGGACGTTATTTGCCCTCAGCACAAACGGTTTGAATTTTTCGATCCTACACGCGTTCACGGCGACCTCTGGTTCCAATTCGACCAACAGCGACGGGGCTGGACCACAATCCGGATTTGTTTTATTAAACACAATTTTGTATGGGACAACATTCGGCGGTGGCAATAATGGCAATGGTACGTTATTCGCATTGAATTTAGCGCCGTCATTGGGCGTCGCCTTGTCGGGTGATGCAGTCGTCCTCTCCTGGCCTGCGTGGAGTCCCAGCTTTTCGTTACAAACCACCACCAATCTGTCGTCAGGAAACTGGGTAACCGTCACCAATCCCTTCACGACAATCGGCACGAATGTCGTGTTCACCAATAACATCAATGGTAATTCCGGCTTCTTCCGTCTGGTACAATGATGAAAACTTGTATTAAAATTCTTTCCCTCCTGCCCGTGCTGATCGCTGGTTTCAGCTTGCTGCTGGCTGGACAAGTGACGGCGCAAACCTTTACGAACCTGTATAATTTCACGGCTTTGATATCAAATACAAACAGCGACGGTGCTAGTCCTGTTGGCAACTCGGTTTTATCGGGCAATACCCTGTATGGGATAACGCTGAATGGTGGCAGTGCGGGTAGTGGCTCAGTATTTGCATTGTTATTGACGCCACCACCGCCACCGCTAACAATCCTTCATTCTGGAGCCAATGTAATATTTACTCTGCCAACCAACGTCAACGGCCAGGATGTGGTGAGCAATTCCATATCCGACAAACAGCAGCTTTATCGATTAAGCCAATGATCAATCCATGAGAACTCGATGAAACATCCTTTATTCGTGCCTGCAGTGATGATCATTGTCATTTTGATGCCGTCCAGTCTGGTATTGGCACAAACTTTTACAAATCTGCACAATTTCGATCAAGGTGCGTTCATTTCCGATACGATATACACAAACAACGATGGAACTGAGCCAGTTGCGGGGATGGTATTATCCGCCAATACCTTGTATGGAACTGCATCGCAAGGAGGAGCGGAGGGTAATGGTACGGTATTTAAAATTAACATTGGTGGGAGTGATTTTACGAACCTTTATACTTTCACCGCCACGGTGGGTCAGACTGGCGGTCTTGGGACTAACAGTGATGGCGATGAGCCGTTAGCTGGGTTGATATTGTTGAGCAACGTGTTGTTTGGGGTAACAGGATCCGGCGGCGAGGCAGGTTTTGGTACGGTTTTTAGAATAAATTCCGACGGAACCGACTTCACTAATCTGCACAACTTCAGCGCGATAACCAATGATGGTGCTAATCCGGAGGCCCAGTTGATATTGTTAAATAACACACTTTATGGCACGGCAACAGGTGGAGGCAGTTCGGGAAACGGTGCCATCTTCAAATTGAATATTGATGGTACCGATTACACGAACATATACAGTTTTAGCGCCACTTCAGGAACCCAACCGATTGGAACTGGAGTTCAAATGTGTGTGTTGGAACTTGAAACGACTGGTAAGTTTGGCAGGAGCATGAGGCGGAGCATCCAGCGTATGCATGGTGCCGATCAAATCGGCCAACGTGGGATAAAAAAGTTCCGCTGGCGGACTCATGCCCAACAGATTTTTCGCTGAACGATGCGGTTAACATGCAATCAAGCGACCAAAACGTCTTTTTTCAGAGGTCTCAGATTATGAAAACCAAACGAAACATATTTCAAATCTGCCTGCTGGTTTCGGTGTTATTGGCGCTACCCGCCGTGGCGCAAGCCCAACTCACCTACACGACCAATAACGGCGCGATCACCATCACAGGCTATATTGGAAATCCAACTGTATTGAACATACCAAGTTCAACAAATGGCTATCCAGTTACCTGCATTGGCGACGACGCATTCTATGATAGCAGCCTGACCAGTGTCACAATCCCCAACAGCATTACCAATATCGGAGAAGGAGCGTTCGAAGACTGCGACTCGCTGACCGCGATAACAGTAGATCTAGGCAATCCCATCTACATCAGTGTGGCTGGTGTTTTGTTCAATACAAATCGGACCACGCTCATCCAATACCCTGCAGGCAATGCCGCGACTTCGTATACAATTCCTAACGGCGTCACTAACATTATGGCCGATGCGTTTGAAGATTCCACCCCCACCAGTATTACGATCCCTAACAGCATCACCAACATCGGGGCCGAGGCGTTCCAATACTGCAGCCTGACCAACATCACGATTCCCAACAGCGTTACAAGTATCGGGGCCGATGCGTTTGTAGATTGTGTTGATCTGGCCAGCGTCACAATCGGCACTAATGTCGCCAACATTGAAGCCGAAGCGTTTATTGACTGCGACCTGACCAGCGTCACTATCCCCAACAGTGTCACCAACATTGGATATGGGGCGTTCGCTTGCTATAGCTTGAATACAATAACACTGGATATACCTAATTCTTTTTATACCAACGTTAATGGGGTTTTGTTCAATAAGAACCAGACTATGCTCATCCAATATCCAGGTGCTGTTGTCGGAGGCTACACAATCTCCAACAGCGTCACCAGCATCGGAATCGAGGCGTTCGATTACTGCACCCTGAACAACGTCATGATTCCCATCAGCGTCACCAATATTGGATACGAGGCATTCGATAACTGTGAAAATTTGACCGACGTCTCAATCCCTAATAGCGTCATCGGAATTGGGTACGGTCCGTTCGATGCCTGCACCAGTCTGAATACGATAACGGTGGATGCATCCAACCCTGCTTATAGTAGTTTGAATGGAGTCCTACTCAACAAGAGCCAAACCATACTAATCCAATACCCGGCAGGCAACGCCAGAACCTCTTACGCGATTACCAATAGCGTCATCAGTATCGGAGATGAGGCATTTGATATCTGTGAAAATCTGACCAACGTCACAATCCCTAACAGCGTCACTAGCATCGGAAATGAAGTGTTCCAAAACTGTTCCCTGGTCAACGTCATAATTCCCGATAGTGTCACCAGCATTGGGCAGTATGCGTTCTCTGGTTGCTTCAATCTCACGAGCATTACGATTCCTAACAGTGTCGGCAACTTCGGAAATTATACTTATGTATTCGCTGGCTGCAATAGCCTGACGGGAGCTTATTTCGAAGGTAATGCCCCCATTGCTGACTCGACAATGTTTGCTGGTGATAACAACGCGACAGTTTATTATTTGCCGGGCACCAGCGGGTGGAGCTCTACATTTGGTGGTATTCCGACGGCTCCATGGACGCTGCCGTATCCGCTAATTCTTGGCAGCGCAAATGGCAGTTCCAGCCTAGGTGTGCAAAACAATCAGTTCGGTTTCACTGTTTCCTGGGCAACCAACCTCTCTGTCGTCGTGCAGGCCTCCACGAACCTGGTTAATCCTGGTTGGACTCCGGTGACAACCAACACCCTTTCCGGCGGCACGTTATATTTCAGCGACGCCAAGTGGACAAATTATCATGGCAGGTTCTATCGTCTTAGCGCGCCTTAATGATTAAACGCGCCGAAAAGTTATGAAAACTAAACAAACCCTGTTTCAAATCTGCTCCTTGGTGCAGTGCTGTTGGTAAGTCCTATTTGCCATATTGACGCCAAACCGGGTGCCTAATAATTCAAAGCGATCTGTGCGACGTAATTGAAGTCGGAATGTTGCTTCTAAGTAACGGCCCATCTTAACTTAACAGGGAGCATGGATATCTTTCAATGCGCGCAGACCAACACGTCACCCTGATGTCGTTAGAAATTTCTGCGCTTTAAACAGGCAAATTCAGTTCGTTTATTATCATTGAATAATACACGGTTCAGTATTCATCAGGAAAGACGTCGCTGAGTTTGACCTTGAGCTTGTCCGTAATGGTTTCAAGTTTCGCGAGTGTAAGGTGATGTTCGCCAGCTTGCAGTCTGTGCAGCGTGGTATGTGAAACCCCGACCTTCTTTGCAAACTTCACGAATGAGAGGTCTCCTTGGGCTTTGTGCAGGAATTTGGCTAGTTGTTTGTCCAGGCTTGTTTTTCTCACCCTGAAACTTTGGCAAAACGTACTTAACGTATGTGTTAAGTTTTAGGTTGACCTCGTTTTTAAGCAGGAACAAAATCTGAGCATGATTCAGAGCAAAAGGCATTCAATCCAAGTGCGGACGGCGCTCATTGTGGGAATGTGCGCAATGGTCTTGCTGCTGGCTCTGGCTGGATGCGTATCGAGCCAACCCGCCTTGGCAGACCATCAAACAGACGAAGCCGGACAGCAGTTGAAGGAGGCCCAAGACGCAATCAAACCTGTCATTGATCAATTTAACACAGCATTTTTGGAATTTTACGATTCTGCGGCTGCGTTGAACAAGCACCCCTTTTTAGCCGGTATATCTGGCGACATGGGACCAGTTTGTCAACGATTTGGAGATGAGTTGAGTGCTATTGATATAAGCAAATGTCCCGAGGATTTTCGCGTTACCTTTGTAAACTACTATTCGGCCGTTTATAGCCTCAAATCATATTCGGATGCCAACTCCGGCTTGCGGGGAGCTTTGAAGGGCGTTTCAGCACTTTTCACCCTCAGTCCCCAAGTTCTTACATCGATTCCAGAAAACAGCGATAAAGCAATCAGCCCATTAGAGCAGGCCACAAAAGACTTGGTGCAAGTCTGCGCCAAATACAACCTGGTCTCCAATGACTCCAATGTAACCACGAACTAAAAATATAAACGTATGTCTGGAGACTCTCAACAAAATGGTGAAAACGACAACGCTCATAAGTTGTTCGGAAGCCTTGTCTGTGGTGTTCTGGCATTTGTCGTGGCGGCGCTATACAAACTTCCATTCATCATTTGCCTGTTAATCAGCGTGGTGGGACTTGTTTTTGGATGGTATGTGGGTTGGGTATTTGTCCTCTTGGGATTTTTTGTCTGTGCATTTTTCGGTATCGTCAATATTGCATACCAAATCTATCACTGGTTAAGCAATTGAGGGGCTAACGGCCTATTCTGCTACTTCCCTGGACTCAACGGACGCATTTTTGGCATTTTCGATTTCGCCACTCTCAACCAGCGCCAAATTCTTCCAACCTCTCATCGCCTTCCCATTTTCAGCTACCAAATCATGCCTGTATCGAAGCCCAAATCTAATTTCAACCTCGCTTTTGACGATCTTGTGAAATTGTTTGGAAGCAAATGGCACTAAATTATGAACTCGGCACCAAGACTGATAATTCTCATACATTTCCACCGCCCCCAAATTCGCTCCCTGTTTCTTCATTAAACAGTTTTGGACATAAGCTTTGGGAGATTCGGACCCCAATAACAACATCGAAGTCCTGGCTTGCTGTTCTTTGGTCTGGATCAATTGCAGGCTATCTTTGACCAGTTTTTTTCGCCCCTCTAATAACCAGTTCAAAATTCCACTCCCCTCCTTCTCAAACAGTAAGTCGCCCATTTTACCGAAGTGTTTATCGTGAGCTGGCCTCTTGAAATTTAGCACAATCAATCTACGTTCCCAGGCCTCCAAGTCCTCATCCAAATAAATCCGAGGCCTTCCGTTACAGGCCAAAACTATGGGAAAATTGCCTTCGATTACTTTTCTTTCATCGCTATTTTTAATTTCCGCCCACAAAGGATCTCCGCCCGTAAGTTGCTTGAAGATGCTGGACTCGTTTGAATTAAGAAACTCAGTCGGCATGTCTGGATGGTAAAGCAGGCGTTTGTTATGATAATGTGCAAGCTCATATTCGTTGCTGTAAATCTGATCTCGAATTATGCCCACTCGATTCCACCCCACCATTTTGCCCAGGATCTTCATTAACGAACTTTTCCCCCATCCCGAATCTCCTGTTAAAATCAGGATCTTTTGAGAGTGATTGACGCCTTGGAGAATTTGACTGCAATATCTCTGAAGCAAATCAATGTCTTCGGGGCTTAATATATTGGCCAAAAACATGTCCAGAAATAGATCGCATTTGGCTTCGGGATCATATTTTACCTGCATCTTCTCGCAAATCGGATAAGCAGGATCGAAACTGTGAAATGAATTGTCTCCTAATTTAAAGATGCCGTTTGCCAGATGAAGATGTTTGTCTTTGAAGTAGTTCTCGTCCGCACAAAGCAAGTCTTTCGCTCTTTCAATCACTCCTTTTATGCGCTGGCGGTTCTTCAAATTTAAGAATGATTCATATTTTAAGGTGCATGGAAAATATTGTGAGGCATGATTAAGATTTGAGATGATTTGGCCTATAAGTGTGGATTCGGTGACTTGTACGTATAGGCCTGATTGATACTGGCGAAACTGATTCTCTTTGATTACATAAACCACATGATCCAGAGTCAACGCCCAAAAGTCATCGTTCAAATCCAGAAGTTGCAAGTAGGGATATTCATGGATGGCGTTATGCTGATATTCTAAAAATGCGTTGGTTTTGGCCTGGGGAAATAAGAGTGCACAAGCTTCATTGCAGGTCTTGGCGAATTGAATTTCCTGTGCGTGATCTGTGGCTTGGGATGTCTGATTGTTAAACATAATTTAGTTTGTGGGTCTGGCGGGCTGGGTCTTCATCTCTTCTGGGGTGGTAATATCGCTCTATTAATTCATCATCGTCCAGGTGTTTGAGGTCTGGCTCGCACTCATAAAACAACTCGTCCGGGCCATGGCAGTCATCGATAATATAATGTAAAATCATAGTATTATTCATTGCAGGTAAATTGATCTTGCCATAGCTCTTCGGGTGTTCGGGAAGCAAGTTCATGTGCTGCTTCCAATTGCTTCTGATGTTTACGTGCAGCGCGGTTTTCTTTCTCCAGGATTTTGCGCTCCCGTTCTGCAAGTTGAATTACTCTGAGCCAAGCCTCTTCTTCGCTGATTTGTTTGGACTTGAAGTGATGCAGGATCTCTTCGTTTGTGTCGCCCCGTAGTTTCATCTTCTGCATTTCCTGCAATTGATATAGTGACATGGTGGCTTGAAACTGCTCCCACCACTCTGAGTCTGGGGCTGGCGTGGCTTCGTTTAATACGGTCTCGGTGTCTTCATAATTTAGATCTGGGTCTGTCATAATCATAATTTGTCCTATAATTGGGTTGTTGTCTTAGTTGGCATTGGTCTACGCCTTATTTTGGCATTCGTGGCTAATGTTGCCTGGCACACTAGTTTTGTTCCTCCCCACGAGGCATTATCTGAAAGCTCATGCATGAATAATGCATACTATCTAGGTTGGCGATCACATTTGGTAGGTTGGCAAAAAAGTATTGAAGAGATTCCCCGCCTTTCCAGGCATGAAAATGTTCCGCGTAAGTTCCCTTGGATGGCTTTTCATAGCCATGCCTTACGCTGCAGCAACTATCCAAGGTGCCTAATACGTCAAATACAGTACATTCAGGGTTAAGCGTAAAGAATTGTAATGCCAACTCCAGGCTCTTCTTTGATACGATGATACGCGAATACCAATTCTTACCAGTGCTATAATTTAAGAAGCCATTTTGATTTCTGCATTCTATACCGGCCTTCAAGCAGGCAACTTTATCAGATGGAGGTATGCTTGCATCTTGTTCATTATCTTCCAAAGGACTGATGACCAACTTTGCTTCATAATCATCATAACCACGGGCTTATATCTCCTTCCTCTTGATTTTGGCTTCTTCTTTCTCTTTTTCTTCTAAAGCCTTCCATTCTATTCTTTGAATGTGTCTGCTTATGTCACCATCAGTAACGTTATCAGACAAATCGGGCCTTTCCTTTCTAAATGCGGCAACTTTAGCGGCAAGGTCTTTGGCACGGCTGTCGTCGCGCGGAGCAGCATTGACCTGACATACTACCTTATCTGCGTCTGTATTATTATTTTCTTCGGGAGAATGAGAAAAAGCACTCACACACGCCATCTTGGGTGTGTGTTTTTCATTTTCTCTTTCTTCTATTATTATATCTTTGTTGGTCGTAGGAACCCCGTTCAAAGGGTTCTCAGAACCTCCTGTGTGGGGGGTCAGAACTTCCTTTGAAGGGGTCTCAGAACCACTCGCAAGTGGGGGCGTGAGAACCTCTTCTGATTTATCCTCCCTTTTGAACTCCTTGGCAAAAATTGGCTCAAGTGGGGTTCTTCCCTGCAAATAGTGTTTAAACTTGGCCTTGTCGAGTTTGTACTTGGTGGCCCCCATGCTGGTAACGCCAGATTTGATAAACAGACCGGCTTTTTCCATCGCCCTGCAGTATCCCAGTACCGCTTTTTTGGTAATTCCTGTCCTTTCAACTATATCGGGCGCATTGTATTCCCAACCTTTGATTTCCAATCGGCAGGCAACGTAAAAATTGAACATCATTTGAGATGTTCTGCCCATCTTACAAAGGGCAACATTGAGATTAAGATAGGTGCATCCAAACGGATTTACGGTATTACTCATATTGCGATAAAAATAGGGCAGGGAAACCACAGAGCGGCGTTGAAGCCGTGAGTAATACAATGCAGAGAACCGGGTTTATCACGTCCGGCTGATTCCCCTGCCCGAAATTGTTGATGTTGATGCGCATTGTATTCTCAAATTTAGCCGGTGATAAATTCCGGCAGGTTGCTGGTGGCGTTATTGCGAGACCAGTTCACGAGCACCCAGAGCGCCGTTTTAATTTTGGAGTTTTGCTTTTTGAAGCGGACGAAGTGACCGCGTTGCTTTAGCAGCGAATCCTTATCTATAAGGATTTGATTTAATATTACTAAATGCATAGATAAATGTCAACACTATAATTATTAGCCAGTCATAGGTTTTGTCGAATTAAACAAATCGCCTAGTTTGATCAGTCAGTTTAGTTAGCCGGCCTTCAGTAAACAGCGTGCGGGGAATGTAGCGGATGTGATTGGTATAGAGGTTGCGGCATTTGACACGCCACCCCACTTCCAGGACTTCGTAAATGTGATTGCTGCCAAATCTCGAATCACTCCAATGTTCGCCGGCCTCAACTTCCACCTGTTGAGTGAGATGATTCCGAACTCGTTTCTTAA
>Ga0206838_10266_pt1 | contig 10943 bp, 15 predicted proteins | sample Alteio_BWOrgCont_26_FD_152879 | JGI IMG/M metagenome (GOLD analysis project Ga0206838, IMG submission 152879) | Enriched cells from forest soil in Barre Woods Harvard Forest LTER site, Petersham, Massachusetts, United States -... | ecosystem: Environmental > Terrestrial > Soil > Temperate forest >...
AAAGGCCTGGCTCAGTTCGATTTCAAAATCACCAGCCGTACGCGGCGCCCCTTCCTGCTCGGTCAGAAGATTGCCGGAGGCGTCGAAATACAAGATAGTGGGGAACGCCTTGATGTGATACTGACTGACAAAGTCACGCGCCATGGGCGACTCGGCATTGATTCGGTCAAATTGAATCTGGTCGCCATATTTCTGCTGGAAGCTGACGAACATCGGCTCGAATTTTTTGCAAACCGGGCACCAGTCGGTGTAGCAATCGACGACACGAAGCTTGCCGGAACCTCCATTATTGGCCAGAGCAGCAGCTGTCCCAGGGTCGTTAGCGGCACGAGAATAAGAAGATGGAGTGTGAGCAACAACGTGATGCCCGCCGCCCAAAAGCAACTTTCCAACGCTAATAGCGCTCGGAATGCTGGGAATGCCGTACAGGCTGGGACCCATTAACACGCCTGGACCCATGAGTACGCCCGGGCCGATGTGGACGTTATGATGAGTCGACTGCGACGGCTGGGTCGACTGGGCGACCTGGTTGGATTGGTTGGATTGGTTGGATTGGTTGAATTGATTGGATTGATTGGATTGATTGGATTGGTTGGACTGGTTGAATTGATTAGACTGTTGCGATTGGTTAGTTGGTGGCTCCGATTGAGCGTATTCGCCGGTTGAGACATCCATCGCAGGCTGTTCGGCACCCCCAGCCTGTGCCGGAGCCTGAGCGATCTGATAGTCGGGCACAATCAGCTGATTTAACGCCCGAATGGCACGTTGCGCTCTTTCGATAATTTCGGGATCGTGCCCGTTGTGCAAAATCCACTCATACTCGCTCATCGATTCCTGGTACCGCTGCAGCGACTGCAATGACGCGCCCAGATAGTAATGCGCCCGAACGTTGTACGGACTAATAGAGATTTCGCGAGAAAACAGAGCCACAGCCTGTTCGAATTGATGCGCATCGAAAGCGCTCATCGCCTGAGCGAACGTCGGCGATGGAATTGCCAACGCCGGCACCTGGTTGAGCGAATAGGCAAGAAAAATCGAAAGTCCGACGGCGCTGACCTTTCTTAGACTGTCGGCAAATTTTTCACCAACCATAGTCAAACACCGAGCTAGATGTGCGACTCTCTCCCGAACGAGATCAGATCGAGACATATTATTTATGCCCGAAACAAGCCAACAAAATGTAGTGTGTACTACCTTCTGATCTGTGCGGCGCAGACCGATAGAAGATTAAAGTTGGTCGGGAACCAGATTGGCGAGCTCGTGGGTGACGAGAAAATGCACGAACATCGCTTTGTAGTTTTTGTCGCCGACAAAATCGATTTCGCTGTATGGACTGAGCCGGTGGACCCGCGCCTCGTTTTGCACCTCATCGGTCGCATTGCCGGAATCGTCGAACACTTTGGTGGACGAAATCAGTTGAAGTTCGTCAGAGCTCATGCGGGTGTACCTAGTTATGCTCTCCTGCTGGAACACCTTCGTAATCTTGCTCGTTTCCTTATCAGTTCTAATGACCGTGACTCTGGTTCGTACCACTGCCTTGGTCGGGTCCGACTCTACGAGCTCTTTCTCCGCCACTTTGTGGTACTCGGTGAAGGTGCTCAGCTCGGTTTGGGACGTGTACGGAGTACCAAGATAGTGCCAGTAGCCACCCTCGCGGTCACGCTGCTGGGCATATGTGAAGGTCGTATGGGCGTCAAAATCTCTTCGAGCATAACTCTCGTCGCCGGTCCTAAAGTTCTGGTGATAAACCGTGGTTTCGCGCCGTATAGACCAGGTTCCAGCCAGCCAGTCCGGAACCTTAACCCAGACGTCGTCGGCGGCCTCGTCCGCGCTTAGATTAAATATGGCGCCCGGCTTGAGCACTGGTTCCACAGACGGCATGCGTTCAGTATGTTCGATGCGCGCCTGAAGAGGCTCCGCCTGTGCGTTTTCGCAGTTCCAGATTAAACATGAAGCTAGTCCGGCTAAAACGCTTAACCCCGTCGTCTTAAAAAGTATGGGAAGGCTACGCAAAGGTTAGTAATTCCACCAATCGACCTTGTTCATGCTTCTACGTATCATCTTGACACAAGGGAGACACGGAGACCAAACATCATGGACCCGCAACAAGCTTCTAGCAATTCAGCCCAAAACACCGCCTACACAAGCGCTCCTGAGCGCAAGCCCGCTCCCAGAAAAAACGAAGAAGCAACAGCTAAATCGGCATCAAAAGACGACTGTTGCAACGGCATCTGCCGCGTAACCTGGAAACCGAATCGAACGACAGCAGTAGCGTAATCAACAAGCAGACTTGTTAAAAACAGGCTCTGGCTGGCATCGGCAATTTAATTTAGTTCTGAATCTTTTGCTTTTCTGGCTGGTTTTCTGATTGTTTTTCAGACAAACTCTTGAGGCGCTTTTGTAGCTGCGCCGGCGAGAATGGGTAGGGGCACCAGCCCGCACCGTTCATTGGGCACGTAGCCAAAACGGCGGAACTCTTTCTTGGGCGTCGTTTGCGTTTGGTTGCCGGGGCGGTTGCTGTTGTAGATGCTGTCATTATCGCCTCCTTGTCCTGTATATGTTCTACCACCAAATCGCATATCTGCCGAGGGCCAAGGTTAAACCGTTCCGATATCTTCATTCCAAAGCTCTGGCTTAGCCTTGATGAAACCCTGCATCATGTCATAGCACTCGTCGAGATTTAGATCGACCACGCAAAGGTTCTTGCTTTTCAGCCAGGCCCGGGCGCTCATAAAGGTTCGATCTTCACCGGCGACAACGATTGGAATCTGAAATAAGATGGTCGCACCCGCGCACATCGAGCACGGCATCAGGGTCGAGTATAAGACTGTGTTGTCGTATCGGCCGATTCGCCCCGCATTTCTTAAACAATCAATCTCTGCATGAGCGGTCGGGTCGCCGTTTTGTACACGTCTGTTGTGACCTCTGGCGATAACCTCACCGTTGCGAACCAGCACAGAGCCAATGGGAATGCCGCCTTCATTCAACGATTTTCTGGCTTGACCGATCGCTTCTTGCATAAAACGCATCATCTCTTCTCGGGTGTGTGGCTTAGCGTCGCTCATTAATTCACCTCGGTTTGGCGGTTGGACAAGCAGACGAAGTACTATGGTTCTGCTCCAAAATCTACCAGGTGTTTTACCATGGATATCTCTTCCAGCGAACAGGCCTCAACGGCAATGATTGTGCACGACGACGGTCGCGTCGAGCTGAGAGACGTTGGGTGCATCAGTGGCAGTTCTTTGTACAACCATGATCTCGCCCCGGTGGCAGTTGCAGATCGAAGCTGGTCAACTTACAACTATGCCGCCCTCTGGGTAAGCATGTCGGCTTGCATTCCCACTTACATGCTGGCATCAGGTTTGATGGCATCGGGAATGAACTGGTGGCAAGCCGTCGGCACCATATTGCTTGGAAACATAATTGTTCTCATTCCGATTCTTCTCAACTCTCACCCCGGCACCAAATACGGTATTCCCTTCCCAGTGTTCGCGAGAGCCTCTTATGGAACCCTCGGGTCCAATCTTCCCGCCCTCATGCGCGCAGTTGTCGCCTGTGGATGGTTTGGCATTCAGAGCTGGATCGGCGGCAGCGCTCTGAACACATTTTTCGCATCGCTAATTCCGGGGTGGTCAACCATGCTCAGTGGTTCGTTCGGCGGACACCCTGCCACTCAGTGGCTTTCATTTCTAATTTTCTGGACCCTCAACATCTTGATCATCTATAAAGGAATCAACATGTTGAAGAAGGTCCAGGCGTTTTGTGCTCCGTTCATTCTTGTCATGATGACGTTACTTTTGATCTGGATCGTGTCGAAAGCACAAGGATTCGGTCACGTAATTAGCGAGCCAGGCAAGTTCAATACAATCAGCTCGTTTTTACCTCTGTTCATTCCGTCTCTAACAGCCATCATCGGATTCTGGGCAACGCTCTCGCTCAACATGCCTGATTTCACCAGATTCGGGCACAGCCAGAGAGAACAGACCATCGGACAGGTTATCGCCCTTCCTACCGCCATGACCATCTTCTCAGCCATGGGCGTATTCATCACATCGGCAGCCATGATTCTCTATCCAAACGTTCCTATGTCGACGCTTTGGGACCCAGTAAAGCTGATCGGGCTGTTCGACAACACCGCCATCATTGCCATCTCTATGTTCACTGTTGCCCTTGCAACTCTCACTGTGAACATCGCCGCCAACGTAGTTTCACCCGCCAACGATTTTGCCAACGCTTTCCCTCGCTGGATCAACTTCAAAACCGGTGGACTTGTAACCGGAGTGTTCGGACTGCTCATGCAACCCTGGCGGTTTCTCGACGATCCCAATGGATACATCTTCCAATGGTTGCTCGGCTATTCGGGCGGGCTCGGCTCCATCGCCGGCGTGCTCATTTGTGATTACTGGCTGTTGCGCCACAGAAAACTCGAACTGGCGGATCTCTACCTGCACCAGGGGCAGTATCGGTACACTAACGGTTGGAATTGGAATGCAGTCATCGCTACCATTCTCGGATGCCTCGCCGCCTGGGTCGGAGCCCTGTCTCCCTCACTAAGGATTTTCTATGATTACGCCTGGTTTGTAGGATTGTTCGTTTCCGGAGCGGTATACTACGCGCTCATGGCGAAGGACGCGGCGGAGAATCCCGCTACGAGCCTATAGGCATCGTATTTGGTACCATATGTGGGAACGCGGATCAGAGGCTCTACAACTCTTTCGATATCCATCCCCAAATGCCGCCGCTCTCTTGAGGTGGCTTGGTGGGACTCCTTACACCTTCGGTGTATCCGAGCACCGTATCAGTTGATGTAAGGCTGACTTCAGGCGAGGCATCAGGACCTAACCCGGTCTTCCAAAACAACGGCTCACGCTCTACCTGATCGGCCATCAAATTATTTAGTGCAGTCTCAACCGGATCCGAACTCGATGTTCTCAAATCTTCAATTGTAGACCGTGTAATCGCTCCAAAATTCGCGATGCCATTGTCGTACAGCCACGCTCCTGCAGCGGCATCGAGAGCAACCGGTCCATATCCGGGATCATCAGGAGTTCCAGTTCCTCTATCATCGACCTGAAGTCTGTCAGTCGCCCATTTCGCTCGCGGCTGGTTGGCCTCCATCGGCCCCTGCAAATAGTCTGTGTACTCTTGCCGTAACGCCTTCATGGTTGCCTCACCGGCGTCATAGCCACTCACTCCTCGCGAATCAACCTTCGCAGCATCATTCGGAAACTTCAAAAAAGCATTCTCAATCCGACCCGCATCAGCCACACCACCCGTATGTGGCGTTAAAGCCGGAGCATCAGTTTTGGGAGCATCAGACATACCAACCCTCACAGAGCTGTTCGACCAATCCAGATAAGATTTGCCCCAATCCTAGCCTCCGATTGTGACAAAGTCATGAACAGCTCTCCAATTTCTCGTCTAGAGCCAGGTCGCAATCAGTCGAAAGATTGAACCATCAATTAGCCACAGTCCACACTCATGGACACCCCGGTGAGCGATCACGCGAATCCAATTAGGTGTCGTTCATCGTCCGATAAACGAACGGTGATATCATGCCATCCCATTATGCGAACACTCCTCAAATCCATCCTAATCACAGCGAGCCTATGCTCGTCCATTCTTTTGCCGGCAACTGCGAATAGCATCGGGATGGATTTCTCGATAGTAAACACCGACTGGAAATATATTCCGGAACAGGACAGCTTACCGAACCGATTAACAACCAGCCAAAAACTCCAACTCCTTTCGCTATGGAAAGAAATGGCAAGTCGGGCCCCCGATCTTATTTTCGTCGAACAAAAACTAGCGGAAGGACATCTACACCGGACCATTGGCGACGTACTTCTGAGGGCTCTCTCAATAGCCACAGGTAATTCCAACAACTACTACCTGTATCAGAATATTTGGAAGACTCAGAACGTATTTCCGAAGCAGCGTAACGTCAGTTCAAAACCGCTCTCGCAAACTGAACAACTAATGCTCATTAATATGGTGCGCCACACAGCTAGCCAAACCATATCTGCATATGAGGACTACCGTAAAGCATTCTTTGAAAGAGAGGCTCCTAGCGATCTGAACCAACTGTACCTTCCTATCGATGCAGAAAAGGAAGGTCTATCACAACACAATGAATTCTATTACGCCTATTCTCTCGTCAAATGTGATTTGAAGGCTCCTAGTCAGGAGTTCGAGTTCTCGCGCAAGCGCCAAGCGCTAGTAAATCTTGCGGGCGAAACAGCAGTTCTCCATCTTGATCAAGAGTTGGAATCAGAACTTCACCAGTCTTGAAGCGAAGCCGCCGTTTGGCGACAAATCGGCCAGGAAACAGCTATCGCTAATGCCCCTGAAAGATGGACCCTACCAGACAAACGACAGCAGCTATAACAACAACCAGGACAGCAAACAGGAGAAGTTGTCCCCATTCGACCGAATTGCTTTCATAGGTTACCGAACCGGATGTGCGCGCAGATGTCTGTATAGGCTTGAAATCGGGCAGGACGTTTGAACAGTTCGGACAGACAGTTACAATTGGCGCACTTTTAACGCCGCAACGTCCACAGATTTTTCCTTCGCCGTCATACATGTTTCTACTTTTGCATGCGGTCCATAATTGCGCAACGGCCTGAATCTTGCCGCCGATGAGACGAAGCTACTCGTTTAGATTGAGCTGCCAGGTTTGGCCAACCAAGTCTTTTCCGAAACTGTGATGGCGATCTTCTTGCACCAGAACGAATCCAGAATTCTCGTAAATGTGCCTGGCAGCATGCAATACGTCGTTGGTCCACAGTAAGATTCTCTCGTAGCCTGATTGTTTTGCGAAGCGAATACACTCATCGACCAGGCGACGGCCAATACCGAGACCGCGGGCGCCGGGTTCAACAAAGAGCAGACGTAGTTGCGCATCAGCATCTGACTTATGAACAAGAAATACAGAACCTAAAATTGCGCCGTTGCGCTCAGCAATCCAGCAGCGCTCTCGTTTGGAATCAAACTTGCGAATGAAGGCAGCGACGATTTCTGCTACCAGAGCCTCGAACTCTTCGTTCCACCCATATTCTTGCGAATAAAGTACGCCGTGCCGATGTACGATCCATCCCATATCACCAGGCTGATGAGGGCGAAATATTATAGGGTCTTGCTGCTTCGATGCTAGAAGACTTTGAATTGTAGTCATGGACTCTACAAGTTTGATCTGTTCAGCTGCAGTTAGTGGCTCCATCAAACGCGCAATGTCTTGCTGTGCCAATTGGTTTAGCTTGGCGAATTCGCCACGGCCCTTCTCTGTCAGTCGCAATATGCTCTGGCGCGCGTCTTCCGGCGAAGGCTCCTTCGATACCAATTTTCTATCTTCAAAACCACGCACGATGCGGCTGAGATAGCCCGCGTCGAGCCCCAAGTCTCGTCCAATTTCGGTGGCGGTCAAATGCTGTCGCTGCGCGAGTTCGTACAGCACTCGCACTTCGGCGAGTGAGAACTCACTTCCCAGGTATTTAGTAACGACTCCGATCCTCTGAGTATAGAAGCGATTGAACTGCCGTACAGTTTCGATGCGTTTAGCCCCAACATTAACGTTCATTCTCGCGCCTCCACATAGTTGCTAGTGTCAACCATTTAATTGCTTTTGTCAAACAATATTCAATATGTTCCCGACGGCTTGCTCTTTGTTCACCACGGCGTCGGGGCCCACGATTGGACCAAAGTCGACTTCAACCCTAACGGTCTACGCCTTAAGTTTAGTATGAATATTAGTCATACCTTTTTTCTTGATTTATCATACCAAACATGCTAAATTGGTATGAGTCCCAGGAAGTTGGGGTCATGAAAATAAAGGATCGCAAAATCACTGTGTCACTGGCTGCCGACTTAGCCGAATCTGTCGACACCTATGTCGAGCAGCATTCTGACACCATAAATAGAAGCAAGCTTGTAGAGATGGCCTTAGGTTGGTGGAATGTTTGTCGGCAGTATGGCGATCCAGGCAAGGTCTTCGAAGAAGCCATAGAGATCTACCAAAAGCGGCAAGAGCGCGAGCTGTATCGCTCATACTTCGCTGAACTTAGTGACGAAGCTAAAGAGGAAGCCGCTGGCTGGCGACAAATTGGCGAAGAAACAGCGTCTCGACGAAAGAACAAGCATCTAAGATAGTATGAGCCAAAAGCGCATTCCACTCCCACGACGCGGCGACGTCTGGAGCGTAGAGTTTCCCAATCGGCCAAAAGATCCGCATTTGCCCCGTCCGGCTGTCGTTATCTCTAACGACAACCTAAATGAATTTTCCGATGCTGTTTTGGTAATCCCAATCACAGACGAAGGGCTTTTAAGGAGAGGTAGCTTGCTGCCAACGCACGTAGTAATACAGCGCGGCATAGGAGGGCTCACGAAAGATTCGCGAGCCCTGTGCGAGCAAATCGTGAGTGTTGAAAAAACACGCCTGATTGAGCCGGCATTAGGAAGAATTCCCTCTACTATAATGACCGCCCTTGTCGGAGCCCTGCGCAGAGCAGTTGAGTAATATGCGCCATGTAATTGTCCGGCGCAAAGCAACACCATCATCGCAGTTGTATGATCAATAGTTCGACACATAAATCCATTGCTTGGCACCGTTGATGAACTCCAATGATCATGGTTTGGCATGTTTCCGAAAGAAGTTCTCTGAACACGCAAGGAAACAGCATCTCGACAAAGGAAGAGATCGCAGAGATGTGAGCCCAACCGATTTTACGACAGCTCTTCCCCGACACCAAGCCCCTGTTCTGAGCTTAGTGCATATCGGTTTCCTCAGAAGCCGTGAATGGCGTTGTAATCGAAGCGAAATTCAAAATCTAGTGGATCTTCTGAACCTGCCGGCGGCGGTCGCAATGGCGCAGCATTGCGTATGGCTTTCAGTGCAGCGTCGTCGACGATACTCACACCGGAAGACTGTTTGATTTGCACATCGCTCACGGACCCATCATGATGTATTTTGAAAGTGACAGTGACGGACTTGGATCCGGCTCCCTTCGGAGGAAACCAGGCTCTTTTGAGCTCTCGTTCTACCTGCCCTATGTAAGGCTTGTAATCAATAGTTTTCTCAGTGGAAGCGGCGCTGTGAGCCGCCTCTGGTCCACGAGTAGATTCACGAGGTTGATAAGGAATAGCCATCGGTCGACTTTTGAGAAGTTGTGATCGCTTCTTCTGTTCTTCTAAGGCATCAGAAATTGCCTTTATTTTTCCTCTTAGTTCCGCCTCCGCCATTCCCGACTTGACGCCAGCTTCCAGCTGGACAAAAGCATTCATGTAACCTGCGACTCCGCATCCACTCTGTTTGGCGTCGTCAATCTTCTGCAAAAGACTAGTACGTTCTTCCTGCAAGACCCCTGGGGTAACGGTAACTGAATCAGCCCAAGCGCGCTGAATCATAAGAGTTGCAACCACCACAAAAGCTAGCGTTCGCACGTAACCGTGAGACCAGAAAGGCTTGTTCAAAGATAACCTCGGTTGAGCTTCATCTTCATTCTAAATAATTACGATTCAATTCTACACTCTGTACAAAATTGGCAAGGGGCGTTTAGTGTTTGAAAACAACCAACGGGGACAGCCACTCATTGGTCTATCCACTGACAATGTTTCTGCGCCGGAGGTTTCGTGACTACAAACAAGAACTTCAAATTGAAAGCTGATCAGATCAAGCAGTTGCTCGAAAATCGTGGTGGGTGTTTCGCCACCGACAAGATAACTGTTGATGGGTTGCCGGTGGGCTACATGTATCGGGAAGAACCTGACAATGATGTAGACAGCGGTTGGAGATTTCTGGCTGGTAGTGAGTCTGAAGACTACATGGACAATCCTGCGAATCATGGAGTATATGAAGTCAACACAATCGCAAATTACGATCCTTCGATCATTCAATTCGTAGATTCACCGATCGGATCAGCGTTCGAACGCGATGCGGCCGGGAAGTGGGTGCGCATACAAGCCAACTAACAGAATCCGAAATACTCGAGAGGTCCGCAGTGAAAATTTCTGTTGAAGCGAATCCGACGCAGGCGGATAAAGACGCTGTGCTTGCATTGTTGAATGCCCACAACGGGCGATTTGGTATAGAGTGGGAACAGCGCCCGTTAGCTGTTTTTGCTAAAGATGAAGATGGAAAAGTGATTGGTGGATTGAGCGGCTATACGCTTTGGAACTGGCTGAAGATCGAGATTTTGGCAGTTTCGCCTGATATACGAACAAAGGGGTTAGGACGTAGTTTAATCGAACAAGCTGAGAACGAAGCGAGATCACGCGGCTGTCAATTCAGCTTTTTGGACACGTTCAGCTTTCAGGCACGCCCCTTCTACGAACGGCTTGGCTACAAACTCTACGGAGAACTACCCGACTTTCCGACCGGGCACTTCAGGTACTTCATGACGAAGACTTTGTAGAATTCTCAGCCTAATCGATTTATCCGCACGATGACGTAATGTCTACAGCAACTTCAGGATTAGCACGTCATCGAACTTGCGCAACTTTGCCGGCGTTTTCCATCACCAGACTGGCCGCCCCCACAATTGCAGCATCAACACCCAGTTGAGCTATCACAACAGGACATGTCGCCGGACCGGGAAGAGCATGTTCCTTTAACACTCGCCTTGCTGGCTCTAGCAAAGCCTCTCCCAGTTCAGACAACCCACCACCAATGACGATCAGATCGGGATCGAGTGCGTTCGCCAGGGTCACCAAACCGTAACCAAGATACTCGCCAGTCATAGCAATTGCTTTACTGCCGGGACCGTTTGGATTTTTGCGAGCATCACTGACGACATCATGTCCTGTGATGCTCGAATCAGTGTTGCCGGTAAGTTCTCGCCAGGTTTGGACCATACCTGGTCCACTGCAATAAGCTTCCAGAGTACCTCTTGCCCCACCGAGATCGCACCGCGCATTGGCATCCATCGTCAGAAGAATGTGTCCAAATT
>Ga0206838_10314_pt1 | contig 10943 bp, 12 predicted proteins | sample Alteio_BWOrgCont_26_FD_152879 | JGI IMG/M metagenome (GOLD analysis project Ga0206838, IMG submission 152879) | Enriched cells from forest soil in Barre Woods Harvard Forest LTER site, Petersham, Massachusetts, United States -... | ecosystem: Environmental > Terrestrial > Soil > Temperate forest >...
CTCATGCCCAAACACCTCGAATGCTTAGTAAATCAAAGCCTTCCAAAGCAGTTTCCTCTTCTCCTAAGTATAGAAGATGGTTCGACATTAGGGATTAAAAACGGGAGAAAGACCCATTTTAGCAAATATCAGAACTATCAAAGATATAGAGAGTACATGTTCTTTTTAAGCACAGAGCTAATGATCATTGTTTGATCAAAATTGAATTTTCTGCGATGAGTAACCGGCAGGTATGTTAAGGAAAAGTCTCACACGAGAATTTCTGCGGGGTGACAGAAGGGGGCGACAAGGGAGCAGAGTGAAGACAGCTTCTAGTGCATCACTCCCCTTCCAACACCCAGCGCTGCAGCCCCAAGCAAACCGCTTGCATCACATGAATATTATGAATACTCGCCAAATGTATATATCCGATTTTCTGTTCCTTGAATAAATAATGCAAATACGCGCGTGAAAAATTCTGGCAGGTGTAGCAGCCGCAGTCCTCGAGGATGGGATTCGGATCGTGCGCGTAAATGCTTTTCTTAATGAGAATGTGACTGGTTTTGCCTTCGTAGGCGAAGTGCGGGCGGCCGTCTTTTTCCACCAGTTTGCCGTGGTAGAGTGAGCCATGACGGGCGTTGCGGGTGGGGGCGACGCAGTCGAAAATGTCCACGCCCTCGCAGACCACATCAATCAGGTCTTGGGGATGCAAGCCGACGCCCATGGTATAGCGGATTTTATGCTCGGGAAGTAAGGGACGCAGCCAGCCGAGGATTTCGACGGTTTTTTTCATGTCGAAGCCGATGATTTCGCCCCCGATGCCGAGACCGTCGAGATCAAGGTCGAGGATAAAACGGGCGCTTTCCTCGCGCAGGTCGTGGAAGCTGCCGCCTTGGATAATGCCGAAGAGGGCTTGCTTGTGACCGTAGACCGAGCAGGGATTTTTTTCGTGGGCTTCTTTCGATAGCAATAACCAATCGTGGGTGCGTTTCAAGGCTGCTAGAGCCGCATCGCGGCCGCCGGTTTCTGGTGTGCATTCGTCAAAGGCCATGATGATGTCGGCGCCGATGACTTTTTGAGTGTGAATGGAGGAGGCGGGCGTGAGGTGTAGCACCTGGCCGCTGATGGGGTGTTTAAAATGCGCGCCATCTTTATCAATGCGGCACAAGCCGCCTTTTTGCGCGAGGCTCAAGACTTGAAAGCCGCCGCTGTCTGTGAGCATGGCGCCTTTCCAGCCCATAAAGGGGTGCATGCCGCCGGCTTTTTCAATGACTTCCAGGCCGGGTTTGATGAGCATGTGATAGGTATTGCCGCCTAAAATTAGATGACTGCCGGTCTGCAGGAGGTCGGTGGGGGTCAGGTAGTTTACTAGGGCATGGGTTCCCACGGGCATGAAGGTGGGTGTGAGTACCTCGCCGTGTGGGGTGGAAATTTTCATGACTCGGGCCGGCAGGGTTTTGTGTTTTTTGATTTGTGCCGAGTGAAAACGGTTTTCTTTTTGCATATTTATGGGCAGCTTATGATAAGAAGGCGCATTGTGATGCATTTAGACACAAAGGTCAATTGGAGTCAAAATTAAGGCGTGAAGGCATCGTCGCTGTCATCCCGACACGTTTTTAGTCGGGATCTAGGGTCTTATCTAGCGCTGCTTGAAGGCGCTGGGTCCCGACTAGGAGCATGTCGGGATGACAGTGGAGCATTATTTGCAGCTGGCTGTTTATTGCTTGTGCTGTCATCCCGACACGTTTTTAGTCGGGATCTAGGGTCTTATCTAGGGCTGCTTGAAGGCGCTGGGTCCCGACTAGGAGCATGTCGGGATGACAGTGGAGCATTATTTGCAGCTGGCTGTTTATTGCTTGTGCTGTCATCCCGACACGTTTTTAGTCGGGATCTAGGGTCTTATCTAGGGCTGCTTGAAGGCGCTGGGTCCCGACTAGGAGCATGTCGGGATGACAGTGGAGCATTATTTGCAGCTGGCTGTTTATTGCTTGTGCTGTCATCCCGACACGTTTTTAGTCGGGATCTAGGGTCTTATCTAGGGCTGCTTGAAGGCGCTGGGTCCCGACTAGGAGCATGTCGGGATGACAGTGGAGCATTATTTGCAGCTGGCTGTTTATTGCTTGTGCTGTCATCCCGACACGTTTTTAGTCGGGATCCAGGGCCTTATCTAGCTCTGTTTGAAGGCGCTGGGTCCCGACTAGGAGCATGTCGGGATGACAGTGGAGAATTATTTGCAGTCCGGTGTCGTGTTATATTATGTTTTCTCGTTTGGGGTGGTTATTCTTTATGAAAATGGAAAGACAATATACTTTTGCGGATCAGGTTTGCCTTGGAATTGATCAGGTTCTGCGGGCGCTTTCGGGTGTGCCAACTACCACTGGGCGGGTTTATCCGGGGGGGCGGAGGAGTGCCGAGGTTTTGACAGCGGCGGAGGCCAAGCATGCGGCGGGGTTGATGCGGGTGAATCATAGCGGTGAAGTGTGTGCACAGGCGCTTTATCAGGGGCAGGCCTTGGCTTCACGGGGCTCGAGTGTCGGTGAGAAGTTGCGGCAGGCGGCGATTGAAGAGGGAGACCATTTGGCGTGGTGCAATCAGCGTTTGGTGGAGTTGGGGAGTCATGCGAGTTATCTCAATCCGGTGTGGTATGTGGGGTCTTTCTGTATTGGCTTGGCGGCGGGGATGGCGGGGGATCGATGGAGTTTGGGTTTTGTGGCGGAGACAGAGCGGCAGGTGGTTCAGCATTTGGAAAGGCAGATGGAGCGGTTGCCGGAGAAGGATGAGAGGAGTTTGCGGATTTTGGAGCAGATGCAAGTGGATGAGGAGCTGCATCGGCAGGAGGCATTAGAGCTGGGGGCGGTGGATTTGCCTGCGGGGGTGCAGCGGTTGATGCGGTGGGTGTCGGGGGTGATGGTGAGGGTGGCTTATTATATTTAATGTTGATGGCGCTGGATCCCGACTTAAAGCAGGTCGGGATGACAGGGAGAGTTAGGCAAAATGGCGTAGCATGATGATGGCGGTGGTTTGGATGAGCCATAAGACCCAGACACAGTGGAAGAAGTAGGGGAACATGCGGCGTTTGGAGAGCCAGTAGACGGCGGCGGGGATGCTGGCGAGAGCGATGGGCATGGCGAGCATGGCGATGAGATTGCGGATGATGGAGCCGATTTCTCCGCCGGCGAATACTTGGAGCAGCAATTGGGAAATCCAGTCGCGGCAGGAGACCAGTAACAGAATGATGGGTTGAATGTGTTGGGTGCCAAAAATGACGCCGAGGCTGAGTAAGATCAAAACGATCAATTGTTTAAGCATGTTTTTTTCCTTTCTTTAAATAATAATGAGAACGCAGTGCTCTGCAGAGGGTGATGCAGCAACCGACCAGGCCAAGGACGATCCATTGCCAGGCGGTGTCACCGTCCATAAGAGTATTCAGGTAGAGGTTGTTTGTAAATAGCAAGACGGCGGTGCCAAGGAGCAGAGCGCACAGCGGCGGAAGCAGCGAGTGTCGGGCGGCTGAAAGCACAGCATAGGCGATCAGCAGTTTAAGGGCGTAGTAAATAAAAAATCCCCAGGCAAAGAAAAGATAAAAATGCACCATGGCGTAATAGAGCGTGAGGCAGGCCGCAATGAGAAGGAGTTGGGGGCGAATGATTTTTAGCGAGGACACGCTTGCGAGAGGATGGCTGGGTGTTTTTTTCCGCAGAAAAGATGGTTTTTTAAAGAGGCCGATTTTTTTTCGGGAAGGCAACTGGAGTGGCGGTTTGTGCGCAACGGTGGTTTTTTTGCCTTTTTTAAGGGTCATGGCGCTTGTCCTTTTCTATCGAAAAGCCAGGTACATGCCGGCAGCGTACAACGGGTCCACAAATAAAATGACGATCAATTGCAGGCCGATGAGTGCTGGGATCGGAGAAATGTCAAAGCCGTGGACGGGGTGCACGTAGCGTCGAATGGGGCGCATGATGGGGGCGGTGATGATGGCCAGCAGATTATAAATCTCATTATGGACATTGGGAAACCAACTGAGAATGACTTGCATCAGATTAGCGTAGAAAAAGACATTCAGCGTGAGCTTTAGTGTTTCGGAGAAGGCGAGCAACAGCAATCCGAAAATATGCGGCAGTTTATAAGCGAGAATGCCGATCAGGAAAAACTTGACGATCTGGATCATGAAAATCAGCAGGAGTGTGGCGAGCTCCAGGTCTTTGTAATTGGGGAGCACGCGCTTTAGGGGGAGCACGCAGAAATCGGTGATTTTGGCGATGAATTGCGTCATGGGATTGTAATAATCGGCATGTACCCAGACCAGGATGATGCGCGCGATAAGTACGAACACATATAGATCAGCCACGGTGTTGATTAAAAAAACCAGGGCGTTGATGATTGCTTCCATTCGGGTATCTCTCCTTAAGGGTTTTCAGCCAGCTCTTCGGAGCGTTGCTTGGCGGCGATGAGGGCTTGGGTGATTAAATTCTGAAACCCGCCTTGTTCTAGGGTTTGCAATGCGCGTTCGGTGGTACCCCCCGGAGAGGTGACGCGCTGGCGCAGTTTGAGAACGGGCTCGTTGCTTTCCATGGCGAGGCGTGCAGCGCCATAGGCTGTTTGTAGAGAGAGGAGGCGGGCGGTCTCAGCGGGAAGCCCGAGCTGCATGCCAGCTTCTTGCAAGGCTTCGAGTAAAAGAAAGAAATACGCCGGGCCCGAGCCGGAAAGTGCGGTGACAGCATCCATCTGTTTTTCATCCTCCAGCCAAACGGTGAGACCGACGCAGCGCAGAATGGCCTCGGCGCGTTTGCGTTGTGCAGCGGAGGTTGAGGCGTTGGCGTAGAGAGCGGCGGCGCCGCAGCCGATGAGGGCGGGGGTGTTGGGCATGGAGCGTACAATGGGGAGGTTGCCGCCTAACCACTCTTGCAGGCGTGCCTCACGGATGCCGGCGACGATGGAGAGGATCAACGGTTTGGTGTTTTGGATGGTCGCGGCAAGCTCTTTGGCGACGGTTTCCAGGACTTGTGGTTTGACGGCGAAAATCAGGGTTTCGGCGTTGCGCAGGGCTTCTTCATTTTTGGGGGTGATGGAAACACCGAATTTTTCATGCAAGGAAGCTAACTTTTCGGGGGAGGGATCGCTGACCCAGAGTTTTTCAGGAGGGTAATGCTGGGCAATGAGGCCGCTGATGAGCGCACTTCCCATGTTGCCGGCGCCGATGATGGCAATGTTTGTTTGCATGGCTAGCCGAGTGTCCTTCGATATTGATTAGTTGATGTTACGATAAGTGGGTGTTATTTGAAAGCAGTGGCCTTGCTTTGTGTCATCCCGACATGTTTCTAGTCGGGATGACGGCGTAAGTGATAGACAAGTAGCTGTAAATAATTCTGTGACAGTAAAAATATCTCCGTTCGCTTCACTGTCGAGGCTGTACAGCGGTTTGTGTAAGTAGTGTCATCCCGACTAAAAGCATGTCGGGATGACACTACTTACACAAACCGCTGTACAGCCCCTCACTGTCATGTCGGGATGATAATATGCAAGATGGCTCACCTACGCAAGCTGTTGTACAACCCCATGTGTGGCCTTGCTATCATCTTGTTTCTGATTCAGTTAAGCTGATGGAAGAAGCTGGGATAAAAGGAATTTACCCATGTTTGACGCGGATCGGCCGATATCAAAAAAAGAACAAGATAGACTTGGAAGGTCAGTTTTTTCTCAGTATCTGGCGCGGTGTTTGCTGGATCATAAAGATGCACAGAGTTTGGTTGTGGGTTTATATGGTGGTTTCGGATCGGGCAAGACTTCGGTTATTAATCTCATTTTGGAAGAATTGGAGTCTGCTGCAGCCAATACCTTGGATGAAGAAAGACCAATTGTATTAAATTTTAGCCCTTGGAGTTATTCAGGTCAAAATCAGCTCATTTATAGTTATTTTCGCCGCCTTTCATCCACCCTGCGGGCGGCCCCTTATTTCCAAGGCTCGCGAAAAATCATTCATTTGTTAGAGCTCTATATCTCCTTCTTTACCCATCAACCGGTTCCCAAGGCGTTACGCCCCAAGCAAAATTGGTGGCGACAATGGCGTCATCGTGAGGATGCCTATGGTTGGGAGTCAGGGCGTGATTTGACGCAGGTGAAGGCAGAGTTAAATGAGCTGCTGCGTCGTCAGCCACATAAAATTATTGTGTGCATCGATAATGTTTCGCGGCTCTATGAAAATGAAATCAAGCAAATGTTTCAAATTGTGAAGTCCATGGGGGATTTTGCCAACACCATTTATTTGCTGGCCTTGGACAAGGACCAGGTGGTGAGTGCTATGAATCGTTTAGAAGGCGGCGCCGGCGAAGCTTTATTGGAAAAGATTGTGCAGCTTTCTTTTGATATTCCAGTAATCACACGCCAAGATTTGGAGAGCATTTTGCTCGACAAGTTGAAGAGCCTTTTGCCTTATGTAAACGCCGAGGAATGGAGTAGCTCGGATTGGGCGGATGTGTATTATTCTTCTCTGCGTTATTTTTTCGAGACCTGCCGGGATATTACGCGCTATCTCAACGCGCTCAGTTTCGGTTATCCCCGCGTCAAAGAAGTGGTGAATGCCGTTGATTATTTTGCCCTGACAGCCCTCGAGGTTTTCTTGCCGGAAGTCTATGCTGGCATTCGTGATAACAAGGATTTGTTCACGGATTTGGTGGAAGGTGTCTATCAATTTGACCAAGAGAAATTACGAAAAGACCGCTTGCGTTGTGATGAAATCATGAATCGTGCGCAGCGCATGCCGCGAGAAATTTTATTGCGCCTGCTGGGTTATTTATTCCCGCGGATTCAGAAAATCTATCGGCCGGAGGAAGTTCTTTTTCATTCTGAAAGTGTAGCGCGCAAGAAGCGCCGCGTTTGTTGCCCGGATCGTTTTGAGGCGTATTTTCGTTTGTCAATGCAGGCGGGCTATATTTCCAGTGAGGAAATGGAGACGATTCTGCAGTTGGCCAGTGATGAGCAGGCATTTGTCCAGGCCTTGTGGCGTTTGAATCAAGATAATCGCATTGAAAAGTTTTTAGATTTGCTCGATAGCACCTCCCCTGACAAAATTCCACATGAAAACATCGGGCACATTGTGGATGCGCTCTTGGACAGCGGCGATCTTTTTCCGGAAGGAGAAAGTTCTTTGCTGCGGTTTAATACGGCCATGCGTATTCATCGCATCATTCATCATTTGTTGAAACGAGAGAGCAAGGTCGAGAGCCGGTTTTCCTTGCTGCGGCATGCGATTCTCAAGGCGACTAAAAGTGTTCACATCCTGGTTCAAGAAATCCGTGCGTTGGAGCGAGAGCAGCAGCTGGAGGAAGAGACGGCGCTTTCTCAGCATTATCACACGGTGACAGCGGAGCAGCTGCGCGTGTTGCAGACGTTGGTGGTGGAGCGTATTCAATTCTGGGCACGCATCGATCGGCTTGCAGAACATCCACAACTCTTGCCTATTTTATATGCCTGGCGGGATTGGGGAACAGCGGAAGACTGCCAGCGCTTTTTACAGAAAATCACCTTGGAGGATGTTGGACTGCTGGCATTTTTGCGTGCAGTCCTGCGAGAGCCGATTGAGCAGGCCTTGCGGCATGAATCGAAGAATAACAGCTGGGAAGCAGCGCTTGCGCAAATTTCAGATTTTGCCTCGCCCAAATGGTTGGAGCAGCATGCCAAGGCGATGTTTGAGGACTTGGCTTTTGAACAACTGCGGGAGCGGGATCAATTGGCGTTGATGATATTTTTGGATTTGATGAAGACGGAGACGAGTAAGGTGATTCCGAAGACGGTGTAGGGTGTTTTTAAATGGTTTTTTTAGGGATAAGAAAATATGCAGGCGTGTTATGGATTGCTTCGTCGCTACGCTCCTCGCAATGACGAGAGGAAGGCCGCTACGCTCCTTGTAATGACGAGAGGAAGGTTGCTTCGCTCCTTGTAATGAAAATTTTTTTGAAGCGGTGTAAAAAAAGACCCATCGTCATTGCGAGCGAAGCGTGGCAATCCATAACGGTAGGAAAATATATGGCTATGTTATAGATTGTTTCGTCGTTACACTCCTCGCAATAATCGTCTCCGATAATAGTTACCGACCCTGCGAAAATTCTTGAGGCTGGTAAATTTTGAGCCTCTTGCAATGACAGTACGTGGTAATATCCCTGTGATTATTAAATTTGAGTAATCATTTACTATTTTGAGATCAAAGAACTCCCATTTTTTGGCCCTTAGCCAAGGGCATATTGATAGCCTAAATGTATCCAAAGCTATGATCGTTGAATATTTATGGATTGCTTCGTCACTCCGCTCCTCGCAATGACGATGGGAGTGTCGCTCCGCTCCTCGCAATGGTGTTTTTTGAGGTAATGGAAAAAAAGACCCATCGTCATTGCGAGCGAAGCGCGGCAATCCATAACGGTAGGGAAATATGCGGCTGTGTTATGGATTGCTTCGTCGCTGCGCTCCTCGCAATGACGATGGAAGTGGCGCTGCGCTCCTCGCAATGACGATGAGAGTGGCGTTCCGTTTCCCACAATGATCGGCCTATGATAGTAAGGTCATAATAGCTCTGAATATAAATCCTGCCACGTTGGGTTGATGGATTCAATTAGGGCGATCTTCTTTTTTCTTGATCCGCCTTTTATTTGTTTTTCGCGGGTGATTGCGTTGATCATGTCTTCATGTAATTCATAATAGACGAGATGTGTGCAGCCATATTGGTGGGTGAAGCCGGGGGTTAGGCTATTTTTATGTTGATACACGCGGTTAATGAGATTGCTGGTGACGCCGGTGTAGAGGGTGCCGTTTTTTTTGTTGGCCATGATGTAGATGGCGGGGGATTTTTTCATGATAATGCCTGTGTGATTTTGGGGGTTGAGGGTTTTTTTAATTGTTTTGGTGGGGTGGTTGAAGGCTGGATTGCTTCGTCGCTGCGCTTCTCGCAATGACGGAAGAGGTCGCTGCGCTTCTCGCAATGACGGAAGAGGTCGCTGCGCTTCTCGCAATGACGGAAGAGGTCGCTGCGCTTCTCGCAATGATGGAAGAGATTGCTGCGCTTCTCGCAATGACGGTAGAGGTGGCTGTGCTGATTGCGATGACGATAGCAGGTCGTTGCGTTGCTTGCAATGATGGAGGGTGTGGTTAGGTTTTTTGTAGTGATGGTGTTGTTGAAAGATTTAATTGTAGATAGATAAAATCTGTTTTTGTTTTGGGGTCGTAGTGGGGTTCTTTGAAGGGGCGGAAGCCGCGTTTTTTGTAGACTGCGTGGGCGCGGTGTTCGGCGGGGATGTCGGAGGAAAATAAGCGTAAGTGGGTTTTTCCTAAGGACTTGGCTTTTTCGATGATGAAATTTAAAAGTTGTAAGCCGATTTTTTTGCCGCGGTAGGCGGGGTCGACGCAATACCAACTGATCCAGGCCGAATCTTGCTGGTCTTCTGTGAGAATATAATATCCCACCATGCCAATGACGCGCTCTTGATCGAGGGCGAGCCAGTAATGGATGCCGTCTGCGACCAGTCGGCCTCCAAAGCGATCCGGATAGCGGTCGGGGTAAAGGGAGGTTTCGATGGAGCTGCGAATGCGGTTAGGGTCTGTTTTAAAGTCTAAGGTAAAGCATGTTTCTGCTAATTGAATAGCGGCTTCTAAGGTTTCAGGGTGTAGAGGTTGAATGCGGATCATACCAAAAAAAATCCCTTAACTAAACTGTGCGGTGAGACTGAAGAAGATGCGGGGGCGGCGGCCTTCGCCGATGATTTCGAGGGCGGCGACTTGTTTGGTGAGGGGTTGGGTGAACATGAGATTGCCGAAGAGGTATTTTAATAAGGAGAAACGGGCGCCGAAGCCGGTGGAGGTGGCGCTTTGTTTTTCTTTAACACCGGCATTGAACTTGATGTTCCAGATGACGCCGGCGTCGTAGTAATAATAGAGCTCCAGGGTTTGGAGAAGCATATAGCCGGGGAAGAAATCCATGCGTCCTTCCAGGCTGCCGGCCATGCCGCGGTCGCCGATGATTTCAGCGGAGTCGTAGCCACGGCCCAATTGGCTGCCGCCAAAGCCAAATTGCTCAGAGGTCAGCAGTGGATTAAAGGCGTATTGTCCTTGGAGCACGCCGAAGAGGGAGAGTCGCCAGAAGAGTTGCTGCAGGCGGCTGGCTTGGAAAAACATTTTTGTGAAATCACCGCGGCCGCCAGGACGTGAGGTAGTGGCCGTGGGCGAGGTGTTGTTGGTGGCGCCTAAAAAGTTGAGACCTTTTTTGAAATGGAAGGACAAGAGATTGTTGCCGCCGTAGTGGTCTACGATGGTGGCTGAGCCGCCGACTTGAATGGGACGGAGGTGGTCGCGGTATAAGAGTTGGTCGAGAATGGTTAAGACTTGGCTGTCAAAATAGTTGAAGCTGCTGTCTAAGGTGACGGAGGTTGTTTGGGTGCGCACGACGGGGTATTGAATGCTGGTGTAGAAGGTTTTGGCGTCGCCATTGATTTCGAGGGGGGCGAGCGTGAATAAGGGGCGGGTGCGGGAATCGTTGCCGCCGAAGATCCAGCGAATGCCGTCTGAGCCGAGGGGCGTGTTCATGTTGCCATCGAAGTAGCGCAGTTCGCGTCCTTTGGGAGTGGTGCCGTAGGTGAACTGGGTGCTGTCGCCGGAGCGGAAAATGGAGTTTAGGGTGAAGGAGCCGGTGTCTTCTTGTGGGCCGACGTAGCGGGTGCCGTAGTTATCGTAGGAGAAGTAGCCGGTGATAATTTTGTTATAGGTTGCAAGGTTGAGGTCGGAGGCGCCGACAGTGGTTTTTGGAGGGGGCCAAGACGGCGCGCACGGTGGTGCCTGGAATTTCATTGGCGAGCAAAAGATAATTTTCCATGGTTTGCACGCGGATGGGGCGGTCTTTGGAAATGTTTCGGCCATAGCTTTGCACCAGGTGTTCGGCGCCGCGTGGGTTGCCGATGACAGCGACATTCTGGATAAAGCCTTCGATA
>Ga0206838_10315_pt1 | contig 10938 bp, 12 predicted proteins | sample Alteio_BWOrgCont_26_FD_152879 | JGI IMG/M metagenome (GOLD analysis project Ga0206838, IMG submission 152879) | Enriched cells from forest soil in Barre Woods Harvard Forest LTER site, Petersham, Massachusetts, United States -... | ecosystem: Environmental > Terrestrial > Soil > Temperate forest >...
CAGTCGATCAAGAAACGGGAGTTCGTTCGACCCGGGATTGCCAAAGATGGTTGTCATTCCCAACGAACGGAGAACCTCGTAGGTTGCTTCACGCACTGTGCTCATCTCATTGCTCCTTTGAGTAGTGTTCTTCCATTGCCACATCCGACGGGCGTTTCGCACGTGTACGTCTACGCTCTTTACCTAAGCACGCCGAGTGCCAGGAAGCAGGGTGGACGCTCTCTGATATACAGCGAACAGCTCACACATCACAAAGGGGAATTGGCAATGAAGAGAAAAACTCGCACTCGAAGAGCACATGTTTCTCTCGAAGGAAACCGGCATTCGCTCTCCCTTCTTAGCATCGTTCATCCAGCGGTGCTGTGCTGCAGGCCTCTGGCCGCGACGCTATGCATGAGGCGCGTCGTGCCGGTCAGAATCATGCTGATACCCACCAACGCCCCGATCACCCACAGTGAACTCGACGGCCATTGCCGCCAAACCATCAGACCGAGAATCAAAGTGACGATTCCGTCGAAAAGAATCCAGCCGGACCCTGTCGCGCTGCGATTCTGGAAGTAGGCCACCAGGTCCACCAAGCCCTTGGCAACAAAAAAGATCGCCAACGCAAACGTGAATGCGGCGACTCCTAGTAAAGGATTGATGAGGAAATAGAGCCCGACGATGAGATAGAGGACTGCTACCAGCAACTTCCAGACAATGCTCCCAATGCCTTTGGACTGGAAGGCATGGATGAACTGGAACCCGCCACTGAAGACGATTAGCCAAGCGATGACTAGGACCACCCCCAAGAAGTCGCGAACGGCAGCGCAATCGCCAAGAACCCAAAGGCGATGAGCAGGATTGCCCAGACGATTGATTTTCCGGAACCGAGTTCTGAGAGTGTTGTTGGCGCCATGGTTTCCTCTTTCTTGTTTCTTTTCTGCTTGATCTCGTTTCGGTCTATGTACTTCACGAACTCCCGGATTTTGCAAAGATGCGCGGCTTGTGCTTACCCTAGGCGCTTTTCGGCGTTCCCATGGCTTGGTGAATCGCTGAAACCAGCGTTTCCAAGTCGAAGGAACCATCGTGACGATGCCCGTTGATGAAGAACGTCGGCGTTCCGTTCACTCCACTTCGGACACCGCCCTTGAAGTCGGCACGGACACGGGCTTCGAACGTTCGCTGCTCTAACGCCTGAAGCAATGCAGTGCTCGATAGCTTGAGCTTGTCGGCGAGATCGAAATAAAGTGCTTCGCCCAAGCGGGTCTGATTTTCGTACAACTTATCGTGCATCTCCCAGAACTTGCCTTGCGCGCCGGCAAACTCCGCCACCTCGGCGGCAGCTTCGGCGTAAGGATGCATTTCGCTCAAGGGAAAATTGCGAAACACGAGCCTCAAGCGTTTTCCAAACTGCTTCTGAACTTCCTGGACGATGGAATAGGCCTGTCCGCAATAGGGGCACTCGTAGTCGCCGTACTCCACCAGGGTCACGTCCGCGCTTGCGGGACCTCGGGCGTGGTCTTCGGCAGTGATGGGTATCTTAAGTGCGGCCATAAACTCCTCCTATTTCGGCAGATCTTCGAGCGCCTGTAGAATGCCATCCGCGCCGGGATTCACGGCAACTGGCGAGCAATAGCTCCAGGCGATCACCCCGGTTTTGTCGACGACGAAAAGAGCGCGCTCGCAGAAGCCGTCAGCAGTGCGATACGCGCCATATTGTCGGGCGACGGCTCCCTTAGGCTCAAAATCGGCGAGCAGCGGAAAATGCAGATGACGACTCTGCGCAAAAGCATTGTGACACCAGGCACCATCCACGGACACTCCCAGCAGTTCCGCTCCGAACTTTCGAAACTCGGGAAGGATCTCGTTATAAAGTGCCATCTGGTCGCCGCACACCGGGCTCCAGTCCGCAGGATAAAACGCCAGAATGACAGGGCGTCCCAGCAAGTCGCTCATAGTCAGGGTTTGATCGGGCGTCACGTGTAACGTGAAATTTGGGGCCGCCGCCCCTGCGGGGAGGACCCCCACACTTTGTATCGGAACTACGTTGCTTGCACTGCTCTGCACCATTTATTTCGTGCTCCCTCCAAACGGTATGTTCACGAATTTTGCCTCAATGTTCGGCACCGGCAAAGCGCGTTCAATATGTTGCGGCCCGATCGGCTTTCCATAATCGAGGCAAACCTCCTAGGTCCGATCCGACAGTGTGAAGGGCCGACTGAGTTTGAAGTGCCAGCAACCGAGAACAAACTCAAACGTTTGTAGAATCTTCTGTACCATCTCTCAGAGTTAAGCAATTTCGTTTCCCAACGCCACTTGAGGCCTGTGTCCCCGACTAGTATTGTTTGGCTAAAGGAGGAACGCGTCCTGCCAGGCGACGCGTATCCCTCCCGCATTAAAAAGAACCATAAAAAGTAATGATTTCCGCTCCCTCAGGCCGCGATCTCGAGTTGGTTATCGACATCCCAGACGCCCAGGGCCGACCAGGCCGCTCTTTCGGCTTCGTCGCGCTCCGCCCAGGAGTTGACGTTGCCTTTCAGGGTCACCTTGTGGCCATCGACTTCAACATTGATGTCTTCCCCATCCAGTTCGGCGGCACGCTTCAGGGCATTCTCAATCTTCAGCTTGACGTCCGACAGGGCAGTTGCAGACTTGATAGAGATCAAATTGCTCACACCGGTTACACCCGTCAGGTTTTGAACGGCATCTTCAGCGGCTGTTTGTTGGAATTTGTAATCAACTTTTCCTTCGAGTGTGATCCAACCTTGGTCTACTTTCACCTTAATCGCATCTTTGGGCACCGAAACGTCCCATTCGAGGGCATTCAGGGCTGCCTGCGCGATGTCTTGATCGTCGCGCTTATGGAATGAAGGCAAGTCGACTTTCAGTTCATCGGTCACAGCCTTGACCCCGATTACCCGCTCCGTAGCTTCTGATGCCGCATATTTTTCGGCATAGTTGCTCACCTTGCCTGTAAGGGTGACGATGCCAGCTTTGGCACTTACGCCGATGTTTGAGGCATCGACACTAGGTTCGAATTCAAGTTCATCCATGACATCACGTTGCAGTTGTGTATCGGTTTTCATTTTTTACGTTCTCCTCAGGAATTGTGATTGTGAATCATGCTTGGCATGACGTTGCCGTTACGCTGTATTTTGCAATGCGCCAACACCTTAAGGCTGGAAGACGAACCGGTCGCGGCGTTCGTCGCGACGCGCGCAAGTCACACGACGTAAGCTCGACACATGTTCAAGCGGCTCGATGCCCTGCTCTACTTCGTTCCTTCTGACCGAGACCGAGCAGGCGCTCGGCGTTGAGGTGCGCGATCTTCTCCTTGTCATTCACGTTGATGGGCATCTGATCAATGAATTGCCGAGCAGCTTTCATGTCGCCGTATGGATAGTCCGTGGTGAAGAGGACGCGGTCGATACCGACCGTGTTCACCATGCTCAGATACGCTTGGTACGACAAACTCCAGCTCTTATCGATCGCGCCAGGCTCCTGGCCTATGTACTCACCAGCGAGGATTCCACCGTAGAAGTTCTCCCGAAGGTATTCCTTGATGGTTCGTTTCAGTCCACCATTCTTACCCAATGGGAATGAATAGTCCGCTCGCCACGCTGTCCAACTCAATATTTCGAGGTGATGGCCCACAATGATCTGCAGCGCAGGAAACCGGTCGAACACCCCACCCAGGATTAAGCGGAGGCAGTGTACCCCATTGTCGATGTGCCAACCGGTTCCCGCAATTGACAGAAACGCAGATATTTCGGGAGCGAAGCCGCTGTAATAGGCGTCGATCACCGGCTTGGGCGGAATTTGGATATGCATATAGATGGGCACGCCAAGAGCTTCGGCGCTTTCAAACACTGGCCAGAAGAACTTGTCGTCAAGGTAACGACCGTTGACGTGGCCATTTATCAGTGCACCCACGAAGTGCAGGTCGTTGACGGCGCGCTCGAGTTCGCGGGCCGCAGCCGCGGGGTCTGTCATCGGTAGTGTGGCAAATCCGAGGAAGCGGTCCGGGTGTTTAGAGACCACAGCCGCGAGTTCGTCATTTGCCTGCTTAGTTAGTCCCCTCGATAGAGACGGCTCAAGGCGCTCTGCGCTCGGCGTAGCGTACGAGAGGATTTGTACATCGATACCGGCGGCGTCCATAGCAGCGATCCGACCCTCGCCCAAGTCATAGATGCCTGGTGGGAACCCGACTTTTGGATCATCCGAGGCCGGGAAATGTCCCGCTTTTTTTAATGCCTCTAACACCTCCAGATATGGATCCTTCGTCCTTTTAGCGGCTTCATATATCGCCGGGAGGCCGTAGTGTTCCTCGAATCCGATAACCTTCATTGTGATTCTCCTAGTAAGTTGAAATGAGTGAACTGTTCGCTGCGTATAACGATCGGTCGCGCTCTTTAGCGGAGCATGCCGAGTGCCAAGAAGCAGCATTGCAGTATCGCCTGAATTCAAAAGGGTTACGAAATGGAGAATCTCAGCGTCACTCGTTCCGTGGCGAATCTTTGACGTCAAGGCGGAACGCAGATTGACGTGACGTGCGAGGGGAAGCTGCGCTGGCAATAGTCAAAGACGCTAGGCGTGTAGCCGATATTATCGACCGTGTCCGCTTGCTCTACCAGAAGGGCTCTCCGCAACTGGATAGAGTTGACATAAATTGCCGTTGAATTGAGCTATGTATAAAACTGCACAGATTGACTCTTATCAACTGCCATTCGTTGGGCGTGTGGAATGCGTCAGACTTTGCCCAGTTCACAAAGGACATTCAGCCCTAATGGTACAAACATTTTAGTTCGGCCCAACCAGCTCTGACCTGTTATTTCGAGCGGTTAGATGCCCAGCTTATGGAGGAATATCGCACTTCTCACTTTGGATCTGATGGCACGGCGAGCTCGTATCTACATGTGCGGAATATCAGGGATAACGAAGGCATTCGCCGAGGGGCTGATCGCACGGGATATCGCGCATTTTGAGGTCTTCCGAGAACTGTTTACTGCGCCCACTTCCCAGGAACAACGACGCAGTGATGACTCGAATCGATTGTCCTCGGTCAGGCTACGCTCGCGGGGCGTCAATCAGTGTTTCAGCCTTGACGTCAAAGATTAGACATGCGACGGCTGCCAACGTGATTTGCCATTGAATAACCCTTTTCGATGCAAGTGGTGAAGCGACGCTGCTTTTGGCACTCGGCTTGCTGCGATAGAGAGCGCAAACAGTCGTTCTTGCGGCCTAATTAGTCTACGTAAGAAGTTCGGCTGTGCACTCTATAGCAGGCAGCAATTCGGAATGATCGCGAATCGTGAGGTGGAAAAGCAATGGGACATGTAACAACGGTCATTAATTCAATAGGAGAGAGTATTGCTCCGGTGGACACAATCATTTCCATCACGGCTCTCGGGCGTCGGGTGCTTCGCTACGGATTAGCGCTCGTGATTGGCTGGATTGGCTTTATAAAGTTCACCGGATACGATGCACACGGCCTCCAGACACTTGTCGCGCACCGTCAAATCCGGTCCTAGTGAAACTCCATGGGTCGCAGAATCTCAATCGCGGCTGTTGCTATAGCTCTCATAGGGCTGGTGGGGTTCTGCATTTTGGGGTGGCGATCAGCGATCCCTCCGCTGGAGCGTTCCCCAGATCCAGCAAGCTTCAGAGCTGAGGCCATTGCCAGAGGAGAGATTCTTTCCGTTGAAGGGCACTGTGTGTCGTGCCACATCCGACCGGGTGGCCAACCATTGGCCGGTGGCTATGGAGTAAACACGCCTTTTGGAGTGGTCCACGGGACCAACATCACTCCCGATACGCAAACCGGCATAGGCCGGTGGTCACTCCCCGCCTTTACGCGCGCCATGCGCGAGGGTGTCTCTCGAGATGGCCACCATCTTTACGCAGCCTTTCCTTATACCGCCTTCACTGAGCTAAGCGACGACGACATCAATGCGCTGTATGCCTATCTGATGACTCGGACACCGGTGAGCGCTACGATCCCGCCGAATACGGTTCCTTTCCCCCTCAATATCCGCTTGCTCGAAGAAGGTTGGAAGATTCTTTTCTTCAGGAGGAAAGCCTTTCAGCCCAATCAGGCAAAGAGCTCGGAATGGAACCGGGGAGCCTATCTGTCAGAGGCAGTCAGCGATTGTGGGGGCTGTCACACGCCGCGTAATGCGCTTGGCGCCGAAGAACTCCGACACGCCTATGCAGGCGCTGTGATTGACCACTGGATCGCGCCACCGCTGACCGACGCTAACCCATCACCCGTTCCATGGACAGAGGAGGAGTTATCCAGTTACCTGCGAACCGGTGTCGGTCGCCTGCACGGGGCGGCGATCGGTGCACTGATGACTCCGGTTGTTCGCGATGCCCTGGATGTCCCCGTCGTCCCGGATGCTGACGTTCGAGCCCTCGCGACTTACTTCAGTGATATCAACCATGCAGGTGCCCGTGTCTCCAATGTCAAGGCAACAGTGACAGAAGCGATGAAGACTTCTGCGCCTCGCCGCGAAGAGGAGTACGACGCAGACGCCAACCTCTATGCCAGCGCCTGTCTTTCGTGTCACTACAATGCCGAAACAGGTCCTCTTGAAAAACGTCCAGAACTGGCTCTCAACAGTGCGCTCGCGCTGCCCGAACCGACCAATTTCATTCAGCCTGTGCTGAGAGGTGTCGGCAGCAAGGACGGTGCGCCAGGCCTGGTCATGCCTGCCTACGCCTCGTCCTTATCCGACGCTGAGGTGGCAAGGATTGGAGCTTATCTGCGTCGTACCTGTACGACGCGCCCGCCGTGGCCCGACCTGGAAAAGAACGTATCTGCCGCACGCCGGCAGTTGGCGAAATCGCAATAACAGAAAGAGAACACAGGAGCCATGCGATCATGACCACGTTCAATCTGAATGGCCGCACTGTTTCGGTGCATAGTCCGGATGACGCGCCGTTGCTCTGGGTTATCCGCGACGAGCTGGGCCTTACAGGGACCAAATTTGGCTGCGGTATCGGCTTTTGCGGCGCGTGCACCGTACACGTGGACGGCCGCTCGACTCGATCCTGCATCACATCCGTGGGCGCTGTCGCTGGCGCCGAGGTGACGACGATCGAGGGACTCGATCCCGCGGGGAAGCATCCGTTACAGATTGCCTGGATCGAGTTGCAGGTTCCTCAGTGCGGCTATTGCCAGTCGGGACAGATCATGCAAGCCGCCACGCTGCTGAAGGACTATCCAGATCCAACTGACCAGGACATCAACGCGGTGATGGTTGGAAGTCTTTGTCGATGCATGACGTATATCCGGATACGCAAGGCGATCAAACTGGCGGCGTCGAGGATGCGAGAAGGAGCGGGACTTGAATAGCTCATCTGCATACGATCCGAGTGGGAGTTATCAGCCGTCGCGCCGCGGCTTTCTGATTGCCATGGCGGGAGCTGGTGTGGTGCTGGGGTTTGCTCGGTCCGGCGTGGGCTCCCTGGAATCTATTACCTCCAGTGCAAAACCAGCAAGCAGCGTCGGGGAACTTTTTGAACCGACAATTTGGTATGGCATCAGTCCGAGCGGGGATGTGTCGGTCAATATCATCCGGGCCGAAATGGGCCAGCATATCGGCACTGCCCTCGCTCGCATTCTGGCCGACGAGTTAGAGGTCGACTGGAGCAAGGTTCGCGTCGTGACAGTCGACTCCGATCCGAAATGGGGTGTAATGGTTACGGGCGGCAGTTGGTCCGTATGGCAGACATTTCCGGTGTTCAGCCGGGCGGGCGCCGCGGGCCGCATGGCTGTGATTGAAGAAGGCGCGAAGCTGCTTGGAGCCAGTCCTCAGAGTTGTACGGCGCGCCTTGGTGCGGTGCACGCAGGTGGGAGATCAATTTCTTATGGTGACATCGTCGCGCGCGGTAATCTGCAGCGCACTTATACGCCAGAGCAGCTGAAAGCAATCCCGATTAAAGCGCCGCGAGATCGGCGACTGATCGGGCGAGATACCTTGGCGCTTGATATTCCATCGAAAACCGACGGTAAAGGTATCTACGGTATTGATGCCGCTGTCGAAGGCATGCTCTATGCGCGTCCCAAAATCCCCCCAACCCGATACGATTCCAAAGTCATCTCCATCGACGATTCAGCGGCGAAGAACCTACCCGGATATATTCGAAGCCTCACCTTGGACGATCCGTCGGGCACGGTGCCAGGCTGGGTTATGGTGCTCGCCGAGAGCTTCCCGGCAGCCAGTCGTGCGGCGGATCTTGTAAAGGTAACGTGGAGCTCAGGCGAGGCGGCTCATGTCTCCGAGCAGGACTTGCAGCAACGCTCGGCAGAGCTGATTGCAGATCCAAAGGGTGGCTCCCTGGTCGTCGATGATCCCGGCGTCAATGCGGCTTTCGCCTCAGCGAAGCACAAGATCGAGCAAACCTATACGTCCGGCACCGTAATGCATTTCGCGCTGGAGCCAGTCAACGCATTGGCTTTTGAAAAGAATGGCGTCTTCGAAATCCATACAGGGAATCAATGGCAAACATTGATCCTGCCTGTGTTGGCCAAGGCTCTGGGACACCGTCAAGAAAAGATTGTGCTGCGGAGCTACCTGCTTGGTGGCGCATTCGGTCGCCGTCTCGATGGTGATTACGCGGTACCCGCTGCGCTCGCCGCCAAAGCGGTCGGCAAACCGGTCAAGATGGTCTGTACGCGAGAGGACGACATGCGCTTCGACTGCCCGCGATCGCCTGCGGTGCAGGTTCTCCGGATGGGCTTCGCAGATGGGGGCAAGGTGATAGCAATGGATCACCAGGCGGCTGCAGGCTGGCCCACGGCGACCATGGCTCCGTCGTTCATGCCAAAGGACGACCACGGCGTTCCATTTGATCCGTTTGCCATCCACGGTGCCGATCATTGGTACACGGTAGGAGCTCAACGGGTTCGTGCAATTCAAAACGATCTGGCCCAGCGGACATTCCGCCCAGGCTGGCTGCGTTCTGTCGGTGGAGGCTGGATCTGCTGGGCTCTCGAAACCTTCATGGATGAGGCGGCTCATGAACTCCGTGTCGACCCCGTATCATTTCGACTGCGTCTCCTTGATGGAGCCGGCCGTAATGCTGGATCAGCGCCGGACTCTGTTGGAGGAGCCAAACGGCAGGCGGCTGTGCTTTCTCGTGTCACACAAAAGGCCGGCTGGGGCAGCGTCATGCCCGATGACGTGGGACTTGGCGTCGCTTCGAGCTTTGGCCAGGAACGCGATATGCCCACCTGGTGCGCCTGCGTTGCACGCGTACGGGTCGACCGCACCAGTGGTCAGGTCATCGTAGAGAAGCTGAATCTCGTCGTGGACGCCGGCACGATTATTCAGCCGGACGGCGCCGCCGCCCAGGTTGAGGGCTCAGCTTTATGGGGATTGAGCATGGCCCTGTATGAAGGAACCGAGTTCGTGATGGGGCAGCCGAAGGACACGAATCTTGACACTTATGCTTTGCTTCGCATGGGCAATGTCCCCGAAGTGGAGATCGAATTTATGCCAAGCACTGAAGCGCCAGTGGGACTCGGTGAGCCAGCGACAGCGGTGGTCGCACCAGCGATAGGAAACGCCATCTTTGCTGCTACAGGTGCACGCCTTCGTCACCTCCCGATGCGGCCCGAGAATATCCGACAAGCACTCGCTCGTCGGAGTTAGCTCGCGGCACGACTGTTGAGCCGTTAGTCCAATTGTCTTCACGCAAGGAAGTAGCGTACTCATCTCGATGTCAGGAGGAGAACCAAAATGGCTGAAACAACGGAAGTGGAGACCCTTCGCTCGCTTATCCAGCAGGACGAGCAAGCTTTGATATCGCTCAAGAAGCAAGCGACAGACATCCTCGAACACATCGACCCGAAGGGATTTAGAGCAGCCTCGAGTAGAGAAAGAGTGTTGTCAGAAGCGCAGGTTGTCGAGGAGCGGTTACGCGAGAACAAGCAGAGATTGGCCGCACTAGAGCAATTCTTGAGATCCAGTTGACTCCGGAAGCTTGGGGAAGTGTGGCCATCTAATTGGGTCGTTGGGCGGTTCCATCACAGATCGCGTCGTTGAGAGGTAGTCTTGGGGTGGAGAAGTCACTTGAGCTTTACAAGAGGACTCAGTCATGACGAATAGAGAAGCCGGAATCAATGTAGTCCGCGAAATGATGGGTGACCAGGCGGCCGCAAAACTCAGCGCTTCCGCTGACTCAAACACCTTCGGTGCTCCGATTGCTGCCTACGCGGTCGACCAGGTCTTTGCAGATATCTGGACTCGTCCCGGTCTGGACAGGCGCTCCCGCAGCCTAGTTTCGATGTCCGTCATGATTGCCATGCGTCAGCCCCATGAATTCGCCATCCACATGGGGACCGGGCTCAATAACGGCCTCACATTGAAAGAAATCGAGGAAGTTCTCATCCAGGCGCTGCCATACGTTGGCTATCCTGCCATCGCAACAGCGCTGGCAGCTGCTGCCAAGGTCATCAAGGAGCATGGTCTGGACAGCGACGAAAGCTACACTGGCCACCGCGGCCTGCTTTGACACTAAACGGCATCCGCACTGCCGGTGTGAACGACGCTTGATTGTGCAACCCGAAAGCAAACCGAGATGTCGCGAACCGGTCACGGAGCGCGCAATCCATGTATAGGCAGGTTTGGCGCGACCAGTAGTGTCGTTCGATTCGGGACCTTGAGTGTCTACGCTTTCTTGACAAACTATGCACGCACAGCCTCGATATCGATTGTGATCTTCACTTCATCCCCGACGAGCACTCCTCTACGAGTCTTGCTTCAAGTAGGCCAAGCCCATCAACGGCGATCTGCGTCAGAAGGTCTTCCTTGTCGCGAAAGTGTTCATAGAGCAGCGGCGACGTATAGCCAAGCTCCTGCGCAACGGACCGGATCTGTGACTCGCCAAATTGTCATCAGAGCGCAGAAGGAACCTGCGTTTTGAACTCACAAGCAGATTCGCGATCGC
>Ga0206838_10316_pt1 | contig 10932 bp, 9 predicted proteins | sample Alteio_BWOrgCont_26_FD_152879 | JGI IMG/M metagenome (GOLD analysis project Ga0206838, IMG submission 152879) | Enriched cells from forest soil in Barre Woods Harvard Forest LTER site, Petersham, Massachusetts, United States -... | ecosystem: Environmental > Terrestrial > Soil > Temperate forest >...
GGGACACCAAGCTCTGGCCAGAAGCCTACTGGCTGGACTTGGCAAAATTAGCCGCCCGTGACAGTTTGACAGTGAAATTGCTCTGGGGTTCGCCTCTTGAAGAAGAACGCGCCAAGCGCCTCGCCGCGTCAGCGAAAAATATTATCGTCATGCCACGACAAGATTTAAAAGGCAGCGCGACTGTCCTTGCCAATGCCCGCGCCATTGTTGCGGTTGACACCGGTCTTGCTCATTTGGCCGCTGCCCTCGAAGTCCCCACTGTATCCTTGTACGGGCCCACCAACCCCGAGTACACCGGCGCCCTCGGCCGCACCCAACTCTGCTTGCCCGCCAACTTCCCCTGTGCTCCCTGCCTAAAGCGCGAGTGCAGCTACCAAGGCCAGTCCTCCACCCAACCCGCCTGTTTTTCCGCTTTGCCGCCGATGAAGGTCTGGGAATCGTTAAGAGGTATAATGTAAATGAAATATGCACCATTAAAGTGCCCTGTCATCCTGAACACAGTGAAGGATCTTTCCAGCAACACGCAAGAAGATCCTTCGCTATGCTCAGAATAACTCATGCTAATAAACTTTTCTAAGAGGTAACAAAACAATGGAAATGCGAACAGATCTAGAGCAAAACAGAAAGGAGAAAGTAGCGGCTGTGAAAGATCGGCTGAAGCAACTGTACGATCAAGAGAAAGAGGAAGAAGAAGAGGAAAAATCCCACAGACCACTCGCTCAACTGCAAGACCAGCTGCAGCCTGACGATAGTGAAGATGAAGATGAAGCGGATGAAAACGAGAGTGAAGAAGAAGAGGATGAGGAAAAAAGTTCTTCTTCCCCTCGTGCCGACTTCGCCAAAGTATTTTCAAATCATATCACTCACTTCCTGATGGGCGTGCAAAGTGATCTGCTTTTTCAAGAAGAATACGAAGCTTTTGTCTTTTTTACGGAATATGTTCTACGCTACCATGGAGATCCTAACGTTCTGCCACCGTCTACCGAGGCTCCAAAACTAACAGTCTTTTTACGCAGTAGCAGTTTCTCACCCAATAAAGCAATACAAGAAGTAGACTATTGTTCTATGATTGATTGGGGCCTCATTCTGCTCGAAAAGAACGCTAAAGAAAAATTCCTCACCGTGCAGGGTTCAACTCTTTTAAAAAACCTACCACCTCGACTATTTACCGATTATTCTCGGTATAAGAGCGAGCGAGACCAACAAAAAAATAATGTATATATTTCTACTGTAAAGCCGATTCTGCGTGCAGTGGATACCACGCATATGAAAAAATTTACTCCGTGGATAACAGCATTCTATCTCATTCCTGGGATCTACTTCTTGGCGTCCTTGCCCAAAGTCGCACAGCATTTTTACAACAAGCGGTGGCTTGCAGGCATCGGCGATTTTTTTGTATCCTTGCTTATTTCGTGTATTCCTATTCTGCCTGCTTATCGTGTATATCGTGAAGCTCAATCTGCCCAAGAACTGGCAAGAGTGGCGATAGAAGACTGGGGAAATGCAGGTAATTTAGTGGTCCGCAGTGTAACGGCCGAAGATCACCAGGCACATAAGGTCTTCCGTAAGCAAATGAAGGGTGAAAATATCACTGCGACGCCGACTATACATTCTTCGCTCCAGGCAAGCAAAGCGCATAAGGTCACTATAGTGCATAAATGGTTCAACGTCCGCACACTGATCATGGACGCGGAGCAAAACCAGCGTTACAGTTTTCGTGAAAAATGGAGAACGGCCCCCTCTTCCATCACTTCGACTCAGACGCAATCTTTTTTCACAAATTTAACCCAGTCCAAGTTGGACAGCAGACGGTGTGTAGACGCGGCTTTCCACGATTACGAAAAGATGCCGGAGTCGCAGCGCAACAGTCTATAAGATGGCAGCGTATTTTATTCCCATGGCTAGAACCCCCTTTCCTCCACGCTTTTAGTGGAGGAAAGGGTTAGGGATAGGAGGTATAATCAATACATTTTCTAATAAAATCCCAACGGAATATATTCAACTATCAAGAAAAGCAGCATTCTCAACAGTCGGAACAATTGCAGCCTAGACTCTAAGCACTTGAATCCTGCGATGTTATGTATTACCGCGCTGAAAAAAAGATCGCAGCGTATTTTTCCTCCAGTGTTTTGACCTCTTCTTCCGTCAAGGAATTAAACTCTTTCGCACGCGCTCGCTTGGACAACACTCCCTTTTCTTGATTTAAAAATCGAATCAAAAGATCAATCAAGCGATCCGGCATATCAATATGGTTTTTGACAAAAATTTTCATTTCTTCATGTTTTTCTAAATAATCCACTTCTTCCGGCAAGGTTTTTTCAATGGTTTCTTCAATGCAGGCATAGAGAAACTCCGCTTGTTGGGTGGCATCGAAGTAACGATATAAGTTGAGAGTGTCATTGAGGACTTCCACATTGTTTTTGTCAGTAGGCTTCCATTGAATGAGGGGCAGACGCGGGCGTGAAAAAGATTCCAACGTGTCTCGATAGTCGGTGATATGGTCTAAAATGACGGCCGCGATCGGAAAAATAATATTCGGAGGGTTGAACTTTTTCTCGGTCAACACATGATGAATGAGATAGCGATGGATACGCCCATTGCCATCTTCAAAGGGATGGATAAACACAAAACCAAAGGCAATGACAGCTGCGGCTAAAACGGGATCAATGCTGCTTTCTTTTAACAGCTGGTCCACTTCGATCAACCCGTCCATGAGTGTCAATAAATCTTGCGGTCGAGCGGAGATATGGTCCGGAATCGGGATGCCGGTGGCTCTTTCGTGCTCCCCAATGAATCCCCCTTCATTGCGATAACCAAAATGGATGAAGCGAAAATCAGAGATGATGATTTCTTGCAAACGTAAAAATTCCTCATGCGAAAGCGGATGGTTCCCTGCTTGGCCCAGGGCATAGGCCCATCTTTCCGTGCGTGTTTGCGGCGGAATTTCACCTTCAATCGCATAGGATGCTTTTGAATCTTTGAGAAGCATGCTGGCGGCAGCGCGCAACAAAATGTCCGGATGTATTTTACCCAGCGCGGCGCGCGCTTTCTCACCGAATTTTTTTTGAATAAAAGCTTCCAGTTTTGGTGTTTTGCGAATGATCGGACAAAACGCAGGCACGCCCGGGAGGTTATTCCGAATGCGGTGTCTTTTAGAAAGTTTTGCCGGCCCCGGATATTGCAAGTCGGTGTCTAGCGCATCCTCCAGATTGCCCGTGATCGCATCCGGCAATGCTAATTTTACGCCTTGTAGCCATTCATACAAAAACCAGATGCGCCGGCTATAAGAGCCGGTGGGCTCATTGTGCACGAGGTCGATAATCTCTTGTGAGTTAATTGCATCGAACAAGGCTTTCAGCAAGGTTAAATTGACGCCTTCATATTTGAGAGCGAAAATAAGATGCCCATACAAACTTGCCTCGGGTTCATGGCGTGGGGTAAACATCATCCAGCCATTCTCTTGATACTTTTTATGTTTTTTACTAATTGCGCACAAGAGATCGGGTGTCGGTATCTCTAGATGATAGGTTTTTATTAACGCAGCATACCCCGCCAGCAAGGCGTCTTTGTCCAGGGCTGGAAGGTGTCGATCATGAAAAGTACTTACAATATGTGAAAATTGATTTTTTTGTACCATTTTTATGAATACCGATTAAATTTACTTGTATTATTCATTTTATCATGAAAACTTAGAAAATTCTGTGAAAAAGGGTTCAAATAATTATATTTTTATGAAAAATAATAAGGCTCCGTTTTTTGTAAATAAATCAAATTTTCAATGTTTTATATGCTACGCCGACATCATCGCGAGTACCCAAAGGGTGCGTGGCGATCCATGATGTAGCCCAGGTAATGATCATTGGGGCATTCTGGATTGCCGCGTCGCAATGACGGTATTTGCAGTGCCTGAAGAAACAACATATACATATCTGTGTATTTAATGTACTATCCATGGGCTTATTAGTAAGTTTTAGCTGAGGTGGCAAATATGCGGCTTAAAAAATTCCTAAATACAATCTCCGGTATGATAGTAGGAGCAGTAACAGGTTGCTTTGCTTGGCCTCTCCAAATTCTTTTTGTTTACTATCTCTTTGTAAAGCAAATGCGTTTAGCCGGATATTCCTGGCCGACAACCCTGCTTGCAACGCTTACCGTCGGGCACTTCGGCGCGATAATTGCTGGCTTTGTGACCTTAATATATGCGCTTGCAGCCCCGGTCTACGGTCTCACCGTGGGATATAAGGAAGGATTACGAGGCGCGCTTCTCTTGCTGTTTCGCCTGCCCCAGGAGATTTATAAATATTTAGTCTTTTTCAGCATTAATGCCGATCGAGAGTGGTCAAGAGGCCTCTTTAACTTTGCAAGCCAATGCTTTATGTGCGGTGGTTTTAGTTTTATTAAAGTAATCGTTAACTCCTTGGATCCGGAGGGCAATAAGGAGATTGAAGACGGTTATGCGCAATATAAAATAAAAGAAATACTAAGAGACCTTCATTCGATACTCGAACAGCTACGCAGCCCGACCGTGACTCTAGAACAAAGCCAAGCCCTGTATGCACAATACCATCAAAAGTGGCATATTGCTGCGCATTTATTAGATTCAATGGCACTCCGGCAGGGGCGGGCGCTTCCAGCGCAAGAGAATGCCCAACTTGCCATAAACGCTCGGCTGGTTGACCACATCCAAGGGCTGTCAACGGAAGACTTAGCCTCATTCCCAACCTTAACACCCGATGAAATGGCCGATTTTAGAAAAGCCATTGATGCTGAAACAGAAGCACCGGTTCGTCAAAAAAATGAGCGTTTATACCAATATCTTACCAGTCGATGTCTGCTGTCTCTCGATACCTTGGCGGAGCTGAGCCAAGCAAAAGACGCGGGAGGAGCAGCGCTCCTTCCTCCCATTACCGTAGAAGGACATTATCCGGAAGAGAAGGGCGGCGGCAGGCATTACCTAAGGACCTACGATTACGCTAATTTTCTAACTTACCTCGAAGTCGAAAAAGATAAAGAAGTCGAAAAAAATAAAACGCGACCGATTGCGGTCGTGGGTGGTTCAGCCAACAATGGCGATTGTTTAGAAGATTCGCAACACGTTAAAATTTATAGAGGCTTTTATCCGATAGACGCTGAATACATCCGTGGGGAAATTGCCCGATGGAAAACAAAGAGCGCGGATCAGAGGAGTCAAGAGCCACAAGCCTTATCCCGCCTATCTCGCCTATTTCTTAAATTCAACATCCCTGCTGCGCCGCAATGCAAAGTTTCTGCTTCTCCGGGCTTTTTTTCTGCTGCTCTCACGCCTGCCTCATCCCCTGCAGCACCCCCAGTTATACCTCCTGCGCACTCAAAAAGGGTAGCTATAAAAAAGCACTCTATGCAAGTAATGTCATCCCGACATGTTTCTAGTCGGGATCCAGCGCCTTCAAACAAGACTAGATAAAGACACACGTATCAGTATGACAATACGCAAACGCTTTACGTCGTTGCATCCGGATCATAAGCGCTCCCGACATTCGCAAAAGCCATCGAGACCTTATCCAGCTGTAAATCCGCTTTCGACGGGTAAGCTGTAATCTGAATGCGGCTATTTTTCTGCGCATTATGAATGCTCATTGGATTCGCAATCGGGAAATAATCCCCATAGCCTACAAAGGCTAAGCGGCGCATGTTCATATTTTGAGCTTTAAAAGAGCTCACCCCATGTGCCCAAAGATAAGCAACCACCCGCCGTGCACGTGCTTGTGAAAGTTTTTGATCATAGCGATGCGCTCCCATGCCGCTGGTATTTCCCGAAACCAAAATATTCGAGTTCGGGTAGCGTTTTAAGACGGCCACGACACTGTCCAAGGTGGGTCCCGCATCCGGGCGCAGTTCGGCAGTATTGTCCTCAAATAGCTTGTAGGAAGGAATATAAATCCCTACATAATCCCCTTGTGCATACACTTGCCCACCAACCTTATAAATCGGCCCGGCATCGAAGCGCAGTGTGGTCATATAATAACCCAAAGCCATGCCACCCACCGCCGCACCCACAATGAGCGGTCGCGGCGCACCCAAGGCTGCCATGCCGACTCCAGCAGCGGCGCCACCTAAAGCTGCACCCGCCACATGCCGTGAGGCATCTTTATTTTCCGAAGTGTTGGCCGTGCAGCCGATCGCCATAAAAGAAAACAGAATGAGCATAAATAGGCGAAGAGTTTGTTTTTTGAGTGTATGCATAGAGGAGATCTGTCCTTTAAAACGCTTTCCCTATAATATAGTAGTTAGAGCCTGTGTTGAACCCTCATAAGGAAGACAGCCAATGGACCAAGGCTTGCAATCAAAAAAATACACCGCGTGGCAATTACTCTGCGCCTATTGGCATTCTGAACATCGTGGTTTTGCTTATGGGCTCTTGGCAGTGGTGATTTCCATGACCATGGTCTTGGTGGGCATGGATGTGGTGTTTAACTATTGGTACAACTATTTTTACAATGCTCTGCAGGCCTACGACAAGCATGGCGCCGTGTCGCTGCTGATTGTTTTTATGTTCCTCGCAACCGTCTTTATCGTGATCTCGGTTTATCGTTATTATGTCACCCAATTTTTTGGCCTGCGTTGGCGTCAATGGATGACGAATCAATTTATCAATCGCTGGCTGGAAAAACGCAGTTATTATTATCTCGAAAATTTTGACGTCAACACCGATAACCCCGACCAGCGTATTCAAGAGGATGCCGGCGCGATTGTCACCATTTCCCTAGACTTGCTAGTGGGTTTGGTCGGCTCGATCACCACGTTTATAGCCTTTATTTACATTCTCTGGACCCTCTCCGGTGTCATCAAGCTACCGCTGGGCTCTTGGGGAACCCTCACCATTCCCGGGTATCTGGTGTGGGTTGCCATCATATATTCATGCATCGGCACGTTTCTAGCGTTTAAAATCGGACGCCCCTTGGTCGCCTTGAATTTTGAGCAGCAACGCCGTGAAGCCACTTTCCGTTTCTCAGCCATTGACTTGCGTACCCACTCCGAGCATGTTGCTTTGTATCGCGGCGAAGCCGACGAAAACCGGATTTTGCACAAACTCTTCGGCCGTGTTTTGGAAAATTGGTACATGATCATTCTGCGGCAAAAATTGCTGCTCTGGTTCACCTCCGGCTATAGCCAAATGTCAGTCTTCCTGCCGCTCTTGGTAGTCTTGCCCAATTATTTTAACAAAGTTTTTTTACTGGGCGGCTTGATGCAAAGTTTACGTGCCTTTGCCAGCATTCAAGACGCACTCTCTTTCCTGGTCAGTTCCTACACCAGCATTGCTCAATGGCGCGCCGTGGTAAAACGATTGCTGACTTTCTTGAACCACATGGCTGAAATCGAAGACCAGGCGATTTTGCAAAATAAACTCATTTATAAGAAATTCCCCAGCAATAAAATTGTGGTGCGCAATTTGTCGCTGAACACGCCACGCGGCGAACCCTTACTCCGGGACATCAACGAGCAATTCGACTTTGGCGGCCATTACCTGTTGAAGGGCGCTTCCGGTATCGGCAAAAGCACCTTTATCCGCGCCATTGCTGGCATTTGGCCTTTTGGCGAGGGTGATATTGAGCTGCCGGAAAAAGAGTCGGTGATTTATTTGCCGCAGAAACCTTACGTGCCTTTGGGCAGCTTGCGCGAGGCTTTGCTTTTCCCCCACGATTTAACTGTCAGTCCCTCGGATGAAGTGGTGAGTCAAGCCTTGGAAGATTGCCATCTCCACAATCTCATCCAACGTTTGTATGAAGCCGCGCGTTGGTCGGAACTGCTGTCCCCCGGCGAGCTGCAGCGCATCAGTTTTGCGCGCATTTTATTGCACAAACCCGACTGGATATTTTTGGACGAAAGCACTTCTTCCCTTGACCTTGCCAATGAAAAGTATTTATATAAGTTACTGAAGGAAAAGCTGCCTCGCTCCGCTGTGATTAGTGTCGGCCATCAGGCCAGCACCGAGGCTTTTCATGATGCTATTATCGATTTGGAAAAATACAGTGCCCATCCCAGCTCCTAAAATGCTTCTGCGAACCGACCAAGCCCTTGTCAATAATCGTGAAAAAATCACCCACCAAATTGCTTCTTTTTGGAATCAAGTTTCAGAAGGCTGGCGTTTGATTTGGGGACAGCATATTCATCATGGTTATTATGAGGGTTCTGCCGCCTTAAGCCCTGCGGAAGCGCAGCATAAGCTGATGGAAAAATTAGCCGACTTTTCGGGATTCGAGCCCCAAAGCACTGTCTTGGATGCGGGCTGTGGCATGGGGGGCAGTAGCTGTTATTTGGCCGAACGTTATGCGGCACGTGTGACCGGCATTACGTTAAGCACAAAGCAAGTGGCTCTTGCAAGTGCAGAAGCGCACAAGAGAAAACTCGAGCAGGTGCATTTCCAGATTGAAGATGCCTTAAACTTAAAAAGTTTTGCGCCGGACACCTTTGACGCTGTCTGGTCCTTGGAAAGCTGCGAACAATTTTACGACAAACGTTTGTTCTTACAAGAAGCCTTTCGTGTCCTAAAGCCCGGTGGCAAGCTCATGCTCGCCACCTGGTGCTCGAGCGCCGATGAATACCAAGGCCGCGAGGCAAAAAAATATAAAAAATTATGCCAAGCCTTTGATTTGCCTTACATGCCCAGCATCGCCCATTATTTAAAAATCTTGTCCGAGCAAGGCTTTCAAGTGAAGCAATATTTTGACTGGTCTGCCGCCGTAGAACCCAGTTGGGCCCAAGGCATTTCTCTCACCAAAGCCTATTCCTTTCTCAAACACCTTACCCTCGCCGGCTGGCGCGGCCTGCGCTTTGTCGGCCAACTGCGCCTCATGCAAGAAGGCTTTGAAAGCGGCCAAGTGAAATATGGCGTTTTCTTCGCTGAAAAAAGATAAAGCCCGCGAGGCTGAGGGATCGACGCATCCGTTATACCTGGGTTAATGCCCGGTTGTCATCCCGACACGCCTTTAGTCGGGACCCAGCGTCTTTCCTAACACTGCTTTAAGGCACTAGATCCCGACTAGAAGCATGTCGGGATGACAGTGAAGCAAACGGAGATGCTTTTACAGTCACCCTACTTCTCACCCATAACTACCTGGTTGTCATCCCGACACGCCTTTAGTCGGGACCCAGCGTCTTTCCTAACACTGCTTTAAGGCACTAGATCCCGACTAGAAGCATGTCGGGATGACAGTGAAGCAAACGGAGATGTTTTTACAGTCACCCTACTCCTCACCCCTACTACCCGATTGTCATCCCGACACGCCTTTAGTCGGGACCCAGCGTCTTTCCTAACACTGCTTTAAAGCACTAGATCCCGACTAGAAGCATGTCGGGATGACAGTGAAGCGAACGGAGATGTTTTTACAGTCACCCTATTCCTCACCCATAACTACCCGATTGTCATCCCGACACGCCTTTAGTCGGGATCCAGCGTCTTTCCTAACACTGCTTCCAAGCACTAGATCCCGACTAGAAGCATGTCGGGATGACAGTAAAGCAAACGGAGATGCTTTTACAGTCCGGATTCGTTACCCTTTCAAATTCTAACGCCCCGATATTTTCTGGCAACGAGGGCAAAATACAGTTCCTCGCTGCCCTACCCGCAAGGATTCCAGAGTGGCATCACAAACCCGACAAGCCTCTCCACCTCGGCCGTAAACATACAATTCCTGCTTAAAATACCCCGGCTTTCCAGCGCTATTCACAAAATCTTTCAAGGTGGTGCCCCCTTTCTGAATCGCTTGTTGCAATAAGCGCCGCACCACCGTACAGAGTCTTCGCCATTGGGCATGCGTCACCGCGCCGGCCGGCTGCAGTGGATGAATTGCAGCATGAAACAGCGCCTCTGTCGCATAAATATTCCCAACACCCACCACAACCGTGCTGGTCATTAAAAAAGTTTTAACCGCAAGTTTGCGCTTCTGTGCCTTGTTGTAAAGGTAGTCCGCATTAAAATCTGCACTGAAAGGTTCTGGTCCCAGCTTCGCAAGTAAGGGGTGTTCGCTGGGGGGTAGGGTGGTCCAAAGAAGCGCCCCAAAACGACGTGGATCATTAAAGCGCAGACAACAATGGTTTGAAAAAATCAGATCAACGTGATCATGCTTTTGAGGTGGCGAGGCCGTCGTCAGAATCCGTAGGCTACCAGACATGCCGAGATGCCAAAGAAGAGTGCCCCGCGAAGTACTAAACAACAGATACTTCCCGCGCCGCTGAATATCCAGAATACGAAGGCCGCGCAACGTTTCCTTGAGCTTGGCAGGAACAGGAAAACGCAATTGCCGCTGTCGAACAAAGACATCGGCAATTTCTTGATGGAGTAGATGAGGTGAGATCCCTAGGCGAACAACCTCAACTTCCGGTAGTTCTGGCATTGAAGGCCGCCTTGGGTTTTCGTGTTTAGGACAGCTTCGTCTCTTCGAAGATCACATGCATGCCGCACTTGCCGGTTTCTTTGTTGTAGGCACGTGCATCATAGTGCTTGAACTTGCGCTTTTCAGGGGACTTACGCTTGTTCTTGGTTGTGGTACGAAAAGTGCCGGTGGGTTTGCCGGCTTTGGTTTTACCAGTAGATGTTAACTTAATAATTTCGCGCATGATTCTTCTCTCTTGATTTTAGGCAGCGACGGCCTTTTCTCGCAGTTTGATATCAGCCAGAACTTTTTCAATGCCATATTTATCAATGATGCGGATGCCTCGGGTGGTGATGCGCAGTTTGATGTAGCGCTTTTTGCTTTCCAGCCACAGGCGGCGCTTTTGAAGATTTGGATTAAAACGTCGGCGAGTTTTGTTGTTCGCGTGTGAAACATTGTTGCCCATCATGGGGCGTTTGCCGGTTATTGGACATACTTTAGCCATTGCAGTCTACTCTATCTACCTAAAAAGAACGCCCTTTATAGCAAAAATAGGAGGCCGACGCAACAAGCATAGCAA
>Ga0206838_10318_pt1 | contig 10874 bp, 12 predicted proteins | sample Alteio_BWOrgCont_26_FD_152879 | JGI IMG/M metagenome (GOLD analysis project Ga0206838, IMG submission 152879) | Enriched cells from forest soil in Barre Woods Harvard Forest LTER site, Petersham, Massachusetts, United States -... | ecosystem: Environmental > Terrestrial > Soil > Temperate forest >...
CTTCGCGGAGGACAACTTCACCCGGTTGCTCCAGAAGCATGAGCAGAATCCGGACGGGCTGTTCTCGAAGCTTGAGCTTGATACTGTGCTTGCGCAATTCACCAGCGCGGACATCGAGCTCAAAAGGCCCGAAGCGCATAAAGCGAACCTTCGCATCGGCTGCCATGGTGATGGCGGTGTCTGGAAGTCTAACATACTCGCTAGCTCATAAATGACCTTTTTTCAAGCGCCTGCGCGCTTACCCGCCGATTACCCAGGGATTACCTGGCGCGCATTTAGGTAGCAGATCCCAGACTCCACACTCGCCCTCAGCCGCGCAACTCGCGGCGAGAGGGCAACTTGAATCTGAAAAAATGGGCGAACTTAATCATCACTCTGACCGGGGTAGCGATGCCCGCAGTTTCGGCTTCCCCAGCAGCCGGGGCGAAGGAGGACGATGAACACGTCACGGTTCATCTCGCAGACAGCGCCGGGGATATGTTGCTGGTGGCTCAGGCTAAACGTCTTGCGAGCCAGATGTTTGCGGGCATCGAAGTGAAGATCGTTTGGCGCGTGGGCCTTCCTGCGGCAGGCCAAAAGGGAGTTATTGGAATTGAAATTGTGACTAACACACCGGAAAGTCTGCATCCGAGTGCTCTGGCGTACTCGAGACCGTACGAAGGAGTTCACATCCGGATCTTCTGGGACCGGATTCAAAGAATGCCTTTTCCCAATAAGGTGCTGGCGCATGTGATGGTTCATGAAATCACCCACATTCTGGAAGGCATCGACCGGCATTCTGGGGAGGGCATCATGAAAGCTCACTGGAGCGACGCGGACTTCGGCTCGATGGGGATAAAGCCGCTTTCCTTCGCACCCGAAGATGTCCTTATGATTCACAACGGCCTGAAGACTCGTAACTCCAGTGCGCAGTCCACAACGGGGCAGCCCGAGAGGACATCCGTCACGGTTAGTGGTGCTGGCAAATAGACCGCTCGCCTGGCTAGCTTCGTGACCAACTCAGTCTACTTGATCAAAAGAAGTCGCATAGGGAATGGATGCCTGTTGACCACTGCCGTTGGCATCGGCATCAAAGCTGAGATACACGGTGCGTAGGCCGTCGCACAGTTGTTGCCACTGACGGGCGTTGAGATGGGTTCCCAACGAACAGGTGACGTTGCGAAAACCAACCTGCCACAACGCCGCGTAGTCGAACAGTCCCTCCACCAGAATCAGTTCCGGGTATCGCCGGGCCTCCGCCCACCCATACAAGCCACCTTTGGAACCGGGCAAGAAACGATGCGGGGGAGCCGCAGCCGAGAGACTGCGGCCATAGAGATTGCCTTCCAGCGGAAAGTGATGCGATGCACGTAGGCGTCATAGCCGAGAGACGTCACCAGGCCGGCTTGCCGCAAGGTCGAAAGCGGATAGCCCAACTGCAGCAGCCAAGTTCGCAGGCCACCGCCGCCAGGTGCGTAGCCGATGCGCATGTGCTCGATCAGTTCTGGCGATCGGACTCCGCGTTGGTGTAGATACCCGACCATCCGCTCAAAATCGCGATGGATGGATTGCCCTGCCACGCCTTGACGTGTCGATGCTACCGCCAACCGGGCGGAGGAGGAAATCTACAGGCTGAATCCAGAGCTTCCCTTGCGAAGTCGTGGAGGATATGCCTTTACGATCGGGCAGATTTTATGATGCCGAAGAGCGTAGATCTGGTTATGGAGCTGGAACTCGAATGTTATGCGGTTGGCGAGGCGAAAGATTTAAGGAGCTATGTTATAGATCAATATGTTACGGACTGTCCGGCCTCTGTGAATCTCGATTTTGGACAAGCTAACGTAACGCTCGGGGAGCTAAACAATTTCTATCACGAATCCGTTCTGATTCTCCGAGCCAATCGTGTGGCGGACGCCCCGCAACGATACGGTTTCCTATGCTTCGGCCGATAGCTGTTGTGTAGGAGTTGATAGTGTGTCGGCGTCATACCCTCGGTACCTGTGCTGCCTCATTCTGATTTTTAGTCGCTGTGTTGTTGCCCAGCAGTACAGTTTCCGCCAATACGGTGCTGCCGACGGACTTCAGAACCTAGCGGTCTTATCGTTAGCTCAAGATGGAGCCGGTTACATCTGGGCCGGATCGGAAGGCGGACTGTACCGGTATGACGGGAACCGCTTTCGTCTAATGGCGGTTGCCGAAGGCTTGCCGTGCGCCAGTGAAGTCCATGCTTTGCACGTGGCAGCGGATGGCGCTCTCTGGGTCAATACGTGCGCGCAGATTTTCCGTTTCGACGGGAAGCGCTTCCACTCCGTCGCGGGGCTCAGCGGTATGTTGTCCGTCACCCAGGGTATGGCGAATGAGACTGATGGTCGCGTCGCCGTGGCGACTCCGTCCGGCTTGTTCGAAGTGACAACGGACGGCGTCGGGGCTTTCAACGCGCATCCCTATCCGTTGGGGCCGGAACTTGCTGGTATGTCCATGCGTGGAATCGCGCGGAACGGCTCCCAACTCTGGTTTGGCTGCGGTAGTCGGCTATGCGTCGAAGACGGTGGACGTGTTTCGATTTTTGGGCCGGCGGAAGGTTTGCCTGACGATGCCTGGGACGCGATCGGCATAACACCGGACGGTTCCGTTTGGACCCGCAGCCCAAGCAGACTGTACCGAAAGCCACCCGGTGTGGCGCGGCTGGTTCAAGAGAAACCGGATATTGCGTCCAGCATCTTCTGGGGCGCTTTGACGGTGAGCCGGGACGGAGCAGTCATGGTCCCAACCGACAAGGGGTTAGCCATCCGCCGCGAGGGCATCTGGACTGTCATAGATGACCACCGGGGACTGCACACCGCGATGACCAGCGCTGTCTTGGAGGATCGCGAGGGTTCGCTGTGGATCGCGCTGATTGGGGGCGGCGTGGCGCGCTGGCTGGGTTACGGTGAATGGGAAGCCTGGACTAAGGCGGAAGGCCTGCCATCCGACCTGATCTGGAGCATCCATCGCGATAGAAGAAGCGCGCTCTGGGTGGGAACGTCTCTGGGCTTGGCACGGCTGGAGCGGCAGGCGCCGTCACGAACCTGGACCAGGAAAGACGGCTTGGGCGGCGACAATGTTCGATGGCTCGGCGAGACTTCTGACGGCGCCATTTGGGCGGTGATGAAGCCGGGCAGTGTAGCACGCATCGACCCGGCAACCGGGAAAATTCGTTTGTTCGGGCCGACAGACGGGCTCCCCTGTGAGACTTCGCACCGCGGCTTCGTCGATCACCTGGACCGGCTGTGGATTGCCACCGCTTGCGGCGTATTTCGCAATGATCGGCCGTCTACTTCTGGTCGTTTCCGCCGTATCGATCAACCTGCGTCTATGGAGCACGGGGCATGGTCCTTTTCGGAAGACAAACCGGGGACCATATGGATCACCAACCCCGACGGGTTGTGGACGATTATTTCTTACGCCGAAAAAGCCGACAACTGGGCCCTGATAGGCGCTACAGGATTCGTTTTCCGCTCGCGCTCCCGCTTCGAATATCAGACCGTCTTGCCCAACCTGCACTACGGCCCCTTCCAACGCGGCCGTCAATTTTGCCAGTCATAGCTTTCTGGTCTCGGCGGACGAACCGGTGCCCATGATGGGCGCCAGAATCCGACTGAGAGTCGATTGGCCGTCGCATTGAATGGGAAACGGCCTCTGCAGTTCGTCGCCAGCGGTCGCGTCGCGCGCATCGCCGGGAACAACTTTGCAGTCGTGTTCAATCGTCACGAACTCCGAACCGTGAAAAAAGCGCCCGAATCCATCGTGAACCTAGCACTCCGACCTCAGTTGGGCTCAACCTGAGAAAACGGTTATATAGCCGTGCGTGCTCTAGTTTGTGTCGTCGGCGACGAATGTGATCGAAACCTTGGCTGCCTCTGGAAATCGCCTGCTCCATAATGACTGGCGTGCGGGTCAGTTCCCCGTCGATGGCGGCTTAGACATGGTTTTACATAAGCCATCACCGTCACCCTTTGTGAAGACTGGGGTTGCCTTTCGGCAAACCCATGCGGCGTAACAGGCAGTTGGTTGTGACGAGACCAGAAGTGATCGCGTCTGTGGGCCCTCTTCACGCGCGACATCCCCGCAGTTTAGAATGAGAATGCCAAGAGGAGCTATGGAGAACGTTTCGATTCATTGGGCTCGCGACCTTCCAGCTACCACGCGGAGCGCGATTGAAGGCTTACTCGGTCGCGATTTGTGTGACGACGAAGAGGTTAGCGTGATGTCGCTTCGTTCCCATCCAGCGCCATCGGGAGATGAGCGGCGTCTGAGCGCGGAGCGTCTGAGAGGCACTCTGGATCGACTCGCCGACAAGGCCGGAGACGTCGGCGGCGATGAGTTTGATGGCGCCGTTGATGAAGCGATGAATCAAATCCGCCCGCGGCGGAAATGAGAATCGTTCTCGACACTAACATTCTTGCTCGTGCCAACCCGCGCTCGAAAAGCGTGGCGCGCGTTCTTTTGCTAACGATCTTGGAATCGGCAGAGCACGTGTTGGTTTTGTCGCCGTTCTTGTTGCGCGAAACGGAGCGAGTGTTGAACTATCCCCGCTTGCAAGCCCTCTGGCCGCTGACGCCATTGGACATCGAGCAATACACACAGGCTCTTCAGGATTTCGCGGAGTTGGTTAATCCACAGCGTGGCGGAAGGCGGGTTCCCAACGATCAAGAGGATGATCCTGTTTTGGAAACAGCGTTTCACGGGCGGGTGCATGTACTCTGCACGCTCGACAGGCATTTCTATCACCGGGCGGTCCTCGAAAGTTGTCGCCAGCAAAATATAGAAGTATTGACGGATGTTGAACTGCTTATCGGGCTGCGTGAGACATCCCGCCCCTCCTCTCACAATGAGTGAGTACCGAGGCGAGATCCAGAAAGCGCAATCGAGAGCACGATAACGGTGGAAGGTGCCCGATATGACGGAGGCCCACCAAGTCGAGCGGTGGGCCGATGGAGAGTGCTCTGAACGCAAACACTAGGGCTTCGAATCCACGCGACCTGGTCACGTTCTGCTGTCCCTGGACTCTAGAAAAGTTGCCTCCTCAGCAGAATCTGTGGGGTGATTCTGGTTCCGGCAGTCGTCCTAGGGTGTGATAGAGGGCAATTTCCATGGGCTCGAACATGCGGAACCCGTAAGATCGTCTGGTGACCACACGGATTTTGTCGTTGAGGCCCTCAGCGGCGCCCGAGGAAATCTCGCCTTTCGCTTAAAACCAGTTCAGGATCACCGGCTCGTGAGCGCGGAGCATGCGGGCCACCTTCTTCATCGCTTCCAGACGGCTCCTCATTGCCCGGTGGCACCAGTAGTCGAGGAAAGCACCGGCCCAGATCGGGGATCTATAATGCCAAAAGTGGCGAAAGTGTCTCTTTCAAATCCCATGCCCGTGCAGTGGCCAGCTTGCTGGGGAGCAGAGCATCCAGCTTTTACCAAGCGCGTCCGCGCACCCGACTGCTACGGCGCAGCAGAGACCACCGCATGTGCTTGAGTTTCTGGGCGGCGGATTTACTTTTCGCCCGCAAAAGTGTGCTCTCGGCGCGCCGCACCTCGACCGCCTGATTCAGGTGGCGTGTGATGTGGAAGCGGTCCAGAATGTGCAAAGCCTGTCCGGCCTCGGCCGCAATGACCTGCAAATAGAGCTTCCACATGTCGCTGCACACAAAACGCAGCCCTCCGGACCTCCGGCCCGAGCGCCTTCAGTCCCCGCCGTAGCGTGGCTTGCGAACGTCGCCGACCGACCCACAATAAGCGCCGGCACTAACGCGTCGATTCCTTCGTTTTGATTTGGCATCCACGTTATTCGCAGCGCGAGGGACGGCGGGAGCTGTTTGAGCGGAAGCGACGCGAGGTAGCAGTCCGTTAGGGAATCGTGGCGACGAAGGGCCGCAAGCCGTACATGATCGGCTTTCGCTTCTCAATCCGGCTGGTTAAACAGTGCGTGTCGTCTACTGCTGGTCGTACTCGTGGATTTCATCAATGACTCTGCCGCTTTTGGTGCCAGTACCTTTTCGAGTTTCGGTCAGGGTTTTGCCGTCGGCTGATACTATGTAGTCCAGAGTCGTAGCGCCCTTTGGACCTTTAACGGACACGCTGATGTGCATGTCGCTTATTCGCTGAAAAGAGGCCATATCACCGTCGCCGACTGGGTGTTCCTTTCCGTCCAGCAACAAGTCAATGATTACTCCGGGTTTCCCATCAGGCGATACGGGTGTCAAGCGATAGTGGTCCTTCGCGACGGCTTCCCACTTCATCAGGTCGTGCTTTCTGCTCTCAGGTGCTCCTGCGCTGTCTTTCCATTTAACAGGGTTAGGTTTCCACGTTCCAACAAAAGGATCAGCGGCAAAAGATAATCCGGCGCCTAGCAGTGCCAGCAAAGCTGTACGAGCGATCACGGTGGTTCTCAATTAAAGTAATCTTGCCGACACCGGAAATCAACTCAATTGATTACTCTGCAGGAGAGCAGCGCGTCATCTCCTTGGGGAGCCGACGATCGGAAGAGGACCGTTCTGAAACATGGGGCTGCCAGGCGGCTGATAGCTTCGCGGATGCTGGAGTTGAAACTGCGGCCCTACTCGCTGTGCCTTTACCGGGACAATTCAGAAAATGCCGCCGTTTCCGAAGGTGCTGAGCCCCTGTTCATGCTTGGCGTCTACCCACAAATTCTGCTACAGAGCTGAAACGTTGCGTGATCGGCAAAAGTACCTTCTGGGTACCCGGGTGGTTCCTTGCATGTTCCCGGCTGTCCCTTCGAGCGTCCCTTACGCGTCCTTTATCTCGCTTTCAGCGGGCCGATTTCGGCGGGAATGCACCGCACCCGCGTCACGCAACAAACGCCGTTTGCAGCACCGCAACAATAAGTTAGGGTTAGCCCTGGGCGTTCAAGAACTCGTCACGGGCGCGTGCCCATCCCGCCATTAATGCCGCCTACTCTCCTTTATATATAGACGGCGGTAAAAAAGCCTCCTGACCGACCGGATTAGCTTTCCCGCTCTTGGCGCCAAAGACGCGCTGTTGGTGGTGGACGATTTCGCTCCGACCGGAGGCGTCGGCGACGGCACACTCGAAAGCGTCGCCGAACGGTTGTTCCGCGCCGCGGGCAATCATCAGGGACGAAGTCGCCTCGGGGGAAACGGACGCGTACGCTCACCACAGCCACCTCGCTCGCTAATCCTGGCGACGGGGGAAGAAGTGCCTCGGGGACACAGTCTTCGCGCTCGGCTGTTGATCGTGCAGGTTGCGCCGGAAGATGTGAATCGGGAGATCTTGACCCGGTGTCAGCACGCTGGACTAACAGGACACTTAACCGCAGCAATGGGCGGCTTTCTAGTTTGGGTGGCTGGTCAATATGAGGAACTCGAAGCACGGCGTCAAACGCGAGTACGTATACTCCGGAGCCAACTGAGTGGCGGCGCGGTTCACGCTCGTCTCCCAGCAGCCTTGGCCGAGTTGCAGAGCGGGTGGGAGATATGGCTGCAGTTCGCACGCGAGGTGGGCGCGATCGACCGAGAGAAACAGAATGAGCTCGAGCGTCGGAGCGAGAGGGCGTTGAGCGAGGTCGCCCTTCTCCAAACTCCGTATCACCACGCCAGTGACCCCGCTCTGCGCTTTGTGGCGTTGTTACGCGCTGCTCTTGCTGGCGGCCGCGCCCATGTAGCGGACCGAAAGGGGAAGGTCCCGGAATCACCGGAGTTCTGGGGCTGGCGGCGCCAACCCGCCCGCGGAAGGTGGGTCCCGCAGGGCACCCGCATCGGTTGGGTCGTGCGGAGCGATCTATTCCTAGAACCATCCGCCAGCTATCAAGTAGCCCAGCAGATGGCTGGGACCGAGCGTCTCCCGTTAAGCGAGCAGACCCTCCGGCATCGACTGCGCGAGCACGGCCTGTTGGCCAGCATCGACGCAGGCCGCCAGATGCTGCAGGTGCGTCGCACGCTCGACGGTACGCCCAGACAAGTTCTCCATTTGAACGTCCCAGATCTCTTGGGCCGCCTGCCTAAAGGATGCACGTGAGGCCTAGCAATTAGAGCAGGCCGCCTGACCTCCGGAAGCCGCTGAACGGCCGGCTCCTCACAGATTTCCCCCGGGGTGCTATGTTTCCACTGAAAGCCTTAACTTCCAAGCCATGGAGATTCAATTTACAACCCGCATTTTCAAAGAGGGACGGACCTATGTGGCCCATGCCCTGGAGTTGGACGTTTCCTCGTGCGCCGGCAGTAAAGACAAGGCTCTCAAGAACCTCAAAGAGGCCGTGAGGTTGTTCCTGGAAGAAGCCGAGAAAATGGGGACGCTGGAGCAGATTCTGGAAGAAGCGGGCTACAGCAAGGGCAAGCGGAAGATCGCCGGGCCCAGGTTCATAAGCGTGGAGCGCGTCTCGCTCCCGCTGACGCATGCCAAAGCTTAGCCCCGTCTCTTATAAGCAGCTAGTCAAAGTATTCGAAGGCGATGGGTTTCGCTGCGTCCGCACCGAGGGTGATCACATGGTATTCACCAAGCCGGGTGTGATTAGGCCGGTCGTGACTCCCAAGTATGCCGCTTGAATTGCTGCCCCTCCAGATGCGCCACGAACATGCCCGCTTCGATGCGCACCATGGGTTCATATTCAACCTGCGCACGATGTCGCGGATGTCCAAGTTATGGAGCTGAGCGAATTTGCGATGCCCCAACCGGTGATAGCTGTCCTTACCCGTTCGGTGATGCGCTCCACATAACGGAATCGCCGAGAAGTCGGAGGATTTCTGGCCCGAGCCCACGCAGACCGGTGTGGGCGGCTTCGATCCATTGAGTACGTCCGCAAACTACGCAGGGCAGCGTACGAATCCCGCCCGATATTCGGGATCGCGCGCAGGTTTCATGTCTCCGGGACTTCCCCCCCACTTCTGTTCGCAAATGGCGCCGGTACGCACAGGTTCGGCGACTGCACTTCATCGATTGCCGATTCGGAACGTAGACACCGCCGCGCATCAGCTTCTGCGCCAGAGGATACGGCATGTCGGTTGCGCGCAATTCCTGTTCCGTGATCGAAGACGACTGCTGAACCAGTTGCGGTGATTTGGTCTTAACCAGCGTATCGATGCGCACTCCGTTTATAGGCTCTTCCATTTCTCTTTGGACGGCCGCGTCCGCTTGTAGCTCGCGAGAAGCCGTGTAGGAAAGGCTAGAACTCAATGTACATTCAAAGTCTCGCTGCCAGACCATAGCCTGATTCGCCCGTCGTCACCGGCGGCGGCCAAAATGCGCGAATCGGGCGAGAATGCGGACGTCTCCATGCTTCGCTCGGATTCATCAAATGTCATCAATAGGTCGAAAGTGGCCGCGTCCCAGATCCTCACAGTTCCATCGTCGGAAGCGGACGCGAAACGCTTGCCATTCGGCGAGAACTGCACGGACTTCAACGGAGCCGTGTGATGTTCGAGGATAACGGTCGATTTCTCGTGGCGCCAGTCCCACACATACAACTGTGAACTGTCGAATCCGACGATGAGCTTTCGGGCAAGGGGCGAAAATGCCATCGCGCGCGCGGAAGTAGGTGCCCTTAGGATGAAGGCATCGTTTCCATCGAAAACCTGAACTTCATTATTTTCTAGGCTGACTGCTATCGTGTGACCGTCGGGAGCCAAAGCAACCGCAATCGGATCAGCATTCAGAGACCTGCCAAGCCGCACGGCAAGCGTGCTGAGGTCCACGAGCCTTACCTCTCGAGTAGACGCGTCCGCGATGGCGATAGTTTTCCGGTCGGGAGCCTCGGCGGCAAGAACCTGTCGCTTCGATTCGACTAAGTTTGTTATGGGCTTGGGAGCCGCGGCGTCCCATAAGGCGACGCGATGCAGCGAATTAACGAGTACGGCCCTGGCCTTCAGAAATGCAAGGTGGCGAATGCGTTCCCCAACGCGAAACCCACCGGACCGTGCCCCGTTAGCAACGTTCCACAAAACGACCTCGCCGTCATTACCGCCGGAAGCGATTTGTGAACCATCAGGGGAAAACGTGAGGCTATAGATCTCGTCCGCGTCTTTCATTTCCGGTTCGGAATTTCGCAAGTCCCAAATCTCGATGCCCTGTGGGCTACCGACGAGGAGCCTGTCTCCGTTGGGAGAAAACGCAACGAATGTGCCGCCCTTATGCCGGCCGAACGAATGTATTTGGGCTCGGGAACGCAGGTCCCATACGCGGACGTCATCCTGACCGGAACTCGCCAAGCATTTTCCGTCAGAAGAGAATGCAATTGAACTATAGAACCCACGAGGCCCGACCAGTTCGGAAGTGTGTCTAGTACGAAAGTCGAAAATTCGGATCGGCCCGTAATCTCCCCATGCAACACAGGTTGTGTCCGGGCAGAACGCGAGCGCTCCGGGCTGATTAGCCGGGAGCGAAGCAATCTTTGTGGAAGAATCCACCTCCCAGACTTCAATCGCAGTCCGGGTCGAGAATGCATAGTATCGTCTGTCCCGCGACACGACGATCTGGCGGATCACCTCCCCCGTATCGCGGATTAGCCGTGGCGCCCAATCAGGCGCCTGCCAGATGATGCTGAAGGGGCCAATCGCCGAAATGAGAAAGGAACCGTCGGAAGAAAAATCGCCACCAGCTACGCCATCCACGCCCCTTTCAGCGACGAACTTTACAACAGCCCCAGGAAGCTGGAGAGAATACAATGCGCCGCCGCGAAGATCCACGATATTAACTGGGCCGATGTTTTCCAAGGCCGTACCGTTGCCAGATGGCCGCCACTGACCCGGGAAAGGCTCAACCCTAATCGAGTGCCACGACGACAGAAACCGACCATCTGGCGAAACAGCAATATTGTAAGCGGCCGTGGCCCAAGGGAGCCTCACCGCGACTCGGGTTCCGGAGCGGGAATTCAGCTCCACCAGTCCGTC
>Ga0206838_10056_pt1 | contig 10869 bp, 10 predicted proteins | sample Alteio_BWOrgCont_26_FD_152879 | JGI IMG/M metagenome (GOLD analysis project Ga0206838, IMG submission 152879) | Enriched cells from forest soil in Barre Woods Harvard Forest LTER site, Petersham, Massachusetts, United States -... | ecosystem: Environmental > Terrestrial > Soil > Temperate forest >...
GCGAAGTCCGTTCGCGTACCAGTGAATCTCGGGCCGAAATCGAAGATGACGAAGACGGAAGCCCGTCAAGCACTCGAACGTGAGATCACAAAACAACTGGGCCAGCCTGGTTCTCCGACACGCATCATCAATGATGGTTCCGTCACCCTGGGATGGTTCGTCAACAACCGGTTCATTCCTCTCAAAGAAGCTGTTTGGAAGGAAGAGACCGCCAAAACGAAGAAGATCCTTATCCAACTCGACATCGTCGAACCACTCGGCGAAATCCCGTTGGTCAACTTCGATAAGTTCAGTTTGCAACTGCACCTCAACAAGCTGGCTATAACCGGGTCAAAGGACCGTGTCTTGCAGATGCGCGCATACATTCGGGACATCTTCGCCGAAGCAGTCGATCAGGACTTCCTCGTCAAAGACCCCGCACGCAAACTCAAGGTTCCTGCCCAGCTACGGGCCACTGACACCACGACGCTGACTTGGGATCAACTCAGGCTGGCTCTGTCGAAGCTGAGTCTTCGGGATCGCATCCTGCTTGAACTGGATATGACGAACGCCTTGCGTCCGAGCGAGCTCTTCGCTTTCAGATGGAAGAGATTCGACTATCGGGCATCGACTCTCACGGTCGCGGAGACTGTCTATAAGGGCAAAGTCCGAGACTGGGGAAAAACGAAGAAGAGCCTCACCGTGATTCACATTCCGCGACAGCTCGCAGATGATCTGCAGGCATGGCGTCTGGAGTGTGAAGAGAGGGCCAAGGAGGCATTCTCCAAGGGCAAGAGAAAGTCCGCTTCGTTGTCGCCGGAGGTTTTCATCTTCGAGAACGAGGATGGAGGCTTCCTCGACACAGACAACTTTCGCAAGCGCGTCCTTCACAAGATCGCTCGCGAACTCCAATTGCCCAAGCTGACGTTCCAGGTGATCCGCAGAACGATTGCAACCCTCGCACAGAAGAAGGGGACGATTAAGGATGTTCAAGGTGTCATGCGGCACTCACGTACCGCAACCACCACGGATGTCTATATGCAGGAGATCCCCGCGAGTGTCCAATCGACCATCAACTCCATCAATTCGGAGTTGAGAAAATCGGACAAGCAGAGCCGGAAAAAGTCGAAAGAGTCGGCCGCGGCCGGAACAGTTGTCAGCAGTCGGCGAAAGTCTTCCGCGCGCGTGACACAAAATGACACAAAGTCATGGAAGGGAGGGGGTGCTCTGCTTCCGGCATATGCCTGATTTTGAAGGGGTTATTTGGTGGACCTGATCGGGATCGAACCGATGACCTCTTCCATGCCATGGAATGGCTCGAACCGCAAATCATAGACGGCATAGTACTTAATAACCGGCAGAACCGGCAAAAACGGCCCAATGGGCGCTATTTGCGGGCAAAATGCGGGCAAAACTAAAACCAAGTGGCCAGAGGGCTGATTGTGTGGAATCAGCCCATCCAACTTTGAATTCCTCAGCCATCGGATTATGCTAAATCGACCTGAACTCCTTAGGGCGCTCGCAGCATCCGCAAACTTTCCGAAGGAACTACAGTGAAGATCGATGCGCGGACGCCTATTTCTTGTAGCCGACGAGAATCCCTGAGAGAGAGAATCTGTAGGGCACTCCAACAGACTCGAATCCAATCTGACGCAGCATAGAAACTTGACCTTGGCGGCTATTATCTTCCAGCGACTCCAATCGGTTGAACTCCCTGTAGTGGCGCAGCCACTTGCGCAGGAGCCGCTTACGGACTCCGATTGGCAAACGTTTCGCTTCGGAAAACCCATCAGGCGGTCGAAGGAGATGCTTTGTCATCCATCTTCGGTCAAAGTCGTTCGCCAGTCCGTTCACTCGAGGATCCCTGTAGGCAAAGAGGTCAGCGTTGATCAGCACTCCTCCAGGCTTGAGTAGACAATGCGCAAGTCGATAGACCCTCATCTTTTCCGCGTGGCTGAAGTGGTGAATGACGAGGGAACTCACCACTGCGGAATACAGTTCTCCTCCGCTACGCTCGAGCAGGGCGTCCATCTTGGAGCAGTAATCAAGAATGTCTCCCCAAATAAGAGTCGCTCGCCGCAGCAACGATGGCTGTTTCTTTCCCAGGGATTCGAGCTTTCTTTGATGCTGGTCCTGAATCGGTTTACAAAGATCCAGCGAGCAGACACGGCTTCGAGGAAAGGCCTTTAGAATACTGATGCTGTCGGCGCCACTTCCTGATCCAACATCCAGAATGTGGCCCTTAGTCGTCACTTTTGAAGCGCGCATAATGTCGAGCACCATTGCGTGCATAGAAGAGTAGGCAGGAACGACGAGATCGATCGAAGCGTCATACATTCCCGCTTCCGCCTCGGCGAAGAAAAATTGACTGCGAATTTCCGAGATTGTCTTTGTGGTCATCCCAATAGCCCTAGTAAAGAGAGACGAAGGTCTGGAGTGAAGGGTTTGATGGATGTGCAAGCAGATCCACACTTCCGCGTTCGATGACTCTTCCAGCGTCCAGAAAGAGAATCTCATCGGCGACCTTGCTGGCAAATCCGAGCATATGCGTCACAACAAAAACCGCCATTCCCGAAATGGCGAGAGCACGCAGGTATTCCGTCAGGCGGTGGATCGACTGGATATCAAGGCTCGCTGTGGGCTCATCCAGCAATAGATACTCTGGCTGCAGTATGACTGCCCGGCACAACGCAACAAGCAGCCTTTGGCCCCCTGATAGCTGGCTGGGGAAGCGGTTGAGCAGTTCCTCAAGGCCAAACTGGTGCACTGCGGCTTCCAACGCGGCGGGACACCTCTCGACGATCTGACGGGCTCTTTGGGGAAGCAGGATGTTTTGCTCGACGGTAAGGTGGGGCCACAGGTGCAGCCCTTGAAAAACCGCTGTGACTCTTGGCCACGGGCGAGACCAGCTGCCGCGCGCTGGGAATTCGGTTCTCACTCCGTCGATCGTGATGGAACCGGCGTCGGGCGGATCCACGAACGAAAGGCACTTGAGCATTGTGCTCTTGCCTGCCCCGTTCGGCCCCAGCATGACCGTAATTCTTCCCGGCCGGAGCGTAATATCAGTGGACTCGAGAATCTGGCGCCCATTCAACGATTTGCGAATTCCTTGCGCTTTCAACATGGTCATTCAACCGAAAGGTGTTCCCGCAGCCAGTGCCGTGCCAGAAGAGCAAGGAGGTTGAGCGGAAGACACAAAAACAGGAAAAGCACAGCCAAAGCTGTATAAACCTGAACGGGCCGATAAGTTGCCGCAACGATTTGCTGCGACACGCGGAAGATCTCGTCCACGCTGATCAGAGCTCCAAAGATCGTCGCCTGCAAAGCAATGACCTGCAGACTAAGCAGCGCCGGGAGGACCTGGCGCACAATGACTGGGAGCTGGATTCCCCACAGTATTTCGCTCTCCGACATCCCGGCAACCCGGCCGGTCGCGATGTAACCAGCAGGGAAGGCCTGAATGGCAGGACGGATAATCTCTGCAACTGCCAGCGCGTTGAGGAAAGACAAGGTCGCGGCCGTGGTATAAAAAGGATCCACCGCGATGCCCAGCATGATCTGTAGAGGATAATGTGCCCAAAACAGCAAAACGATGACAGGTACGCTCAAGACCAGGAAGCTAAGAATGCGCATGGGAATGCCAAACGCCGACTGAAAACGGGCGGCGAGAACGCCGAGCGCCGTTCCAGCAGTCAGTCCCGCAGTCCACACAATTAGGCCGAGTTCCAGCGTGACCCCAAGACCGGCCAGAAGTCCGTGCCTGTACAAGCGCAGTATTTCGAGCGCACCCATGGTACTCCTACTGAGCAGAACCGTAAGGCTGCGCCGGCGGAAGAAACGACCCTTTCGGAAGGCCGTACTTCTTGAACACCTTGTCCAATATCCCAGCGTTGATCTGCTCCTGAATCGCCACATCCATCATCGATTTCAGTTTCGGCTCACCTTTGCGGAACATCACCGTGGTCGGAAACACGCGGATGGGATGATCCAAATTCAAGTTCTCGATAGTGCCCGGATTATGCGCCAGGTATTGATCCGCCACAATCGTTTCGACAAATGTCACGTCGGCACGGCCTGATTGCACGTTCAGCAACATCTGAGAGTTGTCTGAAAGCTGCGGAAGGGAAACCTGGGAAGCTTTGGGAAAGTCTGAAGCTGCTATGATGCTCGACATTTCTCCATCGATGGTGGCGATCTTCACCTTGGGATCGTTGATCAGCGCGAGGTTAGTGAAGCGGTGATCGCCCTTCCTCACATAGGCCCCTATGGCGCTGTAATAGATGGGTGCGCCAAAGTCGGCCAAGCGAGCACGGGTGGAGTTCGCCCAAACGGGCCCACAGACCATGTCATACCGGTCAGCCTCCAAGCCCTCGATCATGGACCCCCAGCCAACCTCGGTTGTCCACTCGACCTTGAGCCCGAGGCCGGCGGCCGCCGACTCCACCACGTCTGCAAAGGCGCCACTGACTTTCTGCGTATTTGGGTCCTTCACCAACCCCGGCGGATACGTCGCGTACGCGCAGTGGATGACGCCGGAATTCAAAACTCGCGCGTATACCCGGTCGGTCGCCGGTGCACCTCCAGCGTCATTCAACCTCGGTCCGCAACCTGCACTGGCCACGGCAATGGTTAGCAAGGCAAAATATCGAAGCACTCGCGCAGACTTAGTCATGGAATTTCTCCTTCGGTTTATCGGGATCAGTGAGCTGAAGTGCGGTTCGCACATTCTTCATGGCCTCAACTATATCGCCGGCGAAATCCTTTGCCTTAGCATCAACTGCCAGCCATGCAGCGTGATTGAAAGCAATCCAACTCTTCTCTCCTACCAGTGCTTCAAACGCTTCTTTATCAAAAGTCGGCATGCGTTCTTCCGGCTGCCAGAACAGATCGACATATAATCGCGCGACCCGCGGAACCACAAGGCCAAACATCTCCTTCGCAGTTACGTCACAAAGAAGATCCAAAAAATACTTCGATGTATACCGCACCCCAATACCTACGGGGAACTCTGGTGGGGTCACATCCGTTCTCGTTTCCTGCAGAGCCTTGTTGAGCCCTGAGAGTGGAATACCGTCGCTGCGGCCTTCGGCGTAGTTCTGAATATCCAGGCAGGTATACATATCGCCAATGAAGAACACGGTCCTTCTCTTCGAGTATTCTTCGTAAGCAGCAAGAAGATCCTTGTAAAGGTCGGCGGCGTCGTGGCGATTCGACAATTTGCGGGACTCCTTGGGATACTTGCACAACCCCGCCAGAATATGGGAGCCAGCTTCCTCTTGCATCGCGACGCCGAACACCGTGCTGTAATCTCGATCACTTCGATCTACCAGAAAGTTCCAATCGAAGTTTGGCGGCCGATTGCCCGCAACGAGAACATCCAGTTTCACGGAAATACCTGGAATCGGAACGAACCCTACACCCAACGAACGACGAAAGCCCGTGTCGTACACGCCGAAAAGCATGTCGTAGTCCCTTTTTGGGCCAAGCAACTTTTGAATTGCCTCGGGTATCGACTGCTCGGGTTGAAACTCTGCTATTTCCCATTCGGGGTCAACGCCGCCGAGAAGCGTATCCAGGTATCGTCGGGCAAAACAGGTTGTAGGGGCGTCACTCTCGTAAAACGGCTTCCAATCGAGCACAAGTATATTCACCTGCCCTGACTTGAGATCCTGGGTGATTCCTCTGCCGCGAATCACCTCCATCGTTTCGTCCTCAGTAACTTGGTTCCTGAAGGCGTGCATTCCCGCACGGCCGACCACCTCGCGCAGGTCGGCGCGGTTGACATCGATTTTGTAATCCGAAAGAGCCTCCTCGGGCGATATCCCGAGGAAAGTTGCAAGCCGCGTGAGGCTTGCAGCCAGCCCCTGCAAAGCACGTTCAGAGAGGTCCGTAGGGTCCGCAACCCTGTCGTCCTTCAGATCTTGAATGACACGTGTTGACACCCGGGCATCAACACCTAGGCGCGACATCGAATTGCCACGGCCTTTGCTCAGATAAGTGAGTAACGCACGCTTCAGTCGTGTTTCTTGCAAGGTATCTGGATCAGGCCGCTTTCGCATCGCTCACGAATATACCAGAAGAAACTTTCGATTACCAGCAGACATTACGAAAGAGTGCCAACTTATCAATTATCTTCTAACAGAATGTCATCTGACACGATGAAGTCAATGTTATGCTTGGAATCGCTCCAGCCAGTAGCTTACCTGCAAAAGGGGGGGAGATTTCATGCGAAAGGCCGGAATTTTCAACAAAACCCTCGAAAAAGCGCGCCCAACATCGGAGCGACGCCTCGTCGAAAAAGCTTTAATCGCTAACCGGATAGCTCACCTCCTCGCTTCGAACGGGAGATCGTGGCGCTCAGTCCAACAGGTGAGAAAAGTTAAATACGGTGCGCTCAATCAGTTAGCGCGCTTGGGTAGCGACTTAAAAGTATCGATTCAGGAAGGCTACCCGGAAAATCTGCTGTTCGTGCGTTTCAATTCAACTGGACACGGATTGCATTTGCCCGTTTCGCGCTCTGAGGCCGCCCTGCTCGGCCACGTCGACGGAGGGCACCTCCAATGAGAGAAACTGCCGAATTCTCGATCCTTCAACAGCCCGGTGCGGCTTGGGTAGCCACCCGCCTTCACAGCGGCGCGAAATCACTGAACGCCGCCTTAGCCGTCGTTTGGATCAGCTCACTATACTTCCCAGCCGACTCAATCGGTGCCTGGGGCAGGATTCTGGCGGGTGGCTATGCGCTCGGCGCCGCCGCCGCAATTGTTCTTTGCGTCACTGCACTCGTCCTCCGGCGGCATATCCCCTGGGCCATCGCCACTGGACTTGTCGCGCTGGGCTGCCTGGGGGCCGTTTGCATTTATGGGGTCTCTGCCTGGGCGCTTGAGGGGCGTTTACTCGAAGAACATCACCGCCTGGCAAAGATGCTAGGTTGTGTTGACGTCAGCATAGCCAACAACAGAGATTTCATTGTCTGCAGCGCCTCTACTAATGTTGACGGCCAGCTAAGTTTGCGCGATCAGCCCGTCTCACTGCCTCCCAATGTTGAGCAGGCGTTTCGTGCCGCTGAGGACGTGTACCAGGATCGTGAACTCATCTCACTCGATGTCGACGGCAAAGTCCGTGCGATCATGCACCCCAATTCCTCCGGGGGCAGCGGTGTGTGCGAACAGTACGCCCGCATCTTGCTGGGGGTTCCCCATCTCCGGCGTGGTATCGGCCGCTATATCGGAAAAATCAAGGTCATTGCAGGCTGCATTGTCCTCGACGGGGTTCTGAGCCGCGAGGAGCAGATTGCAGCCTATGGGAGCGTTACGGATTTCGGTTCCGTGGGCAACATAACCATTCAAGGAGCTCCCACAGCTGCAAGGGTCCTATTCAATAAGGATATCGCCATCCTCACGCCGACTGAGGCTTTCACCCTGGCCTCTCTTGTCCGCGCTCCTGGAATCTATTTCCCCATTGCGCGGCCGGGCGAGCCCGCCGAAGCCGCCGACGGACGGAAGGAGCGCCTACGCTCACATCTTCAAAATGTGGTCAAGAATGCCGTGCGGCATGGCCTTCTGAAACAAGCTGATGGTGAAGAGATTCTCTGCACATTCGGTGAGACTCTTGTTTCTCCCGAGCAGTTGCTACAACAATTGCCGCCCTCGATCAGACTGCTTGGGGATGCAATTAACGACCAAGTGCCGGATCGCGCCCAGCGATTCCTCTCCATTAATTCTGCCTACGATCCCACAATTCAGGCAATGGCTGAGAAAGGCGTCGCGAGTGGCCTGGATGCAGTCAAGCGGCGCTTGCCGAACGAGCTTCGGAGCCAGGTCAAAGCCGATGTCGCGATTCTCGACCTGCATGGGAGGATTGTGGCCTCGGTCAACCTGTCTGGAATTCCCTCCGATGTTGGCAGCGCACATAAGCCAAACCTCTTCGCCTTTGCGCTCGAGGAACGGTACCTTGGTAGCATGACCAGCCTGGTGGCCGGTATGTCGGCGGATCGGGCGCTGGCCGAATCAAACCGCGTTGCGGCGCATGCCCTGGTCGCCGAGGTTACGCCGCACTCTTATGCAAACCTGCTCGCTCTTGAAGGCTTCAAGGTCGAAAACCCCGCAATCTCTGAGACCCGCGGATTCAACAGCGTCGCCGATGGCTCCGGGATCAGTGCGTCGCCCGAGGTACTTGCGGCCAGCATGCGGATGTTCTCCAATGTCGAGCCTGGCCAATATGTACTACCAACCGTCCTGCCGGAGATCCGCGACGCCATTACCGGAGAAACCATTGCCCGCGTTGTGCCCCGAAGAGTTTTTCCCGCCTGGGCAGCCAGAGAAGTGGGCAATGCCTTGCTGCTCACGCCAAAGATTGGTACGGCTCGCGCAGCGCTGGGTGATCTTGCGAGAGCGCATCCCCTGGCAGCGAAGAGCGGAACGCCCCATTTCAAAGCGAAGGATGGGCGGATTCGCGGCGCCGGCGGAGCGTGGTGCGCAACCTTTGACGACCAAAATGTAGTTGTTGTACGAACCAGCCTGCAAACAACGGAAATACCCTTGGATGGCGGCGTGGCTGGATGCCTGGTCGCCCGCGATGTCCTGGAGAACATTTACTCCATTGGTAAAACAACACTTCGGAGGCAACCATGATGAAAGGATTGAAGCTTCTTTTCTGGGTCACAGCCTTAGTGGCCGCGCTCGCAACTCTGATGGCTGCAGCAATAGGCCAGCCCTCGACGACACCCATTTTCGTCCTGGTAGATGCCAGCGGATCCAGTTCAACAATGAAGGTGCGGATGGAAATCCGCACTCAGGTGGCGGCTGTTCTCGGCGAGATGCCGCCCGGCACGCCTTTTCGTATTGTGGCCTTCAATCGCAATTCTAGCCTGATCTACTCGGGCAGCGCATCGATTCGCGATTCCCTGGCAGCGGCCACCTCCCTGGATGCAGTTAAGGCAACCGGTCCGACCGACCTTGGACAGGCACTCGCCTTCACATCGATGAACGCCACCTCATCTACAACATATGACGCAGTCATTATCTCCGACTTTCAACTCGCCGTCCCGCAAGGTTCGGCCTGGGCGGGAATGGACCTGCCAACCGTGCTCAAGCAAGCCCATGAGAAGAACGGTCGGCGGTTCCTGCTCATACCGGTCGGAACACGGTCCCAGTTACATGGGCTGCCTTCCTTTGCTGAGGTGTTCGACGGAAATGCCTCCAATTGGATGGCCCAACATTCGCCAGCTGCGCCGCCGCCGGCGTCGATCAAAGTGCCACCATTCTGGCAAGGCGGCCCGTTTATCCTGGCGGTCGCTATCACAGCAATCCTGGTGCTTGGGGCCATTCACCCGCTTATGAAGTACCTCAAACGGCGGAGGTCCCTTGCGGACATGAGCCAATTGCTTGAGCTTGCTCACGACAATGAGGAGCCTGAACCTCTACCTCCGGTCCAAGCACAGGCATTCCAACCGTCTGTGCGGAGTTTTATGGCCGCGATCCTTGAAACCGGCGAGGAAGTTGGCGTCGGCGCGGAGCCGGTGACAATCGGGTGCAACCCATTGGCAAAACTCTATCTGGACGAGGCCATAACGACCGTTACCCTGCGAAGCAAGGTCGACTTTGCCGGGCAGTTCCTGTTCATTCAGAATTCCGGCGAACGCGCCGTGCATTTCGGCGCTCTTCAACTTGCCCCAAAAATGACAGCACGCCTGCCTTGGGGCTGGCGGAGCGATTGCAAGATCAGCAGACAACAGACCCTCAGAATCTATTCCGTTGAGGAGGTATTGCATGAAGCTGCTCAGTGATGACGTATACGCCAACAGGTGCTTGATGATCAGTTTTGGCGGAATCGGCGGCCTTGCCCATCTTGACTGCAAGGCCGCTCTGTCAGCCAAACTGGGCGGCCCTCCACCGTGGATCGAGCATCAACATCTCGACTTTCCGGTTGCGGCCGAACCGATCTCGCAGGAGTTAATTCGGCGCTATGGACAGCAAAACGTGAAGTCCTTCACCGACTCGGAGACGCTTTCGCTTGAGATGGAGCCGCTGGTGGACATTGCCGAGAATGCGAAAGATGACGTGGAATTTCAGCCGCTTTGGAAACTCTGTCCACCGGAATTGCTGCTGAACACTCGAAGCGACCAGGCTGGACAAAAGCCAGCGGTCGGGCGCGCAGCCCTCTGGCTAGCTGCAGACAAAATGGCCGCTCAACTGGAGCAGATCCTCACCAGACTTTCGCCGGCCGGCTCCGCTGCTCACTCTTTACGCCGCGGGGGCTTTCCGGATGAGAGCATCTCGCGTCGCCTTCGGGTTGCACTTCTCGCCGGGGCCGAGGGTGGCACGGGGAGCGGAACTCTTCTGCTGGGCGCGCTGCTCGTCAGTTCTGTAGCGCGCAGTCTGCAGATTTCGCATGAGCTCGAGGCCCATGTCTGTTATGGGTATCGGCCGGCCCAGGAACAGGAAGCAATTCTTCGCCGTGCGCTCGGGGAGCAGCTCTCAAGAGATATGGAGATGGCTCAAACGCCCGGCAACTTGTTCTCCGTCAAAACACGGTCAGGGGTCACACACACAGCTCGTGCCCGTATCTTTCGGCGCGTCATCGCATACGAGGGGCATGGCCGGCTTCATGCAAATGCTGACGGCCTTGCACTCATGATCGGCGAATCGTGCGCTCTGAGGAACGCTACTCGTGCCGCATCGCACATCGAATTAGCGGCCGCGCAAAATGTGCTTTCACGCAGCAGAAAGTGAGGAAACTATGCCCAATGTAATCCCAACATTCTCGACCTTTGGGTCGTGCACCATGCGACTCGACCATCGCATTCCCGAATTCGTCGCGATGGAGGCCGTCAAACACCAGCTGGCATTGGCCTGGGCCCAGGCCAATGCCGAGGCCCAGAAAGTGCCCGGC
>Ga0206838_10268_pt4 | contig 10832 bp, 13 predicted proteins | sample Alteio_BWOrgCont_26_FD_152879 | JGI IMG/M metagenome (GOLD analysis project Ga0206838, IMG submission 152879) | Enriched cells from forest soil in Barre Woods Harvard Forest LTER site, Petersham, Massachusetts, United States -... | ecosystem: Environmental > Terrestrial > Soil > Temperate forest >...
CCGATGCCATTCCCTTGTCGGATCAGGCTTTGGTTGTCAACTGGTATTTTGAAGAGAATATCAGGCTGACGCTGCTGGCAAACTTTGGAGATGCGCCTATTGTTTACAAACCCGTCAGGGGGGATGTTTTATTTGAAACCGACCCCGGTCATGCTGACGCCGTGATGGCCGGGACAATACCCCCTGAAGCTGCTGTGTGGCTAAAAAAATGATCGCGGGCCAAATCAATCCGTATACGGCACTCTTGGGACACAGTGATGGAGAGGCTGCAAAACCGGCCGTTTCTCCTGCCACGTTGAAAGCGATTTTGGCGGACATGGGATTTCAGGATGATTTTGATGTTCAACGATGGGAAGAAAAACGCGAGCAGCGAATATTACCGGAAGTAAAAGTGGTACGGCTGGGGCATTCTCCCATAACAGTCGATATGACAATTCCTGAAACAGACAAAAGGCATGTTTTTCACTGGCAATTGAAGCAAGAACATGGACTCACCCATCAGGGAACGTTTGTTCCTGAGTGTTCCCGCTATACTTTGCCGCTGCCGCTGGAACCTCAAGCAGGGTATCATCGGTTTGAAGTCTGGATGGAAGGGGGGGATTTATCTAAAACCTCCATGTCGTTGATTGCGGCACCGCCAAAATGCCATATTCCGGAGCCACAACGCATCTGGGGGCCTTCTGTTCAGCTGGATGCTCTTCGATCCCGACAGAACTGGGGGATTGGGGATTTCAGCAACCTGGCTACCCTGGTGGAATGGAGTGCCGAGCAAGGCGCCAATATCATCGGGCTCAATCCGCTTCATGCAATGTTTAGCACTAATGTCCCGTCCAGCCGATTAAATATGAATTTGCTTTACCTGGATGTTGAGGCGATTCCTGAATTTTCAACATGTGAGGAAGCTCGGCGGTTGGTTTTTTCAGATGTCTTCCAGACGAAGCTGAACGAATTGAGGCAGTCCGAACAGGTCGATTATGAAGGCATTGCAGTGTTAAAGCGCCAGGTGTTGGAAAAACTGTATCAAACGTTTCGACCTTCTCGAGCCCAGGCTTTTAAACAATTTGTGTCCCAAAGAGGAGAGTCTTTGTATCGTTTTGCGCTATTTGAGGCATTGCAGGAACGGTTTCGGCAGGATAATCCCGATATTTTGGGATGGCGGGATTGGCCGGAACCTTTTCATGATGTCGCGGGTGAGGCTGTCCAGACCTTCGCCGAATCGCATCAGGAACGGGTTGAATTTTATCAATACATTCAGTGGGTGATTTCCGAACAGTTGCAAGGGGTGGGCAATCTCTGCCTGAAACATCAACTCTCTATCGGCTTATACATGGATTTAGCGGCCGGTCTTCATCCGGATGGCGCCGATGTATGGGCCAATCCGAGTTTATTTGCACTTCACATGACTGTGGGATCACCGCCGACAGAGGAAAACCCCAAAGGACAAAGATGGAATATACCGCCTTTGATACCGCATCGGTTGCAGCAAATGGCGTATCGTCCTTTTATTGAACTGCTGCATGAAAATATGCACTATGCCGGTGCGCTGCAAATCGATCATATTTTGGGCCTGATGCGTCTGTTCTGGATTCCACAGCACCGGCCCGCCAAGGAAGGCGCCTATATCTATTACCCAATGGATGATCTGGTGGGCTTTGTCGCGTTGTAGGCTTATCACAACCGCACCGTCGTGGTGGGCGAAGATTTAGGGTTTATGCCCGAGAAGGTTCAGGAAAAATTACGGGATTGGGGAATTTTATCCACCCGGATTTTTTATCTGCAAAAAGATGAGACGGGAACTTTTCTTCCGCCTTCAGCCTATCCGGAGCAAGCCGTAGTTTGCCTGAGTAACTCTGCGATGTTCGTCTCTGAACAGCAGATTAAAGATCATCTGTTGGATCGCATGTTTTTGGATTCCACGACGGATTTAAGTTTGTCTTTGGAACAATATCTGGCGATGACGCCTTCATGGATTCAAACCTTTCAATTTGAAGATGTGCTTGAGCAGGAACATCGACAACCCGGCAAGCTTCCGATGGATTTGGAAGATCTGATGACCGATTCCAGAGTGGAAGCTTTGTATGCCATGTTTCGAAAAATCCGGGGCAGTCAAAAAACGGTTCGTGGTGCCGAAATTATGGAAACGGCTCCTGTGGCAGAGATACCGAAAGGGACGTATCGGTTTCAGTTTAACCGGCATTTTACGTTTCGGCATGCGACGGCCCTGATTCCCTATCTCAAAAAACTGGGAATTAGCCATTGCTACGCATCGCCATTATTAAAGGCGCATCCGGGAAGTCTCCATGGCTACGATATTATTGACCATAACCGGTTAAATCCGGACATCGGTTCTCAAGGGGATTTTGAGCATTTTATACATACGTTGAAATCTCATGGGTTGTCATTGATTGTGGATATTGTTCCCAACCATATGGGGGTGGGGAGTGATAACCATTGGTGGATGGATGTTTTAGAGAATGGTCCGATGTCGGAATATACTTATTATTTTGATATAGACTGGTCTCCGTTGAAAGACGAATTATATGCCAAGGTTCTCTTGCCGGTCTTGGGCGAGCAATACGGCATTATTTTAAGAAACGAGGAAATTCAACTGCGATTTGACGCCAAAGCCGGGAAATTGAGCCTGCATTATTACGAACATTTTTGGCCGGTCAGTCCCACCTCGTATTCCAAGGTTTTAAAACATCGGCTGGATGTTTTGAATGCCCGGCTGGGAGAGAACTCATCACCCGTTTTGGAGTATCAAAGCATTATCCGGGAGCTGGAGCATTTACCCTCCTACATGAATGCGGCACTGGAAGACGTTACTTTGTATCAGCAGGAAAAAACGCGTTGCGCTGAGGCGTCTGGTTGATTTATGTAATCAGACGCCTGAAATCGAGGTATTTTTAACGGAAAGTCTGCTGGATTTTAATCAGGTCAGAGACAATGTGATTAACCGAGAACGCTTGCACGAATTGTTGGAAATGCAGCCGTATCGCTTGGCCTATTGGCGCGTGGCCAGCGATGAAATTAATTACCGCCGGTTTTTTGACGTCAATGATCTGGCCGGGTTAAATATGGAATATCCCCAGGTCTTTTACGACACCCACCGCTATATTTTGTCGCTGGTTCAGGAAGGTAAAATTTCAGGTTTTCGGATTGATCACCCCGATGGGTTGTATGACCCGGCCATGTACTTCCGGCATTTGCAGGAGGAAATATGGAAATTCAAAAACTCCGATACCAAGCCTTTTATGGCCGATCCAAAGAAGCTGCCTTTTTATGTCGTGGTAGAAAAAATTCTGGCTGCTTATGAACGCCTGCCGGAAACGTGGCTGGTCCAAGGAACCACGGGGTATAAATTTTCCAATATTTTAAACGGTGTCTTTATTAACACGGTGCATGAGGAAAAATTCACACGGATTTATCAGGAATTTACCGGGCAGGCGGAATCATTTTTGGATTTGGTGTACCGATGTAAAAAAATTATTATGAAAGCGTCTCTGTCCAGCGAATTAAATGTTCTGGCGTCCCGGTTGAATCGATTGTCAGAAAAAAACTGGAGCACCCGGGATTTTACGCTCAATAATATCCGGCGGGCCTTGCTGGAGGTCGTGGCATGTTTTCCGGTTTATCGCACCTATGTCACCCCGGAAAACGTCAGTAAAAAAGATCAGGAATATATCGACTGGGCAACCGCTGCCGCTAAAAAGCGTACGCCACTTTTGGAACCCTCTATTTATGATTTCATCCGAAATACGCTTCTCATGGTGCCTACCGATGAGGATGCCGATGACGAGGAAGTGCAGCATTTTGCGATGAAATTTCAACAATTTACCGGTCCCGTGATGGCCAAAGGGTTGGAAGATACATGTTTTTACCGGTACAACCGGTTGATTTCCATGAATGAAGTCGGCGGTGAACTCCAACACTTCGGCATGTCTGTTTCCGCGTTTCATTATCACAACCAGGAACGCATCAAGGCATTTCCCCATGCCATGGTCAATACGTCAACGCATGACTCCAAGCGGTCCGAGGATGTTCGGGCCAGAATCAACGTGCTCTCGGAGATGCCTGAAGTATGGCAAAAGCAACTGGATTATTGGTTTCGGATGAATCGGCCCAAAAAGACGGAGATTGACGATAATCTGGCGCCCGACACCAATGACGAATACTTTATTTACCAGACACTGCTGGGTATATGGCCTTTTGGTGAATCCGAACATCTATGCAGCCGCGTTGAAAATTATGTCTTAAAGGCTGTAAGAGAAGCCAAGGTTCATACCAGCTGGATTAACCAAAATATAGCCTATGAGGAAGCGCTTCAAAAATTTATCCGGGCGTTGCTGAATACCAAAACCGGCAATCCATTTCTGGAAGATTTTCTGCCATTTCAACAGCAGATTGCCTATTGGGGCATGTTAAATTCGCTATCCCAAACGTTATTGAAATACATGGTTCCGGGTGTTCCGGATTTGTATCAAGGCAATGAGATATGGGATTTCAGCCTGGTCGATCCGGACAACCGCCGGCCAGTCGATTATAGCTACCGGGAAGCCTTGTTGAACAAGATCTCGCCCCTTCTGGAAACCGGGGAAATTCACAAACGGGCTTCATTCATAAAATCGCTGTTGGCTGATTATAAGGATGGCGGAGTAAAGTTATGGGTTACGGCCACATGTCTTTCCTTGAGACAGACCTATCCCGACGTTTTTGACAATGGGGAATATGTGGCTCTGGATGTAACCGGTGAGCGTTCGGAACATGTAGTGGCCTTTCTCAGGCGAACCTCTGAGAAAACAATATTGATTGTGGCACCCCGGTGTATATATGGGCTCACCCATCGTCATAACCGCTTGCCCATAGGAAAAGTAATTTGGAAAGATACGGAAATTCTTCTAAACACTGAATCAACATTAAAAAACCTGTTTACCCACGAGACCGTTCAAACCCAAGCCGGCAAACTCCTGGTTGCCGATCTGCTGAAGACTTTTCCAGTGGGTGTGTTTGAAATCCTTTAAAGCAAACTCGACATCTGGGGAAGAGACTGTAGAAAATCGGGTGATTTGAGGAAAGGTCATCTTTTGGCACAATAACCCTATTCCCTCTTCACAGAGATAGTATAGATTTACTCTAGCCCTCTCACTCTTCTCAACACTTTCCACAAGCATATGCCCCTAAAGCATATGCTTTTTTTTGCCCAATTGCAAGTGCAATCGTGACTTGGCTATAGAATGGCTGGGTTGTATAGACAGATGGCCGATGAGAAAGAGGCGGGCGATTTGCAACAATAGGTTAGTAACTCCCGCAAGTCGTTATTGGCAAAACTGTAGAAAGGGACGTTTATGTTGTGGTCTATCTTTGTAATACTGATGATACTCTGGCTTCTGGGTGTCGTCAGCTCGTACACCTTGGGTGGGTTTATCCATATTTTGCTGGTTTTGGCGATAGCTGTCCTGTTGATCCGTATTATTCAAGGCCGAAACCCCATTTAATGCTCTCATAAATTGACACAGAACCATTTAAAGATATGATGGTTCTACATCTGAGGACTCTTATAATGGATGAAAATAATATAATAACGCCCAAGCATTCGAAAATTCGCATTGTTTTTATTGAAGACTATCAACTGGTAAGGGTTGGTATTGCATCCTACCTGGATGGCACTGAGGGTATTGAGATTGTGGCCCAGTCCGATACGGCAGAACAAGGCATGCGTTATATCGAGCAGTATCACCCGGATCTGGTTTTAATGGACCTTGGGCTTCCCGGCATGAATGGTATCGAGGCGACTCGGATTATCAAGGATAAATTTCCGAAAATTAACGTGATCATTCTTACTTCTCACGAGTTGGAGGAATCCGTGATTGCAGCCTTGGGGGCCGGGGCAAACGCATATTGTTTGAAAGACATTCCCTCTAAACGGCTTGTAGAGGTCATTCATTCTGTGATGGACGGTGCTGCCTGGCTCGATCCGGCCATTGCCCAAGTGGCTTTGTCCGTTTTTGTGGATAACAAGGTTCCCCACGTTGCTGCCACTGCCGAGGCCGAGCACGTCCCTCTCGGGGAACGGGAGCGCGATGTGCTTCGTCTGCTGACGCTGGGTAAAAATAATAATGAAATTGCCGAAGAGTTACACGTAAGTGTCCATACCATTAAGTCTCACGTCAGCGCTATTTTACAGAAGTTATCTGTTCATGATCGCGTTCAGGCTGCTGTCAAAGCTGTAACAGCCGGGTTAGTTACACTGGATAGCTAACTTCTCCAGATACAAACAATTCAAGGTGGATTGTTTATGCATACGACAGACACATGGAAATCGGAAGATCCAATAGGGTCGCTTAAAAAGACCTATTTTGCGACTGTCTTTTTAATTCTTTTTTTAGCGGTCGTAAACTTTTTTATATATGCATTTTATATTGCACGAATTCACAATACCCATATCTTGTTTTGGATCAATATGTTGACGTTTTCAGGAATCTTATTGCTGCTTGTTTTTCTCAGCTTTTTCTTGTTTCTGCCTATTTTCCATAAAATATTAAAGGATACAGACCAGCTGAAAGAATCTAATAGCAAGCTGGCCCATGCGTTAAACGAAAGACTCTGTTTTGAGTCAAGTTTGAAAGAAAGCGAACGAAGCAAAGAACTATTTTACGCGACGTTAGCCCATGATTTAACCACACCCATTCGGGCCGAGTATCGGGTTTTGGAAATGCTTTATTCCGGGCAATATGGGGATTTAAACACCCATCAAAAACAAATGATTGCAGAAGTCATTAAATCCAACCGGTTTAAATACCATGTGATTGATAACCTCTTAACCACGTACAAATACAAAACAGGCTTAGCAGAACTACAGAAAAGTCCGACCGATATGAACGCCATTATTCAGAATTTATTGGCACACGAATTGTCCGCGCTGGTTGATGAAAAGCAACACGAAATTAATCTGGATCTATATGCTGAGTTAGACCCCTTTTTATCTGATCCATTTGAGATGGAACGCGTTTTGAGAAATTTGATGCAGAATGCCATTTACTACACACCCAAAAATGGACAAATTCATGTGATTACAGGCTATTCCAATGAAAAAACTGTTCGAGTCATAATTAAAGACAACGGTCCAGGAATTGAACCTGAAAAGCAACAGCAATTATTCAGCCCGTTTCGATTGGATGCCAAACAATTCAAGCAAATCGGAAGCAGTTTAGGGCTGTATTTATGCCAACAGATTATTGAAAGCCATGGGGGGAAACTAACATTAGATAGCAGAGATGGAGCGGGGTGCATCGTTACTTTTGTCATCCCCCTTGACCACCCTGTTCAAAAAACTGAGAAAACCTTTTCCTCTCTAGCCAGTTGACGAAATGGTTATGGATAAATAACGGCTTGAGCTTCTTTGCCTATCACGTTATAACCTAAGAACAAGGAGGACTTAACGATGGCAACGATGACGTTCAGTAAATCCAACCCCTTTTTAATGCCACGCAAAAAACCTTTAGAAGCTGAATCCAGTATCCTAAAGGTTCGCCGGTATTTTCAACAAATCTTGTGTACTCAAAGAAAGGATAATTTTATAAAATTTCCTTCTTTGTCGGCATTATCAGGTTTTTTACAATTACCTGTCCGGGATATTCGGACGGCCTTGGAAGAACTGAAATATATGGGTTATGACTATGAAATAGTCCATGCAAAAGATGCGATAATTGTCTGGGATAGATTCTTGTTGTCGGCTATGAGAGCCTAGTTCTAAGGATTTAATATGTTAAAGCTCTTATTGCATTGGATTTTATCGGCCCTGTTATTGCTTTTGATTGCCTCGATATTACCGGGGTTGCATGTGGCAAGTTTCGGGGTGGCCATGGTCGCCATTCTGGTGATGAGTTTGCTGAATATGTTGATTCGCCCCATATTATTGCTGCTCACCTTACCTATTAACCTGTTAACGTTGGGGTTATTTTCATTTATCATCAACGCTTGTCTTTTTGGTTTGGCTGCATGGCTGGTCCCGGGTTTTGAGGTCCATAACTTTCTGACGGCCTTAATTGGCTCCCTCCTACTGGCCGTATTAACCGGCATTGTTTTTAATTTAATGCCTGAGTTTTAGACGATTGGGTAATAGCATTCATAATGCTCATCTATTAAAGTAGGACAAGTTAACTTGGAGACTCGATTATGAAAAATCTCAATAGAATTGCAGCGTTTGTCTTGGCTTGTGGTGTGATGAGTTTTGGATATCTTATTCCGGTTCAGGCCGAAGGATATTTTCATCGTCACCCTTATCAGCAAAAAGCGGCCATTGGCGCTGGCGTGGGTGCGGTTGCAGGCACGGTCATCGCAGGTAAACACCACCGTGGCAGCGGTGCCTTAAAAGGAGCCGCTGTCGGTGGAGTGGCAGGTACCGGCTATGAATTTTTAAAAAGGCATTAAAGACCCATGAAATAGGGGCGGGTTTTAAAGCCGCCCCTACAAGTGTGTTTTGGATATCTAAACCGCGGCGAGTAATTTCGCGTTTAGTTTAATATCTGTACCAGCCAGAGCTTTGGAGACCGGGCACCCTTTTTTGGCTGCTTCGGCGTATTCCAGAAACTTGGCGTTATCCAGGCCCGGCACTTCGGCTTCGGTTTCCAACTCTATGGTGGTGATGGCAAAGCCTTCGCCCACTTTATCCAGGGTCACCTTGGCGACGGTATGGACCCGTTTGGGGGTGATGCCGTCCTTGGAAAGCCCGGCAGAAAGAGCCATGGAGAAACAACCGGCATGAGCTGCGGCAATCAACTCTTCCGGGTTGGTGCCTTTGCCGTCTTCAAAACGGCTGGGGAAGGAGTATTGCCCTTCAAAGCTGCCGCTTCCCAGTTTAACGGTCCCTTGACCTTCTTTTAAAGTGCCTTTCCATTCGGCTTCTGATGAACGAGTCGTCATGATTTATCCTTTCTTACTAATGTATAACGGCGCAACCGATGCGCTTGCCGGCATTTCCGGCTGGGTTGGTGGTATAGTCATCCGCTTTTTCATGCAGGACTAATGCAGACCCGTCATTATCCAACAGACTGTTGGGGCCGGGTTCCAGTGTGACGTCGGGGGCCAAAACCTCTACATCCACTTTGCCGGACGCATCGGCGTAAACGTTGGGCAAATCGCCCGCGTGGGCGCCCGTGGGGTTCATGTACCCATGCATTTTGTGGGTTGGGTTAAAGTGCCCGCCCGCCGTTTTGAAATCCGGGGGGTCACATTTACCGACTTCGTGAATATGCATGGCATGCCAGCCCGGGGGCACGTTTTGAAACATGGCGTGAATCAAAACCCCTTTTTCCGTCTGTTTCAAGGTGGCTGTACCCGTTACCGGTTTGATTTTTTGGGCAACAACCGCTCCTGCCAAAGGCACAATACAACATGCACTTAACAGCAAGCTTACAATTTTGGTTTTACGGCTCATGACATCTACCTCCTTATGAGAGGAAATTGTATCACCCTCAGACTTTGTTTTCTTAATTCTTTCTTAAATTGACAACCGTAGTGCTGACGTGTACCCTATGGGTGGAAGTCTGTCTGTAATATTTCGATACAAACCGTTAAAAGTTCTCTCATTCGTTTTTTGATCCTTATATGAGGACCTCGGAAAGGGAACCCCCATTATGGCAATTGCACCTTTAAACAGTTTTAAAACGATTCCCGTGTCACATCAGACTTCAGAAAGTCCTTTTATGGTGCAATCGGCTTTAAAGTCTTCTTTGGGCAAAGTTTTTTGGGGGCTTTATTTGTTTGTCCCCTTCATCAGCTTCCAGTTGGCCCATTTTCTTCACCCCAGCCCGGTCATGCAGTATTATTTTGATGCCGCCATGATTCTGTATATGTTAGTGGTGGGCATGGGGGTTTGGAATGCCGGGGAATACAGCCAGGAAATTTGGCGCCTGTTTTCGCGCATTGTGGTTGTTTTGATGAGTTGGATGCTGCTGTCGCTGCTTCCGGCATTTAACATTGCTACGATACCCACCCCGGCTAACGTTACCCATCATTACCAGGCACAACAGAACGAGTGGCTTTTTCTTCAAAAGCATCATTTGCCCCTAACCTTACTACCGGAAGAATATCAACAGAACATCAACACCGATCCCACGGTGAAACTGCAAGAATATGCTGAGCAGGCTTATAGCCTTGCTTTAAATACACAGGCTGCCAAAAGTTTCGGATACTGGGGTGTGAATATTCTGTTGGCCTGCCTGTCTTTGTTGGCTTTAACGTTAACCCTGCGATACGGTAAGCGTTGAAACAGTGGCTTATTTTGGCGTGCTTGATTGCGTGTCTGGGTGCTGCTTATGCCGATACACCCTGGACGGTTGAGAAAGCCCGGCAGGAAGCCTTAAAATACATTCCTGACCCTTTTGATACGCGAATCGTTGAAAGTGCCGACCCTCACTATGCGGAAAACCAGCGTGCCAAACAGCTTCATCAACAACAGGTCGGCAATCGAACCTTAACCTTTTTTACCACGGGCGGCTATGGTGTTTCCGAATTGGGAAGTACGCTGGCTTATTACTATGATAAAGACGGCCACTTGCAATTTTTAGAAGTAGGCCACGGGGAAAGCAAATACCCCTATAAAAGCTATAAATTTAGCTACCCTTCCGGCAAATTACTCAGCGTTTCGTTAAACATCACCCCTCTGGAGAGCTATGTGTTCGGCCCTGGCGGGATCCTGGCTGGCCATTGGGTCGGACCTTATTGTTACGACACCCATGGCAATCCCCAAGGGCTGCGCCGGGGAAAATAGCCTAGGGAAGAGTATTTGTATTTGTCCCGGTTGACGGACTATTGGGGGTTGCAAAAGGATT
>Ga0206838_10319_pt1 | contig 10777 bp, 11 predicted proteins | sample Alteio_BWOrgCont_26_FD_152879 | JGI IMG/M metagenome (GOLD analysis project Ga0206838, IMG submission 152879) | Enriched cells from forest soil in Barre Woods Harvard Forest LTER site, Petersham, Massachusetts, United States -... | ecosystem: Environmental > Terrestrial > Soil > Temperate forest >...
TGAAGCCGCTAAGGCGCTCGTTGCAGCGTTAAATGGGGTCAGCGATGCCCGGGGGCACGATCACGGAAATGAAACCGGCAACCCCGGTGATGAAGGTGGCTATTACGGACAAGATGTGAGAAACCAGAGAACGGCAATGCGACTGAATTCGGTATTTTTTAAGGAGCCTGACAAAGTGACTCGGTCTAACCTGCATCCCCACCACCACGCCCCTGGTCGCTTGCACACAGCCCAGGAAGACACGCTGTATATTCCGCCGAACATTATATAGAGCGGCGTTAGAGCGGCTTGTCAGCGTTGATTTGACTATGTACGGATCGGCTGGCTCGCAGCTGAATATGATTCGAAACCACTCGGGTGACCGCGTCGGCAATAGTTTCGGGACCGCGGTCGTGCTCGCGTACACTGCTAAGGTACTGCGTCAAAAAGGTATCGGCGACATCGAAACGATGTAGCTCGACTGATTTGGCGGCAAACCGTTTCATGTGCTGCTCGGCGCGCTTAGGTCCGAACAATGTCCCGTCGAGCGAGATAAGCGCTTGGGCTCTCTGGATTGAGGCAGGAGAGCTGTCGAAGCAATTTACGGTAAGAAAACTGGTTCCTAGATAAATGAAAGCGACGATGGATGGAAGAAGTGCGAGCTGCCTCGGCAGGCTCGTTTTGAGAAAACCGGCTGCAGCCGGTGAACCGAGCCATCGCACTGGCTTGATCATGTCGAAAACACTGACTACGGCCGCGCCGCTATATACGATAAGCAGCGCCGTCAGTATGGCTGGAAACGGGGTAAAGAAGAAACCGTAGTTCCAACTCTCCGCCACCATATATAGGATGGCGGCTGCGGCGAGTCCATAGTAAATGCAATGGAATAAATTAAGCGCTTGCCGGTTCATCGTCTCCGACGCGTAAAAGCGGATGTTTGAGGGCGTTAAGGTTAGTTCGATTATAGGTGGCTAATTTCCGCCGTCTAGTTAAATCTGCCCTGGCGTTAAGGTGCGGCTGATTCTCTTTACAATCCGTCTCGATCCCGGCTGCAGGTCGGAAACTACGAAAAAGGGGTCACAAGTTGGTCACGGATAGAGAGATAGTGTCTGAGGGTTCCTGCAAAATTCATTCGAGCGAGATGTTCGCCTAAGGAGAATCTATGGTGTTTGATCAACCTTCCAACCTCGGTCCGGCTCCCGAGCGCGTGCAGTTTAGCGGTAACGAGCTGGGCGAATTGATGAACGCCTTGCACAAGGTAGACGGCATTGTGCGATCGGTAGAGAATATCTCGGTAGAAACAGGCATAGAACTATTGCAATCAGAGGGACGCAAGGGCGCTTTCACCGCCAGTGGTGTCACATCCGAAGAGGGGGCGAAGACTCATTTCACCGTGACCGATGCAAAATCAGTTCCGGTCCTGAATATAGATCTGCAAGTAAGAAATCTCGCCGATGACAAGCAAGACATGATCGCGACGATCAGTCGACCGGGTGAGAGCGTTCCTCTCGAAACCGTTCACTCCTCATTCAGTGAAGGGGGCGTGCGCAACAACGATCCTGTGGTCCAGGTTGACATCGACGTGCAAGGCGCCGACCACAAGCTTCTGCGGCACGGTACCGGTAGTCTGACCATTGACGACAGGACCGTTGACGTGAAATTCTCAGATGGGTCCGGACGACCCAGTGCTCGATCTATGAAGCTCTCGCTAGACGGACAAAATGTTCATCTAGTAGAGCATGGACGGGAAACTGTTACTGGAACATCTGTCGGACTTTCGACCCTCAAATACGAGATTAGATGAGTTGGGCAGTTGGTTTACGTCACGCCACCACAGGCAGTGCTAATGTGGAAATTTGCCCAGTCAGGCGGAAAAGCTCAGCTGTAAACACCGGTCGATAGTACTGAATGCGGTATTAAAACTCACCGAGCGTCAGTCCGGCTGCATCAACGGGGACTGGCAGAACTAGCCGATAAATTGTAGGATAGAGTATTAGTAAGGCTCGCGTATAAGCGCGTCTTTGCTTGACGGTCAGTCACACCGTGACGTACCGTCGCTGCTGATAAATTGGATTAGAAAATTTGCCGAAGGTCGGAGTCGAACCGACACGGGTGTGAGCCCGGTTGATTTTGAGTCAACTGCGTCTGCCATTTCGCCACTTCGGCGTGGAAAACTCATTTTACACCATCCCACATATGTATCCTCAGCCTCAACGACAGAAACCGAAAACTGGTGCTCCAAAGCGGCAGTCGCAAACCATCGTTACCAAAACTTGCTTGATAACCGGCTTCGATAAGTTCGGCGATATCAAGTTCAACCCCACTGAGCATCTCGTGGGCGCATTGCCCAGCCAGATAAGGCACAAGGGCTCATCCATTAAGGTTGCCAGCGCCGTTTTGCCCACCTGTTGCAGCGGCGCCTGGCGCAAACTGCGCCAGATTATGGACAAAGAACAGCCGAGCGTGGTTGTTTTGACTGGTTTGGCCCAGGGACGCCCCCTTCTGACGATAGAACGATTCGCGTTAAACGTCCGTGACTACCGCATTCCCGATAACCGGGGGCACAACTGGCTTGGCGACGCCATCGTTAAGAATGGTCCGGAAGCCATTCGCTGCCCGTTGCCGCTAGAAGATATGGAGAAGAGGCTCAAGAAAGCCGGCTTTCCCTGTGATATCTCTAATCACGCCGGCACATTCGTTTGCAACGAAACCTACTACCGAGCTCTGGAATACCATAAAGATCATCCCGGAGTGAACATCGTGTTTGTGCACCTGCCTCTGCCGGAAAACTTCGCCAAGAGTGTGCTTTCGGCAAAGACCAAATTCAAGGGCAGCGATTTGCAAACGCGCCAACAACAGGTCGGGCTGATGACAGCAGCCATTTTGGAAGTGGCGAAATTCTGCGCCGAACATGGCTAAGCCGCGGGCTATTCGCTAGGGCTCCAGCTTAGGTGATCGGTCCCAGAGGCGGAATTTTCGGCGTTTTGCACCAACTATCTTTTCCTTCGGCACACTGCACGCAGAGACTGCGAGATTTGCTGTAGTGCTTTCCACACACAGCGTTGCCGCAACCTTTGCAATTGCCGCCTGAAATATTGGGCAAACCGGCGAGCAAGCCAAGCGGCTCTCCGCATACGCAGCACGTCGATTTAACAGGTTTGTCAGAAATTATAGAGTTCATTCTTTTAGTTTACCGCCGGTCGGGCTGGCAAGGGAATAAGATTGTCTCTCGTTCCTTTGGAAACAATCATGGCCGACTACATTTTGAGCATCGATTCGGGAACAACGAGCTGTCGAGCTATTGTTTTCGACAGGACCGGGAAGCCCCTGGGCATCGGGCAGAAAGAGTTTAAGCAATACTTCCCCAACCCTGGTTGGGTCGAGCACGATCCGATGGAGATTCTATCGGTCCAAACCGAATGTATTAAAGAGGCGATCAAAAGCGCCGGCATCAAGCCCACTGAGGTTTCTTGCGTTGGCGTGACCAACCAGAGAGAGACCACGGTTGTCTGGGACAAGCTGTCCGGAAAACCTATATATAACGCTATCGTTTGGCAGTGCCGCCGCACTCACGAGTTCTCAACCCAGTTGCGGCACGAGTCGGAAAATTTCCGCGAGAAAACTGGTCTCATACCAGATGCCTACTTCTCCGGGCCGAAAGTGCGCTGGATTCTCGCCAATGTAAATGGTGCCGCGAAGCTGGCGGAAGAGGGTCGGCTTGCCTTCGGCACGATCGATACCTGGCTGATCTGGAACCTCACCGAGGGCCAGAGCCATTTGACAGAACCAAGCAACGCGTCCCGGACTATGATGTACAACATCCACAAGTTGGATTGGGATGACGAATTACTGCATCGGCTGTCAGTTCCCCGCAATATGATGCCGAAGGTCGTGGCCAGCAACGCCGAATTTGGTTTGACCGACAAAACCAAATTGGGTTTCTCGGCCCCAATTCTGGCAGACCTGGGAGACCAGCAGGCAGCCCTTTTCGGACAGGCTTGTTTCCAACGCGGCACGGCGAAATGCACATACGGCACCGGCAGTTTTCTTCTCGCCAATATCGGCGACACCCCTCGCATTGCGCCTGGGTTGCTCACCACCGTGGCCTGGCAGATGTCTGGTGAGAAACCAGTGTACGCATTCGAAGGTGCCATCTTTATCGCGGGGGCGGCGGTGCAATGGCTCCGAGACCAGCTCGGCATCATCACCTCGACGGACGAAACTGAGGGGCTGGCAACATCTCTTAACTCCAACGACGGTGTTTACTTCGTTCCGGCTCTGGTCGGATTGGGCTCTCCGTGGTGGAATTCAGACGTTCGCGGCACCATCGTCGGACTGACTCGCGGCAGCGGTCGCGCGCACTTGGTGCGGGCCGCTCTCGAATCGATGGCCTATCAGGTGGCAGACGTAACCAACGATATGGCTAACAGCGGCATCGAGATTCTCGAATTGAGAGTCGATGGTGGTGCCACCAAGAATAAATTCATGCTTCAAGTGCAATCCGATCTGATGTTAGCGCCTGTACTTCGCTCCTCCCAGCTGGAAGCGACTGCATGGGGAGTGGCAGCTCTGGCTGGTTTGCGATTCGGCATTTTCAAATCGACAAGTGAGATCGAAGCTCTCTGGTCGTGCGATTTGACCGTTGAACCCAAGTCCGACCGCGAAGCCGACTATGAGGGGTGGAGACGGGCTTTGCGAGGCGCTTTTGCCTGGAGCGGAAGCTCGTAAGCGCCACAGGGCTGGTCTGTTGCTTTACTATTTTTAAGAATTTTGGGGGAATACTCCCATGGTTAGGGTTGTCAAATAGTGCTATAAAAGACCATGTTTTGAGGAGTTTGAGGAGAAGCCCATGAATAAGCGCGCAATCGCCGTTATCGCAGGATCGATTCTTTTACAGACCGCTGCGTTGGCTGACGACCAAGCCGCATCTGATACATCGTCCAAATCGACCGCTAAGAAGCATTTCTCGATCGGCAAAGCCGTCGCGAAAGTTACAGGAAGCAAATCCACCAAGGAATCAAAACAAGTTGCTTCGGCCGAGCAACAAGTTGGCGCATATTAACTAGTCCTTCAAGTATCTATACAACCAGCCAGATAGCCCTCAGGTACTGGCTGGTTGTTTGCATTTCAGACTTTTTGAAGTTCCCGTTTCTGGGGTTTTGATGCTCAACCGAATTCGGTTGAGCGATCATCCTCGCCTGTTGGAAACCTTTTAATTTGGTTGAAACCAGGGCTCGCGCCGGCGGAACATAGTTTCGTTCAAATCAGTGTGGTCACCCCATTTCTGTGGATGAAATGGCTGTCTACTTTGTGCAGTCAGCAGGAGGATTTGACCGCAAACTAAGACAGGATTTTCGATTCTCCGTGTTACTTATGCGGTCAAGTCCGCACGTTGACCTCATAAGGTAGACACCGACTTAATCTTGTAGCTGGAATGCCATCCCGTTGCCGCTGCTAACTACTATTAGAAAGCTGTTCCGTCGCAGATCTGATGCTATGCCTTGATCTTGTTTAGCTCTTCGAAGATGCGGGGCAAGATCTCGCCGGACGGACCGCTGATGTAGAGGTCGACCTGCTCGGTAAGAGGGGTTGAGTCAGGATTGATTTCAACAACCTTTCCGCCTGAGCGTTTGGCGATGAAGGGAAGCGACGCTGCTGGTTGAACCAGGGCTGAGGTTCCGATCACCAGCATGACCTCGCACGTTTCTGCCTCTCTAAATGCTTCGCTCAACTGCGACTCCGGCAGCGCTTCCTCGAACCAGACTACATCCGGACGCACGAGAGAGCCACAGTGACAGACTGGTGGTTCCTTTAAATCGAACGGCACGTTTTCGGCGGGATGGTTGCGATCGAAGCATTTGCTTCTCGCGATGTTGCCGTGTAGTTCAATTACGTTTTTGCTTCCGGCGCGAAGATGAAGACCGTCGACGTTTTGGGTTATGAGCGCGAAGTGAGGCAATGCCTTTTCTAGATCAGCGAGGGCAAAATGACCGGGATTTGGTTGCGCTTTCTCAACTGCTTGCCGGCGGAAGTCGTACCACTGCCAGACCAATGATGGATTGCGGCGAAATGCTCTCGGCGTAGCGAGATCTTCCGGGTTGAATTTTTCCCACAGTCCCGTTTGTGCGTCTCGAAATGTGGGGATGCCGCTCTCTTTCGAGATGCCCGCTCCCGTAAATGCCACCACTGAGCGAGCCGATTTCAACAACTCCGCGGCGGCGGCAATCTCTTTCATTTTGTCACCACTCGTGAAAAGTTAGCTGGGATAGAGCTGAGCGGCGGCTTGTTAGCTCCGCCAGATTGCACATTATACATTCGTCTTGGTGCGCTCAGGTATGCGCCAGTATCATCAAGCCGGAGAAGTTCCCTAGGCACAGTCACCCAAGACAGCAATTTCGTTAAAGCGTAACAGCGCACACGATAATTACGCTAAAGCGAAAACAATGCGGGTCGTTTTGTTTCGCTTTAGCGTAATTTCGAATTCTCTTGTTACGCTTTAACGAAACGTCTAATTCATGCCATCACGCGTGATACCACCTGCTACCGGTTTCTTCATTGGTCCCTCAACTACAACGCCTCATTGTATGAACGATTCGCCATTTTGGCGGCTTGAAAAGGTGAAACTTTCTGAAATGGATCTGGTTGAATGACCTTCTTGAGTGCTAAATTGGACGTTTCAGGCACGTAACAGCCACCCAGGAGGTCTCACTATGTCTCAGGTAAAAATCAAGGCGAAGATAAAAGAGGGCTATAAGCAAGCCGTGCAGGCGCGAATGCACTCGCTCGTCGCCGATGCATCTGAGCCGTTTGGCAGCAAAGACCACGATCTCAGCCCACACGAGCTGCTTCTCGCGTCACTTGGCGCTTGCACGTCGATCACCCTCGAAATCTATGCTCAGAAGAAGGGCTGGGATTTGCAAGATGTGTCGGTTGATATGCAAGATGAAGAAGTTGAAGATCCGAATCAACCCGGCAAGAAGATGACGCGCATAACCCGCTCCATATCAGTTTCCGGCAATCTTACCGAAGAGCAAGTCGAATCGCTCAAAGCGATTGCAGACAAGTGCCCGATTCACAAACTTCTGACCGGACCGAAAGAGGTCAATACCGAACTCAAGCGTTTGGCAAGCGTTTAAACCAATGCAGCCCGCGCCCGATATTCTCTCGCTCGAAGCGATTGAAAAGGAACTTCAAACTTCCTGGGTGGGTCGCAACCTTGGCGAAAATGGTAAAGATGGCAAAAATGAGGTCTGGCAGAGCGTTGGTTCTACTAACAACCGCGTTCAGGAACTAGCTTCGCAAGGCGCTCCCGCTGGTGTGTTTGTGGCAGCTCGCCAGCAAACAGCCGGGCGTGGGCGTCTTGGGCGTGTTTGGGTTTCGCCTCCCGATGCCGGTGTTTACATGAGTGTATTGTTCCGCCCGGGCGATACGCCTTCTCAAGATCTCGCTCCCATCACGCTTGCGTTCGGCGTCGCCGCCTCCCGCGCCGTCGAGCATGTCGTCGGCGTGCGGCTGGGTTTGAAGTGGGTCAACGATCTGGTTTTAGATGGCAAGAAAATTGGTGGCATTTTGGCGGAGATGCCTGCGATTCCTGCAAGCGATAATGGCAGCCAATCGAAAGCGCTCATTCTCGGATGCGGGCTCAATGTCCGTCTGGATCCAGCGGAGATTCCCAGCGAGTTGGTGGACAAGATGGGGTGGTTGGAACAGAGCGCTCGCTCGCCTGTCAATCCGAACCTGCTGGCAGCGCAACTTTTGTTCGAGCTCGAGCGTTCGTACGATCTGTTGCAAGCCGGAAAAGTGAGTGCGATTCTCGACGAATGGCGCGACCGCACTGTTACTCTGGGAAAAGATGTTGTGGTCACGTCCGGCACCACTTCGTTGCAAGGGCGGGCAATAGATATAGATAAAAGTGGAGCTTTACTGGTTCAACTGGACAATGGAGAAATCAGCACGGTGCATGCTGGTGAAGTGACTGTGCGCACCGCTGATGGTAGCTACGTTTGAGCGACTGGTGATAACCGAAAGGGGGAGTTGATGAAGGGGCAATTGAAACTGTGGGTGCTGGCAATCGGCACGTCTCAACTTTTGGGAACGAGCCCGGTCGTTGCTGAAGGCTCAACCGATGTTGTGCCGAGCACGAACATTGTGTCCAGGAACAAGCAGGTGCAAGTGTTTTCCGGACCTTTTACTGTGACAGCTGATCAAGCTGGACAGCCGCTCACTCTTACCGTTACGAACGGTTCTTTTTCCGGCTTGAAATTCGCCTGGGTGCGCGTGTTTCTCGTCAACACCAAACTGCCGAGCACTCCGGCTCAACCGAGCGGACACATGCTTCTCACCGAGCAATCGTTTCGCAACTCTGACACGGCAACGGTCAATCTTGCCGGTATGCTCCGGGCAGGCGGCAATACCTTGCTCTTTCAAGGCGCGGGAATGCCGGGAGCTGGTTTGACCTATGAAATTACCGGAGGTGGTGGTGGCGGCGGTGCCGCAGGCAAAGGAGCCTCTGGCAAAGGAGCCGCAGGTGGAGCGAAATCGAAAGGTGTGCAAATCTCCAGCATCGATCCAAAAGATGTTAACGGTGGTGGCATCATCACCATCAAAGGCACCGGTTTCGACGATGATTTTGCTGCACACAACCTCGTCACCATTGCCAATCAAAAGGTAGATGTCCAGAGCGTCAAAGAAACCGAAATTGCCGTGAAAGTGCCAGACCGTTTGCCGCAGCACGAGCAGCAAGTACAGGTTACGGTCAACGGAGTGAAGAGCAACATCGCCACGTTCAATATCGTCGGCCCCCCAGATGTTAGCGGATGTTCTCCGGCAGTAATGCAGCCCGGAGCGACAGCCGAGATCACAGGCAACAATTTCTCAACCGAGGCTTCGAAAAACGTCGTCACGTTGACGTTCTACAACCCCGAGATCAAGAAAACTCTCCAAGTCGTCTCTGCCAAGAAAAATTCGCTGACAGTTAACATTCCCGAATTTCCCGAGATGGTCAATAACTCCAGCAAAGCCAGTGGTGCCCCAGCCAAGATTACCGTCACCGTCAACGGTGTCGAGTCTAAAAGCTACGCCGAGGCAAACGTCCGCGCCACCTCGCAGTAACGCTGTTGTTCCACTGAAACCCACAATTTGTCGAGTGAGGGCATGCGTTCCATTTGACGAGTTCCTTCTGGCAGGAAAAAGGCGCCAGTCTGATTGGACACGGCGCCTTTGCAAGTCATGTTTAGAGCAGGTTATTGAACGGCAGGCTCGCCTGGCTTGGACAACTTTTTGCTGCCCTCGGCGTAGTCTTTGATCAGTGTTGCTAGAGCTGCGTTGTCTGATTTCAGTCCATTTTTGTGGGCATCAGTTAGGGCTCTTTTGTAGTCCCAGTTGTCGTGGGTTATGTGGTAGATGGCGATGAGAGAAGCAGCAGCGCCGTTGTCCTTGTCGCCGTGTACGTAAACGGCAGGGTACCAATCCATTTGTTTAGGCGCGTGGTCAACTGTTTGGATAAATTTGGTTATTTGTTGCTCGGTGGGAATGCCGTCGCCGACTGGCAGCGCGACGTAACTCATTTCCAGTTTTTCGACTTCTCTTTGTTCATCAACTGTAGCCGGACTGGGTGTGCGCAGATCGACGATGGCGCCGAAGTGACGCTGCTGAAGAAGCTCAGTTCCGTGCAGCGATGGTGCATTGCCGGTGGAAATGAAATTACTGATGCGTTTGAAATTGGGAAGATCTTCGCTGTGAGTCGCGGCCAAGCACATTGAGCTGGCGGTCAGAGTGCAGGCTGCAAGCGAGAGGGATAGTTTCTTGAGGTTCATGATTTGTCCTTTTATAGTGTCAACCCGCAGAGTCGAAAACATGTTCTGGCTGAAGGGATTCTAAATGAGTTTGTTTAGGTGTAATTGATCAGTGAAAATACGTCTTTGTCGGCGAGCTTTTCCCGTCCGGGTAAGAACCCGAGTTCTACAGCAAAACCGACGCCGACAACCTCGGCGCCCAGTGATGTAAGCAGCCTGCATGAGGCAGCTGCCGTCCCACCGGTGGCTAACAAGTCATCGATCAACACCACTTTGTGTCCATGACCAACAGCATCAGCATGGATCTCAATTGTGTCGAATCCGTACTCAAGTTCGTACTGTAATTTTTCAACACGGTACGGAAGCTTGCCCGGTTTGCGAATAGGGACGAAACCGACGCCCAAGCGATAGGCGATTGTTGGGGCGAGAATAAATCCGCGCGCCTCGATGCCTGCGATTACGTCCGGCTTGAACTGCCGGCAGCACTCGGTCATGGTGTCAAGCACGAATGCAAATGCCTTTGCATCAGAGAACAGGGTTGTCAGGTCTTTGAATATGATACCTGGCTTAGGAAAATCGGGAATGTCCCTAATTTTGCTCTTGAGCCAAGTCTCGTTTTCCTTACTTAGGGGGAGAGTCATGGAGTTTGACCTCTCAGCCTGGCTGGTCATTTGTTAATCGATCCTCTTCGCCATCATTCGTCCGCTTCGCCAGGTTCAGTCGATGACAACTGAGGCGCTGCGCCGACATGATTTGGAGTAACGGCTAATTGTATCTCGACAAGGCGGCTAGATGCACACCATGCCCGGAATTCCTTAGTCGACTGCAAAGAATTTACTAATTGTTTGTACTCTGCCAGCTCCTCCGTTTCGCCTGATGGAGTTCCCAGCAAGTCCAGGTAGATGCATCCTTCTTCTGAGAACCAGTCGATGAGATTGACCCGGCGGAAGATTGTCAGTCCCAGGGCTACCGACATTTTTGTCGCGCCCAGCGATGCCGTTAGT
>Ga0206838_10320_pt1 | contig 10776 bp, 10 predicted proteins | sample Alteio_BWOrgCont_26_FD_152879 | JGI IMG/M metagenome (GOLD analysis project Ga0206838, IMG submission 152879) | Enriched cells from forest soil in Barre Woods Harvard Forest LTER site, Petersham, Massachusetts, United States -... | ecosystem: Environmental > Terrestrial > Soil > Temperate forest >...
CACGGGTTTCCATAAGGAATACATCATGTTTTTCCGCTTGAACGAATCCATTTGAGAAAGATGAATGCCGTCAGGATTCGTAAAATTGGGCTTTTGGCCATAGATTCTGAAAAGGGTGTTAATATCCCGTTGTGATAAATGTTCTGCGTGAGATAAACGAGTGATATCACAACTGGCAAACATAACATCGTTTGGATCATCGCTGTGGCCCATAATCCCTAACATATGACCAATTTCATGGAGTGCAACCGAATCTAAAACATAGGGGTTATAGGGCACACCCTGCGCATCATTTAAAGAAAGCATGATGTCGTCCTCTTGTATGTATTTGCCCCAGGTCACTGTTTTTGTTTCACCCAATTCTTTCGATCCGGGCTCGCTCTGCGCTCGCCAATAAACGGTGACATCAACCAGTTTCGGATTATCCGTAAATTCAAAATTTAACCGGCCATTCAGCGCTTTTTGCCACTCCATAAACGCACCTTCAACCACCGCAACGTCCTGAGGTTGCCAACCTTTTAAAAATGGAGCTGCCGTTACCCGAACAAAAATTGTCCGGGTATTGTCACTCCATCGGATGATACGCCTGTCTTGCAGTGAAAAGTAATCAGGCGAGGGTATCTCTGAATGGGCGGCAGCCGGTAAATGAAAAAAACAGAGACAGACTATCCCTAATAAAAGAAGGCATCGAAGCCAACGCGACAAATTCCAACACATATCAGTCATTTTAACTCTAAAAATTGCCAGGTTTGGGAACGTGAATATATTTTCGAGGAGTCATGCTTGAACCGTTAATTTTCCTTTACGTTATGCTGGTTGAGAGTTATGCCTACATGTATAGGATATCCCATGAAAATTTCACAAATCAATATTTCTAAAAACAAATTTGGGGCCTTATCTGTTAAAGTTTACTGCCGGCCCCAAGAGCGTACAATGGTTAACTTGGAATTATATGATGCGGACACTTCTCCTACTATTTCATCTTCCGAGTTGAAATCTCATGAAAATCTTACCACCCTTAAGCCGGAAGACATCTTAATCAGAGTTTACGATGTTATTGGAAGCTCTAAATACAGGGAAACTGGTCAACAAATAATAACCACACCTCTTCTGAGAGAGCCATGTGAAGCCATTACCCCAAGATGCATTGAAACAGACAATTCCCCAGACGAGTCTGTGACGGTCCCCGCAGATACTGCCTGGACAAACGCAATTAATAATGCAATCCCTGACTTAAAAAACAGTTATCCTGCATATAGGGGTGAACAAAAAGATGCTGTTATCTCTCCTATAGTGAGGTCCAATAGGACCTGTGCCCTAGCAGTTCGGTTTGATGATAAAAACGGATCTAACACCATCTACCAATTGGACCAACAATGGTTGGATATCAAAGAGCTCACTAAATGCCCTCTTGCTGAAAAAATTGCGGCTGTTAAGGGAGCATTTGAGAAAGCCGTGAAACTATATGAAGCCAAGCGCTAGCCCTAATCAATCAACTGGAATACACCATTGACTATGCCATAGCGGTATCCATTGGAGGGAATAGTTTCTCGTTCAATTTCTTTTCTGAGTGCTTTCGCATTTTTACCTTTTATATTGATTCCAAGAGACAGAGCTATCTCCCGTATTTGTCTTAAAGTTTCTCTTCCAGCCTTTGGTCGTCGAGAACGAACTGTTAATTTACCGTGTGGCTTTGAAGTCGCACAAGCGCGCCCACTTTTGTAGCTGGCAGCGCTAAAGTAAACTGAATTTAAGGAGGCAAGCTGAATCATAAATGTCCTTCTTGGCAACACTCTTACTCCTATTAAAAGCCCCTCAAGCTCATGAATTACCCCTTAAGCCCAATTTGTTACAAATATTAATAAACCTGTATCCGCAATTTAAGCTATTGAAGGATTACGAATCCGCGTTGGGTTTTAGCGTGATGATTTTGTTATCGTTATCGATTTCCATTTTAAAATGTTTGAAAAAATTCATCCCGATAATGCCATCAATATTTGTACTGACCAAGTCTTTGGAAATACCGACCCTTAATTGCGGTAAAGAGGCATTGCCTACTTGGATATCTAAAAGGACCAATTGTGCCTGGATGATGCCATTGGCGGTAACATATTTTCCGCTGGGAGAATTGTCCGGAATGGGGATTTCAGATGCTTTTTGAAAATGTTCGAAGATGATGGTATCGCTTGCACCAGTATCCACCACAAATACTCCCTCATGAGCTCCTCCCACCATGGCATGAATCAACATGGTATTGCCGGATTGCTCAAAGGGAATCTGGACAATGCTGGTGTCTTTGTGAGGCTTACGCGGCACATTGACACCATATAAGGCATTCAGGCGGGCCAGGGGGCTTTGGGTGTCTGCGGCGTATGAATGAACCGCTGCGATGGTATTGAGACCCAGCGCTATCAAAACCACTATATTTCTGAACTGTTTAAGCATACCCATGTATCGAACAATTTCTCTCAGAGTTGAGAATTATGGTATTATTATCGACGTGTGGAAATGGCGGCAGGTGGGATTGTCATGAACATGTTGGGCTATTTGCTGGTAATTGGCAGTTGTGTGCTGCTTTACCAGGCTCATATCTATAGCCCGGTACTTTATGTTTGTTTGGGGTTGACGGCACTGCTCAACAAGCTGACCCCCAGACTGTTTATACTCTGGGTGATTGTAGGTGTGGGCACAGCCTATGGCATGACGTTTAGTATTTTGACGCCGTATCTGATTTTTGTCATCGGCCTGTATGGCATTGGGTTGGTGCTTCAGGTCTTGTAAAATTTTTATTTTAATGAATGTGCTCATACATGCTATAAAGCGGCAGATAAACGGACATGGCCAAACAACCCACCATGACCCCCAATACGATGAGCAACAAGGGTTCCATCATGGACATTAAGACTTCCACGCGTTGGTTGACCTCGGTTTCCAGATAATCCAGACAATGCCTTAACATGATTTCCAGCGAACCGGATTCTTCACCGGTTGAGATCATAATAACCAGCATCGAGGGCAAAATTTCCGTATCGGCCATGGCAGATGCCAAACGCTGACCCGACTGAATTTTAAGGTTCACCTCGTCAAACGCTTGCCGAATGACGTTATGCGTCACGGTTTGGCAAGCCATAAAAATACAATCGGTAATCGGTAAACCTGCCGAAAAGGCCACATTGAGGGTCGAAATAAAATGGCTGACCGACACGGCGCTGATTAAGGGGCTCACCACCGGTATCTTCAGCGTAAAACCATCAAAGTTTGTTTTTCCCTGAGGAGTAGAGACATATTTTTTAAAGCCAAATACCGAGACCGCCGTGGCAATGAGTAGGACATACCAATAGGTTTTTAAAAAATGACTAATGCCCAACATAATTTTTGTAATTAAAGGCAGTTCAATGCCCATTTTGGCATACATATCAGAAAAAACCGGCAACACAAAAATCATCATCACCAGAAATACCAATACGGCAATAAAAATAACCATAATGGGGTACACCATGGCCGAAATGACTTTTTTCCTCAATTTGGCCTCTGCTGTTAACATACTGGCCAAGCGGTGTAATACCCCCTCTAATTCCCCACTGGCCTCTCCGGCGTGAACAATACTGACGTATACTTCAGAAAAAACCTTAGGATGCCTGGATAAGGCACTACTGAAAGAGGTCCCCGACAAAATATCCATACGAATGGAATGCAACAACTTTCGAAACTTCAGGTTGTCCATGTAACTTTCCATATAAAGCAAGGCTTCCGTAATCGGGATACCGGCTTTAACCATCATTTCAAGGTTCTGGGTAAACGAAATTCTTTCCTGTATACCAATCTTGGCAAGCTTATCGGCTACCCACAAATCAAAGGCCGATGCCTTTTTTTTATTGGTAAGACCTTCTTCGGATTTTGAAATAAGCGGTTTTACTTCGGTGGGGTAAAGCTCCTGTTCCCGCAAAAACTCACGAGCCTGACGTTCCGTATCTGCATTAATGGTTCCTTGAATTTTATTGTGATCCGCAATTCGCAAAGCCCGGTATTGATAAGTCGGCATGCTTTCAACCCCTACATGGACCGGCCGAGTGTGGGACCCAACACTCGAACCAGCTCTTCGTAAGACGTTTGCCCTTGCAATAATAGATCTACAGCAGACATATGAAGTGTTTTCATTCCGGCTGCGATGGCGGCATCTTCAATTTCAATATCCAAACCTTGATTATTAATCAGGTGCTTGATGTTGCGGTCTATGGTCATAATTTCAAAAAGACCCGCACGACCTGCATACCCGGAATTTCCGCAAGCATTACAGCCGACAGGACGATATAAAATAGTGGTTTGATCCTGATCTTGAGGATTACGGGCATAAATTTGCTGTTTTTCGGCTGCATTTGCCCTGTATGAGGTTTTACAGCTCTTGCACAGCACACGAACCAGTCTCTGGGCAATAATCCCCAGTAAAGCCGAACAAATCATATTGCTGTGGGCACCCATTTCAATGAGACGGGTAACCGTTGCAGCCGTGGTATTGGCGTGAACCGTACTAAATACCAAGTGGCCCGTTAGGGACGCATGAATAGCAGATTCCAGCGTCTCACCGTCCCTGATTTCACCCACCATAATCACGTCAGGATCTTGCCGCAGTAGGGCTCTTAAAGCAATAGCAAACGTAAACTCGGCCTTTGGATTCACTTGGGACTGGTTCAAGCCTTCAATTCTTAACTCAATCGGATCTTCTACAGTCGAAATATTGCGCATATCCTGATTGATCTTATGCAAAATCGTATACAAAGTTGTGGTTTTCCCTGACCCGGTGGGACCGCAAACCAGAACGATGCCGTAAGGGGATTGGTAAAGGGTTTCGATTTTGTGTGTATCCTCTTCGGTCATCCCCATATCGGAAAAGTTGGTAATATTTTTGGAGGGTCTCAAAATACGGATAACGATTTTTTCTTTTCCTTCAGCCATGGGCAACGTATTGACCCGAAGGTTATACTCCGTTTCCTTGTAACGTAAGCCAATACGACCATCCTGGGGTCTTCTGTGTTCTGCAATATCCATACGGGCCATGACTTTGATGCGAGTCATAAAACTGGATTCCATATTGACCGGAATATCGATAATACGATGCAGGATACCATCCTTACGAAAGCGCACTACGCAACTATGTTCCCGGGATTCAATGTGAATATCGCTTGCATTTCTTTCAATCGCCTCTTGAATAATCGAGTTTACCAGCTTCACCAGCGGATTGGAGGCATCTACCATCTCTGCCTGCTGCTTTTGGCGAATCTGGTCATCACGCGAATCCAATCCCTGGACTGACATGGCATTGACCATCCTCAGCAGAGAGGCACCGTTGGCTTGTTCGTCTTTCACTCGATCGGGGTGTGCTTGAAGATCCGATATACTATTTAAGGCAGGATTTTTCTGAAACAACCGGTTAAAGGCCTCAGAAAACTCCAGAAATGTCGTGACCAAAAGCTGGGGCCGCATACCGGTCATAAAGATGATTTCATCACAAACATGCCGATTACGGGGATCAACCGCAGCCACAATCAGTTTTCCACCCTCCATGGCAACCGGCAACACTTGATTATCCTGCATAAACTCTTCAGGCAAAAGCCGTAAGACGTTCATATCGATATCAATATCACCCAGAGCAATATATTTGCTGTTAAATTGTTTGGCAAGCGCTTTACCCAGCTGTTCTTTCGTAATTTTTCCCCGGCGAACCAAGACGGCCCCCAAAAACAAACGTGCCTTTTTAGACTCGGCCAGCACTTCTTCGATTTCTTTGGGGGTGATAAAACCCATTTCAACCAAAATCTGTCCCAGCAGTTGTTGGCTTGCCGTATCAGAAGGCTCAGCCTTTAAGGCAGGGGTTTGTGAGGAGGCAGATTGTGATTGAACAGCCACGATAGACCTCAAGGACTCAAACAGTTAGGACTCAAGAAGTGTATCGGCAACTTAGACAAAATGCTTTAGAAGCTTATTTCAACACTTCGCTAAAGGTTCGAAGCGGCAGGTTTTGGTTGGGAGTTGCCGAGCCGCCTTGTATGTCGGTTGTCCTTTGCTCCAGCGTTTGCAGGGCATTGCTATTCTGGACTCCGACATTGGAAGCCGGGACAATCGTATTGGAGCCCATTGGACTTTGGTAGGCATGGGCCACCTGCGGGGCGTCCGCATAAGAGATGTTATCCTGCCAGTCTTTGCGGAAATAAGGCACCCCATCTTCTTTCACAATATGGGGGGTCACCAACACGATGATTTCTTTGCGGGTATTGGTATTGGTAACGCTGGGCTGAAACAGGCCGCCAATCACCGGAATATCTCCTAAAAATGGAATTTTACTCACTGTGTTCGCGTAATTGTCGTTAATCAAACCGGCCAGAATCAGCGTTTCCCCATCTTTAACCCGAGCCTGGGCAATGGTCAACGTGTTACTGGTCGTTAAATCCACCGGGTTACTGCTCAGCGCATTAGGTGCAAGCCCGACGTTGGCACTAATTGTAGGCGCCAGCTGCATTAAAACTGTGCCGTCATTGGCAACCTGGGGGGTGATGTTCAGCAGAATACCGACCGGTTTGATAATAGGCGTTGTGCTGACAGATGCACCCGCTCCCCCCGTAACTGCGGTTGTGGTGGTGCTATATCCAACCAGGGTATCCGTAGTGACACTCATACTTGACGTACTGCCACTCACCGCGAGAAGGGTCGGATTAGCAAGAATTTTCCCCTTACTGGTCGTGAAATTAGCGTTAATTCCCAATGCGGATAGAAGGCTGCTACCGCCTCCTAAAGTCTGAACAAAATTACGCGTGGTATCCCAAAACAAGGTGGTTCCAGCTGAGCCAAAATTAAGCCCGCCATTGGCCCCTTGAATCGCCAGGTTTCCCCCCGCCGTTGCCGAGGGAAGGCCTGTGGAGGGATTAATCCCGACGGCCAGACTTTTAGTCCGGGTTTCGTCCAATTCCACCACACTGACCTGAATGGCGACTTGCGGCGGCTTCACGTCGATATCATAGAGCATGGCTTCGGCCAATTGAATTTGTTCCGCCGTCCCGATGAGGGTCAGCGTATTGTTGGCATCGTTGGCAATAAAGGTCACGGGTCCGCCCTGTAATACGGTCACACCGGTATTGGTCGTCAATGTCGCATTGGCAGAACTATAACCTGATGAACTTCCACCAGAGCCACCACTTGAACTCCCCGAACTGCTTGAGCCACCGCTACTACTACTGCTGCCGCCTGATGAAGAGCTGCTACTAGAGCCCGTACTGCTTCCGGTGGAACTACCCGACGTTCCCGACGTCCCTGTTGTTCCTGTCGTCCCGGTTGTCCCGCCTGTTGTGCCATTATTAGTCACGTTCTGCAGGCTAACCGCAAACAAGGTTTGAGAAATAGTGTTGGCCACAATTTCCGGCTGGGCATTTTTAAGGAAAAACGTTTTATGTTGCAATGGAAAATCAAGTTGTTCCAAGGCCCGATTTGCCAGGGCAATATCCATTTCATTTCCCATCACCAGAATAGAGTTGGTTCTGGGATCCGCCGTTGCAATGGCCTTGTTATTTCCACCCGGACGACTGACACTAAACACCGTGTTATTTAATACATTGGTCAAGTCGGTTGCGTTACTGTATTTGACCGGGATAGATTTTAAAACCAGCTTATTAATAGACTTTTTATCACCGGTTACTTTGCTGGTCACAATAATGGTTTTTCCGTCTTTGTAATAGGTTAAATCGGCCAAGGTCAAAACATATTCTAAAATTTTATTAATGGATATATCTTTCAAATCAAGACTTATCGTCCCTTTCACGCTATCGTCCACAATCAAATTGAACCCGGCTTGTTCGGAAAGTCCATATAAAACGTCTTTAATTTCCGCATCTCTCAAGGAAATCGATGGAATGACCTGATCACCTTTTTCTCCCACGGTAATACCTGTTTTGATTTGAACCGCACTCCTATCCGTGACGGCAGGAGTTTGTGCCCAAAGCGGAACACTGGTAGCCAATAGGCCGATTGTCAATAAACTTGAGATCCATTGCTTTTTTAAAAACATTCGGGATAACCCTCACTTCTTCAGTAAATTTACTTGGATCCGGCCTTGGGATTTTGACTTCCTATAGGCAGCCCACCGGGCGCTCCAGAATTATTAGGCACCAGCCCTGTAATATCGTTCGGCTGGCCGCTTGTTTGGGGGGATTGATTGGAGGCGATATCCGATGTCTGACTGTTTCCACTTTTGGAGTGGAACCCTACCAGGCTTTCCAGTCTTAAAGTGGTTGAACACATGGCATCCGGTAAATCCGGCGGAGGATTGATAACTTTTAATACAACCGAATTCTTACTAATTTGGCCTACAGCCACCTGAAGTCCGCTGACTCCCTCAATTACCTCGTCTGAGTGAACCATTTTAGAACTTGATTCACCCGGCAACTTCAAAATAGCCATAGAATCCCGCCCATGGTACAAAATGCCCTGCAGCTCATAACCTTGAAGCGGATTTTCAACAACCTGTTTTTCACCTTGGGCAGGCGATGCCGCTGATTTTTCCGGAATAATTAAAGACTGAAAAGGATCCGGACGTGACACGTTGTCCAATACCGAGGCATCCAATAATGTCTTGGTTGCCTTGATCTCAGCCGGAAGTTGGGCAATATCGGTGGTGGCGCCTAAATGTTCGCCTAATCCTGCGGAAGTGCCCCCATGGGAACAACCGCACAGGATGACCGTCGGCACTAAAACCATGCCGAGACCCAACCGTTGTAAGAAATGAGGTTTCACCATCTGAGTCACCCGTCTACTCCTTCCCGCTTTATAGTACCGTTTTTACGTGCTTTCCCACTCGTCCAGATAACCGATTCTGATCTCAGATTCAGAGGTCAAGTTCACATTTCTTAACCTTCTAACACAAATCTGCCTTAATATTGTTTTTATATTTTTAGAGAGTTAATTGATGCGAGTCGTTAGGAGAGTAATTCTATGAGCATGATCCCTTATTCCTATAATCAACCGATAACCAGTAACAATACCTTTTCATTTGGCCAACCCATCAGCCAGGTGCAGAATTCCGAATTGGGAAACGGCAGCACCGGCAATACCCAAAGCTTAAATCTCAACTATGATATCCCGTTAAACATCGGGTCTGGCACGCAAGAACTGCCGGCCGGCCAATACGGACAAAGTTCGGCTCAAGCCTCTACTTACAGTCCTGCTTCATCCCAGGAAACTTCCAGCCCAACCTTGGTACCTCAACCTTCATGGCCCTCCACCAGCGGATATGGATACCCTTCACAACCCGAAACACCATGGAGCTATCCACCTGAAAGCTCTATGCCCTGGAGTTCGCAACAGCAATCCCCCTACGGTTATAGTTCACCTTACGGTACGGGTAACACACCCTTAAACATCGTTTTAAACGTACCGACCGAAAGTCCACAATGCGCTCAGCAGTCTTCGAACAATTCGGACAGCTCCATGATGTCCATGTTGTTGTTGGTGCTTCTGTTGAAATTCCGCAATAACAACAATTAAAATGAAGTCCTCTATTCGGAGGATAGCGATTCATTCAATCATGCGTCATAGATCTATCTAAAGGGAGAATTTAGAGAGAGGGATATGACGATATTCAAATTACTGGTCGCCGGACTGATAATCTCTCTACCGGTGGCTTGGGCAACACAGAGCACGCTGAGCGATAAAACCGAAGCGACTATGTTTTTAAGCCAGGTTTTGCATGATTCTCAAAACCCACTTCTTCAGGAGTTTGCGCAAGACAGTCTCACCAAACTGCAGAAGCATCATGTAGAAGTTCCGATTTTAACCCAATTAAAAAACAGTTTGGCTGTTCAAATGATGCTCAACCGCCACACGCTGGGTATTTTTGCGGTGGACACCGGGGCAACATACACGGTGATTACACCGGATTTCGCCCAAAAGCTGGGTATTACTATTACGAATGAAACCCCCAGAATGGTTCTGGTCACAGCCAACGGCCCCGTGAATGCCCCGGTTGTGACGATAGATCACGTAGCGCTGGGAGACCTGGAACTCAATAACGTTCAAGCGATCGTGCAACCCCTGGGAAAAGATGAAATCATTTGCGGATTGCTGGGTTTGAACTTCTTTAAAAATATCGACCTGTCGATTCACCAGGATCGGTTGATCCTGGAAACATCCTCAGTTTATTAACGACTGGTCGTACTGGTTGTATACGCAACGGGTTTTACCAACGACTGCACAACAGGGGTGGCATCTTGGGCTTGGCTTTGCGCAAGCGCCTTATGCCATGTCGCAATTAAATCGTTATTTGCAGTCTTAACGGGTGGAAGAGAAGCCACCGTAGCGGTAGATAACAGATATTGGTCCAAATTCCCCAGCTCTTTGGCCAAGTGAACCTGGGCAATGTCATAAGCCAAAATCGATTGTGTCCAATTATTACGGGCATCCGCCAGGGAACGCATCGCGCTGGTGACTTCCAGTTGATTACCCAATCCAAACTGCAAGCGACCCACAGCCTGATCGTATGCGGCTTGAGCCACTTTCAGGGCCTTTTGGCGCAATGCCATCTGCTCCTTGGAAACTTTGCAATCCAAATAAGATTCAGAAATAGCATTTTGTGTTTCCATTTTTAATTTTTCGAGAGCCAGTTGGGCTTGCACGGTTTTTTCATGCGCTTGTTTTAACCGTTGATAATGTTCGACCCCTAAATGGTTCAGTAAATCCGTGGTCAGCTCCAGACCGGCAAAGCGGGAAAACATGAGCCCATCATAGCTATTACCA
>Ga0206838_10321_pt1 | contig 10726 bp, 8 predicted proteins | sample Alteio_BWOrgCont_26_FD_152879 | JGI IMG/M metagenome (GOLD analysis project Ga0206838, IMG submission 152879) | Enriched cells from forest soil in Barre Woods Harvard Forest LTER site, Petersham, Massachusetts, United States -... | ecosystem: Environmental > Terrestrial > Soil > Temperate forest >...
ACGAAGTAGGATAGGCGGTTTTGTGCTGTTTTTAATATATAACACAAGCCTTGCCTTTATGAGATCGGGTGCGGGGTTTTTCTCAATGGCTTTCTTTAATTCCTCAACCTGTTCTGGCTTTAAAGGTTCCCCAACCTCAATTTTATGGTCATCAAAGGCATTACGAAGCCAATTCCTCAGGATTTTCTCACGTTCTTTAGGAGGATACTTGGGTTTATTTCCGGGGTTTTTCTTGGTTTTTACTTCTTCCATCCTTTTTATCTTTTCTTTTAATAGTTTCAGAGCGGCGTCAATCTGCTTAGGGGTAATAAATTCAAATTTTTCATTCTTATCCAACGTAGCTTTAATCGTCTCTCGGGTGTAAAGGGTCTCCCATTTTTTAGGGAAATTGCCTGTGCCTAGGAGTAACCAATCCGACATAAAATCCGGATCACTGAAACTGCGACGAAAATCCGTCAAGGTCAACACATTATCTCTAGGACACTGCAACCATTGTCTTTGACCGTCAGTAAAACATTCCTGAGAGAGGGCATTCCAAATCTTATCAGGGTTCAAGATTCTGAACAGGACCAACATTTTCAGTCTTTGCCAATCCGGTTGCCGAATTTGAATTGTGAATGCCTCGTCATCGATATCTTCATCATTATTAGGAGGGATGAACATTCTATATTCGATTGTTCTCAATAATCCATTGGCACTTAGTATAGAGGATAGTGGATCTTTTACTTTTGGAGTTGTAGGTTTGTTCGCACTTTCAGTATCAAGCTTCTTTCTTGATGCCGATCTTATTCGAGCTTCATCTTCCAGTTGTTCTCTTGTTGAAAGAGCCCCAAAATGAGGCATTAGCCTGGAAACTGTGATCATCAATTTATACCCGTTCATCCCTTGACAGATCCAATGAAGAATACCCTATTCCCACAGTTGTAATAAGTCAAGCGCCCCAAGGTATCGCCAGGGGACATAAAATCTGGTGCGCTCGGAGAGATTCGAACTCCCGGCCTCATGGTTCGTAGCCATGCACTCTATCCAACTGAGCTACGAGCGCATCCGTAAAGTGTAAGACGGATTGTATCTAAAACCTACAAAGGAGACAAGACAGCTCGGCATGGGGCACCGTCCAAGCCCTTGTAATACAGGGGGAAGGCCATCAGGAGGTAGTCACCGGGCTGGACTGAGGTTAGGTTGACGCCCTCCAGAATAATCACATCATTCGTCAACAGGGCATGATGGGCTTTTAAGCCTGGGGAATCGAAGAGCTCAATGGACAGATAGTCAATGGCGATTAGGCGAAGTTTAAGTTGGGCGGCGTATTGGGCGCCGTCTTCGGTGAGAGCGGCAAAATCCGTTCGAAACGTGTGGGGGTCGCTTTGCCAGAAGGCGCTGTTTTTGGTTTTCAGCAGCAAGCGGGTGACGCCGGCCAAATCGTATGTTTTTAAGACGTTTTCCGTGATGGCCTGGATCTCGGGTGCGATTTCTATGACCCGGGCTGGGCCGTAACAAGCCTCCAGCGAGAGGTGTTCCACGGTTTTGCCGTTATTCAGGATGTGATGGGGCGTGTCAAAGTGGGTTCCGGTTTGAGAGCCCAGATGCAACTGCGTTACATTGCAGCTGATGTCCGGGACAGGCTCAAACACAACTGCCGGATCACCCGGATAGATGGGCATGCCCGGAAAGATGGGGACTGAGATATCAATAAGCGGGGGCATGGATGAGGGCTTTGATTTCTACCTGTAAGGCGTCTTGCTCTTGAGGGGATAAGGCTTTAAAGGGGAAGGTCGTGGCCGAGCCCTGCCCCTGAAAGATCGGGAGCTGATTTAAATAGGCTTTAAGACCGGCGATTTTACCGTATCGATTAAAGACACTGCGCAGGTCTCTTAACAGGGGCTCCTGGGTGGAGTCTCCGGCCAGAACGGCCTGGTAAATCTGGGGGAATGCGTTGGACATGCCGGGAATCACGCCGTCACAGCCCAAGGCTTTGGACTGACCGATTTCCGTGTCGGTGCCGACATGAAGCGTCATGGCGGGAAATTGTTTCCGCAAGCCCTCGATGCGGGTCATATCCCCAGAGGTATCTTTCCAGCCGGTGATGCCCGGAAAGGCCGAAAGCAGTTCGGGCGAGATATCCACCTGGCTGTGATTGGGATTGTGATAGAGATAGAAAGATTTTTGCACGGGTTGGTTCTCTAAAATCGTTCCCAGCATGTCGATGAGCCCATTCACCGAGGAACCGGGGAAATAAAACGGCGGCATCCACATCAGGCTGTCTACCCCCGGCTGTGCCATGGCATGCGCTTGCAGCTCCAGAATATCGGCCAACGCGCAAGCCCCAATATTCACGGTGAGCGGCAGGCCGGGATTCACGGACAAAACCGCCTCCAGGTAGGCCTTTCGCTGCGCGACGGAAAAATCAGGGAATTCCCCGGTGGTGCCCAGCACTAGAATGCCGTTGACCCCAAAAGACTTCAACCAGTTGAGATGTGTTTCAATCATCTGCGGCAAAGGCTGGTAGGCCTTATCCACCAAGGTCAAGGTGGGCACAATCCATTCAAACCGCTCTTTTAAAAGCCGACTCTCCATAGGTTTTATTCAACCACAAATATTGCAGCGTCGGGATTTTCATGGTTGTCTTCATAAGAGAAAAGGAAGAAAAAAATGCTTTCTGTAAGTCCTGTTTCATTTGGTATTTTGTCTCGTAGAGAATTATTAAAATTGGCTGTGGTTGGAAGTATATCTGCGAGGCCTCTGCTGGCTTTGGCTCAAACGCCAAAACAAGAGGACAAAATACAAATTCAGTATACGGCGAAAGAACTGAATGATGCGGGGATACCCAATCTGCGTTTAAGCAATTTTTTTTCAGGAGTTAATTTGCGTAGAAATGTAGCAAATATTTATGAGTTTGATGTCGAAACCTTTAATCAGGCTTATCTATTTGCACAGAAACAGAGACAGGATAGAGAAAAAGAAGCATTAGCCAAACCCAAAAATGAAAAGTTAAAAACCATGTTTTTGACGGCACTTTATCTTGAAAAAGCATCTAAGTTATTGCTAGAGAATGCTAAAGGGGAAGAAGGGCAGCCTCAGATAACCTTTAATGAAAAAGACTTAAGAATCCTGGCTGGATTATCCAAGAGTCCAGTCATTAGTATTCAGATTCTTGAAGGGCCTATTCGGGACAAGTTAAGGCCGAACTTGGCCAAGAAAAACCGCTGACCTTCTAAACTATAGAAAAATTATTGCGTGTGAATTATTTTTATGATTCATTTTATGTGCCAAAGTTTAATAACTCGCTTTTAGAAACATAAGGAATATTAAAATGCTTTCAGTCACACCTGTTTCGTTTGGGATACAAAATGGAGTAACTCGTCGTAATCTTTTAGCAGCAGCGGCTGCCGCTGCGCTGACATTGAGCAATCCAAAACAAGCCAAGGCAGTTTATGATGAGACGCCTGAATTGATTAAACAGGTGGATGAGAGGGCGGCAAAATGGGATGTGGAACTTTCGATCTTACAGAAGTTGCTTCCAGATAAAAAAACATGGGATGTCAATGATTTTAAAAAGCTCTGGAATCAGCTAACGCATATGCAAATAATTGCAGGTAAAATGAGGTGGCAGCTAGAAGAAAATGAGGGCTATTTGAACAAGAAAGAGATAAAAGAGGTTGAACCCAATCAACTTACCGCCATTAGGGACAAGAATCTTAAAACAGATAAAGGTGTTTTAAAATTAACCGCTCTGGATGATATGGAAAATAATTGGCCTGAGAAGAAGAAAAAATAGGCATACATTCTTTCATACTTTTTAACCCCCGGCCCTCTCAAAAGGCCGGGGGTTTTTACTCGCTCCTCCGAATAGAGGAGATCGCATGGGCATCCTCTGTTTGGAGGAGGGCGTTTTGTCTGCGTATTTCTAAGATCAAGGTAGGTCATAGAGAGAGCAGGAGACAGAAAACGGTATGGCGCATGTTGAACGGGACGCGTACGGCGGGCAGGGCAAAATTCGCTATTCTTCCAAGCTGATTGCGGCGTTGAATAAATTTGCGGGTGTGATTGCCACGGAAGTGAAGAACCCGATGGTGGAAAAATTTGGGGATGCCTATGATCACCTTATTCAGGGTGACGCCTATCGCGCCAAGGAACAGATGGAAGATGCAATTCGGGCATATGAAAAAGCGATAGCCGCCAATCCCGGTTTTGCCGAAGCCTATACTGGTATGGGCAAGTGTTTTCGCCGAAAAGGCGATTTAAAACGCGCTTTAATGGCTTATACCAAGGCGTTGGATTTAAATATGTTCGACAAGAACGTTCATTTGGAATTGGCCAAAAGCTACAACGAGGCCGGTATGCCCAAAAAGGGTATTCAGCACTTTCGCCAGGCCATCAAGCTGGATCCGGGTTTTATTGACGCCAAGTTTAATTTGGCCCTTTGTCTGGAACTGCAAGGCGAATTAAAGGAACCCACCCAGATATATCAAGACATTATCAAGCAGGACCCGGAATTTTTGCCGGCCTACAACAACTTGGGTAGTATCTATATGCGCCAGGGGCTGTATGCCGAGTCCGAAAAAATGTTTCGCTGGCTGATCACCAACGCGCCTGATTTTTCCCGCGGTTACCTGGGGTTGGCCATTTCCCTGGATCGCTCCAATCATCCGCAAGAGGCCTTGCAGTATTACGAGAAGTTACTGGTTCTGAAGGCTCATACCCGGAATAAAGATTACGTGGAAAGCCGCGTGGTGGCGCTTCGTCAAACCCTCAGAAAAAGACCCCGCATCGCCCATTCAAGTGCAGTACTCGTCCGGGTGAAATAATCCCCCCAGCCCGCATCTCTACGGCTCGCGCTAAAGCGCTCACCAAGAGCTGCTCCCTCCCCCTAAAGAGGGAGGGCCAGACGCTTGTTACTATTTTGTAAACCAAACAGCTACTGACCTCGTGCCCTCCCTCTTTAGGGGGAGGGAGCAGCCATAGGCGAAGAATGAGCCGTATGGATGCGGGCTGGGGGCTAAACCGAGTGTTTGCAAAGCGGTATACTTATGGCACAATACGTTCCATACATGTCTGTGGGAAGGAAAGCCGATGAGCGCTTCTTTGTATCTGTTTACTTCAGAATCCGTCACGGAAGGTCACCCCGATAAAATCTGCGACCAGATTTCCGATGCGATTTTGGATGCCTTTTTAACCCAGGACCCCAAGGCCCGCGTGGCTGCCGAAACCTCGGTGACAACCGGTTTGGTTCTGGTGAGTGGTGAAATCACCTCCAACTGTTATGTTGATATTCCCAGTGTGGTCCGTAATACCATCGAGCGGATTGGGTATCATGGCGACAACAGCGGCGGGTTTGACGCTCGGACCTGTGCGGTGATTACCAGTATTGACGAACAGTCTTCCGATATTGCAAGCGGCGTCAACCATGCCCTTGAAACCCGGGATGTCTTGAACAACGACGAAATTGATAAAATCGGGGCCGGCGACCAAGGCATCATGTTTGGGTATGCCTGTGATGAAACCCCGGAATATATGCCTCTGCCGATTAGTTTGGCCAATAAAATTGTTCACGGCTTGGCCCAGATTCGCAAGGAAGGCGTGGTCAACTATTTGCGACCGGACGGTAAATCCCAGGTCACCGTGGAATATGTTGACGGCAAGCCCACGCGCATTGATACCATTGTCATCAGTACCCAGCATGAACCGGTGGTTCACGGCGAAACCGACAACGATAAAATCCAGGCGCGTATTGCCGAGGACCTGAAGAAATATGTGATTGATCCCATCTTCCAGGATGTCTTGGTCAAACCGGATGCCAAAACCCATTACTTTATCAATCCGTCCGGACGTTTTGTCATTGGCGGTCCGCAAGGCGACGCCGGTCTGACCGGACGAAAAATCATTGTGGATACCTACGGCGGTTATGCCCGCCATGGGGGCGGGGCTTTTAGCGGAAAAGATCCGACCAAAGTCGATCGCAGCGCTGCTTACGCCGTGAGATGGGTGGCTAAAAATATCGTGGCGGCAGGTCTGGCTTCCCAGTGTGAAGTGCAGGTGGGTTATGCCATTGGCGTGGCTCGCCCGGTCTCTATTAACGTGCATACCTTTGGGACAGGGGCCTTAAGCGACGATGAACTGAGCAGTCTGATTCACGACCATTTTGACCTGCGTCCGGCCGCCATCATCCAGCAATTCGACTTGCAGGGTTTACCGACCAAGCATCATGGTGTCTTTTACCAGCGACTCGCGGCCTATGGCCATATGGGGCGCATGGACTTTGAGGTGCCCTGGGAAAAGCTCGACAAAGTTGCCGAATTGCAGGCTGCTGCCAAAAAAAAAGATGTTAAAGCCCCAGTAGCGGTTTAGACAATCATATATAATAAAGCCATTGCCCCAGTGGCGGAACGGTAGACGCGCTAGATTTAGGATCTAGTGTTGCAAGACGTGCTTGTTCGAATCAAGTCTGGGGCATTTTCCCGCCTGTCATGCCTAGGGCAATAATTTAGATATCGGTAGATTTCTGTTTCGTCCCACCAGCGGAGGATATCCATTATGAAGGTGCTGAGAGTAATCTATGGTTGAGCCTTCCAACCTTGTGCATAGGGTAATATGGCGTTTAGGTGTCAATACTTCATATTCGCAAGTGTTAAATTTTGTTAATTTTCTGATGACTTTTTGACCGAAAATTTTGGTAAAGTGTATTGTTTACGATATGCTCTTAAAATATAAAATATGACCTCGAAGGGAAATTGCTTTGGAACCTAAAGTGATTGTGAAACCTAACGGGACCAATGGGGCCCGTAGCGCGTCGGTGCAGGAAGAGTTTGACGCCCTGCAAAAAACCTTGTCTGCTCGCCAGCAGGATTTAAAACGGGTTCGGATATTCCGGATCATTCGTTTCGCCTTGATTTCAGCCCTGGTGGTGATGATAGTCGGATTTTTATGGAGTTATTTTTCGCAGGTCAAAAGCTACAGCGGGTTTATTAACGGCCAGCTTTATGCACTGCGTTCCCCCATTGAAGGAACGATTCGTTTGGGTGACTTTGCCATCGGCACACCGGTGCACCCCGGACAAATGATCGGCAAGGTTGAGAACTCCCGGACGTATGATTTGTCCTTAAAGCAAATGGATTTGACCTCTCAGTTGGAAAGCTCCCGGGAGCAGTTGGCCAGTCTGGAAAGTCAGATTGCCGAGCGTTCGGCGATGTTGGCGCAATATAGCGGCCAGTCCAGCATTCAGAAAAACGTTCGTTTGACTTACGAAAGTCAGCATTTAACCGCCCTGCAGCATTCCATCGAAGCGGCCGAGGCCGGTTATAAACAGGCCCAGGCCGATGCCGTCCGGTACCAGATATTGGCTGATAAAGGGTATGCTCCGCGCGCCACGGCTGAGAGCTATGTGACCCAGGCGAAAGAAGCAGAGGCTAGCTTGAGCCAGAAGCAGGCCGAACTGCAGGAAGGCCGGGCGAAATTGCAGGCGGCCAAAGCCGGGTTGCAGGTGGATGGTTCTTTAACAGCCAGCTATCCTGAAATGCGCCACGATCAATTGCAGACGGAGCTGTTTCAACTTCGGATGCAGGAGAATCAATTGCGGTTGGATACTCGTCTACTGGAAGACAAGTTGAACCAGGTGAATGCCCAGTATCGTTTGGCTCAACTCGCCAACCTGATTTCTCCCGCCGAAGGCATTATTTGGAAAATTGAGGCACCTTCCGGAGAAGACGTCCAGGCGAATCAGCCTCTGGTGAGTGTTCTGGATTGTAATCATCTGTGGGTAGATACGTATGTGGATGACCGACAACTTCAACACATCAACACCCAGGCCCCGGTACATTTAAAACTTGCGGGTTTGGGGCAACAACAAACGATCGAAGGCATGATTGAAGCCATTCGTCCCGGGACCGGTAGATACACGGTTGGCCAAAACGCTTTAAATCCGCCGGAGGCCGGCGCAAACGGCCAAACCATGATTCGGATCAAACTGCCTTCTTTAATGAAATTTCCGGGAATGCAATCCTGTGCGGTTGGGAGTGCTGTTGAAGCATCCTTTAAACGCAGGTAACGAGCGATGACCCCACAACGGTATCAAACATTCTGGACGGTATTATTGTTGATTGTCCTGTTTGCCATTGGGTTGCAAATATTATTGCCTCAATTTTTTCCATTTTCGAGGTTGGATATTCCGCCCGACATGCTGTTTATGCCGCTTTTAATTACGGTTCTGACGGGTTTGTTATTGACCACGGTTTTTTCGTATCAGTCCGAAACCATTCGGACCATTATATATTTACTGGTCATATTTTTTACCATGCGGTATTTATTCTGGCGCGTCTTTTTTACGCTGAATCTCAATACCCCGCTAAACGGGTTTTTAAGTCTTCTTTTGCTGGGGGCGGAATTATTGATGCTGCTTCCCAATATGTTGGCCAATTACATGATGCTGGTTTCCAGAACCAATCATCGTGATAAAGCCGATGCGCTGGCCCAGCATGTGGAAGCGGGAAAATTTGTCCCTTCGGTGGATGTGTTTATTGCCACATACAATGAAGCCGAAGATATGCTGGAAAGAACCATTATTGGGTGTCAAGCATTGGACTATCCCAAAAAGAAAATTTACGTTTTAGATGACGGTAGACGCAAAAATATCGAAGCCTTGACTGAAAGGTTGGGCTGTTATTATTTTACACGTCCCGATAACCGGCATTACAAGGCGGGTAATTTAAACAACGCGTTTTGGCAAACCGAGAGCGATCTAATTGTATTTTTTGATGCCGACTTTGTGCCGTGTCGAGACTTTTTAAACCAGACGGTCGGCTTTTTTCAAGATAACAATGTCGCGTTGTTGCAAACGCCCCAGCATTTTTATAACGCCGATCCGATTGAAAGCAACCTGGGTTTAAGAGGAGCGCTCACCAACGAGCAAGCCGTCTTTTTCGGATTGATTCAACCGGGACGTGATCTGGTAAACAGCGTTATCTGTTGCGGTACGTCGTTTTTGGCCCGCCGAAAAGTGTTGGAAGAGATTGGCGGTATTCCGACTCAAAGCATTACTGAAGATTATGTAACCTCTCTGGCATGTCAGGCGTTGGGGTATCGCGTGATTTATCTCGATAAAATTCTGTCCGCCGGAGATGCGCCGGCCAGCATGAGCTTTTTTATCAACCAGCGTCTTCGGTGGTGTATTGGTGTGTTGCAGACGTTATTCACAGAATACAATGCCTTTAAAATCAAGGGTTTGTCCCTGATGCAGCACTATTATCATTTGCTGACGCATATCAACTGGCTGATGCCGGTCATCCGTTTGGTTGCAATCCTGATGCCGCTGACTTTTCTTATTTTCGGCTGCATGCCCTTGAAAGCGGATATTAGCCAGGTTGTGTATTATTTTCTGCCGATCTATTGCTTAAATTTGGTGGTGAGTAACTGGTTGCATTCCGGTAAACGGTCGCCTTTTTGGACAGACGTTTACGATGCGGTGATGATGATTCCGCTTGCCGTCAGTTGGGCAAAGACACTCAAAAGTCCCTTTGGAAAAGGTTTTTCCGTCACCCCAAAACCGTTGTCGACCAGTAAAATATTTTTTCAATGGGATATTGCGCTTCCACTGATGATTATTTTTATGTTGTACGTGGTCGGGTTTATTATCCAGTATCAAAACTGGTCTTTGCGTGCGGATAATTCCTCCACGCTGATTAACGTTTTCTGGGGGGTTTATAACTGCATTATTATGTGGGTGGCTATTTTAACGTGTATCGATATTCCCCAGGACCGATATTACGTTAAACACCAGGTTGAAAAACGGGGACTGCTCACCATGGGGGAGCGCAGTATACCCTTCATGGTTCATACGCTTTCAGAAAAAGCAGCATGTATCAGTCTGCCTGGCAATTTTGAACCAGTGGCTGACGTCGCCTTAACGTTTACCTTGCCTGACGGCGATTTATTAGACTTTCCGGTTCGGTCCCTTGAAAAAGTTTCTTCTCAGTGGAAGCTGGTATTTTCCAATCTCAGCCTGTCTGAGAAGAGATTAATCATCGATTATTTATATTGCCAGCCGGGTCAGTGGGAAGACAAGCCATTTGGGGATAGTCATTATACGTGGAATTTTATTCGTTCCATTTTTCGATTGTATCCGTTGACCAATGTTCATTCGTGAGTAGCAAAGAGGAGTTGACATGAGTTTCCGAAAAGGTCTTTTAATCCTATTGTTGATGATGTCTCCGGCAGCATGGGCCCAAGATCAGGATGTGCCGAAAGAATCGTTGCCCCTGACGCCTTTGTATGAAACGTTTAATATCAAGGCTTCTGTTCAGGATACGGTTGTTCCTCTAGACCTAACCACTCTATCCCAGCGGGTTCTGGAAAATAATCTTGATGTCCAAATCTCAAACAGCAAGGAAATTGTCGCAAAATCGCTTAAAACAGAAGCCATGGGCCAGTTTTTACCCAACTTGATCGGGGGAATCCAACAAAACTATTTTAAAGGGGGCGTCCAGGTTTTTAATGGTACTCCCAACAATGCCAATATTACGACGATTCAACCCGAACTTCAGGCCAACTGGACCATTTCCACCGCCGGCCGGGAATTTTATGCCTTGTCTGCCATGAAAAAGCACCTGAAAGAAGCGACTTGGGATAAAAAACAGGTCACTTTAAATGCCCTGGAATCCACAACCAAGAGCTATTTTGAATATGTCCAGGCTTTTCAGTCTCAAGAGTTGGCGGAAAAAGGAATTGAAGAAGC
>Ga0206838_10322_pt1 | contig 10709 bp, 6 predicted proteins | sample Alteio_BWOrgCont_26_FD_152879 | JGI IMG/M metagenome (GOLD analysis project Ga0206838, IMG submission 152879) | Enriched cells from forest soil in Barre Woods Harvard Forest LTER site, Petersham, Massachusetts, United States -... | ecosystem: Environmental > Terrestrial > Soil > Temperate forest >...
TCTGTCAAGCTGCGAACACTCGATCAAAGCCTGCTCGTGGTTCCAAATGGATTGCTCTCCCAAATGCAGTTCGAGAATTTTGGGCCTCGCCGAAAATGCCTCCTCAATCAACACTTTTCACTGCGCATTGAGACGCAGGTCGAACAGTTACGGACCGTGCTCGATCGCGTACAGAGCATGCTGAACGAAAACCCCGCGATCGAAACAGGAACTTCGAGAATTAGCGTGGCGGATTTCGTCGGTGCGGCCTTCGAATTGGAGTTATGGGCGTTCGTCACGACGGCCGACTGGACACAGTTCACAGTCGTTCGCCAGGACGTCATTCTGAAGATAGCTGAAATCGTCGAGGCTGCCGGTACCGGGTTAGCCGCGCCCACCCAATTAACATACGTGTCCACAGACGTAGACGTCGATGCAGACAAGGCAAATGGTATTAGGGGTCGCATGAACCAACTTGGGGCCAGCGATTCGTTCCGCTTTCCAGGCGAAAACCGGACCAAAACCGAATAACCTCCTCCAATCCAGCTGGCATGATAACGATTCGTCTGATCGCCAAACGTAAATAGGCTTTTCGGAGGCTCTATGATTCAAGAACCCGTCTTGATCCGTCAGCGCATGAGAACGCCGCGCGCCGCCGCCATCGCTGGCATCATCTTTTCTTTGTTATTCATTTCCAGTCTGCTCCTTATGTGGATTTCTATTCCCGCCAACCCGTTGGGACCGGCCACCGCTGTAGTCAATCACATGAAAACGGTCTCCTTCTCTTTAAACCTGATGCCGTTCGCCGGCATCGCCTTCCTGTGGTTCATTGCCGTGGTGCGCGACCGTTTAGGAGAACTTGAAGACCGCTTCTTTGCCACCGCATTCCTCGGTAGCGGGCTGCTCTTCATCGCTATGATCTTTCACGCAGCAGCAGCCGCAGGAGGGATCATCACCGTCTTGGCAAGTGGATCGGAAAACCTGATCCAAAAGTGGCGCCTACGCCCTCGGGCGCGCCGAAATTGATCAAAGCATGCACATTTATGCGATGAAGATGGCCCGGGTGTTCATGATCACGACTTCCACAATATCGCTGCGAACTCGTATCTTGCCGCGCTGGATGGCAGTCCTAGGCTATGTACTAGCGCTCGTGCTCCTGTTGAGTGTTGGAACCATTCAATGGATTCCGCTGTTTTTCCCCCTGTGGGTGCTTCTGATTAGCGTGTATATGCTGGCTCAAAATCTTCATGGGCAGTCTGAGGCTGCCGCCTAGCAACTACGTGTGAAATTACGCATACGCTTTGCGGGCAGTTGGTCCAAAAGCCGGCTCGCCGAGGAATGCGTGCAGGCGGTCTAACTGTTGCTGCGCGTAAAGAGTGTCGTCGAGTTCCGTCATGCACGATGTTCGCAGATAGTGCGTTGGATGGAAGTGATACACGCGCAATAACAGCGCTGGTGACTGGCAATTGTGACAGTGCCTGATCCGGGAGAGCTGTTGCTAAACTGTCCCGGCATTCGCAGGCTGCACCGGCTGCTCGCCCTGTTGTCGGGTCCGTTGCTCATTGCGGCAGCCCAGGAGCTAGCTATGTCGGCTCAGCCCGCGCCTTGTACTCGTCATCCAGGACATCGGACCGGGAGAGGTCGCAATTGGTGGCTACTGCCCGGCTGATTGTGGCGGGAAGCGGAGCCTTAGCGTTTATGGCGGTTCCAGCGCCTGGACTGGACCTGATAGCGAAATCACCTCCTAGGAGGTGGATTCTCTCCCGCATACTGACGAGACCAAGCCCGGGCTGATCATTGCTGAGATCCGTCCTGAAGCCGATGCCATCATCCCGAACTACGAGCACGAGGTAAGCACCGTCACCCGTCAGACTCACGTGAACGGTCGTCGCCTGGCTGTGCTTGGTTATGTTGTGAAGAGCTTCTTGCGTCACACGAAAAAAGGCCAAGGCAAGTGCGCCGTCCAGCTTCCGAGGGACATCAACACAGGAGCAATTTACGTGGATCGAGTATTGCTCCGAAAATTCCCCGCACAGTGCTTCGATAGCCCGCTGGAGTCCAAGAAATTCGAGCTCGGAAGAATGAATTTGGTGGGAAAGGCGGCTCACCTGCGTGCCAAGCGCTTTCAGCTTGTGTTTCATATCCTCCAAGCTCAGGTGCCTCGTTCCGAGATGTTCGGCCACAGCAGGCTCGCCAGACACCGGCATCTGCAACGTCAGGAGCGCGATGGATTGCCCGATGCTGTCGTGAAGTTCTCTTGCAATGCGAACGCGTTCGGTCTCCTGTGCATTCATCAAACGGGCGGCCAAGTCCCGCCTCGCCAATTCGGCCATTTTCTGATCGTTGATGTCGATGCAGCAACCGATGTAGCCTGCGAAGGTTCCGTCATGCATAAATCTTGGCGTGCCAGTATCAGTGATCCAGCGGTACTGTCCGTCGTACCGCCGGAGGCGATACTCCATTGTGAATGGGCGGCGGGCATCAAAGGCCTCGACGTATGTCGCTAAACACCGTTGCAAATCATCAGGATGAACACTGTCTGCCCAACCGTCGCCGATCTGCTGCTCGATAGGGCGCCCAGTAAACTCCAGCCAGCCTCGATTAAAGTCTGTACAGCGTTTGTCGACGCCGGAAATCCACATCATGACGGGAGCGCCATCCGCCATGGTGCGAAAGCGCTGTTCGCTTTCCCGAAGCCGCTGTTCAGCCTGTCTCCGCTCCGTAATATCGAGAAGGGTACCGATTACGGAAACTGGCTTGCCTCGCGAGTCGTATTTCGGCTGCCCAAGCTCGACGACTATCCGCGTCTCGCCGTCAGGACGCACAATCGTGTGCTCCAGGCAATAAAGTTGACGCGTCTGCAGGGCCTCTTCCAGCTTGGCAGTGCGATCCGGCAGTTCGTCAGCTTGAAGTAGCCGCCGATCGGGGGCAACCGATTGAGGCCTGAGCCCCAGGATGCGATACATCTCATCGGACCAGTGAATTTCGTCGGTCGCGATAATCCACTCCCAGGCCCCGCAATGGGCGATACCCTGGGCTTCCTGCAGGCGCGTCTCGCTGATACGCAGCGACTCCTCCACTGTTCTTCTGCGCGCTCGCTGCCAGAAGAGAGCCAGGATCAGCAGGCCTTCCGCGACGACGAGGAAAATCGCTCCCAGAACGTAGTACCTGTAGAGTTCCCAAAAGTCCGGCTGGCGATGCAGAACGATGCTTCCCGGTGGGAGTTTCGTCTCGTCAATTCCCCATCTTTTTAGCGCCGGCCAATCGAAGGTGTAGGTGTCCGCGCCCCTGACAATGGGGATCTGTTCAGGCCTCTCGCCACTCAGGATGCGAGACACAATTGCTCCTGCGACAGCGCCTTCAGCGGCATAGCTCATGACATAGCCGCCTACCTCTCCATGTCCTACAGTTACGTCCGCCAAGGAGAAGACCGGAGCGTTCGCGGCAGCGGCGACCATTGGAGCAGATTGTGTTGCTGCAATGAAGGGGTGTCCGGCTGCATCTTTGTTCAATGCTGTGAAAAGCACAATGGACTGCTTCGGCAAGGCCTTCAGTCGAACCAGGAGCGTGGGCATGTCCAGATTCGTCAGGTAGATAATGTCGAGTCGGCCCTTGTACGGTCGCACGCTCCCCCTCACAACTGCTTCGACACGAATGTCAAAAGGAGCAGTTCCACCGACCACGAACAGATGCAAAGTCTTAGGTTGCAGCTTCAGCGCCACATCGATCGTCTTCGAGGGATCGATGCGTTCCCAAATCCCCGTAAAGCTGGAATCCAACTTCAGATTCCCGGCGAGGTCTTCGCTACTTGCACAAAAGACCACCGGCACGCCTGAGAAATATTTCTGATGGACTTCAGCCATGAACCTGATGGGCGCAGGACCCACGGCAACGATAACGTCCGGTTTACGCGCGCGATACTTGTGGAGGTACCATTGCCGGAACTCCTGCTGCGTAGTCTGGTCAGGAAAAAGAGCGGTCTCCAGAAACTCGCTGTAGAGCTCAATCTGGTAAGGGCTGTTGTCCAACGCTTTCCGAATCTGCTCATCAATCGCGGCAATGGCGGGAGACGCAGGTCCGTATTCGTTGAAAATCAGGACACGGCGAATCTCTTTCACTTGCGCGATGCTCGGAGGCGACAGCAGGCAACTGAGTATTACAACGAGGAGGAACCTGGACATTTGATCTCCGCGTACTCGCGGCCGAGGCGATGGAAGCGGCGTCAGCAGGGTGGCGATCGAATGCTAGCCTCACCGGTCAACGTGGGCCTGCCGTCCCGTGCTGGAATAAGCAAAGAGCGCGAAGCCCGGTAGAGGCAATCCGAATGCCTTACAATTTTGACATAACTGAAAGATCAAAGTCCCGTAAATAGGTAATGTACCTACGTCGAATAGCATGATGAAGGCTCGGTTTTGAGTTTGCATCATGTCCCGGTTATTACGTGAATTCTCATCCAGAGCTGTTCGAAAGCCCACGGAGCGCTGAGTCATGGAAGACCGTTGGGATGATTCCCTGGACTGGACTGCGCCTTTCCAATCAGGATCTTCGATAGGCCGTGTTTCCCACCGGACTATCAATGGGCGTCCCCATCCAGGCCGCTGGCTTCTATTGTTGCTGGCTGTCGTGGCAGGTTCTGCGTTCCAAACCTGTGCGCAAACAGCTACAACGGGAGCATTGCAAGGGCTCGTGTTGGATCCCTCTGGGGCATACGCAGCTGGAGCAACCGTCGCAGTCGTCAACCAACAGACGGGGCGTTCCGATTCCGTGACAGCCGACAAGGAGGGACGATTTGGCTTTTTCCTGCTCTCACCCGGAAACTATGAGTTGGAAGCGAGTAAAGCAGATCTTGAGCTTGCTCCCGGCGACACGATCACCATTTCGGTCACGGAAACCGCAAGCCTGGAACTGCGCCTGCGAATCAAGACCGTGGTAGGTAGCGTCAGCGTTTCAAGCCAGCCTTTTGCTTTCGAAACCGACAATTCCACTCTGGGACAGGTCGTGAATCATACAGCGATTGTGGGTCTTCCACTTGTCACCAGAAATTTCACGCAATTGGCCAGCCTTTCTCCAGGGGTGGTCACTGGCGTTTATGACGCGGGCGAACTCGGGAGCGGCGGAACAGCGCTGTCGCAGATCAGCAAGTCGAACGATGGAATCTTCGCACACGGAGCGCGTTCCTATCAGAACAACTTCGTAATAGATGGCGTCAGCGTCAGCGATGTGCAGGGAAGCGGACCCTACAGCGGTGGCATACCTCTTCCAAATCCTGATTCGATTCAGGAATTCAAGGTTCAGACAGCACTGTACGACGCAGGCTTCGGGCGATACGGAGGCTCGAATATCAGCGTGATCACGAAGAGCGGGGGCAATGAGGTCCACGGAACTATTTTTGAGTTTTTTCGCAACAATGTCCTGAACGCCAACGACTTCTTCCTGATTCGCGCCGACCAGCCGCGCCCAGTCCTCAATCAGAGCCAGTTCGGGTTCACGCTAGGCGGGCCGATTCTGAAAGACAAGCTATTCGTTTTCGGTTCGTATCAGGGCACGCGTCAGCTAAATGGTTTGGCGGCGGGACAGGCGCGGATCGCCTGCACGGTTACAATCGAGATGCCACCCTTGACAAACGATAGATCCGCAGGCGCGCTCGGAAAATTGTTCGGGGGTATGAAGGGGGCACTCGGAGGAGTAGCCATACGCCCGGATGGATCGAACATAAACCCGGTCGCTCTCGCCTTGTTGAATTTCAGGCTTCCGGCTGGCGGGTTCCTTGTTTCCACTCCCCAGACCGTCGACCCGGGCCTGCCCTTTGCCGAACAGGGTTTTTATGCTGTCAGTCAACCCTGTCATTTTTCCGAGGACCAGTACTCCACTAACCTTGACTACAGCGCGTCGCAAAAGAGCAGCTTGCGGGCCCGATTCTTTCTCGCAAATGACAATGAAACAGTCAGCTTCCCCGGTAATGGGCTGAATCCTAGCGGTAACATATCTGGATTTTCGACCCCGGGCAACTCGGGTTTCGTCGTTTTCTCGTTAACGCATACATACGCCATCAATGACAGATGGCTGAATGAGGCCCGAGTCGGTTTCGTGCGTACCACGAGCACAACGGGACACCAGGCTCCGTTCAATTGGTCGGATGTTGGAGTCGCTGAAGGAGAGATGAATAGTGAAAACGAGCTGCCCAGCCTCAGCATACTGGGTTCCATCAGCATGGCGTCGGCCTTTCCGCGAAGCTTCACCCAGAACAGCTTCATCGGGTCCGATGTTATGAGCATAGAACGAGGCCCTCATGCCTTTCAGGTAGGCGGGTCGGTTACGAGGTTAGAGGACAACGCCACGAATGTAGGGCTTGGATCCTTTCTCCAGTTCTTGAGTTGGCCCGACTTTCTGTTGGGCCTTGATGCCAGTGACAACGGCACTGAGAGATTCAGCAATATTTACGCTTCAGTCGACGACTTCGGACTGCTCGACCGGGAGTACAGAGTTTGGGAAGGTTCGGCATTCGTCCAGGACAACTACAAGATTGCTCCCTCACTCACGTTGAACCTGGGATTGCGGTACGAGCGTCTGGGCCAGTTCGCGGATGAGTTGGGCCGGAATTCGACCTTCGATATCAGCCGCGCCGATCCCAACCCGCCGTCAGCGGGCAGCTTAGCCGGATACACGGTAGCGTCGAACTTCGCCGGTACCCCTCCTGCCGGCGTGACACGCATCGATAATCCATTCGCCAACGACGGGCTGGGGCAGAACACGCTCGCACCCCGCATTGGCTTCGGGTGGCAGGTTTCGCCCAACGAGAGCCGGCTGTTGCTCAGAGGTGGATATGGCATCTACTACTCGCGTCCGACCGGGCAGGCCTTCCTGGAGACCGCAGCCGGTGCGCCGTTCGCCTTGCCGCGATTGAGCACTGGACTGACCAACGCGAATGCTTCTTTTGCGACACCTTTCGCGCAGCCATTTCCCACCCCAGACAATTTCCCGTTGTTTGTGCCATATAAGCCGGGTGGCAGCTTAACTATCGCCACCACAGCGCCTGCCATTCGGCCAGCGTTGATTCAGCAGTTCTCGCTCAACCTGCAGACAGAACTCCATGAAGGATGGCTGCTGGAGATCGGTTATGTGGGTGCTCGAGGCACCCATCAGCAGCGCTACCGCTCCGCAAACCAGGCCCTTGCAGCGTCACCAGACAATCCGATTCGGGGTGTGACTTCAAATACCATCGCCAATATTTCTTTGCGGGTACCAGTGGTCGGGGTTCCTGCAGACTCGCTCCGTTACCTCGAATCGGAGGGCAGCACCTGGTATAACGGTCTTGAAGTCAGTCTCACCAGACGACTGTCGCATGGTCTGCAGCTTCATGCTTCTTACACATTCTCGAAGACGCTGGACAGCGACGGCGCTGATATCAATGGGACCTCTGCAGCAAACGCGCTGACGCTGGGCGATCAGAACTCAGCGCATCAGAGATGGGGGCGTGCCGACTTTGATCGAGCTCAGAGATTTGTTCTTAGCGCAACATGGACGCTGCCCAGTCCAAAGCGCGGGGTGGAGAATACATTCCTGGGTGGCTGGAATTTGGGCGCGATCGTAACTGCTCAGTCCGGCACTGCGCTCACTATCGCCGACACCAATTCCAACAATGTCTTTGGAATCAGTGAAGACCGAGCACAACTCACCGGGCTCTGCGCTCCAGGCCGATATCTGAGCGGTGGATCCGTCGAATCGAGACTGAACGACTATTTCAACAAGTCCTGCTTTACGAATCCACCGATTATTGGCGCCGATGGCGTCGGGACGGCTTTTGGGGACAGTGCCACGGGTATCGTGAATGGGCCGGGCCAAGCTAACCTGGACCTGGCACTTTCAAAGCGTGTGCCGTTTGCTTGGCCCCATGATAGGAGCAGCTTCGAGTTTCGCGCCGAGTTCTATAACGCCCTAAACCATCCACAGTTCGCGAATCCGGATTCCAACTTCACATCTCCGACGTTCGGAGTTATCAGCAGCACATCGGTGAGCGGGCGGGTCGGACAAGTGGCGCTAAAGTTTGCTTTTTAATGCATCGGCGCGGAACCACCAGTCTTACTCCGAACCACCAGTCTTACTCCGGAAGACTAGCAATTTTGCTAGGAGAGCGATATCGGCCCTCCTGTGATAATAGAAAGAGCGTTCGTCTACCAGTTCCTCGGGAGCGGCGTGTATTCGAGAATTCTTATGCCCGGGACTAAGCTGCTGTTGGTCGATGACAATACTGCTATCCTCAATAGCTTAGTCGAAATGCTGGCGTCAGAGTTTCTCATTGTGGGACGTTTGAGCAACGGAGCCGAAGTGTCGCAACAGGCGAAGGATCTGGTCCCGGATGTCATTGTACTGGATGTCTCGCTGGGAGACATGAACGGTTTTGAAGTGGCAGGCGAGCTGAGAGCTGGCGGATGCCCCGCCAAAGTCATATTTCTCTCCTGTCACGAAATGCCAGCTTTTGTGCGGCGTGCCTTCGAACTCGGTGCAGCAGGATACGTATACAAATCACAAATGGCAGACCTCGCCAGCGCGATCCACACAGCGGTGGCAGGTGGAGTCTACAACCCCCTTTAAATGGATTGCTTCCGTTAGCGAGATCGACCTCCTACGCCTCGGATCCCGTTCCCTCCGTCTCCAAGGGGGCAGTTCTCTCTCTGCAATTATGGTGGGCCTCGAATTCATCAAGGTCCGACTCGTTCCGGCTGCGGCCGACGGTTCGAAGGCAATAAGTGCAGATCGATTCCAGCATTCCGTCGAGGACCTGGTGCCTGGTGAAGGCCTGCTGCCGCGGCAGATCGGACATGCCTTCAATATTAACGCACTCCGTTTCGAGCCATGCGGCGAGTCCAATTTCTGAAGGGGCGGCCACTGTCTCCTCACCACTTTCTCGCGAAAAAAAAGTAGCTGCTCCGAAAGGAGCAGCTACTCGAAATTGCTACAGGCAGTTACACCTTCAATCACTGCGTTGGGGGTTGTGCCACAGCTTTCTTAGCTCTCTTCGCCGCCGGGGCGCTTCGCGACTGCCCCTTCACCTGCGACTCGTCAACCGTCTCTGTTCCCTGCACTGTGAAGCTGGCGCCTTCAGGAACGAAGTACATTGTGGCGCTCCGGCTGCCGTGCTGACCCTTGCGCGCTTCTATTCGCGTCGGATCGATCTGCGCCTGGCTCTCGCCGGAGGTTAGATAGTACTTGATGTTTTCCGAACGCTGCCCGTCGATGTCGCTAACCTTGACGGATTCATCCTCCTCCGCGTAGCCGACGACCACGACTCGTCCATTCGGCTCACGTTGCAGCCGGAGAGCAACCTCGTCCAGAGTGGCCTTGCAAAAGTTGTCCACACGCGCGGTGCGTCGTGGATCGGAGAAATTGCAGCTGCCGATTTCTTGCTGCTCGACCACCGTTGCTGTTTGCGGAGCCTGCACGTTTACCGCTGCCGTGCAAGAGGTAGTTAGGCTACGATCGTCCGAGACGTTCGCTGTTACAGTGATCGCGCCGCCTGCCGCGGCGCCCGCCGTACTGAGGCTCGCCGTAGCACCTGTGCCGGTAACGCTTCCCGCGCTCGCACTATAGGCATACGTCAATGGACGCCCGTCAGGACTGCTCGCGGTTACGGTAATCGTCGAAGACCCGCCCGCCTGCACGGTATTCGGATCTGCAGAGCAACTCGCCACTGGCGGCCGCGGTTGCTTTACCGTGAAGCTCGCGTTGCACGAAGCGGTGTTGTTCTTCTTCTCCTTCGAGTCCGTAGCGACCCCGGTTACGGAATAGCTTCCCGGGGCCAGCCCGTCGGTCTTCACCTGTGCCGATTCCGTTGTGCCGGAGACGGTTCCACCTGTGCTCGTCCACGCATAGGTGATGGTGTGCTTGGGATTGAAGTTCTGGGTCGCGATTGTAGCCGTGACCGGATCTCCAGCCATGATTTCTGTCGGGGAGACCGAGCAGTTGGCTGTCGGGGGAATGGGAGGCGCGCCGCCGAAAGTAAGATCGATGCCGGCGAAGTAACGGAAGTTATTCTGATTGGAGGAATAGCCAGACACGTGGTTGGCGTTGAAGTGGGTCAGGAGATAATCCACCTCGACCGGACGCACCGAAAAATGCTGCGTAAGCTTGAAATCGATGCCTCCGCCGGCGTTCATGGCGAAACCGTTATTATTCCCCGAACCGGTTGCGGTGCCTCCGGTTTCGGCATTCACGATGGTCGCATATGCGTTGGTATGGTAGGCGCCAACCAGCACCTCGCCGAACGGCTGCACCTTTCCCGTATGCCTCTTGATCTGGGGTCCGAACGTGTAAAGGAACACGTTTCCGCCCGCGGAGCCTGTGTAGCCCAGCTTGTCCCTGAGTTGGTTCCTCAGCCCGGTGCCCTGGGTATATCCCATAAAGTCGGCCTTGACGCCGAAATAGTTTCCGAAGTTGACGTCAAACTGGCCACCGCCGCCGAATACGTTGAAGCTGGTAATCGGCGCCAAACTCGGATGGACGTTTACGAAAGAGAATCCGACTGGGATCTCTATCTTGGGGACTTGATCTGTCGGCGGGTCGTTCTTTGTCGCGTTCTGGCCGAACCCGGCAAACCCAAACAGCACCATGATACTCAAGAGAAATTCCTTTTTCATCACTTCCCCCGAATTAAGCTCGCACAGAAACCAGTCACCTTCGACGCTATTTTCCTGAAAGGGCAGTCATGTTGACTACTGCCAAAACTGCTAGAG
>Ga0206838_10323_pt1 | contig 10682 bp, 8 predicted proteins | sample Alteio_BWOrgCont_26_FD_152879 | JGI IMG/M metagenome (GOLD analysis project Ga0206838, IMG submission 152879) | Enriched cells from forest soil in Barre Woods Harvard Forest LTER site, Petersham, Massachusetts, United States -... | ecosystem: Environmental > Terrestrial > Soil > Temperate forest >...
GTGTTTCTCCATGTATTCGCTCATGTCGAAACGCAGGAAGTTGACTCCCAGAACCTTTGCTAACTGCTTCGCGAGTTCGGTTTTACCGACGCCTGTCGGTCCGGAGAACAAGAAGGAACCGATCGGCTTGCCCGGAGCACCAAGCCCTGAGCGCGACAGTTTGATCGCCTGTACGACTTGCTGAATAGCATGATCTTGCCCGTAAAGCACGCTCTTGAGCTCAGGCTCCAACTTCGAAAGGCGCTCTTTGTCAGAACCTGATACCGACTTGGGCGGAATCTTGGCCATGCGCGCCACGACATTCTCAACGTCTTCAACCCCTACCACTCTCGATTCGCGCTCTTCCACCGGAACGAGCTTAACCGCCGCTCCCGCTTCGTCGATAACGTCGATGGCTTTGTCCGGTAGGAAACGATCGTTGATGTATTTACTCGCCAACTCGGCCGCTGATTGAATGGCCTCGTCGCTGTAAGTAATGCCATGATGCGCTTCGTAATGCGGTTTCAACCCCTGGAGAATCTTGATCGTATCTTCAAGACTCGGCTCCATAATCTCAATTTTCTGGAACCGTCGAGCCAGAGCTCGGTCGCGTTCAAACGAGGCTTTGTACTCATGGTATGTAGTCGATCCGATACAGCGCAGTTCGCCGCTGGCGAGCGCTGGTTTGAGAATGTTGGAGGCGTCCATCGATCCTGGGGTGGAACCAGCGCCCACAATCGTATGGATTTCATCTATAAATAGTACGGCGCCCGGGTGCTTCAAGAGTTCTTTCACGACCGCTTTCAGGCGCTGCTCGAACTGACCGCGATACTTGGTTCCGGCAATGACGGCACCCATATCGAGCATGAAGATCTGCGCGTCTTTCAACGCCGCCGGCACTTCGCCTCGTTGAATTTTCAGCGCCAATCCTTCTGCGATGGCTGTTTTGCCCACGCCTGAATCGCCGACATATATGGGGTTGTTCTTGCGCCTGCGGCAGAGAACCTGAATCGTGCGTTGCACCTCGGCTTCGCGTCCGATAAGTGGATCGATCTTGTTCTCTCTAGCGCGCTCGTTCAAGTTTACGGTGAACTCGCCCAGCGGATCGCGCATGGGACGCTCGCCGCCCTCTTCATCTTCGCCATCGGGACCGACTCCACCATGGTGCCCATCATCGTCATTATCTGCACTCGTTTTCGAGATGCCGTGCGAGAGATAGTTGAGAACGTCGAGCCGGGAGATTCCCTGTCTCTCCAGCAAAAACACGGCGTGTGACCGTTTCTCCTGGAACATGGCCGCGAGAATATTGCCGCCGTCCACGGTTGCTTGCTGCGAGGAATCAGCTTGAATAATAGCTCTATTGATGACACGCTCGAACGCCACCGTCTGCTCGGGAATGCGGTTGCCGTCGTAAGTAATCGACTCCATGTTGTCTTTCATGAATTTGTCGAGTTCGCGCTTCAGCCAATCGGTGTCAGCCCCGCAATTGCGCAAGACCTCCGAAGTCGTCCGTTCTTGAACGAGGGCGTACAAAACGTGCTCGAGCGTTATGTACTCATGTTTTCGAGTTATCGCTTCTTGAAAGGCAAGATTGAGTGAGTGCTGCAGTTCGTTAGTAAGTTTCATTCGCTAAGAAAATCTCGGTAATCGCTCAGTAAATTTCGGAGGACCTTCTATTCTTCTTCCATAGTACACATAAGTGGAAACTCGTTTTCACGGGCCAGCGAAATGACTTTATCTACCTTCGCCTCGGCGATTTCGTGGGTATAGACGCCCGCTACCCCTACCCCCTGCCGGTGTACCGCCAGCATGATTTTGGTAGCGTCGTCTTTGGTCCGGTTGAAGATAGTCGTGAGAACGAGGACGACGAACTCCATGGTGGTGAAGTCGTCGTTATGGAGAAGAACCTTAAACAGTGGCGGTTTTTTGACCTTCGGCTTGCTTGGAGCAACAACCGGCTGTCCACGTTCGCCCTCATCAGGATCCCAGTCTGGCATGTCCTACTACCCTTAGATTCACCCGAGTTAAAGATACCCTGAAACGAACCTAAGATGCGCGAAAGATGCTCGAACAGGCTCGGCGAACTTGTGACAGTGCCATTTACACTTTAGGGAGAAATTCGCCGTCGGCGGCATTTTGGGATAAGCTTGATAAACCACAAGTTTCGCCAGGGCGCGATTTGCCGAATTTTGCCGAACAAGCGGGGGCGGGAAAGTGACATTTGCACCAGCCAGGCACGAGACCATGAAGTCCCATTCCACTAAGTTGAAACGGGCAAAGATCACAGCCATCGGTTCCGCAGTGCCCCCAGGACTGCTTACCAACGCCGATCTCGAACGTATGGTCGAGACGTCGGACCAGTGGATCATGGAGCGCACCGGCATCAGACAGCGCCATATCGCCGACAAAGGGGTGGCCACGTCCGATCTGGCGACCCAGGCAGCCCTCAGCGCCCTGGAAAAGTCAAAACTCAAACCTAGTGATATCGAGCTAATAATCGTCGCGACCATCACACCGGACATGATTCTGCCGGCGACCGCCTGCCTCGTGCAGACCAACATCGGCGCTGACAAGGCCTGGGGTTTCGACCTCTCCGCCGCCTGCTCCGGCTTTTTGTACGCCATGCAGGTGGGCGCCCAGTTCGTGGCCACCGGCGCACATAAGAATGCTTTAGTAATCGGCATGGATGTAATGTCATCCATCATCGACTATGAAGATCGTAAGACCTGCGTCATTTTTGGCGACGGCGGCGGCGCCGCTATCATCGAAGCCGCTGACGAAGGCGAAGACGTCGGCATGATCGACTTCATCCACGAAGTAGACGGCTCCGGCGGACCGGCTCTCTGCCTGCCAGGCGGAGGCAGCCGCAACCCCACAACCCACGACACCGTGGACAAAAAGCTTCACTACGTCCATCAAGATGGACAAGCCGTGTTCAAGTTCGCCACCCGAAAGATGGCAGACGTCTGCTCCCGTGTTCTCGAGAGAAACGGATATACCGGCAACGACGTTGACTGTTTCATTCCCCACCAGGCGAACAAGCGCATCATCGACTACGCGTCGGAACGCCTCGGCATGCCTGCCGACCGCAGCATCATCAACATCGATCAGTTCGGCAACACGACCGCCGGCACCCTTCCCATCTGCCTGCAAACAGCCCTGGAAGAAAAGCGCTTGAAGAAAGGCGATCTAGTATTGTTCGCCACGGTAGGAGCCGGGTTTACCTCCGGTGCCGCTCTGCTTCGCTGGGCTTACTGACCGATCTTCTGCAAGCCGCCGCGCGCCAGGCGAACGAGCGGCTCAGATGAGCAATGTTCGATCACGGCTTTGTATTCCGCCGCCGCTTCGTCATAACGGCGTAAATTGACGAGCGTCACTGCCTTGACGTAATGTGCCTGGGCGTTATCGGGATGCTGTTGAAGAATAGGAACCAGAGCATCGAGGGCGCCCTTGTTGTTCTTCTCGCCAACCAGTTTCAACACGTTGCGCAACTGCTCACGCTCTTCTTTCCGTTGGGCGTCTTCAATCAACACTGCGGTATCGCCCTTGGTGCCGAAACCTTTGCCAGATTTCCCACTTCTATTCGCCTTCGGCGCCGCATTTTTACCATTCACTTTCGGCTTAGCATTGCCCGGTTGGGCAAGACCTGTACTCGGAGGCACTCGAATGAGCAGGGGATCTTCAACTCCAAACGAATTAAGATTGTGCTGCTTGATCAGATCGTTGCGCATGTCCTCGTTGCCCCAAAGGAGCTGGCGTTCGGGAACGAGGCTGTGCGGCACCGCCTCGGGATTTAATTTCGTCTGGGGCGTCGACCATTGGTTAGTGGGAGTGAAGACGCTCTTCAAATGATTGACCTCACCAGCTGGTGGTTCACCATCAGGATTGTGCAGGCTTTGGGGGGTTGGATACTGCGGTTGCGGCGTGAATAAACCTTTGAGTGGATTGAGTTCACCCGGCGCGGGCGGCTTCGGCTCGGGATTGAGTATGGTTTGTGGCGTGGGATACTGCGGTTGCGGTGTAAAAAGTCCGGCGAGAGGATTGCCTCTTTGAACATTGAGACCGGTACCAGATTCGGTGCCTTGCCCAGTCGTGGACGGAGTAGGGTCTTGCCCGTACGTTGCAGACGAACACGAGATGGTAAGGATGAATGCGATAGCAGTTGGGGTGCATGCCAACCACGGCGAAGAAACGCTAGAATGTCTATTGGCTATCAACCTGGTCCTCTCGGGTGCGATAATGATCAAGTGTAACTCAGAAGGTTGTTATATGGTCGTTCCCACCAGCAACACGTTAAGACGGTTGAGAAGACCACGCCTGCCTGGTTTAATGTTGAGCCTGGCGATGGTGGGTTCTTTTGTGTTCGTGCCTGCATCAGTGTTCGCGGCCGACACGGACGTTTCGACTTCTCAAACCGGTATGGGTTCCGACGCGGGCGATGCATGGCATCGCCCCTACAACTACAACTCGTTGCTAATATCACAAGTTCCAGCCACCACTTCGGAGACGGTTGCGGCATCCGGTGCCGGCACCGCCAGCGATACCGTTCACGTCAATCACGCCAATCACGTCAATAAGGTTCGAATCCTGCTGATGCGGCACGGCGAGCGTCCGGGCGATTCGACGGTGCCTGATTTGACTGAGGCTGGCTATGCCAGAGCCAAAAAGCTGTCGACTTACATTCGAGAGACTTTCGGAAAACCTGATTACATCATCGCCGCTAAGCTGTTTCGCAAGAACAACCGTCCCCAACTCACGGTCCAGCCTCTATCGGACGCTACAGGCGTTCCCATAGACGACTCCACCGAAGCGATCAAGAACCTCGAGCTGGCCGACCGACTGATGCACGACAAAAAATACGACGGCAAGCTCGTGGTGGTCTGCTGGCATCACAGCCAAATACCTCTGCTCGCGAAAGCGCTTCATGCGCCCAACAACGCATATCCCAATGCCTGGGACCTAAACATCTACAACCTGATCATCGAGTTCACGTTCGCAGGCAGTGACGTTCCAGCTGTGAAGCAGGTTTTCGAGCCGTTTTGATCCGGTGATTTCGGGAACAATTTATATGTCTGATTGACGTCAGCTCAATGTGTCCCATAATGTTGAACAGATTCGACGGTGGCGAAAACACGGTAAACGTGCCGCCAGGGAACAAACCTAAACCCCTGGGGGGATGGATCTGTCCAAAATGCGGGTTACGGCTGAACGCCAGCAACCCGTCCTGCCCTCAAGACGGCACCAAAATCGAAGAGGCCGGCTTAGGGCAAATCGACACGGCCCTGGCTGAACGCTACGAATTTATCGAAGTCGTCGGCAGCGGCGGCATGAGCGTCATCTACAAAGCGAAGCAGCGTTTGCTCGACCGAATCGTGGCGATCAAGATGCTGCACTCTCACGTGCTCGATGAAACGACAATGATGCGGTTTCAGACTGAGGCAAAAGCATCCACCAGTCTGCAGCACCCAAATGTCATCAAAGTGCACGATTTTGGTGTGTCCGAGTTCGGGCAACCGTATATGGTGATGGACTACATCGACGGTCCCACTCTGACAGAACTGCTCAAGTACAGGGGTTCGTTACCGCTACCGGAAGCGATGGAAATTTTCTCTCAAGTCTCAGACGCGTTGGAACACGCCCATGAACACGGCGTTCTTCACCGAGATTTGAAACCTAGCAACATCATGCTGATTGGAACCACGCAAGGTTGGGATGTTCGCCTCGTCGATTTCGGCATCGCCAAAATCACCGAAGCCACCGACGGCATCGCCCATCAGCTTACACGCACGGGCGAGCTCTTTGGCAGCCCACTGTACATGAGCCCTGAACAGTGTATGTCGAAACCGGTGGATCAACGTTCCGACATCTATGCCCTCGGATGCATTCTCTACGAAATGTTAGTCGGTCAGGTACCGCACTGCGGCGACACCATGATCGAAACAATCTTCAAGCATCTTAACGAACAGACTAAAACGCTGCATGAAGCGCGTCCCGACATCCTCTTCCCCGAGCAAGTCGAAGAACTCGTAGCAAAGCTGCTCACCAAAAACCCCGAGAACCGATATCAATCGATGGCCGAAGTAAAGGCACAGTTAGCGAACATACAATCGAGCGCCATCGGTGGATGGGCAATCAGAAAGAAAAGTTCCACAAAAAAGTGGAAACCAGCCCGTTCCAGGGTTTACATAATACTCGGCATCGCCACCGGTATGATTGGTCTGGGCGCCTTTGCCTTCTCGCAAATAGATTTGCGAAACCAAGATGAAACGATTCGCTCTCTTCAGAAAAGAAATGCTGAACTGATTGAAGACTCAGTACATAGATCGTCGGCGACAGGAGTTCCCAAAGATTCATCGGCGATGGCATCGGGAGCAGTTCCATTCTCATTCGAGGCGATGCACGACATCACGCCTCCGAACTTGATGAGCAATTTCTACCTTCAGGTACTGCGGTTCGCCCCCCACGATCTGTGGAAAGACACCAGCATTCTTCAGTTTGCAGCGTATGTCCCGCAATTGGACGAGATCAACCTGTCCGATTCGAAAGTCACCGACCACTCCATGGGATATCTCTACCGTTTCCACGGTCTGAAAAAACTCAACTTGAACGGAACCAAAATCAAAGATGAGGGACTGAAGTCACTGGCGCTCATGGATAGTCTCACCAATCTGGAACTCAAAGATTCTACCGCTACTCCTGCCGGTCTAAAATTGCTCGGTAACATGAAGTTCTTAAATGAACTCAACCTTGATCGCACCAATACTAACGATGATGTCCTCGAAGCCATCAGCACGCTGCCTCAGTTGAAGGTTCTATCAATACGAATGACTCCCATCACCGACAAAGGGTTGGCGAGTCTAGCTAAAATGAAGTGGCTAGAAAGGCTGTATATAACGGGTACAGGCATCACCAACCGCGGATTAGCGAGCATCAGCAAAATGAAGTTGAAGGAGTTGCGACTGGCTGACACCGCCGTTACCGGGCGAGGACTGTCAGTTCTCAAAGACATGACCGCATTGGAAAGTCTGACTTTGGATCACATTGCCCTGAAAGATTCAGACCTTGCTTCTCTCGTTGAAATACCGACTCTCGGCTCCCTCGATCTTTCCGACACAGCCGTGGGAGACGCGGGCGTCGCTATTTTGGCGAAGAAACAAAACTGGAATTACATCAACTTCAGAGACACACGCATCACAGATGGTGCGGCAGACTCGCTGGCAGGTATAAAGTCGATGACATCCATCGGACTGGAAAAGGACCGCATTAGCGATAAGATGGTCAAGAAGATATCCACCCTTCCCAATTTGGAATCTCTCTCTCTCAATGACGATCACGTCACTGACGAAAGCGCAGAAGCGCTGGCAGCAAATACGCCAAATCTCAAATCAGTAGATCTATCAGGCACGGAAATAACAGACGCCGGACTGATGAAACTCGCTGCCCTCAAAGATCTAAAAGAAGTGAGCTTGTGGAGTTCTGGGCGAATCACTCTGCAGGGCATGCAAAAGTTCAAGAAGAAAAAGAAGAAAGTCGAATTGAGACAGGGCAGATACAACTAGCCGATACAACTAATTGTTGGAATCACCGGTTGCCTCGATAGAATCGACAAGAACTTTGGCTAATCCAGTACGTACGAGGTCAGGAAACGTCTTGCTGGCGACGATATCAAACTTGGCATTAGCGCGCATCAGGTTCTGATCGAGATCTCGAATGAAGTTGATGCCTTCGGGATCGCTGCCTACCTGGAGGAAAATGAAACTGAGCTCGTCTTTGCGCTTCATTTGCTGCGTCGCTTCAACGAGATCGCGTTTCAATGCCATGGGATTCGTCGGCAACCCGTCCGTGATTACAGCAATGAGCATGGGGCGAACTTTGCCATGCTCTTGCTTTCGTCGAGAAAAATAGTCTTGCAAAACCACGTCTACAGCCGCAGCTTCGTTGGTCATGCCGCCAGGACGATTCGACGAAAAGATGGTCGGAATCTCCTGAGCACTTATGTGAGGAAACGCCCGAGTGAAGTTAGAGAAAATTACCACGCCTAACCCTTCCGGCAAAACCTGCGATGCCTGCTGAGCCAGGTCAAAAGCCTGTTGCCCACACCAATCCCAACGACTAACAAGATAGCCGGGCTGCATAATACTGGGGCAGTCAACCGCTTTCATTGATTCAGATTTGTCCACAATCAAGACAATATCGTGACGCCCCAACTCAGCCAGTTCCGACGCATTCAACTTAACCGTGTTCGACTGCTTCTCAACTCTGAGTTCGATTGGTCGATTAGAGGCGGCACTGGCAGACAGGCTTGGACTCGCCTGAGTTGAAACTTCCTGCGATTGTTGAACTGAAGAAGACGGCATCTGCGGCACAGGAGCAGCCTGTCCCTGCGGCGATGGAGGAGGAGCTCCCGGTCTGGCTAAACGGAAACTCTCCTGGGCGCCGGCATCTGTGACCGTGATCGCTGTAAGAATAGCGCAGAGCGCTGCCGAGAACGAGTTGAATTTCATCTTGCACCTGGCGTGGCTTACATAACCATACCCAGAGAGATAGTCAACTCGGTTCAAGTGTTCCTGAATCTGAAACGCTTGACTAGGAAAAGCGACTTTCAGCTTTCGTCGGACGCCATCGGAACTCTCATTGTCATGGTCGTACCGCCGTTCGGCTTACTCAAACATGAGATGGTTCCACCATGACCTTGAATAATTTGAGAGCACAGATACAATCCGAAGCCGGTTCCACCACTCTCGCTTCTGCCGGCGTCACCCTGCCAGAATCGCTCGAACAAATTCTCGCGACCTTCTCGGGAGATGCCAATGCCCGTATCAGTTATTCTGATCTCGACGCCGGGATTGCCGTTTTCAATAGCAACTTCAATTTTGCCACCGGAGGGCGTGAACTTGATGGCATTCTCGAGAATATTATCGATGGCAGCCTTCATAGCATTGGGATCGCCGACGATGCACTTACTCTCTTGAGAATATCTGGTCTTGCAGGTGATACCCTTCTGCTTCATGGCATCAACTCTTTCTCGAACGCATTGATCGGCGATCATGCTCAGATCGATTCGTTCGAAGTCTTGCTTCGAACGAACTGAATACTTGCATACGTTCACCAGATTGGACACTTTGGAGAGCACGCTGTCTGTGCTTGACGACAGCAAAAGAAATAGTTGTTGGAGTTCTTCAGGATTCGTTATTGCATTAGCAGCGAGAAGATCAGCGATGCGCTTTTGCGACAAAATGGTGCTTCTAACATCATGCGTCAGGGTCGAGATGACGTCTTGCCTCTGCAACTCTAGAGATACTCGATCGGTAATGTCACGCACTACCGCCGAAGCTCCGATAATGGCGCTTTCCGCATCGAGAATGGGCGAAAGGGCGATGGAGATGTGCACCTTAGTGCCATCTTTTCGCACTCCGATCGTATCTCTCAACTCGGCCTTCTTGCGCTTCTTCACTTGCTCTAGAGCGGCTTCCATTTCCAGGACTTGCTCTTTAAGCACGAGCCGCAACAGAGAGCTACCCGTCATTTCTGCCTTCGTATATCCAAATATGCTCGTGGCAGCTTTGTTCCAACTGCGGATAGTGCCGTCTACTCGCATACCAATAACGGCGTCATAAGAAGAATCTACAATTGCCGCAAGCTCTAAGTGAGCTTCTTTCAATTTCTTTCGCTGCTGTGATTGAGCTGCGCGCTTACGCTCGAGGGCATAGTGCAACGATCGATGCAGCGATATTGCATCAATCTTTCCTTTTACCAAATAGTCTTCAGCGCCCGACTTCAGAGCCTCCGTCGCCAGTTCGCCGTCATCGTGACCCGTCAACAATATTATAGGTAGCTCAGGCGCCCTCTCGTGGATAGCCGCAAACGTATCAACGCCCTGCCGGTCGGGCAATGTGAGGTCGAGTAAAATCAGATCGATATCGCCTTTGCTCAACCTGTCTAAGCCGCTCGCTAACCTGTCTGCACAGACGACAGAAAAACTTTCTGAAGAAACCATGGCACTATAAAGCCGAGATTCAGCCGGACTGTCCTCAATGAGCAGAACAGTCGACTTCGGCGGCAGCGCCGGAACCTGCGCTCCACGCTGCGTTTGCCGGGCAACAGATACTCGGCCTTCAGTCATATTGGATACCTGAAAAACATTCGCAACTCCATTACTCACAATAACAAAATGCGGCTGGGCTGTAATCGACTGTAGGAGCTACACGACAATCACGAACGTTGATTAGCTAAAAAGGATGACTACGCATCCCTTAAAAGGATGAAGGCCGATCGCTAAAATATCTCATTCCTATCCATCATTATTATGGATCAATGCCAGCCAAAACAGTCCACACCAATCGCCGAGCCTGAGTTTAAGAGATCGGAACCGAGTTGAAACGATCACCGTCTCGAACCACACGTTCCAAATGAGAGAGGGAGGTTTCACATGAAATTGAGTCTATTGGTAGCTGCCGTAGCGTTCGCCACTGTAGTACCTGCGTACGCACAGGAAGCAAGCATGAGCACAACTACTACTACCATCCAACAAGATGCTATTCCGGCTCCCACGCCGATTGTTGAACCGGCGCCGGTGGTAGTAACCCCAGCACCAGTTGAAAACAATACAACAATCGTGAAGAAGAAAAATAGTCACCACTTGTTGAACCTGGGCGTCGTCAAAGTATTCTAAGAACGAAGACGAACAAATCACGAGAAGGGCG
>Ga0206838_10304_pt1 | contig 10641 bp, 6 predicted proteins | sample Alteio_BWOrgCont_26_FD_152879 | JGI IMG/M metagenome (GOLD analysis project Ga0206838, IMG submission 152879) | Enriched cells from forest soil in Barre Woods Harvard Forest LTER site, Petersham, Massachusetts, United States -... | ecosystem: Environmental > Terrestrial > Soil > Temperate forest >...
CAGGATCAGCAAGGAACGGCCAAGCCCATCATCGAACGCGCATATCGGCTTTCGCGGCAGTCGAGCGACCCCTCGATTCGCGCCGCCGGATCGTGTCTGTTGGGAATTTCATTGTCACGCGATGAGGACCTAGATCGCGCAGACGCCATGATTCAGCAGGGCTTGCACGAGCTGCCCGAAGATCCGCATTACTCCCTCGATAGAATCTCGTGCCTGCGCCAAGGAAGCGAGGTTTCAAACCAGAGAGGTGAATCCGCGGAGGGCGTGCGTCGTATGGAACTGGCGCAACAGATTCTTCGCGCATCACCATTCGACTCGGATTTTTTCGAGATGGGAACATCCCTCGACCTTGCCAGCGCCTACAGCGATGCGGGTCGTGATCAGGACGCGCTCCGCGAGTTTCAGCGTGCAGGCGACCTGATTGTCTCACTCGGTCGCGATGAGACTGAGACTGCGATAGTGCTTTACAACAACTGGGCCCTGGAACTGGATCAGGTTGGCCGCCCTCTCGAAGCCGAGAAGCTGTATCGGCGAGTCGTCGATATTAGCCGTGATAGCTCATCTGAATCGACCGTCTCAGACATGATGCTGAATAACTATGCCCGGGTTTTCAGGGAACTGTACCGTCTACCAGAAGCTGCCGACTATGCTGAGCGCTCATACGACAAGTCGCTCGCAATAAAAGACGAAGTGGTGATAAGTCAATCGTTGTCGGAGCGCTCGCGTATTTATCTGGCAGAACACGATACGTCACGGGCCGAATTGATGGTCGATCAGGTCGAGCCACGGCTCAGGAAATGCTGCCTCCTGGACACTACGCTCTCGCCGCGATTCCCAGATTTCGTGGACTCATCGCTCTCGAAAACCATGATCCGGCAAATGCGCTTCGTCTCATGGATCAGTCGATTGCGCTCATTCAGGCTGCTGTTAAGACTGGCCACGAAGGAAGCTTCCTTTTGCCAAACCTCTACATCGAGCGCTCCGCGATCAACCTCGCGCTGAGCCATGCCAGCGACGCCGAAGCAGATGCCAATCAGGCTCTCGCGGCTCTCAAGGCGAGTGACGCTTCATCCGGCGTCTCGAGCAGAATCGGAGGTGCGTATCTCGCTGAGGCACGCGCTCTGGTTGCCCAGGGAAAGTCCGCCCAGGGGCGCGAAGCCGCATCGCGTGCGCTCTCGCATTTGCAAGCCTCGCTCGGGACTGATCACCCCGATACACAGAGCGCCAAGCTGCTGGCCGAATAACCCCGAATGCTGACCCTTTAACCCGGAAATGATAGGCAATCATCGCCGCCTGCCAACGGTCCCGTCTAGCATCTGTTGCTCAAGATCAATATCAATCGGCCCTCGCTCAGGCGGGCGTACTCTTTCGCAACGTCGATCAAGTCGTGGGAAACTCGGCAATTCGCAGCCTGGAGCAGCCGTAAGGAATAAGTTCAACCATCGTTGCAGGCGAGTCGGTTTTAACCGGGCTGGCAGGCACCGGTGCTGCGTTTGCACCGGCCATTCCCCATTGCGGAACTTTCCTGGCCTTAACGTGCAGCACCATCGGCACATCTTCCTGCCACGGCGCAAACTCTTGCGACCCCGGCCGCTTCACCATCTCTCCTCTTTGCGCAAACGGCATCGAGCTGATGCGACGGGTCGTCATGTCGCATTGCGGATTCTGCCGGTCGATCGCGAGAGCGTAGTTCCAGTCCGTCGTGGGCGTGATCCCCCAATTGGCGCAGCCGGGAGGAGTCGGAGTATGGGTGTCGTTTGGTCCCAAAGCAATGGAGGGAAGACTGGTGAACGACTCGCCGATGCGCAGAGCGAAATACAGCGGACCCCAGGCAATCGCAACTGCGTTGTTGTTCCGGGGTTCAGTGCGAACTTTGAAGTTGAAATTGAGCGCAACCACGTCCCCCGACTTCCATAGCCGTTCGACTTGCAAGAACGTTCCACTTGATGCGTGACGAGGATATGATTCGCCAGAGATAGTGAGATCCGTCTCGACAGACCAAGCCGGAATGCGAAAGTAGAGGGGAAATGTAGCGGGTCTTTCGATGTGAACCGTGACGCGAACTCGATCGGAAAATGGGTAGCTGGTTTCCTCAACAATTTCAACCGTTGCACCCGATGCCACTTTTGCGCTGAGACGGCAAGGGCCGTATGTAGCTGCCACCAGGCCACCATCCTCTGTCGCCATCCACATCGTTTGCACAAAGCGCGGCCAGGGTGAGTGCATGTTTGCCAGGCAACACGGAAAATTTGGAGTAAAGCCATAAATATTGGAACTATCGGTGTTCCCATGCCAATGTCGGTCGGCAACTGAGACCAGCACCTGGTTCGTTTGCTGATCATACTGGTGTGCCCACATGTCGGGCGTGCATGTGCCCGGAAATGCGTTGTAGATCAGTTGCTCGATACGGTCGGCGAAAGATGCTTCGCCCGCAATCTCAAAACCCTTTTCGAGCGAGAAGAGCAACTCTTCAATGTCGCACAATTCGGTTCCCTGCGTCGGAGTCTTATTGGCGAGCCATTCATCTCCGCTCCAGCGGCCGCCCACCTGACCATAGCCATCGTCGAGATTATTAATTCCCTCAATCACACTTTCTTTGTCAGATTCGTCGCTCGACATCAGGTAACGCTGAACGGGATATTGAATCGCCTGTGTCACGTCGACTCCCTGCCGGGTCCATTCGGGAAGCAGAACGTGGGGCCTTTCGGCAGTCACGTCAGGAAAATGTACGAAATACTTTGGGTCCTTCGGGAACGTGACGAAGCAATTCTTCCAGTTGTCGACGCAGGATTTGGTGCAGTGCTCAAGCAGTGCGGGAATGTCGGCATCACCCGTCTGGTTGTAATACAATAGCCGAAACTAAGCAGCATCCCGAGCCGTTCAGTATCCACAACAGCTACTTCGTTCATGTTGTGCACCGAAGCGGCGTAGTCGAGAATCTTGCGGACAAGAGTAATGGTCCGTTTATCGCCAGTAAGTTCATAGTAATCCGGAAGGAACCGGCCGAGGTGCGACCATGCGCACGAACTGGGCGTGATGCTTTCGGGATGCTGCGCGTTGAGAATGAATTCCATATATGGGACAGTCATCGCTCTCAGATGATCATCGCCCAGCACACCCGATAGAACAGTGAGCCCCTCGAGCCAGCGCGGAACGAAGCGCGGCGTGCAACATTCCGGCGTCACATTCCTGCCGGCGTCGCCCTTCCATGCCGAGACCTTCAAAACATCCCACAAGTTGCCTATGTGACTAGTGAGGCCGTTCACTTGAACGTGAAACTGGTCGCTCAGCCATCCCGCAGGACGGATAGATCCGAGCGGCAGCCTGACATAACTCGAACTCCGCAACGGGGCCCGATTATTCGCATAGTTTGATTTTGCGGGCCGGTCGCGTTCGGGCTGCGAAGCCCGATCGCCGCTCTCACGCAAGCTTGAAACCAATCGAGCCGGCAAGGCCACTCGAAGGCCAGCGGCAATGGCCATAAGTTTGCAGAGGTCGCGCCTGCGCAAGTCACCCCCCTTAATCCGTACTGCTAAGTCCAGAATGATGAATCATGGCATTATAACGGAGCTGCAGTCGCCTACTTTGAAGAATTGGACTCCTTACGACCAGCGTAGAATCAGCACTCCTCCAGCAGCAGTACGCCAGCGTGCAGCCAGTTGTGGCAAATGCAGTGTTTCTCTTGAGGCGCCCCAACACGTCTTCGAGCAGCTTCGCGCAAGGGTGGAGGTTCTACACCTTTATTGGCCGAGCGGCCCGTTTCACGTTTGCCCGAGACCGCGATCTCAGTCACATCGACGAGTTTGCATGCAGCCTTGAAGAGTGCTCCGCCGCTATTGCGCATCCTTGACGCAGCGGAACCCCAACGCCCCTGAGCGATCGTAACTCGGTGCCATCAATAGCAGTTTGCCGTGCTCATAATTGCGATAGGCCTGCGGAAAATACCACTTTGATCCCACCGGCTGGTAGTGGCTGCCACCGCGCAAAATCGCGGCGCGCGTGTGCTCGTCTACATATTCGTCGGTCCACTGCCATACGTTGCCCACCATATCGATCACTCCAAAAGGGCTTGCCCCCTTCGGATGTCCGTCTACATCGCTGGCTGCAAGCATCGTGCGGCCATAGTCGGGTTCTGGCGCTCGGGCGTTTGCCGGATCCGCCTCCCATGGGCACTCATAGGGGCCTCCGCCCAAGGCGGACGCGAGCCAGTCACACTCTCCCCACGGAAATCTTCGACCATCTTTGCCTTGCGCCGCGTACTGCCACTCCCATTCATGGGGCAAACGCTTTCCCGCCCATCGGGCATATTCGCGCGCGTCCTCGATCGATACCCACGTCACCGGCTTTTTGTCCCAACCCGCAGGAACGTTTCCACCCTTCCAGTCCTTCAGAAAATTTCCATCGTCCTTCGGTCGATAGTGGGTCGCATCCATAAACTTCTTAAAGTCGGCGTTGGTCACCGGATACTTATCTATAAAGAAAGGGTGAATCTGCATTTCGTGCGAATGAAAACGGCGCGGGCTGTCCTCCCACGGATATTGCACATCCACGCCGCTTTCGTTTGACCCTTCAATCTCGATTCCATCCACGCGAAATTCAAACTCTCCGCCCTCAACCCGCACCATGCCTTCCGGCGTCGTCGTTGCCGGCGCAGTGGGCGAAATTTCAACCAATTGCTGTCCCAACGAATGCCACTCATGCGAGTAATCTGCCAGCGGCTTGGCCGTCATAGCCTTCATCTTGGTAAGTAGCGTTTGCGTCTCTGCATCCGGTTCACCCTCCGTGGCAAGAATGGCGCCATAACCGTGCGCTTCAGTCGCAAACTGCAGCGTCGCCTCTCCTGCTGCCACTTTGGGCGTCAGTTCAACTCCGTGGTACAAGTCAAAGTAACGCGCGCCCACGTTATCAACCACGGTCATCTGCTCTTCGCTTACGTCGTACTCATTCCGATTGACGATCGTCCACAGCGTCCGTTTTGCCAGCGGCCAGCGGCTCGCATAAACACCGTCTCTCAGCATTGGGTAAAGTGGCTCCCAGTCCTGGCTTACCAGGAACGGCGCCATTGCCCTTTCAATTGTCGCTATGCGGCGCGTGGCCTCGCCGTCGCGGGGAGTAACACCGTTCCAGATCCCCCACACATTCTCCCAACTCTCCCATCCCTCTCCGTTGAAGAACGCATATTGCAGATCATCTGTTTTGTCGCGGTTCCATCGGCCCTGGATATTCACCTGGTGGCGCGGCTCCAGCCAGCGATAGCGATCAACCGTTGGAACTCTTTGAAATTGATACTGGCCCCACGTCAGCACGTCCCATGCCAGCGCCTCGTCGTGCGGATCACCCTCGGGTTCAAACGCCAGCGGATGATTGACTTGATCGGCAGCCAGCGAGAATGCAAGCGGCACGCCATCCTGCGTGTCGCCATTCACGCCGTCGGCGTCAACCTCCTTCATCAGTTCCGCGAGTGCATCAGGCCAGTTTCCTTCCGGCTCCCTCGTCCCCTGGTCCCACATCATCATTGGAAAGAGAACACGCACTCCATGCTTATGAAAATCGGCAATCATCTGCCGCACACCCTCGATTCCCCCCGGCATCGACCGCACCATATCCAATTGGTTGCGATCGTCGATGCCCATATTCGGGTAGGTCGCCCAAATCAATACGGCGTCGATGCCGCCATAGCGCTTGTCCAAGTCTTCGAGGTAGCGATCAACTGTATACTTTCCTGCTACGGGATCATAGAAATAACGGTCGTGGACCATCATCTGCGGCTGGATGAAGCTCGATTGCGCCCACTTAAGTGCCGGCATCTCGTAGCGTGCACCACTGAAGCCAACCCGAATTCTGCGTTCCGCACGCCAATGCGTAATATCGCCAAGCCATGCCCGGTGGCTTTGAACATTACACGGAATATTGCCGCTCTCTGAGTCATCCCGCTGAGTCAAGCACCGGTCAGGAGGAATCTGCTGGCTCTCAGGCCAATAGTGCGTGTCCTGCGCCACAATCCAGGAGCACGACATCAACACCAGCAAAGCGGCACACACAGTTCGTTGGCCCATTCCCTGTTCTCCTTTGCGCAAACAGTCTCGTTATTTCGTTCACAATCCTCTCAAACCATGCAGTTCATATTTGATCTTGAGACTAAACTGTCGCCGCCTGAGGCTGCCTATTTCGTTCTTGCAGCCAGTGCCAAATTGACGTACCTTCGTCCCATTCTCGCGCAGCACCCTCTGGTGGTATAGGCGCTGGCTCGACGTCACGCCAGGGATTGAAGACGCCAAGGATTGAATATGAACAGGGTTTTGAATGCCGCCATTGAAGTACGCGCCGTTGCTCGTGCAATGGCATTGCATGAAGGCATCTTCGGCGGTTTCTCTTCCGGCGCAAATGTGGCTGCGGCATCGCAACCGCTCCGTGGCGAAATGCGAGGCAAAGTCATCGCTGCCGTCATCTGTGATTAGGGGCTTAAGTATCTGTCCGCCGCCCTCTGGTCCCAGGCTGATCTATAACTCCCCCAAAGAACCGAGGTCTGACTCAAGGTCTCCCGGCAAAATCTCCGCCGACGATTCAAAGGGAAAAAAGTGAGCAGCAGCTCTTCAATTTCTTTTGAAATTCATATACATTAGTCAGGAAATCTAGAGGTTTGCGGAGATCTTACCAATTTCTGCGCATGAAATGGTGATTTTGGCCAGATTTGTGATTGGCTGCTGAATTGCATCACCCAAGGTGATTTCTTCCCCGCACTCCGCACTTCTCTACCCAGCAACTCGTTTCTGCTAGCTCGCTCGAGATTCATTCTGTCATCTTTTGCAACTTTGGAGGTCGCCATTGATGAAAGCGTGTTGTTGTAACTCTCTCGCACTGGTTCCCGTGTTGTTACTGGCATTCACATCGGGTATGCATTTGCAGGCTCAGGCCACAGGATCGACAGCTGCAATCACCGGTATTATCACCGACGCATCCGGGGCAGTTGTGCCTGGGGCGGCCATTGAGCTGTCTGACCCATCCACCGGTCAAACTTATAAAGCTGTTACCAACTCCGAAGGCGCCTACACCATCACCAACGTCACTCCCGGTCCCGGCTACAAGGAGACAATCACCTGCACTAACTTTCGGACAACAGTGCTTTCCGGCATTTACATGAACGTGGCAGTGACACGCACTCAGAACGTCAAGCTGGTGATCGGCGCCATTGCAGAGACGATTGCGGTCTCAGCCTCGGATCAAGATGTGACGCTAAATACCACCGACGCCACTGTAGGCAACAACTTCCAGGTTCAATACTTGAATCAGCTGCCCATCGAGGTGCGAGACTCCCCTTCGGCGCTCTTTTATCAGCAGCCGGGCGTCACGCTCGATGGCTCGGCAACCGGCGCGCGCACCGATCAGAGCCGCGTCACGCTTGACGGCCTCGACGTGAACGACGCGGCCGCTGGCGGATTTGGCGCGATCATCGGCAACGCTCCAGTTGATTCCGTGCAGGAGTTCCGCGGAACCACGGCCGGCATGCTCTCAAGCAACGGCAACGGCAGCGGCGCCCAGTTCGAACTGATCACCAGGTCCGGCTCCAATCAGTTTCACGGCAACATCAACGAGTATCACCGCGACACCGATCTCGAGGCGAACGAATGGTTCAACAACTTCGACGGCGTGCCCCGCTCGCCCCTGATCCGCAACCAGTTCGGCGGCAATCTCGGTGGACCCTTCTGGAGGGATAAGGCGTTTTTCTTCTTCGACTACAACGGCCGCCGCGACACACTTTCCGGTCAGGCGACGCGAACCATCCCCACACCCACTTTTCTCAAAAACGACTCCATCACGTATTACACCGATATCGCTTCTGGCGCCACCAACAGCATCAATGCGACGCAGGTAGCCAAATATGATCCGGCGGGCATGGGATTCGATTCCGCCATGATGTCGGTAATTGGCGGCCGTTACCCTACGGCTAACGACTACAGCGGCGATGTCGGCGATCTGCTCAACACGGCCGGCTATCGCTTTAATACCCCGACCCCTTACAAGGAGAACAACTTCGTAGGCAAGGTGGACCTCAACCCATTTGAGAACCACCACTTCTTCAGCCGCGTTTCCTATAACAAGCTCAACGCAGTTGAGAGCCCCGTTGAGTTCCCCGGCGACCCCGAGACATTTCCTAAACTGGACAACAGCCATGCTTGGGTTGTGGGTTGGGATTGGACGATCGGCAAGAACAAGACGAACAGTGTTTCGTGGGGCTCGACGATAGCCAAGCTAGGATTTCCGCTCACCTACAATCCGCAGGGCGCCAATCAATATGCTTGGGACGGCGACCCCGTTGGCGGTGCTTTCCTTTCCCCTATTTATGCCTCGGCTGGTGGCGCGCAGTCGCGAGTTTTCCCCATTCCCATGGTGCGCGACGACTTCCACTGGACCAAGGGGCGTCACGATTGGTCGATCGGCGGCACATTCAAGTACCCCAGCCCCCACTACAGCGTGTATCAGGACTACAACAGCCCATTGCTCGGCCTGGGCGGTAACATAACCGGCTTGCCCAACACTTCTGCACAAGATTCATGGCAATTCACCCCGAACGATCTCGATCCCAATCAAACCAGCCAGACGATCTATGACTCCGCGTTTGTCTTTGCGCTAGGCCGTTTCGCCAGCGTAGGCGCTACTTATAACTACACGGCCTCGGGTGCTGTCGTGCCCCAGGGCACGGGCTCTCAAACCAATTTCCGCTACTACGAGACGGAAATCTACTTCGGAGATACCTTCAAGGTAACTCCCAACTTCACCGTGACCTACGGACTGCGCTACCAGAACTACACAGTTCCGTATGAAATGCACGGGATTGAGTCAGTACAAAGCGAAAGCTTTTGGGACTTCATGCATGCCCGAATTGCGCAGAGCGAGGCCGGCGTAGGCGGCGATGCGACGCTTCCCGGCGGCTCAAACGCGGTGCCGTATATCAGCTACGCGCTGGGCGGCAAGTTCAACCATGGTCCCAGCTTTTACGCTCCCAGCAACTTGAATTTTGCTCCCCGCTTGGCATTTGCCTGGACTCCGACCGCAAATCGCAAGACGGTGCTCAGCGGCGGGATCGGAATCGTTTACGACCAGACCGTCATCAACGCCATCATGTACGAGCAAACCGCGTACTCCTACCTCTTTGAGAGTTCCGGGACCAAGGATTACGGCATCGGCGGCGACTCTGCGCACTCCGGAGCGTATTACTCGTTGCTCAATAATCCTCGCTTTTCAGCTATAAGCTCTCCCGCTGCTGGACCCACAGCGCCCACCATCAACAAACCCCAGACACCGTTCGTCGGTCCCGCCGATCCAAATTGCAACGGTGGTGCCGGACCCTGCGGCCTCTCTAACGGAAACGCATTCAACGTCACCATCGACCGCAATCTGCCCACCCCATACAACATCACCTATAACTTCGGCTTGCAGCAGGAGTTTCCGGGCGGTTACATTTTTAAGCTCACGTTCGTGGGTCGCGAGGGACGCCGCCTCCTCGGCCAGGCTGACGCCGAGCAACTACTCGACTTCCCCGACCCGAAATCCGGTCAGAAGTTCAGCCAGGCCATGGCCAATCTCACATCATGGATTCGCGCAAACCCGAATTCAAACAACTCTCCGCCGGCGCAACCGTGGTTCGAGAATGTGCTCAATCCCGTAGGACCGCAGAATGGCACTACCAACACTGCGTACTTTGCCAGTGCTTGCGCTCCTTACCCCGCCGTAGGTGACTTTGCCGATTCCACGCAGTGCTTGTCGAACAGCAGCAACAATATGCTCCCCACCAACGTAGGCATGGCCTCCCAGTTCTCTGAGAACACCTTCTTCACCGACATGGGTTTCTCTGGATACAACGGCATGCTGGCCACGTTGCACAAAAATGAAGGTTACGGCTTGCAGTTCGACCTCAACTACACTTGGTCACACTCCATCGACAACGTCTCACTGGTCGCCAAATCCTACGCCTTCGAGGGCTACGGATTCATCTGCGATGTAGAACGCCCGCGCATCTGTCGCGGCAACTCCGACTTCGACGTAACCCAATACGTCAGCGGCAATTTCCTCTATCAGTTGCCCTTCGGTCGCGGCCGCTCGTTTGGCGCAAACATGCCTTTGTGGCTCAACGAAGCTGCCGGCGGATGGGAACTCGACGGCTTGCCCAGTATCCACAGCGGCACTCCCTTTATGGCTAACTCCTATGCCTTTCTCATGAGCTACTCCAACGAGGACCCCGCAATCCTCACCGGCAGTATCGGAGCGATGAAGTCCCACGTCAACGTGCAGCAAGGCACGATTGTCGGCTTCAAAAATCCCGAGCTCGCTTATAACCAGTACCGCGGCCCCGTTGGTTTTGAGATGGGAGCACGCAATAACCTCCGTGGCCCTGACTTCTTCAACATGGACCTCGGACTCGGCAAGACTTTCCCGATCTATAAGGAGCGCTGGAACCTGAAGTTCCGTTGCGATGCTTTCAATGCGCTCAATCATCCCAACTTCTCGGCGCCCGTCTTCCAAAACAACGTGGGAATCGCCTACAGCTCGCCAAGCCAGTTCGGAGCAATTCCCGGCACGGTAATACCCCCAGGAGCCGATCAAGCTGCTCGAGTGCTGCAAGGCTCGCTGCGGCTGGAGTTC
>Ga0206838_10324_pt1 | contig 10633 bp, 4 predicted proteins | sample Alteio_BWOrgCont_26_FD_152879 | JGI IMG/M metagenome (GOLD analysis project Ga0206838, IMG submission 152879) | Enriched cells from forest soil in Barre Woods Harvard Forest LTER site, Petersham, Massachusetts, United States -... | ecosystem: Environmental > Terrestrial > Soil > Temperate forest >...
ACCTCGGAAAACTTCTGGTCGCAAAACGACGGCGAAGAAATCCACAAGAAAGAGCGTGGCAACGAAAACCACTGCTAAAAAGCCCACCGCTAAAAAGTCTACAGCTAGAAAGGCGACAGCGAAAAAGTCCACGGCTAAAAAGTCAACAACGCGCAAAGCCGCACCGCGAAAAACAGCCGCTCGGAAGACTACTAGAAAAGCTTCAACCACAAAAGCAAAAAGCAGTTCGACCAAAGCCAAACGATCAAGCACAAGGTCGAGTGTGCCCAGAAAGTCAACGAAATCTTCCACCAAGAAGACCGGCAGCTCGACAAAAGCGAGAAGCACAAAGCGAAAAGCGACTACCTCGCGTAAGAAGGCAGCGTCCTGACGCAAGGACATCGTTACAACATAGGCATATTGCCCTTCCTAAAATGCGATAGCACGTCATTCTTGGGGCTGACTTTTGCGAACAGGGGATCTGTTTCAGTTTCGGCGGTAAACGCGGCTGGGAGCAAAGTTGGAACTTGATCGTTCAGAACCACAATGAGTGGTTGACGAATCTAAAGGTGAGGGCCCAGTTGCGTTCGGATGGGAGTGTTAGGCTTGCGAAATTAGGAAGCTCGTCTTCGCTGCCAGCGTCCGTTTCGTTTTTCATACTGTTTTTTTACTGCTGTCCAGCCGATCTTGAATGCTGGTACTTCGTCTTCTCCGGGCTTCAATCGCGAGTATGCGTTATTAAAAGCCTTGACGAATATTTCTTGCGCCGGCTTGGGCAGGTTGTTGCGAATGGGATCAGGTAGCTGCGAAATTGAGGAATAAGGCATTCGGACACCCCACATATGACGATCGTTGTACTGTAGTATTCAACGTGTTTGCGGCTGTTGTTTAGCGACGGGGCTACTCAGCGGCTGGTTCCAAGTACTAATCGAAGGTACGGCCAAATCAGAAGAGTGAAACCGCCATCATGGCGATGGTTCAGCCGCATGCGGAGCCCCAATACTGCACTCTCAAATTATGCATTGCTCAAAGCAGTTTACTGAACCATTGGAAGATGCAAGCATGAATAAGGGCTGCAAGCAATGCGGCTCCAGGAATTGTTATTAGCCAGGAAAGAAGAATGTCCTTTACGATAAGCCAATGAATTCCACGGTTTCTTTCAGCAGCTCCTGTGCCCATAACTGACGCCGAAATAGCCTGTGATGCAGAGACTGGCCCGCCAATTATAGAGTTGCCGATTAGAATTGTCGCGCTCGAAAGATCTGCAACAGCCGCGTGCATTGGCCGCAATTTGTAGACTTTGAAAGCCAGCTCTTTGGCTATGGCCGGAGAGATGCGAAACGCGCCCAAGCCCATCGGCAACGCGACGACTACCCTGACCCAAAATGGAATGTCGTGCCCGCTCAGGAGTCCTGCTCCGTTCAGTGCGAGTACAATGAGCCCCATAGTTTTTTGAGTGTCATTCTGCCCGTCTCCAAATGCCAGCGCTGCAGTGGTAAACCACTGCGCTTTGCGAAAATTGTTCTCTGCGTTGGCGGTGGCATTCAGACTGGCTATGAGAACGATGCAAAAAAGAATGTATGCGACGAGATAGCCAAGAATCGGTGATGCAACCAGACTGATCCATGCGCCGATCACACCCGAGGGATGAATCGGATCGAATTCGCCCATCTTCACGTGCTCAAAACTCCAATCGCCGGCAACGAGAGCACCGATTACGCCGCCAATCAAAGCGTGTGTCGAGCTCGACGGTACCTTCAGGTGGCGAGCGAATAAGTTCCACAAAATGGCCGCTAGCAGAGCCGACGCCAATAGAGGAAGAAGTGTCTGATCTTCTGGCCACCCGGAGAGCGAACGAATAACATCGGCAACTGCAGAGCCTCCCAGCAAAGAGCCCACGATTTCGAAAACACAAATAAGCGGGACGAGTTGTCTTCGCTCGAGGCTGTGGGTGCCGATCGCGCCGGCTGCGACAGCGCTGGAATGCTGAACGCCGTTAGTCCATGTAAATACAATGGAAAGAACGAAGATGACAATTAATGAGAACCAAACCAGCATTGATTGGACAGACCCTTTTGTTTTGAAGACCGAATAAACCGACAAAAGGATTCCGTCGCTAGCCCTATTCGCGAGCTCTGTTCGCGAGCTCTGTTCGCGAGCTCTATCCATATTTTGGTTGATTACTTCTGTCCCTTTCGCTCTTTATCAGCGGTTTGTTCTGTCGAGCAAGAGCCTCGATCATTCTGACGAGCTGGCTTGTCTTGCTTTCTTGCTATCTCTCTTTGTTTCTCATCATCTTGTTGTATTTCGCGTTGGGTCGCTTCATCTATCGAAGCCGGTCCATGCTTACCATTGATAAGACTTTCCTTGTTTTCCTGATTCTCAGCCATGGTGACCTCCTTGTATTCCGGTGAAGTACACACAAGGTTCAACTACCTGTGGCTTGTGCTTCCCACACTGACATTTGGTTTGTTGACTGAATTTACGGTCAATGTGTTTCCAGGCTGCCGATGATTAAGCGCCATTTCGGAACCTGAATCAACGAGCCAGTTTGTTTCTCTTGCCGAGGTGCGTGCCGCTTCCAGCTCCAGGCTGCCGACGATTAAGCGCCATTTCGGAACCTGAATCAACGAGCTAATTTGTTTCTCTTATCCAGGTGCATGCCGGTTCCAGCCAAATCGGCCGAGATGGCAGTAACTTCCTGGGGGTTAGTGCCTGCGAAGGATGCATTTTTGAGGATCGACCAGTCGAAACATGTGCAAAATAGCTGGGCGCTGTCGAAATGCGCGTAGGAGCAATTGGCGTGCACGACGGATGCGCTTCCGAGTTCGGCGTTGGTGAAAATCGCGTCTCTGAGATCTGCATAGTCGAAGCGCGCTTGCGTGAATCTACTTCCTTCGAAGTTGGTATTTCTACAGCTGGCGTGATTTAGTTGGGCTTGAGTCAAAGTTGCCCGCGAGACGTTGGCATTGTTCAGATTCGCTTCTTGCAGTTTCACCTGAGTCATGTCAGCACCCTCTAAATTGACTCCTTCGAGTTTGGCTCCATTGAGTTGAACTTGATCCATAGCCGCTCCGGATAGATTGGCAAAACTAAAGTCGGCACCGTCAATTCTGGCCTGGGTAAGATCCGCGGCAGCCAGGTCGGCATAACTCAGGGAGATGCCTTTGTCCACAGCATCTTCAACTGCTTCTTTAACGTTGTATGCGTCCGCGTCGCTAAAAATGACCGCTTGCGAAACTCGGTTTTTTATCACGATAGTCCCAGCCGGGCCGCGACCGCGATGCCATCTGTGGGGAACAACAGGACTGGCGATTCTCGATTGTGTGACAGTGTTGACCTTCCCCGGGTGGTTCAGCAGCAGTTGAAACGCGCAGGCAATCAGTGCAAGCGCCGATATGGCTATGAGTTTTCTCTTTCGTTTGCGCGACCTCGTGTATCGCAGCGGAGCGTCGAGAAGGAACGCGCCCAGATCGAATTCGACTTCGGCGACACTTTGATACCGATTATTAGGCTCTCGCTCCAGGCATTTCATGACGATGTTTTGAAGAGCCGGCGCGCCGGTGGCAGAGAGGCGCGAATGGATGCTGGTTCGATCAGCGTGCAACTGTTTTGCAATTGCCTCGACCGGACTTTTTGCCTCGAACGCTTTGGTGCCGGTCAACATCTCGAAGAGGGTGCAACCCAGCGAATAAATATCGGAACGGGCATCAACAGGTTGACCCAAGCACTGTTCAGGGCTCATGTATTCAGGGGTTCCGACAATGCCGCCGAACTGCGTAAGCGTTTCTCCTGAATATCCAAGCGATTTCGCGATACCAAAGTCGATCAGCTTCACGTCGTTCTTGTCAGTAATGATCACATTGCTTGGTTTTAAATCTCGATGAATAACTGTCTCAGCGTGAGCAGCGATCAGGGCCCGACAAATTTCGCGCGCGTACTTCGCCGCGTCTTTGGGCTGCAGCGCTTCCTGCTGTTCAAGCAAAGCCTTCAGGGTTTGCCCGTGGATAAATTCCATCACTATATAAGGAGCGCCGTCGGTGCTTTCGCCCGAATCTAAAATTGAAACGACGTTAGGATGCGAAACCCGCCGCAACGTTTTCGCTTCTTGATGAAACCGCTGAAGCGCATCTTTGTTCGACAACAACTCTTTCGGAAACAGCTTAAGGGCAACAGTCGTGCCGTGCTCGTCGAGCGCACGCCAAACTTCGCCGGCAGCCCCTTTTGCCACGAGCTCAACGAGCGAATATTTCCCACAACGATTAGTCTGCGCAGTAGATGCGGCAGAATGAACCTGGTCCGACGAATTTGTCGGCGCAGTGGGTGAGGCGCTATGAATCTGGTCGGTCGAATGCAGTTCGGTTTCATCAACGCGAAGCCGCGGAGATTTCTCCTTGAAATCGAAATCGTTGTCTGTCATTTCTGCGACCTGGGGTTACCCATTTAACCTAGCATGCATGGAGTCGTGCTGGTTCGTGTTCATCGCTAATAAAAGAATGGCTCCGACAGGATTCGAAATTGTAAGAGCGATATAGAACAATGCCCGTCCGGCTGGGCTTGTGGGGATTTTGCTGGGGTCGGGCGACTCACTTGACATTGCCGTCTGTTGTCGGTATTTCGTCGCTCTTGGCATCCATGCCGACCCCAAAACGACCCACTTGATATGCCGGCGCCGGTTCGCGGTATATATATGCGGAGGGTATCCATATGTCATCTCTTTCGAGAATCATCTCATGCATAAGCAACGACCAAGTTCAGCACCGCAGCCAGAAGCGCCTTTTTATTTTACTGTTGCCGAACTGGCAGAATACTCTCGTATTGGAGTGAACACGCTGTACCGGGCGCTTCGAAATAGAGAGCTGAGGCATGCCTGCGTTGGCCAGAAGAAGATAATCGCTCGGAAAGACTTCGAAAACTGGTTGAAGAAAAGGACAAGAATGGCACAAGATGAGTTTCCCCGAAAGTTGTTTGAGGTGAAATCCGCTCGAAGAAACCGGGTGAGCTAGACTCTCTGAGTGATCGTGTTCGGTTTTCCTTTGGTTTGGTACATTGGTTGCCTAGCTCTAACCGATTGCCCTTGATAAACTAAAGTGCTCAGGCGCCAGTTCAACCCAATGACTCATGACTTCGATTAACCAAAAACCTGAACAAATCGCTCGGGACGAAATAGACAAACAGTTGGAGCAGACTGGATGGGCGGTTCAGAAGAAAACTCGAATCAATTTGAGTGAGAAACTTGGAGTCGCTGTTGCAGAGTATCAAACCGATTCTGGTCCGGCTGATTACGTGTCTTTTGTTGGCGGCAAGCCAGCGGGCATAATCGAGGCCAAGCGGCCGGAAGAGGGATTGCGCTTAACGGCACATGAAGATCAATCGGTTGACTATGCGAACAGCAAACTGCGATTTCTGAATAATGACCCCTTGTCGTTTATTTATGAGAGTACCGGTGTAATTACCAGATTCACTGATCGTCGCGATCCAAAGCCAAGATCGCGCTTGATCTTCAACTTTCATAGACCGGAAACGCTGCAAGAATGGCTCAAGCAGGGAAATTCTCTCAGGAAGCGTATGCAAACGCTGCCCGTTCTGGACCAGAAAGGCTTGCGTGATTGTCAGATAGTCGCAGTTACTAACCTTGAAGAGTCCCTAAAGGAAAACAAGCCGCGGGCGTTAATTCAGATGGCGACGGGGAGCGGCAAAACATTTACTGCGATTACATCGGTTTATCGTTTGATCAAATATGCAAAAGCAAAGCGCGTGTTGTTTCTTGTTGATACAAAGAACCTGGGTGAGCAAGCGGAACAAGAGTTCATGTCGTTTACACCAAACGACGACAACCGCAAATTTACAGAGCTGTACACCGTGCAGAGGCTAAAGTCAGGTTTCGTAGCAACGGATAGCCAAGTGTGTATTTCGACTATCCAGCGGCTTTATTCTATCCTGCGTGGAAAAGAACTCGATGAAGCTGCAGAGGAAACTAATCCAAACGAATTGGTGCAGCCTAAAGAGCCCATGCCGGTGATCTACAACGACAAGATACCACCAGAGTTTTTCGACTTCATCATAATTGACGAGTGCCATCGGTCAATCTATAACGTGTGGAAGCAGGTGCTGGAATACTTTGATGCCTTCCTCATTGGGTTGACTGCAACTCCCGATGCACGCACTTTTGCATTCTTCAACGAAAATATCGTAAGCGAGTATACCCACGAAGATGCCGTTACGGATGGCGTAAACGTTGGTTACGACACGTATGTCATCGAAACCGAGATCACAAAAAGAGGCAGCCGGATTGCCGCCAAGGAGTTTGTTGACAAGCGAGACAAATTGACACGGAAAAAGCGATGGGCACAGTTAGAGGAAGATCTTGCCTATTCAGGTAAAGAACTCGATCGTGACATCGTAAATCCAAGTACGATCAGGAATATTGTCCGCGCTTTTAAGGACAAACTGCCCGAGATATTTCCGCATAGAACGGAAGTACCAAAGACGTTGATCTTCGCCAAAACTGACAGCCACGCTGATGACATTATTCAGATTGTCCGTGAGGAGTTCGGCGAGAGCAATCAATTTTGCAAGAAAGTGACATATCTATCAAAAGAAGACCCAAAGTCCGTTCTTGCTCAATTTCGCAATGACTATTACCCACGCATAGCCGTTACGGTTGACATGATCGCGACAGGAACGGACGTCAAACCTCTGGAGTGCCTCATCTTCATGCGAGACGTACGATCCTCCAATTATTTTGAGCAAATGAAAGGGCGCGGCACTAGAATCTTTGGCTTTGATGATCTGAAGAAGGTGACACCATCCGCCGTTACAGCTAAAACACACTTCGTTATCATAGACGCGGTCGGAGTTACGAAATCCTGCAAGACAATAAGCCGATCATTCGAACGCAAACGAGGAGTGCCACTGAAGGACCTGATGATGGGAGTGATGATGGGCGCCAGAGATGAGGACGCGTTCACTTCGCTGGCGGGAAGATTATCTCGACTGGAAAGAGAGATGAGCGACGCCGAAAAAAATGAGTTGGTGCTTCTCACTGGAGGGACAACCATATCTCAGATGGCGAAATCCCTTTTAGATGCGTTCGACGGTGATGCGGCAGAAGAGATGGCTAGACTGGATAACAAGTTGAGCTTGTATCAGGAACCAACCACAGAGCAAATGGATGTAGCTAAAACCGCACTCGCTGCCAATTGCGCAGCAATGCTTAACGGAGACATTATCAATTATTTGGATGATGTTCGCAAAAATCATGAGCAGGTGATCGACACTGTCAATTTAGACAAGGTGACGTTTGCGGGTTGGGATGCTCAAGCGAGAACTCATGCAGAAAGTTTGGCACGCGATTTTAAAGAGTATCTTGATGCCAATCGTGACACCATCGAGGCTCTAAAGATCCTATACAATCTGCCGTATCAGCGGCGAACCCTCACTTATACGATGGTTCGTGATTTGCTTGAAAAGCTGAAAAGCAACAAGCCGCAGCTCGCTCCGCTGCGTGTCTGGCATGCTTATGAACAACTGGATCAAGTAACAAATGGCAATCCGCTTAGCGAAATGACAGCGCTGGTAGCATTGGTCAGACGTATTGTAGGCATGGATAAGAAGCTCACACCGTATGAAAGTACGGTCAACCGAAATTTCCAGGAATGGGTTTTTCGAAAACAAGCCGGTGCTCTGAAATTTACCGAGGAGCAAATGGAATGGCTTCGTCTTCTGAAAGATCACATCACAACTTCCTTCTGCGTATCTACTGACGATCTTAATTTTGCACCGTTCGATGGCCGGGGGGGACTCGGGAAACTCTATAGTTTGTTTGGCAAAGATTCTAACGACATACTTAATGAACTGAACGAGAATCTAGTGGCATAGCGGAGTTCAGCATGTACCAGCAACAAAATGAAGTCGACAAGAATAATACACCGAGTGGTTGGGCACGGATTACTCTTCAAAACGCTGTTCAGGTTATTGACTATCGAGGAAGGACGCCTCCGTTTAGTGAATCTGGTATACCGCACTTGCGATCCAACAATGTGAAAGGTGGAAAAGTAATCTGGGACGATTTGCGCTATGTCTCCGAAGAGACGTATCGGAAATATATGACCCGAGGCTTACCTGATCAGGGCGATTTGCTTTTCACCACAGAGGCACCGTTAGGGCAGGTTGCTTTGGTTCCAGATCTGAAATTTTCGTTAGCACAACGTTTAATGATTTTGAAGCCTGATAGAAGGCTGTTGATGTCTAAATTCTTGATGTACCAAATACAAAGCGAAGGCTTTCAGAGAAAGCTGCGACGGTCAGGTACAGGGACAACTGTTAAAGGAGTATCCTCGCGGAATTTTAGACCCTCGGAGTTGTTTATGGCCCCCGTTCCAGAACAACAGCGCATAGTGGATAGGATCGAGGAGCTTTTTTCCGATTTAGACACTGGTGTCAAGACGCTCAAGACAGTTCAGCTGCAGCTAAAGGTATATCGGCAGGCGGTGCTGAAATGGGCCTTTGAGGGTAAGTTCACAGAAGGCTGGCGCGTCCGGTCCGGCACCAATCTTAGCCGTTCCGAATTGTGGGCAAAGATCGAGACTGTCAAGCGGCAGCACGGCGGGACCAAAAAAGCAATCTCTAATACTGCGTTGTTGGAACAGCAGTCGTTTGAGTTACCAGAAATTCCTGGTAGTTGGCACTGGATAACGATCGGAGATCTGACTCTGGGAGTTGAGTATGGGACTTCAACTAAGTCTATGCCTGAAGGGAAAATGCCGGTGCTCCGGATGGGAAACATCCAGAACTGCGCAATTGACTGGTCTGATTTGGTGTATAGCAATGACCAGGATGACAATCGGAAATATCTGCTCCATCCAAATGACGTACTGTTCAACAGAACCAATAGTCCTGAACTCGTCGGGAAAACAGCAATATATCGCGGTGAGATCCCTGCGATCTTTGCCGGCTATCTCATCAGGATAAAGCAGTTATCTGAATTAGCTGATGCCCGTTACCTGAATTACTTTTTGAATAGTGCTGTAGCCAAAAATGTCGCAAATAAAGTCAAAACTGATGGCGTAAATCAAAGCAATATCAACGGACAAAAGCTGATTGGCTACCCATTTCCAGCTTGTTTAATCGAAGAACAGAAGCAAGTCGCTGATGAAATCGAGGCTCGATTGTCAGTGTGCGATTCAATAGAGCAAGCAGTGATTGAAAACTTACGCCGCTCAGAGGCGCTCCGGCAAAGTATTCTTCAATTAGCCTTTGCTGGCAAGCTTGTTCCACAAGATCCGAACGACGAACCAGCTGAAAAAACGCTAAAACGTGTCAGAGAAGAACGATCCGTAACAGATGGCAAAGCACCCTCGTCGAGTAGGGCTGCGCGAAAATCAAACAAGCCGCTCCCTGAATTAATTGAGGCATAGCACGATGGAAAGTACGGCAGGCATAGTATCGAAGGTATGGAGTTTTTGCGGCACATTACGCGATGACGGAGTTAGTTATGGTGACTATCTAGAACAACTCACATATCTACTGTTCCTGAAAATGGCTGATGAATATAGCAAGCCGCCATACAATCGGAAGGTCGGAATACCAGAGAAATACTGTTGGGAAAGTCTAACGGAGCGAAAAGGGGCTGAGTTGGAAGCTCATTACATCGAGACATTGTTGAAGCTGGCACAAGAGAAGGGGATGCTCGGCCAGATTTTTGTTAAATCTCAAAACAAGATACAGGACCCAGCTAAACTCTCCCGGGTCATAGACATGATAGACAAAGAGAGCTGGGTCATGATGGGCACAGACGTGAAGGGTGAAATTTACGAAGGACTACTCGAGAAGAACGCTGAAGACACCAAAAGCGGTGCCGGACAGTATTTCACTCCGCGAGCTCTGATCTGGGCGATGGTGCAATGCATTCGTCCCGAGCCGCTCAAAACGATCGCAGATCCAGCGTGCGGAACGGGCGGATTCTTTCTCGCTGGCTACGATTTTTTGATCAATTCGAACAACTATAAGCTTGACCGTAAGCAGAAAGAGTTTCTGAAAACAAGTACGTTTCGTGGTAATGAAATCGTTGCTAACACACGCCGTTTGGCGTTGATGAACATGTTCTTGCACAACATCGGTGAGATGACTGGCGATAGCATGATCTCGCCGCAAGACGCGCTGATTGCCGATAGCGGCGACAGATTTGACTATGTTCTAACGAATCCGCCGTTCGGCAAGAAGAGCAGCATGAGTTTCACCAACGAGGAAGGCGAGCAAGAAACGGAGGATTTGACCTACAATCGGCAAGATTTCTGGGCTACAACGTCCAACAAACAGCTAAATTTTGTTCAACACATTCACACCATCCTCAAGACCACCGGCAAGGCAGCTGTGGTCGTTCCAGATAACGTGCTTTTTGAAGGCGGTGCTGGTGAAACAGTCAGAAAAAGACTGTTGGAGAGTACAGATCTTCACACGATTCTTCGATTGCCGACAGGGATATTCTACAAACCAGGCGTCAAAGCAAATGTCATGTTCTTCGACAACAAGTCGGCATCGAAGGATCCGTGGACAAAGGAAGTGTGGTATTACGATTTTCGTACGAACAAGCACTTTACTTTGAAAAAGGACCCTCTCAAGCGTGAAGACTTGCAAGATTTCATCGCTTGCT
>Ga0206838_10326_pt1 | contig 10550 bp, 9 predicted proteins | sample Alteio_BWOrgCont_26_FD_152879 | JGI IMG/M metagenome (GOLD analysis project Ga0206838, IMG submission 152879) | Enriched cells from forest soil in Barre Woods Harvard Forest LTER site, Petersham, Massachusetts, United States -... | ecosystem: Environmental > Terrestrial > Soil > Temperate forest >...
CAAAATATGTGCCGGTCGAGAACTTTTTCGGGCGCAACGCCGCCTTGCGTGCGCAGGTCTTCGCGCCGAACCTGAAAATGGCTGCGTTGCGCGCCTGGGACAAAACCATGTTGCATCTGGCAGGCGGCGGCGAGATTTGATTTATGTCACAACGGTTGATCATAGAAGCAGGACGCACGGAGCGCCAATACTGGCGCGACCTGTGGCGTTACCGCGAACTGTTTTATTTTCTCGCGTGGCGCGATCTGCTGGTGCGTTACAAACAGACGGCGGTCGGAGTACTGTGGTCGCTGATACGTCCGGTCCTGACGATGCTGGCGCTAATGTTAGTGGTTAAATTTGGAAAGCTTCCGACCGGCGGTGTACCCGGCCCGTTGTTCGTTTTCGCGGCGATGCTGCCATGGCAGTTTTTTTCCACGGCACTGTCGGAAAGTGGCAGCAGCCTGGTGATGAATGCGAACTTGGTGTCGAAAATCTATTTTCCACGGCTGGTCGTGCCCGCAAGCAGCATCATGGTATGTTTCGTAGACTTCCTGATTTCGGCGGTGTTTCTAGCGGGACTGATGTTGTTCTATGGTTTCGTGCCGCCGATACAGATCTGCTTGTTGCCGTTGATGTTCCTATTGGCGCTGGGCGCGTCGCTGGGTGCGGGCTTGTGGGTCGCGGCACTGATGGTGAAGTATAGGGATTTCCGTTTCATTGTGCCGTTCGTGGTGCAGTTCGGCGTCTATGCATCGCCGGTGGTTTTGAAAACAAGCATAGTGCCTGAAAGTTACGGGTTGCGTTTTATTTATTCACTTAATCCGATGGTCGGGGTGATTGACGGCTTCCGCTGGTGCCTCCTTGGCGGTCAGAACACGATTTATTGGCCGGGTTTCGGCGCATCGGTGCTGGTGGTTGTTTTTTTGGTGGTGACGGGTATCTGGTATTTTCGGAAGACAGAACGGACCTTTGCCGACCTCATTTGAGTTGCAATAAAAATTTGTGAGTGCCCCCATCATCACTGTTGAAAATTTGTCGAAGCGTTATTGGATCGGTCATCAGGCCGTGCTGGGTGAGGATCACGTCCATAGCGAGGGACTGCGGCACGTTTTGGAACGCGCTCTGCGCTCGCCGGCAAAGTTGTTTTCCAACAAAAATCACAAGCCGTCGGGGGTCGAGGAATTCTGGGCGCTCAAGGATGTCGGGTTTGAAATCAAGCAGGGCGACGTTGTTGGCATCATTGGCCGCAACGGCGCAGGCAAATCAACGTTGCTGAAAGTTTTGAGCCGCATCACCGAGCCGACTGCAGGTCGCATCGAAATCGAGGGGCGCATCGCCAGTTTGCTCGAGGTTGGCACCGGCTTTCACCAGGAACTGACCGGCCGTGAAAATATTTTTCTCAATGGCGCGATCCTCGGCATGAGCCGTGTGGAAATCCGGCGGAAGTTCGACGAGATTGTGGCGTTTTCCGAAGTTGAAAAATTCCTGGATACGCCGGTGAAACGTTATTCCAGCGGGATGTATGTGCGCCTGGCCTTTGCGGTGGCCGCGCATCTGGAGCCGGAAATTTTGATCGTGGACGAAGTGCTTGCAGTCGGCGACATGGCATTCCAGAAGAAATGCCTCGGCAAGATGCAAAGCGTCGCCAGCAGCGGGCGCACGATCATTTTTGTGAGCCACAACATGGGCGCGGTCATGGGACTTTGCAACCGGGTCGTCTGGCTTGCGGGCGGTCGCTGTCACATGGTCGGCCCTGTGCGCGAGGTGGCCGATGCATATGTGGCCACAACGTCATTGCAGGTGGAACGTCGCACGGACCTTGCCAAAATCGTCCGTTACGAAATGAATATCCGCGCCAAACTGATGTCGCTTGAATGGCTGGACGGTGTGCCATTGAAGCATGGTGTGCCTGCGCGCATCCGTATCGAAGTGAAATTTACCGGGGATGTCCCTGATTTTCGGTTGAGCCTGGGGTTTTCGACGATGGAAGGCGTGCGCGTCGCAACCTTTGATACCGATTCCGACCGCGGTTTCACCGGCGCTTCATTGGGCGACGGCATACAGGCGTTTGAACTGGTTGTGGATTCGCTGGTGTTGAATCCCGGCCTGTACATGGTGGACGTGATGACGCGCTCCGGCAACGACCATGAGCTGGACACTCTACGGGGTGCGGCCTCAATGGAAGTGGTGTCGAGTGAGAGCACGCCGGTTCATTTTTTTGGGAAGGAACCCTCCGTGCGGTTGGCGGGTCGCTGGAAGGCTGTTAACCATTGAGCATTGCATCCGGTCGGGCGAGCGATATCTGTTTAATCAAGAAAGCCTGATGTCACCTTGATTCCCGTGAAAGACATTCCCTGCAAGATTTGCCAGGCTCCAACCCGGCAACATACCGCGACGGTGGTTCGTAACAAATATCCCGCCCGGCTTTTGCTTTGTGAGGCATGTGGTTTCATGTTCATGGACAATCCGCATTGGCTGGCGGAGGCTTATGCAGAACCGATCAACCGCTCCGACACCGGCTATGTGTGGCGCAATCTTTGGTGCCGGGACAAGGTATGCGCGCTGATTGAAGCCAACGAGTTGAACGCCGCCGGATCTTTTCTGGATTATGCCGCCGGTTACGGACTGTTTGTGCGTCTGATGCGGGACAACGGCTACGATTTTCGGTGGTTTGATCCTTTTTGTCAGAATTTGTTCAGCCGGGGTTTTGAGGCGCCTGCTCCGCTGACGGGAAAATTTGAAGCGGTCACAACGTTTGAGGTATTCGAACACCTGCCTGATCCGAAGGAAGAGGTTCAGAAAATGGCCGCGCTGACCTCAACTATCATTTTCACCACGACCTTGCTGCCCAACCCGGCACCGCAACCGGCGGATTGGTGGTATTACGGGTTTGAACATGGTCAGCATATCGCGTTTTACACCCGCAAAAGTCTCGAGGTGGTGGCCGCCAGCCTCGGCTATCATCTGACAAGCAACGGAACGGATTTTCACGTTTTGTCGAAAATGCCAATCCGGCTTGAGATGCCAGCTCCGAATTTATTCGAGCGATGCCTGACCCGATTTCACTTGCGAGCGAGCCGAGTTCACAAACAGCCTTCCTTAACCCATAGCGACCACGAATTGATTGTGAAGCAATCGGTGGCGGGTTAATATTTGAACGGCATTGATGATAAATATCATTTGGCAATCAGGCGGCTCCAAAACCGATAACCCCAACCCATGGCAAAAAAGTGCTCATCACCGGAATCACCGGTCAGGATGGCTCCTATCTTGCGGAACTTTTGTTATCAAAAGATTACAAAGTTCACGGCCCCAAATTCCCTTGAACAAAGCATCGTCGAAATAGCGCTGGCCGCGATATGTGTCATTGCCTGGACACGAGTCCGGTTGTATGTGGCGCAAGCGGTTGGGGCAAATCAAGTCAGGTCATGAAAATACTTTTTGATGGCCGGATTTTCCAGATCCAGAAGGCCGGCGGTATCAACCGTTATTGTGCCGAGATCATCTCCGCTTTGCCGCCGGAATGGGAACCGCTTATGACCGGAAGTAACGGCTTCGGGGAAAACGTTCCGAAACATCCCCGCCTGTGCGTGAAAAATCCGCTTAAGTTCCGGCCGGCCAGATTCGAGCGTCATTACCTTCAATATTGGTGGAAACCGCGAGCCACCCGCGGCATCAAACTGGCGCATCCCACCTACTACGATCTGACGTCCGGTTTCAGCTTGTCGGACTTCTCCTGTCCGGTGGTGACCACGGTGCATGACATGATTTATGCACTTTTCCCGAAACAAACCGATACGGCGGATGGTATTCGAAAAGCGCAGCGGGAATCCGTATTGCGGGCCGACAAGGTAGTTTGTATTTCAAAGTCCACAGAAAATGACTTATTGCAACTCATCCCTCAGGCTGCCGGAAAAACGACTGTCATTTATCTGGGATCTTCCTTTCCCGCGATCGAGCAAACCGGTGCTTCCGAACTATTTGAACAACCTACTTTTTTGTATGTGGGTTTTCGAGGCGGCTACAAAAATTTTCTTTTTTTGCTTCGCGCGTTTGCCAAAGCGGCGTCGGTGGTGGATGACATCCGTTTGCAGGTGGTCGGTCCGGATTTAAGTGCGGAAGAGCGCTGGCAGATGCACTTTCTTGGCATCACTGAGAAGGTGAGCTGCACGGTGTATCCCAACGAGGCCGTTTTGCAGGAACTATACCGCCGTAGCGTCGGGTTGCTGTATCCGTCGCGGTATGAAGGTTTTGGCATTCCACCTCTTGAGGCCATGGCTTGCGGAACGATCCCGGTCACGGCCAACACCAGCAGCCTGCCTGAGGTGATGGGTAACGCCGGCTTCTTGCTGAAGCCGGCAGACGAAAATGCCTGGGCCGATTGCATCATCAAACTGGCGCGGCCCTTTCCCGAGCGGGAATTATTATTGGAACGCGGCCGCGCCCGCGTAAAGCAATTCAGCTGGTCGGAATGCGCCCGCCAGCACGTTGAAATCTATCGGCAACTGACCTGACTCCGATTGCGGCAAAGCCGGTTCCAAAACCTAAAAACATAAATTCGTGTCGCCAAAAGTTTCCATTTGCGTTCCCAATTTGAATACCCGGCCATATTTGCCGGAACGGTTTCAAACCATTTTTAATCAAACCTTTCAAGATTGGGAGGTGGTGGTGTATGACAGCTATTCGGACGACGGCGCGTGGGAATATATCCAGGAACTGGCTTCCCGCGAACCGCGGATGCGGATTTCACAAGGCCCGCGCGAGGGCACGCCGGGCAGCTGGAATCCCTGCATTCAACAGGCGCAGGGTGAATATGTTTACATCGCCACCAGCGATGACACCATGGCACCGGATTGTTTGGAGAAACTGGTCGCGGCGCTGGACCAACATCCAGACTGCGGCATGGCACATTGCTGTTTGGATTTCATAGATGCGCAGGGCGCCAAAATTTCCACCGGCCATTGCTGGGAGAATTGGGCGACGACGGTTTTTTTAGGCGAATGGAACCGGAAACGCCACATCCGTCCGCAGGGGCATGACACGGTAATGGCACTGGGATTGAAGACGGCCTATTATTCAATCACCCAGGTGCTCGTCCGCCGAAGCCTGTTTGAGGCGGTGGGCATGTTTGAAAAACGCTTCGGGCCGTTCGGCGATTTGGAGTGGCAATTGCGTGCTTCGCTGGCCTCAAAGACGATCCATGTGCCGGAATATCTGGCCACCTGGCGGGTGCACCCGCAACAGGCCTCACAGTGGGATCGCTATGCGAAGGCCGTGCGTGACGGCTGGTTTCTGGACATGGCTGACGAGACAATCAAATTCTCACGCCGCAAAAATTGGCCCGTGCCCGGTGGTTTGCCGCCGCGACTGCGGCGTTTTTACTGGGACGAATGTGTCAGTGCGCGACTGGGCGCGGCACGAACCCTCCTTGAAAAATTCCGAATACTGTTTGCGTCGTGGCGTGCCGACAAAAATATGATCTGGCCATTCATCCAAAGCCGTTTCCACCGGCACATCCTGGGCCGGGAACTGGATATCGCGGTTGAAGTGCGCAAGGAATTACGGCAACTTGGGCTTGCGGTGATGCAACCTGTCAACGAGAAATCTGTCTCCAAATCCAGCAATTGAACCGGAGTTTCATGGCCGCCAGTCAAATCCCCCGCATGGGTTCGCCGCTTGCCCGCCTTGCTTGGGCATGGCGGCATGGTCGCTTCCGGCGCTACCGGCACATGGCGGGCGCGGGTTTAAGGTTTGTTCCCAACTGGTTTCGGCTGCTATTGATCCAATACCAGTGCCGCCGGAGCGGGCGAAAGCTGGTGACGATTGTCTTGATTGAACATATTGGCGATATCGTGGCCTGCGAGCCAGTCGCCCGTCACATCCGGCTGACGCATCCCGGCGCCTGCATTGTCTGGTGTCTAAGCGCACGCTATCGCAGTTTGGTCGAATCCAATCCCAACGTGGACAAGATCATTGTTGTACGTTGTCTGACCGAATGGATTTTACTGAAGGCAAGCGGGGTTGGAGGTGAAATTGTGGATCTGCATCCGCGAGGCAGAAGCTGCCAACATTGTGATGTGCGGCTGAAAAAAACGCAGGGTGACCCGCACATAAACAATGATAACTATTATGATTTTGGAAACCTGCTCGGAGCGTTCAGCCGGTCCGCTGGATTATCGGGCTTGGAAAAAGCTGGCCCGCGCGTTTATATTCCGTCACCGGTCGTGAAGGCGGTGGACGCGCTCAAATTGCCGTCACAATTCCTGGTTTTTCATGCGCGTACCAACGAAATTGAGCGAAATTGGAGGGATGAGAAATGGGCGGTCTTGTTGGAGCGGTTGCGGGATGAGCATAAAATTTTCACCATGGAAATCGGCTTGTCAGCGGTGTTGACTTCCACTTCACCGCTCTATCGCAGCCTGTGCGGCCAGACCAGCCTGATGGAACTTGCGGAGGTGATTCACCGGGCCACGCTTTACGTTGGGGCGGACAGCGGTCCTGCGCATTTGGCCAACGCTGCCGGAACTCCCGGAGTCATTGTGCTGGGGCATTTCAGGTCATTCCAGCGCTACCTGCCGTATAGCGGCGGTTATGCGGACGGAACCTTGGCGAAATTGACATACGGCGATGGTCCCGCCACGAGCGTCCCCGTCGCCGAAGTTTTTGCCGCCGTGACTGAGATTTGGGGTCAAGCCATCCGCAATCCACGCATCACCAAGCTTTGCGCATGAACATCGTCCTCACCATCTGTTCGTCCAATTATCTGGCCCATGCACTGACGCTTGGCGATTCCGTGCGCGAGCAGGGGCCGGACTTCCATGTTGTCATTGGGCTCGTGGATCGTGTTCCGACGGAACTGGATTCAAAGCGCTGCCCTTACGAAATCATTCCTGCCGAGGCGCTGAACATTCCCGGTTTTTGGGATATGGCGGAAAAGTATGATATCGTGGAATTGAACACGGCGGTGAAGCCATTTTATATGGAGCATCTTTACCGTCGCGATGCGTCTGTAAAGACGGTGACTTACATCGACCCGGACATTCTCGCCTGCTCCAGCCTCGCGCCATTGCTGGAAAAGTTGTCGCGGTGCAATCTTTTGCTCACGCCGCACAACATCACCTATGATGACTCCCTCGCGAACATTGCCTTTGAGCAAGCGGCGTTGAATTACGGCATCTACAACCTCGGCTTCATCGGCACGGCGCGCAGCGATGAAACGTTCCGGTTTTTGAAATGGTGGCAAAAGCGCCTGCAGCACCTCTGCTATTACCAGCCCGGTTCCGGCTTTTTTGTGGACCAGCTTTGGATGTCGCTCGCGCCGCATTATTTTTCCGGCGTGAGCATTGAGCGCGATCCGGGCTGGAACACGGCCTATTGGAACCTGTTCGAGCGCAGGCTGTCGCAGCGCGACGGGAAATTTTTTGTGAACGGCGACCATCCGCTCGTTTTGTTTCACTTCAGCAGTTTCAACGTGGAAAATCCAACCGGCATAGTGAAGCGCAACCAGATGCACGTGGCGACTTTCGCCGAACGGCCGGACGTGAAGCCATTGTTCGACGAATATGCCCGGCGGGTCGTCGCGCGCGAGGTAGCGGTTTTCAAAGCCATTCCCTACACGCTGCGCCGGCATTTGCCTCCGGAAAAATTCTTCTCCGGCCGGGGCATCAAACGCGCGGTGAAAGGGACTTTGCGCTCGTTGCCGGCCGGTTTGCAGGCGAAACTGGTCCGGCTCGCGCAGTTCACCATCAACAGCTTCAAGAAATGAAGAAATGTTTCGGCCTGTTCGCACGGCGCGAACGCTGGGGGCTTTCCGCGCGCGGCTGGCTGGTGCTGGTCGCGGTGGTGGTCGTACTGTTGCTGGCCTGGGCGTGGAACGTGCAGCCGTTTCTCGCGCCGACGCAACGCGTCCCGGCCAAAATCCTCGTGATGGAAGGCTGGGTCGGGCCTTACGCGGCGCACGCGGCCGCCCGGGAATTTGTGGACGGCCATTACGATTTCGTCTGCACGACCGGCGGGCCGATTGCGGGCAGTGGAGCGACGAACATTTTCAACACCAGCGCCAGCGTCGGGGGCGAACGGCTCATCGGCGCGGGTGTGCCGGCGGACAAGGTCCATATCGTGCCCGCCGACCGCGTGGGCCGCGACCGGACCTACACTTCGGCGCTGGCGTTGCGGGCCTGGTTTCAGCAACAGAATATTTCCGTGGTGGAATTCAATCTGATCACGGAGGATGTCCATGCGCGGCGCTCCTGGCTTTTGTTTCAGCGGGCCTTTGGCAGTTCGGTGAAGGTCGGTATCGTGGCCGTGCCCGATCCGGACTATGAACCGGCACATTGGTGGCGTTACAGCGAAGGCGTACGGGAGATTCTTGGCGAGAGCATTGCCTATGTGTACGCAAAATTTATTTTCTCGCCGGGAAATTGAAACGGGCGGCGAGCAACGCCCTTGCCTGAATCAACTTTTTTGCAGACAATGACATGATTATGAAACTGAACCAGTGCATAAGACGGGATTACAGAATCGCCGCCGGCCTGTTGCTGCTCGCCGGTTTGCTGGCCGGAAGGCTGCTGGCCGGACCAGTAGTCATGCAGACGCCGCCGCCCGCCCCGGTTCAACCGCAGGAACAGGCGGATGACGCCACGAACAATGACATGGCTGTTTTCATACCTAACCCGAATAACCATGACGGTTCGCTGCCCGAGCCGTTCAAGTTTGAAGGCATGATCTTCCGACCGCATGGCGACTACCAATTTTTATATGTGAACGGCATGCTGGCGAGCCCGTCCAACCTCCACAATACTTTCATCAACACCATTACGCCGGGCGTCACCGTGGATTTGGGGCGGCATTGGACGTTAGATTACAGCCCGACGCTGGTGTTTTATTCCGACAGCGCGTTTCACAATGCCGTCAACCAAAGCGTCTCGTTAAACGGCCGGACGCGTTACGAAGACTGGCTGTTAAGTTTTTCGCAAACTTATAACCACTCTGATGCGACGCTCTCGGAAACAGCGACGCAGACGAAGGATGATAATTTCAGCACGGCGATCGATGTTTCTCATCAATTAAACGACAAGTTTTCCACCGACATCACCCTGTCGCAGAACCTGAACTTCGTAAAAGACCTTCAAGATTCCCGGACCTGGTCCACGCTGGACTGGTTGAATTACCAGATCGCCAAACGCCTGTTCATCGGCGCGGGACTGGGCGCGGATTACACGACGATAACCGGCGCCGGTGCGGATTCCGTGGACGAGCAACTGCAGGGACGCATCCAGTGGCGCGCGACCGACAAACTGTCCTTCACCGCCAATGCCGGTCTCGATTACATGCAAATTCTTGCTGCCGGAGAAAAGAATCCGCTCAATCCCATATACGGTGCGGGTGTCCAGTACCTGCCCTTTGACCACACGCAAATCTCCCTGAACGCCAGCCGCAGTGTGGGTACCTCGGATTATTATACTCAGGCGCAGAATACCGAAGCCACCACGGTGAGCCTGAACATCTCACAGCGTCTCTTTGAAAAATTTTATCTCTCCGGCGGTTTCAACTATTCCCATACCGATTATACTGTGACGGAACCCGTGGTGGAGATCACGCCGGGTGGTACTTTGAAGTTTGCTGCGCTTTCGAACATCCGCACGGACGACGATTACTCGGTCAATCTGCGTTTGAGCCATACCTTCCTCAAACGCGGCAATGTGGCGCTCACCTATCAGTACAGCGATTATATTTCCACTGCCGGCGGCTATACTTATAACAGCAATCAAGTCGGCGTCGAGGTGAGCTTCGCCTACTGACGCTTCGGCGGAAAATTCATGGACGGAACCGCCGCAAACAATATCCCGCTGGAAAAACGGTTTGCCGTGGCTGCCGCCGTGCGGGCGCTGGCCTTTGCGCTGCCGTTGTGGCATCTGGTGCGGTTCGCCGCCGGCGACGAGCTGCATTCCTACGTCCTGCTAATGCCGGTTGTTTGCGCGTATCTCGCGTGGCAGGATAAAAACAAGCTGTCATCCGCCGCGCCGGCGAAAAAGACTGCCGCCGGGTTCTTTCTGGCCGGAATTTTCGTGTTGGCTGGAAAATTTGTTTTTCGCCCTGATTCGCCGGCGGATGAACTGTCGCTGACCACCTTCTCGTTTGTGCTTCTGCTGGCCGGTGCCGGCTTCTGGATCTTTGGCACGGCCGGCATGCGCGTGCTGGCGTTTCCCTTTTCAATGCTCATTTTTTTTGTCCCGATGCCCGATTTTGTGCGCGTCGCGCTGGAGACGGGATTGCAATACGGCTCCGCCGTCGTGGCCGGCTGGCTGTTTTCCATTTCGGACGTCCCCGTTTTGCATGATGGGCTGGTTTTTCGGCTGCCGAACATCAGCCTGGAGGTCGCCCAGGAATGCAGCGGCATCCATTCGACCATGGTGCTGTTCATAACCAGCCTGGTTGCAGGACATTTTTTCCTCCATTCTCCGTGGCGGCGTGCCGCGTTGTGCTTTTTTGTGATTCCGCTCGCGCTGTTGCGGAACGGGTTCCGGGTCTTCGTGCTCGGCGAGCTTTGCACGCACATCGGCCCGCAG
>Ga0206838_10327_pt1 | contig 10546 bp, 10 predicted proteins | sample Alteio_BWOrgCont_26_FD_152879 | JGI IMG/M metagenome (GOLD analysis project Ga0206838, IMG submission 152879) | Enriched cells from forest soil in Barre Woods Harvard Forest LTER site, Petersham, Massachusetts, United States -... | ecosystem: Environmental > Terrestrial > Soil > Temperate forest >...
CTCTTGAGAGTACGAGATCTCGCGTGACGGGTCCAAACCAGTGACTTGCACCTTCGACAGGCACAACCTCAGCTCTTATGCCGTTCTTCTTGAGCCCATCGGCCATCGTCGTCGATTGAGACATCAGAACATTTTGATCAGCAGTTCCGTGCGCGAAGATTGTTGGCACGGCGGTGCGTCCATAATTTAGTGGAGAGGCTTTCGCATACAAGCTCGGCGAGTCTTGAGGAGATTTGCCGTTTAGATAATTAACTACGTTGGCTTTGTCTTGGGAATGCATATAGTCGCCATTGAGATCTGACACACCGAAGAAACTCACGACGGCTGCGGCTCGCGCCCGGCTTGCGGGATGCCCCTCTGCGCGCAACTCTCCATCATTGGCAGAGTATGCTGCGAGCATCGCCATATGGCCGCCGGATGAAGATCCGAATAGAACTATCTTGTTCGGCTCGATAGCGTATTGATTAGCATGCTCTGCAAGAAACGCCATGGCATCTTTTACATCAGCGATGTCGTGTGGGAATTCACCGCCCTGCCCGACCAGCCGATAGTCAATGTTGAAGACAACAAAGCCATGCTTTGCGATATAAAGGGCACTCTCCTTTTCAAAATCTCGTGAACCTTCTTTCCAGCTTCCGCCGTGAATAAAAATGACAGCAGGTCGGTTTTGCCCGTTGGGCTTTGGTAAATATAAATCACCTGAACGATGGGGATCGGCAGGCGTGACATAGCTCACGTCATGAACGATTTCCATATTTGCGTCGGCATGGCGAGGTCTGATGAATTCGTGTAAGGCGCTTACGAAGTCGGGCGAAAGCAAGACGGTGCGACCAATAACAAAGACTAGATAAGCAATAGCCGACAACGTCAAGATCAAACGTGTGAGCTCGAATTTCTTGGAAAGCGTTTTTGGCCCGGGCAGGTTCTCACTCATCGCGGTCAGCTTGCCACCCACAGATTACTCCAGCTATAACATACCGCAGTCGAACACCCGTGGTAAACTCTGCCCCATGCGCCCTATCGAGCAATCGTGCTACTGGCTTGCGACACGACGTGACACCACGGCGAGTTCGCAGTTGGAAGGCGATAAAAACTGCGACATTGCAATCGTCGGAGCCGGTTTTACAGGTCTGTGGACCGCGCACTTTCTCAAGCAGCTCGATTCGAAGTTGGATATATGCGTGGTCGAGCAGGGAGTTGCCGGCTACGGCGCCAGCGGGCGCAACGCCGGCATTATTTCGCCATGCATAGATCACTCGCACGCGCTGGCGATCGCACATTTCGGCAGAGATGAGGCGGCAACGATGGCGAAACTCGGCTTGGAAAATATCGAAGAGCTGGCTCAATTTGCCGATGACTGCGATTTCGAAAAAAGTGGACAGTTGCAGATCGCACTGACGCCAAAGCATATAGAGGATTGCCGCGCCAACATTGAAGTGGCGAATACTCTCGGACTGCCCGGATATCGAATGCTCTCCCTAGACGAAGTGCAGAAAGAGATAAACTCGCCCCTTTATCTGGGGGCATCGTTCGTTCCCGGAGGCGGCAACATCAATCCGATTAAATTAGTTGAGAAGCTCAAGCATGAGCTTATTCAGCTTGGCACGCGCCTCTTCGAGCGTTCAACAGTGACCGGCATCGACAATGGCACCGTTGGCACCGCAAAAGGAACGATTAAAGCGAGACAGATTGTTTTAGCCACCGATGCATATACGCATCATCTATTTCCGCAGTTGCTGCTGCGTTTCATTCCCCTGTACGACTACATTCTGGTGAGCGAGCCGCTCACCAGCAGCCAGAAAGACGCGATCGGCTGGCGCAACCGGCAAGGTTGCGTCGATGGACGAACATTCTTCAATTACTATCGATTAACTGCCGACGACCGAATTTTATGGGGAACCAGTGAAGCGCAGTACTATGCCCCCAACCGTGTCGATGAATCGTGCGACCACTCCGAACACCATTACAAAACGCTGAAGAGCAGCTTCGCCAGGCACTTTCCGCAGCTTGCAGAATTGCAGTTCCCATATGAATGGGGTGGACCGATTGCATCGACGACCAGGTTGACACCCTTTTTCGGCACTCTTGATTCCGGACGCATAACTTACGGGCTTGGATATACCGGACATGGCATCGGCAGCACCCGCATCGCCGGTCGCATTCTTGCCCACATGGTTCTACGGAAACCCTCTCCGTTACTCAATCTTGCTCTGGTGAAGAAGAAGCCGTTTCCTTACCCACCCGAGCCCTTGCGCTCGCTCTCGGTGAACATGGTCACAAGTTCGCTTCGACAGGTAGATGAAGGCAAAGACCCCAGCATGCTTCTCCGCATGTTGGATGCTCTCGGGATCGGCTTTTCTAGCTAACCGAGCGCAGGCTTTTCGCTGGTCGCTTCTTGCTTTTTATCGGAACCGAATAAACGGACCCAAACACTGGCTTTAGGCTTCTCGTCGCCCGCTTGAGCTTGCGCGTTTTTAAACGTAAGCATGTCAAAGCCGCACGTGGTGCAGCGATTCTTCTTAGCTGCAACTTGGAATTGACAACGGGGACAGAGGTAGTACGACATAATTTACCTAATTGCCTATTTGCAGTATAACATCAGAAATCAAGGGTGGGAGCCTACTTTCGAACTCTGATATCCTTTTACCCATTTTTTTACAAGTCCCTAACCTTTGGCAATTGGCAATAGGATCGCCCTGCCCCCGCCCTTGAGATCGGAGACGTCCGCAATGACCAGAACGATACTGACCTTTGCCACACTGCATCGAGTTCTCCAAGCGGAGAAAGCGCTGCGGGCGGACGGCGAACGAGTGTTCAAATGCCGGCCGACACCAACCCCGCCCGGGCTGTCAGAATCAATTTGCGGCATGTCCATCGAGCTGCTCGAACCCGCTCAAACTGAGCAGGTCGTCGCCTTTTTGCAAGATCAGGAACTGGCGCCCAGCGGCGTGCACCTCGTAGGTTAAACACAGGTTCCATATATATCCGTCCGCAATATCCGACTGGCATCAACCCAAAGAAACTGGAACCTCCAAGTCAGGTGTCCGGTTTCATCGGAATGTTTCTCATCCAGACCAACCGCACAGATGCAATTGGAGCCAGCTCGACTCTCCACCGTTCAGGTTGAAAAATTGGATTAACTATGACGGAACTGTAGAGCCCCGGCCAGTCGCTCGTATATAAGGAATAGGTCGACCAGAATTCGACCCAAAACCACTCGGAAAAACGTTCGGTAGAGTGGCAATTTACTTCCCAGTTTTTCAGTCGCTAACGCGACACCGAATTCGGTATCACACAGTTCTTGCAACACTGCTGATAAATCAGGCTCCAGCTCTAGCCGATTCGCGATCAGCCGATGACGGAACGGCGCACACTTCTGTAAGCACGCGAGCGCAGTCGTTGTAGGTAGTGCGGGCTGACAGTATGCATTCCGGAGGCACCGTCGCGTAATCATGTTTCTCACCGCGCACGATTTTTCCTGTTTTGATCGTGTCGCTGAAGTCGCCGATTCCGGCTTTGCCGGTGGCTTGATGCGTCCGATACTCTTCACTGAACGGCGTATCGAGTTTCAACCAGTTTTGCAGGAACGCGAACACAGACCTGGTTTCGGTCAAAAGTTGATTGTGGGTGATAAATGCAGCCGGTTCTTTGCGTCGCAAATTCTTAGCGTAATCAGCCAAACATGCCAATCGCGACTGGTAATAATCGGTGGCTGTATGAAGATCGCCGGCCAAATGCGGCGCCGCTTCAGGATAAACATGCGTATAAACATGACCGATACTGGGAAGCGCTTGCTCGGGATCTCGAAGGAGAAACAGCGGATAAACATCTTCGCGATCAAGAATCGACTTATCTTCCAGCAAAACATTTTGGAGCAGCTTGTCCAGAGCGAACGTCTGTGACATTCGACCTTGCTTATAAAAGTCGGAGAGCTTTAGGAGAAGCTCATCAAGCTCGGCAGGACTGCGATACATGATTCCCACTTCGCCAAAACCGGCGATTTTGGCATGGCTGCTGAGAAGGTGAACAAGCAGTGTTGAGCCAGATCGCATGTGGCTGAGAATGAAAATATATTTGAACGGAGGGCGCAAAGACTTTAGCGCCATCAGCTTCAGCTGCCGGGAAACTCCGCCGTTGCCGTCATCCATGCCGTTTTGCTCCTTACGAGATCCGCACTAATTTAGCTGTTAAGGCAAGAAAAGCTATGAATGAGGATTAAGGTTGAACCCCCTGTAGGGTGCCAGAGTAGACGGCCCGAGCCGGAAAGATAAAACCGGTCAAGGGTTCGAGCCGGTTGCCAATGTTACAATGGCGGCTCCCTGGATGCCGCATTCGCGGACTCCGGCGATAAACACCAGCAGGTTACAGATGGAATCGCAGCCTCTCGTCTCAGTCGTAATGCCGTACTACAACCGTCCCGCCCTCATGCGCGAGGCGGTGGCGAGCGTAATGGCGCAGACTTACCCGCACTGGGAGCTGGTAATCGCCGACGACTGTTCGCCGGCTGGAGCCGGCGCCGCTGACGTGCTCGCTGATATGGGCTCTGACAAGGTCCAGGTCGTCAGACACGAGACCAACCTGGGCTGCGCCGAGGGTCGCAACTCCGCCATACGAGCTGCCCGCGGCCGCTTGATCGTTCCCCTCGATTGCGACGACCGAATTGCTCCGACATACATCGAAGCCACTCTGAAAGCCATGCAAGAACGAAAGACCGACGGCATTTACACGCAAGTGCAAATCTTCGGCGAGCAAGACCTGGTCTGGGTGCCGGAGATCGACATGATCAACATGATGTGCGCCATCAGCGGACCAAGCACGTTTCTCTATCGCCGCGAAGTGTTCGACACCGTCGGTGGCTACAGAGCCGACCTCAGACGGCATCCTGATGCAGGTTTTTGGATCTCCGCTTTGAGCCAGGGCTACAAATTCGATCGCCTGGAAGAGCCGCTGTATTTCTATCGCAAGCATGAGGGGGAAAGCCTGACTAGTGCTGGACGTTGCGATGAGGTGCCCGAACTTGCCCGCGTGCATCGGCAACTCTATATCGATAATTTGGAAACAGTTTTGCGCCGCCTTGAAGAAAAATACTGGCAGTCGAAAGACGACTACCAGTCTCTGGATGCTGGTTTCAAAAACGTCATGGGACACTACACCCAATTACAGAAAAACTATGACGAGCTTCTCGAAAATTATCGCGCTCTGGAAAAATCGCACTACATCAGAAGACTTCAAAACTTCGTCAAATCCAACTTAGTTGGAGGAGCGGAGACCACGCCACGCGTTTAGCAACCATCTCAAATTGGACGAAACCAAATGACGGAACTGTACAAAGTTGAACTAGAGAATGTGTCGAAGAAGCACAATATCTACGATCGTCCGGTCGACCGGCTGAAAGAGATTGCGTTGCGAAACCGCAAATGTTTTCACCGTGAATATTGGGCGTTGAAAAACGTCAGTGCCAGGTTCGAACAGTGCACAACAGCAGTGCTGGGACCAAACGGCGCCGGCAAGTCGACCATGCTGCAAATGGTAGCGGGCATTCTCCAACCAACCTCAGGCAAGATCACAGTCCGCGGTCGCGTAACCGCCATTCTCGAATTGGGAGCGGGCTTTCAGCCCGAGTTCTCAGGCCGTGAGAACGTGCTGTTGAACGGCATGATGCTGGGAATCTCCAAAGAAGAGATGACCGAGCGCATGGAAGGAATCGCTGAATTCGCCGAAGTGGGTGACTTCTTCGATCAACCCATCAAAACTTATTCGAGCGGCATGGTCGTGCGTCTTGCGTTTTCCATCGCCATCAGCGTCGATCCCGATGTCCTGCTGGTCGACGAAGCCCTCGCCGTCGGCGACGAACGCTTCAACAAGAAATGCCACCTCAAGATCAAAGACATGCAGAGCAACGGCAAAACGATCATCTTCGTGACGCACAGCGAGCGCCTCGTTCGCACCTACTGCCAGAAAGCCATTCTCATCAACGGCGGCGAACTGATCGCCGACGGCACCGTCGAAGAAGTCCTACCCATGTACTACAAAGTCATGGAAGATCCCGACCTCTACGCCAAAAAGACATTCACCCAACCAGTCTCAGCGTGATCAAGTTCGCCTTAAGAAGAAGGTCATTGAGCCCTAAGCCCTAAGCAGCAAGGGAAAACGCAATACTTAGTCTCGCCCAGAACCTCTAAGCCGCTTCTGGTCGAGCTTAGCGTAAAGGACGGTGGCTGAATATTCTTGTGCTCAAGATAGCCTTTAATTGCTCGGGTATCGATGCCGCTGTAGGAAAGTTGGTAGCCATTCGCATGGCGACGCCTGTGTGGATGAAATATAGAGTGCCACGCCCTGCGGCAATGATGGCTGTACCATAAACCCTCCCCAAAATGACCGCCGAAGCAACCTAGCGTGGCCGGCGTTTTAGGCGCTTGCGGAAATGTCCACAAAACAAATGATTTTTGGTACTTCAAAGGTGACTAATCCCCCTAAACAAGATGGTTGGCTGTTCGATGATTGCGACGAGCATGTTTAGTAGATTTGGTGTGTTTTTTAAATGACAATGCCGAAAATATGCTGAAATCCTTTTACCTGCAGTCATTTGTGAGGGACTCCGATAGTTTCGCCAAGCAGAAAAGCAGAAGTTGCCACGTTGAATATCTTCTGCAGCTTGCCCAGGCGGAACCAGAAAAAATTGTTGACAGGAAAAAAGACTTGACGCCAATCAACTCGCCTCTCTGCCAGCCACCGCTTCCGGTATCACAATTCTAGGAAACTGGGAAGCGGTCGAAACGGACACCAATACCATGAGACGCCAGGTCTGCTTTGGAGAGTTGGTGTGGAGTAGTAGAAGAAATTTGACTGCGGAACCTTACCCTCGAACGACTCTCGTTAGGGTGCGGTTACGTTTTTTTGAATATTGAAACTTCCTCTCTCCAAAATTGAGTATTTTAGTTTGTGCTGCCTTAGAAGGTCTGCCACAATTTCATCTAGACAGACAGCTGCTTCGGTCTCACTATGACGCGCAAGCACCATTGTCCTCATGAATCTGGCTTCCACGGCAGAGGCGTCCTCCTGCGCCGCTTTAGCACAATAAGCCTCCGCGTCCCGTGATTGTCCAAGTTTTAGACAGAGGTCACAACAATAAAGAGCTGCTCCGCAGTTAGCCTTTTCCTCCAACGCGAGAGCTTTTTGGTAATCGGCTAATGCTCTGAGATAATACTGGTGTCGCATTTCTGGTTGAAGTTCGTGCATACCCTGCCATTGTTCGAAGTAACCTCTTTGTAGAAATCCCACCCTATAATGCGGGAATTGCGAGACAGTCTTGTTCAGCAGGTCCGTCATCAGCGTCTGGTTGGAAGGTGCATCTCTGAGTTGTGCAAGATACGTCGTTGCGAAGCAACAGAGATACAAATGCACACACGAATTCGCAATATCACTCAGAGCTCTTTCTGTAAAGCACCGTTCGTGCAGAAATAGATCGTCAAACAAGACTTCTGACAAGAGCCTGTCAGAGACTGATAGACTTTCAACATATTCCCCTCTAATTGAAAGACAGTACTCTTGAAGGAAGCAGATGTTCACCGAGACGTCTTCGCAATACGGTATTCGCTGCTCTTTTATTTGTGACAAAGCTTCGCTGCAACAGCGCAGCGATTCCGAGTAGTTATGGAGCGCAAGATTGCACAGGGCCATGTAATATCGTACTAGAGGGGAGTTACAATGTTTCGTTAGGTCCGATAAAATCGTTGAAGCCTTGTCGTAGCATTGAACATCCATTGCCCAGCAGGCGGCTGCCAAACGTTCATCGGAATCACGGCGAGACAAATTAGAAGCAAGAAACTCTCTCACGAGATTCAAAAGTTCGCCATTTGGTTCGAACGTCCCGTCGATCGTACTAGATACGACTTCGGCCAGAGCTTCGCTCAAATTCTTGCACGCATGGACTGTCGGAATTAGCCCCTGTCTTCTGAGCTGCCTAAGTCTAGCGCCTGCTTCCTCTCTTGGCAGATTTCGAAGAGCAATTCCGGCATCTCTAATCTTGGTACCCATCAATGATGTCCAAGCTTTTGAATACGCGAATGACGCAGTTGCATCTGAGACATGCACTAACTCGTGAGCAAACATCCGAATGCGATGATTTGCTCTGAAAAATCGATCTGATAGCACTATTCCGTTTGGATACGCCAGAGCGCAGACATCTGAAGCCTTCTCTGGGTTGGAACCAGGGTCATGGTCTATACTCAGACTCTTTGACCTGAAAATGAAAATCTTTCGATTGTTTGCAGCGCTGATCACCAACGACGGCACAACAAGTAAGAGCCGGTCCGTTATTCGTCTTACCTCAGCCTTCTCATCCGACGTCCATGGCTTCTTAACACAGCCGATCGGGACATTCTTAGACGAATTAGTATCGATAAATTCGAGAAGATCGGCAGACTTCGGCTTGAAATCCCGATAAATTCTTGCCTCGTCAGCATCGAAAAATTTAGGCGCCGGTTCAATACTGGTCTGGCCAACGACTTGGACAGGAGCCCTATCCTCCTCTGCCACAGTGTCAGCTGTAGCTCCGCCGCAACACTGAATCCACGCGAGAGTACAAACAAAGGCGGCTTTCAGTTTCGTCAAGTTAGAGGGTTTGTTCCGGGGTTGTGGTCGGTTGGCAATCCGCATCACAATTTCGAGCAGATTTGCTTCCGAAGCACAAATAATAACAGGAAGGAATGGCGAAAATTAGGCAGCCGACAACACGTTCGTGAAACGAACAACAAAAATAAAGCTCCGAGGCGCGGTTGTGGTATTTCAGGAGTACGAAGCCAGCCTGCTGTTGAAGCTGGCTTCGCACAATTTTGTTAGTTGCTACCCTGCATCATTCGCCCAACACCCTAATGTATCCCAGGACTAGTCACTTGTTGACGAGCCTGATTTACCTGATTTTGCACTTCGGGTGATACTTGTGACGTTGGACTCTCTTCGCCTGTTGTCAATTGGGGCTTTATCACATTTAGCACTCTCTCCGTAAGATCACTGGAATCGTCCTGCGGAGGGGTATTAATAGTGTACGTTGGGGGCAGGACTTGTTTCACATTGTCGGGTCGAAGACGCGAGTAATCGTGCTGCCAGAACGCGCGTGCTTCGTCAGCACGGAAACCGGCATCAACACCCATTTGGGTGATACCACCGCCACTTGACTGGCCGTCTCTTAGGTGTGGTACACGCTTTCAGACCGTTCCATAATTAGCCGAAATAGAACAAGGAGAATAGAGTAGATGCTTTTGTAGATCCCAACAGCTTCTAGCGGTGCGAACATCACGATGATAGTAGAACTTGGAGTTTAGTGGTGCGATCACGTGGGTGGCGCCGCGGCGCGATTGATTCGAATACCCGAAACATTAGAGATTGAGTGGCTCGTCACCTGCACTCGATAGAGGATCTCGATCTCTAAACGATTCATTGGTTCCCAAACGAAAACGTTTTTGATCCGACATGTTCGGAACCAATCGAACACGATCGTTCCAACCGAAGACGACCCGAAACTGTTGCAGGGGCGGCGCCATGCGCCACCCTTGCCCGAATTCGGAACGATTTTGACGAAGACAGGTGAGAGCAAATTGTTGGAACACAGGAGATTTTTATGAACAATTTGCACGAAGCTTATAACGTACTTGGTTTGGAATACGGCGCCCTGCCTGAATCAATCATGCGGCGATACAAGCAGTTGATCATGGCATGGCATCCCGACAGAGCATCCACACCAGAAGGCAAGAAACGCGCCGAAGAAGAGTCGAAGAAAATCAACAGCGCTAAATACACACTCATTCAGCACTTCCGAAAAGAGCACCGGCAACTTAATTGTGACTGCCAACCAGCAGCAGGATCCAAATACTCCCAGCAGGCTTCAGCGAAGCCCGATCCATCCGCTGCCCGAATAGCAGGGCGCGATTCAGGCACGACAAATTTGCTCCCATCAGTAGCCCAAATACTGGCAGCGAGTTTTTCCTCAAACGCATGGAAACATGATCGCGCAGGGAAGAGCGGCGACAATGGATCCACCTTCGAAAGATCTCGATCATCATGTGACGACAACATTCTGAAACTGAACCCTAAGTCACCACTGGCAATATCATGGGACTGGCTCAAGAAATGCCCGATGAGCTGGAAACTTGTTGCCTTCTTAATGCTTCTTTCGCTAATCATCAGCATCTTGGAACCGTTCGAAACGCGACGGCGCGAATCCCAACATCAATCAGGATACGTCGACGACAAAGGATCCAGTCATATCGACGGTAGAGGAACCAGCTCTCTCACTAGCTCGTCCACCGTCTCACCGGAAACATATCCCCCCGAATCATACCGACAGTCCTATTACGCGACTCAATCAGAATCGGTTCAAGAGCGCATCCGCGAACAAAAGCGACACGACGAAATCCTCTACTTCACTCGCTTGGACATAGACACGTGGCATCGAACCATCGAAAATTGCAACGCTGACATCGCCCAGTTGGAGCTCAAAATCTCCGATCCCACCCTGTCCGAAACCGAAAGAAAACGGCTCGGTTTG
>Ga0206838_10328_pt1 | contig 10534 bp, 9 predicted proteins | sample Alteio_BWOrgCont_26_FD_152879 | JGI IMG/M metagenome (GOLD analysis project Ga0206838, IMG submission 152879) | Enriched cells from forest soil in Barre Woods Harvard Forest LTER site, Petersham, Massachusetts, United States -... | ecosystem: Environmental > Terrestrial > Soil > Temperate forest >...
ACCCCACACGGCGCCAGTATCCGCTGCGCTCGTCGGAATGGGTACGGTCGGCGGATTCACTTCCCGGAATGGTTCCGGTGTGAAAGCTGAATTGCTCGCCGTATTCGGCAGCGTATTCGCCGCCGTGGGCGGTTCGGTCGGGCCAATGGACAAGGTGCCGAGACCGAAATTTGTCTTCGAATCATCACTGGTCGTGATCGAAGGAGTTTCCTTCGGAGTGTTCGCAGCGACCGAATTGGCCAGTTCCGCCGCAGACATACTGGTCAGCGAGTTGCCGTCGGGATTACCATTATTCGAACTGGAATTGGTTGCTGCTGCCATGGGCGCAATATCAGGTTGGACATTTTTTTGGGCAGAGGAATTATTGGCGGCGTACGAGCTGGCTTTGGCCGCGCTGGATGCAGGCAAGGTGAGCGTATCATCTCCGGTTGCCGCGATTTTTTTGTCGGACAGTTGCGCCGATGCAAGACGTTCGACATGTCCGACACTCGGATTAAGCAAAACATACGCCACGAGGATGATGCACGCCGCCGCAGCGAAAATTTGCCAAAATGCGCGGTTGCGGAGTAATAGCACTGGCCTGCGCGCTGGTTTAATCGTGGGCGTCGTGGTTGGCGCCAGCGGAACCGGGGTCGAATTTTTACTTGTCGCAAAAAGTTTTTTAATCACCGCGCGCCGCTCAGGGCTCAGGCGCTCGGGAATTTCCAGCGGCGTCGGCAAGGCTGCCGCATGCTCGTCCGCAAAAGTGTTTTTAAACGCCAGTGTGGCGGCTTCGATTCGACGGTACAGTGCGGCCAGTTCGGGATCGGTCGCCAGGCGCGCGCGCAGCGTTTCCGCCTCGAATTCCCCCGCTTCGCCGAGGGCCAGCGCGGTCAGGCGTGCTTCCAGTTCCTCGCGCGGGCTGGGCGGAGGCGGCAAGCCATCATGGGGTGGAAGGGAATTCATGGGCGCAAAAGTTATGACGCGTGGAGTGGAGAAAAATTAGGTAAAGAAAGATATTTGGGAAAATGGGAAATAAAATTTACCTCGGCAGGCCGGTGCGGGCCAGCTCGGTGGCGAGGCTTTTAAGCGCATGGTGGAGGATGTAGCCCACATGGCCGACATTCAGTCCGGTGCGCTCGGCGATTTCCTTGTAGGAAAGGTCTTCATAAAATTTTAGGCGCACAATTTCCCCGGCACGCGGATCGATGCGGCGCAGACGGTCGAACACCAGTCTGGCCAGTCCGGCGGATTCGAGGCGCTCGACTTCGGCATCGGGCAGGGGGGCGGGGTCGGCAAAAGCAAGGTCAGTCTCGGTGCGCGGTGGGTCGTCTTTTTCGTTATTGGGTGGCGAGGCGTCGAAAGAGACAATTTTGTTCGATTTGCGCAATCCGGTGACGGCGAGATTGTGGACAGTGCGGTAGAGCCAGGCCGAGGGTTCGTGCACTTCGCCGGCGAGCAGACGGGGATGGAGGCGCAGAAAGGCCTCCTGCACGCAGTCCTGCGCGGCTTCCGCGTTGCGCGTCAAACGCATGGCGTAGGCCAGCAATGGCGTCTCCAAATCGTGAAAAAGCTCCTCCAGTCGGCGTGGTGGCGCCGGGATTGAAATGGCTCCCAGGGCTGGGGGAGTAGTCTCCATGCAGGTTGATTGGGGCGCGTCAACCAAGGTGGCCGGCTGACGCGAAGAGTGCTGACAGGGGGATAAGACGCGCCAGACGGAGGGTTCTTAGAAGAAATTTTCAGGGTTTAACCCATCCGGCGAGCGCAAAGCTGCAGCAGTCGTTCCCGATGACAAAAGTTTTGCGTATGGCGGCTGCCCGAAAGATGGTGAGTGCCATGAACAGACTGGCGGTCATCAATGTCGTGGGTCTATCCGGGCGCTTGCTCGATAGCGGGCACCTGCCGCAGCTGGTTAAATTAGCCTCGAAGGGTACGATTCGGCGTATCCGTCCTGCTTTTCCCGCCGTTACCTGCACCGCCCAGGCAGCCTATTTGACGGGTCGGTTACCCAATACCCACGGCATTGTCGCCAATGGCTGGCATGACCGCGACCTGGCCGAGCATCAATTTTGGAAGCAGTCGAACCGGATGATACAGGGCGAAAAGATTTGGCACGCTTTGCGCGCCGCTCATCCCGACGCCACTGTCGCGCAGCTTTTTTGGTGGTTCAACATGCATGCCGACGTGGATTGGAGCGTCACACCGCGGCCATTATACCTGGCCGATGGCCGCAAGGTGTTCGACATCCACACGCAGCCGATGGATTTGCGCGAGGAATTGAAGGCGGCGCTGGGGCCGTTTCCCTTTCCGCAATTTTGGGGTCCGGCGGCGGGGCGGGGCGCATCGGACTGGATTGCCGCGAGTGCGCGCTATATCGATGAAAAACATTCGCCTACGCTTAATTTGATTTATCTGCCGCATCTCGATTACGTGCTGCAAAAATTCGGGCCGGATATGAAAGATATGCGCGTGCTGAAAGAATTGGCCATTGCCGATGAAATCGCCGGATCGCTGGCGGAGTTTTTTCAAAACCGGGGTGTCGAAGTCGTCGTGCTTTCGGAATACGGCATTACACCCGTTTCGCGGCCCGTGCACCTCAACCGTGTTCTGCGCCGGGAAGGCTGGCTGAGTATCAAGGACGAATTGGGCCGCGAAACGCTGGATCAGGGCGGAAGCGCGGCCTTTGCCATCGCCGATCATCAAATTGCCCATATTTATGTGCGAAATCCCGAATTGCGCCCCAAGGTAAAAGCAGTGCTGGAGGCAACACCGGGGGTCGAGAAGGTTTTGGATGCTTACGATTTGCGCGCCAGGGGACTCGACCACCCGCGCAGCGGCGACCTGCTCGCGGTGGCAGTACCGGATGCATGGTTTACCTATTATTACTGGGAAGACGATGCGCGCGCACCCGATTTTGCCCGCACGGTGGACATCCACCGCAAGCCGGGTTATGACCCCGTGGAATTATTTCTCGATCCAAACCTCTTCGCGCCGAAATTAAAAATCGCCTGGAAGTTGCTCAAAAAGAAACTGGGTTTCCGGATTTTGATGGATGTCATCCCGCTGGATGCGACCCTCGTGCGTGGCTCGCATGGACGCATGCCGGAGGCTGAAAAAGACTGGCCGGTGTGGATTACGCCGCGGTGCGAAGGTATTAATAATTCAGCATTAGCCGCGACCGATGTTTATGCGGAATTGCTGGCGCGACTGTGTTAATGGATTTCCGGATATTCTCCCGCTGCATGCAGGGCTTGCAAGGCCGCCGTCACCCCCGGTTTGTCTTCTTGATAGGTGATGCCGCACCAGCGGGCTTCGGTCGTCAGCACCTGCACCCGGGCCTGCCTGGCGGCCACCAATTTACCCACGACGCCGGGCAGGTAGCACTCGGACTTCAAATCGCTGCCGCGCGTGCGCAGAAACGAAACAAACTGGGTTTCCAGCTGGGAAAATATCCCCGGCGTCAAGGCCCAGCAATTCATGGACACAACGCAGTCCGCCGGAAAATGCAGCACCGACCCATTGGGCGCCTTGCCGTTGGCGCCACCGGTTGGGTCTGGTGCCAGGGCTGTTTGTTCATCGATGGTGACAAGTTGGTGGCCAGCATCCACCTGGCAAACCCCGCGCGACACTGTGCCGTGTTCGGACAAAGTTTGCCCTAGGCGGTAGCCGACCAGCGCGTAGTCGTGGCCATGGGTGGGGGTGGTGATGAGAAATTTGTGTAACTGGCGAAAAGCATCGGCGCCATAAAAGTCATCGGCGTTCACCACGGCAAAAGGCCGGTCGACCGTTTTGCGGGTGCACCACACGGCGTGCGCCGTCCCCCAGGGCTTTTCGCGGCCTGTGGGTGGAATAAACCCCTGCGGCAATTCGCGCACGTCCTGCATGACGTACTTGACCTCGAGGCCGCGGTGCAGCGAGGGGTTTTGGTTGATGCGCGCGCGAAATGCGTCGGCAAAATCTTTGCGGATGATGAACACCACCTGCCCAAAGCCCGCGCGGTGCGCGTCGTAAATCGAGTAGTCCAGAATCGTCTCCCCATGCGGGCCGAGGGGATCCATCTGCTTGAGGCCACCATAGCGGCTGCCCATGCCGGCGGCCAGAATCACAAGAGCGGGTGACATGGAAAGAGCCTAGGAGATATAATTGACAATGGAAAATGGAAAATGAGATGGGGCCGCCAGTTTTTCCCGCTTTCATTTTTTGCCAGTCGTTCTTATACACAAGCTATGCGCGAGCAATTGGAAGCGGTGGTCGATGAACTCCGCCGTCTGAAGGCGGAGGGCACTACTCAGGTTTTTGTCAGTGATGACACGCTGGAGCGCCTGCGTGCGGTGGTGGCCGGGCAGGGTGGGGCGGCAACGGTGGAAGCAGAGCCGGATGTGGTGCCGGAGGAATACGCTGCGCCGGCCTATGCGGAGCCTTCCGCGCCGTCAGTTCCAGTGCGTAAACCTGCGGCACCCGCCAGCAATGCACCTGGCCTGCGCTGGGATGGCCAGCCGATTGCGCCGATTCCTGCGCCACCGGTCATTTCGCTGCCCAAGGGTTCCAAAATGGAACAAATGGACTGGCTGCGCGAACGCGTTTTGACCTGCGAGGTTTGCAATGCCCACCTCCGGCCGGGGCGGAAACTGGTCTTTGGCGTCGGCACGCCCGCGGCGGAAATCTTTTTCTGCGGGGAAGGTCCGGGGGCGGATGAAGAGCAGCAAGGCGAGCCGTTTGTTGGGCCCGCGGGGCAGTTGCTCACCAAAATCATCCAGGCGATGGGCCTGTCGCGCGAAAAGGTCTACATCGGCAACGTGATGAAATGGCGTCCCGAAATGCCGACCGAATGGGGCAATCGCGAGCCGACTCCCGGAGAAGTAGCCTATTCACTGCCATTTTTGCGCGCGCAGTTGGACATTGTGAAGCCCAAGGTCATTGTGGCGCTGGGAAATACAGCGGTCATCGCCTTGCTCGGTCTCGACCCGGAAACGAAGATGAAAGACCTCCGCGGCAAATGGCACGAATTCAATGGAGTGCCGCTGATGTTCACCTACCATCCGTCCTATTTGCTCCGCAACACAGCCCTGTCCGTCAAACGCCAGGTCTGGGAAAACATGCTGCTGGTAATGGAGCGGGTGGGGCTGCCGATTAATGAAAAGCAGCGAGGGTATTTTTTGAAGGGATGAAGGATAGTGAATGAAGGTAGAACGGACGAAGCAAGGAGTTGGGTAGGCATTTTCGACTCATTTTTGGCTTCATCCTTCATCGCTCATCCCTCATCCTTGCCCCTTATGGCTTTTGATTTCGACCAGTCCATCGACCGCCGCCACACCGGCAGCATGAAGTGGGACAAGTACCAAAACCGCGATGTCCTGCCTCTGTGGGTCGCGGACATGGATTTCCTGTCGCCGCCCGCCGTCATCGAGGCCCTGCGCGCGCGCGCCGACCATGGCGTCTATGGTTACACGGTGCCGACGGAGGAGGCCACGCAGGCCATCGTCGACTATCTGCGCACCCGCCATGGCTACACCATCCAGCCCGAATGGCTGGTGTGGTCGCACGGGCTTGTGCCTGCGCTCAGCATTGCCTGCCGCGCGTTCGCCAAGGAAGGCGAGGGCGTCCTGGTTTGCACGCCGGTTTACCCGCCGATGCTGTCGTGTCCGGTCAACATGGGCCGCAAATTAATTCCCGTGCCGTTGAAAATTTCCGGCGACCAGTGGGAGTTTGATTGGCCCGCGCTGGAACAGGCCGTCACACCCGACACACGCGTGTTTATTTTATGCAGCCCGCACAATCCCGTGGGCCGCGTGTGGTCGCATGATGAACTGACCCAGGTCGCCCAATTTTGCGCGAAACATAATCTGGTGCTCGTGTCCGACGAAATCCATTGCGATTTAGTTTTGGATGACGACGTAAAGCACACCGTCACGGCCACGCTCGGCAAAGAAGTTGAGGCCCGCACCGTCACGCAAATCGCCGCGAGCAAAACCTTTAATGTGCCCGGTCTTGCCTGCGCGGTGAGCGTCATTGCCGATCCCAAACTGCGCGCGGCGTTCAAGCAAGCCGCACAGGGGTTGGTTACAGAGATCAATGCCTTCGGCTACGCGGGCACTATCGCCGCCTTCAACCACGGCGAGCCCTGGCGGCGCGAACTCATCGCGTACCTCCGTGGTAATCGCGATTATTTGTACGAATTTATAAAGACGCGAATTCCGCAATTGAAACTGCTGCCGATGCAGGCGACCTACCTCGCGTGGATTGACGCGCGCGGACTGGGCGTGGCGAACGCAGCCACCTTTTTCGAAGACGCTGGCGTGGGCCTGTCACCCGGGTCCATTTTTGGCGACGCCGGCAAAGGTTATGTGCGCCTGAATTTCGGCTGCCCGCGCGCAATTTTAAAAGAGGCCCTGGAACGGATGGAGCGGGCGGTGCTTAACCGAAAATAAAGAGTTCTTGCGCAAAGACGCCAAGGCGCAAAGTGAAAGAATGTTTTCCGGGTCTTCCTTTGCGTCTTGGCGTCTTTGCGCGAGCAATACTGGATTCTTTAATCCTCTTGCGAAAGAGGGGCCGCTTTCACTTCCACCGCCTCCCCCTCCCGATACTCCAAAATATCGCCCGGCTGGCATTCGAGAAATTTGCAAATGGCCGCGAGAGTCGAGAAGCGCACGGCCCGCGCCTTGCCCGTTTTCAGGATCGAAAGATTCTGCGGCGTCACGCCTACAGCCTCAGCCAGCTCGTTGAGCCGCCGCTTCCGTTTCGCGAGCATGACATCCAGGTTGACGATGATTTGCATGTTAGACGGTCAGCTTCTGTTCTTCTTCCATTGTTTGCCCCTCGCGCAAGAGCCACGCGGTAAAAATAATCGCAATCACGCCGAAAAGGCCGTTCGGCAGAGCCGCCCCAACTGAGACGCTATTCGGGGGAATGAGCAGCGTCGTTATGAATGAAAAAACCCACTCTGCTATTTTCCATCGAGCAGCAATGGTTAATCGCCTCACGGTGAGAGCATCAAACAAGTGTCCTTCTTTTAGTCGTCCGAAGAATTTCCAAAAATTCCACCAGACCATGAACTCCAAACCATCAAAGATCCAAGCATGCCAAAATGTACTCCACGAAATGATCGGTCCCTTGTGAACTATCAAAAGAAGCGGACCACATAATACTGCATATCCACTCACAATCATTATTAAAAACGAGACAATTTTTAGCCCACCGCTTACTTGAATAATCTTTTCTTTATTTTCAAAGTTTCTCATAGCAGCTCCATATTTTGGGGATAAAAATGACCAGTCTGAAACGATGTTTATTTATCGAATAACGATAAATATATACTGTTTTGCGATTTTTTGCTGAGATTTCTTCAATTCTTTCCCAACCTCTTATCCATCAAGGAAAAACATTTCTCCGACAACCTTCTCGCCCTAGCTAACTCGTATGGGGCAATGCTTTATCCGATTTAGCTTGAGGATGGGCCCGGTAAAGATGAATCAACTTTTTCTCCCCGGCATGCAACGCCTCTTCCTCCGTCGCATAGGCTTCCTTGCTGATTCCCCAGCATTGCAAACAAGTGCAATACCATCCGGCATGATACATCCCGCCCTCTCGTTGCGACGAGATGGTCATGGTGTAACCGCCGGAACTAAACTCACGTGACATCTTGGCAACAATTAAGGCCTATACCTCATAGTCAAATGGTAAAACACCCCATATTTATAAAATCGTCGATTTTCTCATTTTTTTTACATAGTCAAGCGAACCGCCTTGCGGCTTGATTAATCAGCCATCCCATGCTCCCACCCAATTATTTTGCCCATGAATCTGCGGCGGAGCGTTATGCGCAGGGACGACCGTATTATCACCCGCTGGTCATTAAGCGGCTGGTGAAGTTTACCCGGATTGCGCGGTTTGCCCACGCGCTGGATGTTGGCTGCGGTTCCGGCCAATCCACGCAGGCGCTCGCCGTCGTGGCGGATAAGGTGGACGCCATCGACCCTTCCGCAGCCATGCTGGCCCATGCGCCGGTGCTGCCCAATGTCTCCTACCAGCAAGCCAGTGCGGAGAAACTACCCTTTGCGGATACAACCTTTGACTTAATCTCTGTCAGCTCGGCGTTTCACTGGTTTGACCAGGACCAGTTTCTCCGCGAGGCGGCCCGCGTCTTAAAATCGCGCGGTTGGCTGTTCATTTACAAAAACGTTTTCACCGGCGAAATGCGCGAGAACCCGGACTTCAAGCCGTGGCTGAGCGAGGTGTACCTCGCGAAATACAAAACTCCGCCCCGGGCGCGCAAGAAATTGACCTGTGAATACGCTGCGGAATTTGGCCTGAACCTCGCAGGCCGGGAAGACGTGCCCAATGACGTGTCGCTGACCTGCGAGCAATTGACGGCGTATTTTCTGTCGCAAAGCAATGTCATCGACGCGGTGGAGCACGGCACGGAGCCCATCGAGGACGTGGCGGCGTGGATTGACCGGGGCGTGCGGCCGTTTTTTAAAGATCCGGTGCGGACGATGATGTTTGCGAGCGATATTTATTATTTGGTGAAGCCGGAGTAAGATTAACCACGGATGACACGGATGGCACGGATAAGCAGAAAAATCCAAGAAATTGAACCACGGAGAGCACGGAGGACACAGAGATTGGGATTCAGCAATCAGCATTCAGAATTCAGAACTCCTCATCAGTGGTATCCGTGTCATCCGTGGTTAAAACCCCCCCCTTCTTTTTCGGCGTGCCAGAGGGCAATTTTTCTGATTTAACTGGCTGTTTAACGCTGCTTTACCCATGAATCCCGTCCTCAAATTGATGCTCGAAGGCGAGGCGCTCAGCACGGCCCAGATGGCCGAAGTGCTGCGGCTGGACGTGGCCCAGGTCGAGAAGGAGCTGGCGGGGCTCAAGGCCCAGGGCGTGCTGCTCGGCTGGCGCCCGGTGCTCAACCCCGACTACCTTTCCGAAAACCAGGTTTTTGCGGTCATCGAGGTCAAAATCAGCCCCGAGCGCGAGGGCGGGTTTGACCGGCTGGCCACGCGCATTGCGAAGTTCGAGCAGGTGCGCTCGTGCTACCTGATGTCCGGCGCGTATGACTTGATGGTGATTGTCAGCGCGCACAACCTGCGCGAGATCGCGGCGTTTGTCTTTGAGCGCCTGGCGACGCTGCACGGTGTGGTGTCGACCGCCACGCACTTCATGCTGCGAGCGTATAAGGAGCAGGGCTACCTGCTCGCGCGCGAACATGCCCCGGCGGACAAGCCGGCAGTGAGCGCCTAAATCCCCGGCGCGCCGCTTAGCAGTGTCAGTTAAGCGGCCCTCGCTTAAAGGCGAGCAGAGCCATTATTTATTTCCCCTTCTTCTCCCGTTTTCCATTTTCAATTTTCAATTAACCTCCCATGTCCGACGAATCCCAGCGTTTTGTGGCGAAACACGTGGCCAGCCTGCCCCGTTCAGGCATCCGCGACTTTTTTGCGGTAGTCGCCCAAATGCCCGAGGCAATCTCCCTCGGCATCGGGGAGCCGGACTTCGTCACGCCCTGGCACATTCGCGAGGCGGCCATTTACGCGCTGGAGCAGGGCAAGACGCACTATACTGACAACCGCGGGCTGCTCGCCTTCCGCAAGGCCATTTCGTCCTACGTCGAAAAACACTTCTCGCTTTCGTACCGCCCCGATGACGAAATCTTGACCACCGTCGGTGTCTCCGAAGCGCTGGACATCGCCCTGCGCGCGCTGGTCAATCCCGGCGAGAAGGTCATTTACCACGAGCCGTGTTATGTGTCCTATGCGCCGAGCATTTCGCTCGTGCATGGGGTGGCCGTGCCGGTGAAGACTTCGCCGCATGACCAGTTTGCGCTCGACCCCGCTGCGCTAGCTGCAGCCTGGGAACCGGGTTGCAAAGTGCTCATTTTAAATTTTCCCACCAATCCCACCGGTGGCGTGGCCGACCGCGCCTGTTTAGAGAAAATCGCGCGCTTTGCCGTCGAGAAAGACTTGGTCGTCCTGAGCGACGAAATTTACGCCGAGCTGACTTATGACGGCAACCATGTCTCCATCGCCACGCTGCCTGGCATGCGCGAGCGCACGGTGTTTTTGCACGGCATGTCGAAGGCGTTTGCCATGACGGGCTTTCGCCTCGGTTACGCGTGCGGCCCGGCGGCGTTGATTGAGGCCATGATGAAGGTGCACCAGTACTGCATGATGTGCGCGCCCATCCTTTCGCAGGCGGCGGGCATCGAGGCCCTGCGCCATGGCTGGGACGACGTTCTGCGCATGCGTGAAAAATATCAGCAGCGGCGCGACTACATTGTGTCGCGTTTCAATGAAATGGGGCTAACCTGCCATACACCGCGCGGCGCGTTTTACGCGTTTCCCAGCGTGCAGAAATTCGGACTTTCATCCATGGACTTTGCCAAACGATTGTTGCACGAACAAAAAGTCGCCGTCGTGCCCGGCACGGCGTTTGGCCCCGGCGGCGCGGGCTTTGTGCGCGCGAGCTTTTCCACCGGCTACGACCAAATCATCCAGGCGGGTGATCGGATCGCGAAGTTTCTTGAAACGTTGAGCACGGGCAAGGCGTCGTC
>Ga0206838_10330_pt1 | contig 10468 bp, 11 predicted proteins | sample Alteio_BWOrgCont_26_FD_152879 | JGI IMG/M metagenome (GOLD analysis project Ga0206838, IMG submission 152879) | Enriched cells from forest soil in Barre Woods Harvard Forest LTER site, Petersham, Massachusetts, United States -... | ecosystem: Environmental > Terrestrial > Soil > Temperate forest >...
TCCAGCAGGGCATGGCTGCGAAAGCGGTAGCCGAGCCGTTCTTGCAAGGCATCAAGCGACGGGTCGCTGGGCTCTGCGCCACTAATGCGCCTGGCCATGAACCGCCGCAACCGCGCCAGCAGAGAATCTTCGCGGGTATCGCCGCTCGTCGAGGAAACTCGCGACGCCGGCGATTTGGTCCGGCTCTTGGATTTTTTCGCGGACATTTTAAAAACACGGATGCTAGGCCGACTTCACCGGTAGCGAAAAGCGCTGCATCACTTCCAGCGCAAGCTTGCCGTACGCCACCGCGCCAGAGCACAACGCATCATATTCAAAAATCGATTGGCCGAAGCTTGGCGCCTCGCTCAACCGCACCGAGCGCGGGATGCAGGCATCAAAGACCAGGGTTGGAAAATGTTTACGCACTTCGTCCGACACCTGGCGCGAGAGGTTGGTGCGCACATCGAACATGGTGAGGATAATGCCCCCGACCGTGAGGCTTTCGTTGACGCCCGCCTGTTTCAACTGTTCGACGACGTTTAAAATCTGGCTCAAGCCTTCCATGGCCAGGTATTCGCACTGAAGAGCGATGAGCAAATGATTCGCGGCGGCCAGGCTATTCATGGAGATGAGGCCGAGGGCCGGTGTTTTTGGACAGCGATTACGCCACGGCGCGCAATGCGGTGTTGCGCTGGTTTGGCAATTTGGATGAGTTGCGCACAGAGCTGCTGAGCGGCGACAACCCCAAAGGCCGGGTACAGGAATGGCTGGCGCAACGGAGAATGGGCCAGACACTGCAATACCGGTTGACCCAGACCATGGGCCCCGCTCATGCGAAAGTCTTTCAAGTTGAGCTTGTCGTGAAGGACGAAGTGCTGGGCGCTGGCGAGGGCCGCTCGAAAAAAGAAGCTGAAGAGCAGGCGGCTCGCGTTGCGCTTATTAAAATGGCCGAGCGGGAGAAACAGCAAGCAGCGCAGCAGCAATAACCGCTTTACGCCGCTGGCGGTTTATTCAGTAACCGCACTTCGCGCTGCGGGAAGGGAATGTCGATGTTGTTGGCCCGGAATTTTGCCACAATGGCTTCATAGAGTTCGAGCTGCACTGCGCCGTAATCCGGCACTTTGACCCACGGTTGGATGGAAATCGTAATCGATGAATTGCCGAGGGCGGTGATGCCCACATTGGGGGTGGGATCCTTCAACACGCGCGGATTGCTTGCAAGAATCGCCCGCACGGTGGCGATCGCCACCGGCAAGTCGGTTTGGTAGGCCACGCCTACTTCCATGATAATCTGTCGGGTCGAGCCGTAGTTATGGAGAATTTCGCCCAGAATTTTGTGGTTGGGAATCGAGACGATCGACCGATCCGCATGGAGCAATTTGGTTTTGGTCAGCTCAATGTTGGTAACTTGGCCCCCCACGCCTAGGATCTCAATATATTCGCCCACCCGAAAAGGCTTGGTGAAAATAATCGTGAACCCGGCGAAAATATTGCCCAAAACGCCTTGCAGCGCCAGGCCGATGCCCACGCCCGCCACGCCGATGCCGGCCACCAGCGACGTGGTTTTTATGCCAAATTCCTCCAGGGCCATGATTGCCGCCAGCGCAAATATGGCGAGTTTGGTCATGCGGACGAGGAGTGTGCGTACGGGCAGCTCCATGTTTTGCTTTTCCATCCAGCGATCCATCTTTTGCCCGACCCAGCGCGCGGCATAGGCGCCGACTCCAAGAATTAAAATCGCGCCAAGAATGTCGAAGCCCTTGTCCACCGCAAAAGTTACCAGCGTAGTCTCGATAGCATTTAGGTCCATGATGCGCCCGATTTAACTTTTTGTCCATGAAGTGTCAATGCTGTGACCCAGACCCGCCGGGCGTTTTGGCTCGCACCGAGGCGCCGGGAACAGCTAGGATTTTCTCCCCCAACAGGTTTTTATGCGAGTACGCCCACCCAAAACTTTTTCGTTCATTTTGACGTTCCTCTTGGCGCTGCTCGCCTCTTGCGCGAAGCCGGCCCCGCTGGTTTGGACGGACGACTACGCTGCCGCGGTCACTCAAGCCAAAGCTCAGCACAAACAAATCCTGCTCAATTTCACCGGGTCCGACTGGTGTGTTAACTGCTTTCGACTCGACGACGAAGTGTTTTCCAAGCCGGAATTTGCGGACTATGCCCGTGACCATTACGTGCTGGTCACGCTGGACTTTCCGATCAAAAAAGAGTTGTCCGAAAAAGTGACGCAGCAGAACACGGCCCTCCAAACCAAGTATGCGGTGGCGAACATTCCCACACTCATCCTGTTGGATGCCGATGAAAAGCAGCTCGCCTTTGTCCAGGGCTACCGTGGCGAGGGCGTCGCCGGATTGTTGGATGAATTAAACGACCCCGCGCACCACCCGGTGCCATCGCCTGTTCCAGGCCCAGCACTCACGCCGCCAGCCGCCAGTGCAAATTCCACGGCGAAGTGAGATCATGGGCCCATTGACCATGTTTGTCCTGCGCGCTGTGCGCCGGATTTCTTACTCAAGTTTTGGTACAGTTAGCCTGATTTTATTTGCGTCAACCGCCATCGTCGGTTGCCAGTCACCGGAGCATGACCGGCTCTGGGTGGACGCCAAGATCAATGGCCAGCCCTTCCGCCTGTGCGTTGACACCGGCTCAACCACCTCGTTGCTCAACAGTGCGGTCGCCGAGGATTTAGGGCTAAAATACAACGGCTCGCCAAACGGGGAACCGAACGCCGAAGATTTAAACCCAGTTGGGTATACCGAGCCGGCCATCCTGTCCGTATGGAACACCGAAGGGACGGCGCGATTTCGAGTTTCTGACTTTCCCGCCTTTGTGCATTTCCATATCAGCGGGCTCATCGGCTGGGATCAATTGCAAGGACGCATCTTGCAAGTGGACGCAGTCAAGGGCGAGGTGCGCCAGCTCGACCAATTGCCGGATGATATGGCTGGCTGGCTGCGTCTGCGCGTATTGCCGCGCCGATCCATGTTGATGTTGCAAGTGCCGATGGACACCGGGCAGCCAGGGCTCATTCTCATCGACACCGGCAACCCCAATGGCGTGGGGTTGTCCCCCGCTCATTGGCAGCAATGGCGGGCCGCGCACCCAACCGATCCAGCCACGCTGCATATTTATTACATGCGCGATGCGCCCAAGGATGGCACGGTGATCAGTGAGCAAATGTGGGCGAGCGAAATTTCACTTGGACCGTTGCAACTAGACCAAGTACCGGTGGAGGAATGCGACCCGCCGACGCTTAGTCTGGCTGGCTCTCGACATGTGGCCACACTGGGGGTGACGGCGTTGAAGCGGCTGGATTTTATTTTGGATCTTGTCCATGGCTACGCTTACCTGCGTCCAAACGGTGTGCCCCCAGCACCCTTTTTTCATAACCGCCTCGGCGCCGTCTTTACTCCGCTCGACGATCAAAAAGAATATCTCGTCGCGCGAGTCGAGCCGGGCAGCCCGGCGGATCTCGCCGGGGTGCAGAACGGCGACTACCTGACCTATCTGAACGGCCATATCGCGCTAAACTGGCGTAAGCACAGCTTCCTGGGCATGATCGATTTTGAGTGGCCCGACGACGACAAGGTTTATTTGCGGGTCTATCGTCACGGCGAAGAACTGCGCATCAACGTGCCCTTGCAGGACATCCTTGGGCCCGGCTCGCCGACGTATGACGGGCCCAAGGAAGCGAAACAGTAGGGGCGCTTTATCATCCCGATTATCGAAAGAGAAAATACCTGTTGACAAACAGAGAGCTCTAAACTACAGAGTACTCTATCATGAATGAAGAAATATCCCTCCCGCCCAGCCAGGCCGAAGCCCGCGCCGCGCTGGCGGAAGTGAGCCGAGTCATCGATCAAACCCGGTTGGCCCTTGCTCATGGGCCGGCCGCACCCATCTTGATTTTGTGGGGTGCGATTTGGGTCATCGCGGATTGCACCACCCAATTTGATCCCATCGCCATGCAATGGATGTGGGTGCCACTTGATATTATCGGCATCGGCGGCTCCTGGTGGCTCTCCGCTCGTCACCGCACGAAAGTCAAACGACCGGGCCATTGGCGATTCGGTGCGGCCTGGGGAATTTTATTCTTCTATGCATATTTGTGGATCTTCATGCTCAAGCAAAACCCTTGGCCGCGTACGAATGAGGAATGGGTGGCGTTTGAGCCAACTTATCGCGGGCTGAGCGCCTACGCACACACCATCCCGATGTTTGCCTATGTGGTCATGGGACTGTGGTTCGGGCGCTTTTTTATCATTCTGGGGGCATTGGTGACGGCGCTGATCGTCATCGGTCTGTGCTTTATTCCGAACTATTTCTACCTGTGGCTGGCCATTACCGGCGGTGGTTCTTTGATTATCTCCGGCATCTTCATCCGCACATTCTGGAAATCAACCACCCCGTCTGTGAACTGAATACCATTCTAACCCGAGCACCCTCTCATGAACGAAGAACCAACCAACCCGCCCAGCCGCGACGAAGCTCGCGCGACCCTCGCCTCGATTGACGCTACCCGCGCCGAGGCCCGCCGCAACATTGGCGGCAGCGAGTTCGGGCCAAACATGATTTGGTGCGGACTGCTGTGGATCGCGGTGTGGGGGTATGTCCAGTTTCTCCCCGGCCCCGTCTATTTGCTGTGGGTGCTTGCGGTGGCGTTTTTCGTTGCCTTTGGGGTGATGAAAAAACTCCGCCCGTCCCCGGTCAAGCAAGCCCCCGACTGGCGGGTCGGGGCGCTCGTGCTGGTCATTCTTTTGTATGCCGGGATTTTTTGGTTTCTGCTGCAGCCGCAAGGTTTGCCAAAAAATTTACCCTCGGCCAATGTCGTCGTGGAGGCCCACCAATCCGCGCGAAATGTTGTCATGGGGGCTCTTAAATTCGCCGCCTATGCCGTCATCGTTTCCCTCTTCCTCAACGTTATTATAGGCCTCACCATACGGCCGAGCCGTTTTTTTGTCGTCCTGGGGTTGCTCCTGACGACGCTGGTGCTGGTCGGCTATTATTGCGTGCCCGAGTGGTTTGGTCTCTGGATGGGTGTGGTCGGTGGCGGGACATTCATCTTCTCCGGCATCTTCATCCGCAAATTTTGGAAATAATTTCATGTCCGAGCTCGACAAAATCATCCATTCGCCGGCGCGCCTGAAAATCATGGCCGCGCTCATGGCGTTGTCGCCGAATGACCAGCTGGATTTTTCCACGCTGGGCGAGACGCTGGCGCTGACTGACGGCAACCTCGGCGCGCATTTGCAGACGCTGGAGGAAGCCGGCTACGTCAAAATTGAAAAAACCTTCGTCAGCCGCAAGCCCCGCACCTTTGTCCGTGCCACCACCCGTGGCCGTGGGCGCTTCGAAGAACACGTTGAAGCCCTGCGCAAAATCTGCGATCTTTAATCCTCAAAATATCCACACCATGAAAACAGAAAACACCAAATCCAATCGAACTCCTCTTATCCTTCTTAGCTTGGCTGTCTTCGGCTTAGGCGTTTGGGCCTGGAGCCTGCATGGCGAGGTCAGCACCTTGCAAGCGGAGAATGACGACCTGCGGCCCAAATTAGCCAAGATGGAGCAGCGCGCCAAAGATGACGCCGCCGAAGTGGAAAAGCTGCGCGGCCAAACTCCGCATTACCTCCCCGGCATCGCCACCACTGCCAATCCCGCCGACCCCGCCAACGGCGCGCGCAAACGCAATCTGAACCCGGATGAAATGGCCGCATTGATTAAAAATCCCGCGATGCAGAGCATCATCAGTTCCCAGCAGGCGGCAGTAGTCCAAATGGAATACAAGGACCTGATGGATAAGCTGAAGCTTTCTCCCGAGGAGCGCGATTACATGCAAAAATTGCTGGTGGCGAAGCAAATGGACAAAATGAACATCGGTATGCAGTACCTGAATCCCGCACTGTCTCCCGAGGACAAGGCGGCGGTCGGCCAGCAATTCGTCCAGGCCCAGCAGGCCGATGACGCCAATATGCACTCCTTCCTCAATAGCGATTCCGACTTCGCCGATTACCAGGCCTACAGCCAGCAGGAGCCCGAACGACTTCAGGTGGGAATGATGGAGACCTCTTTGGCAAACGGTAGTGAGGCCCTCGACCCCGCCACCGCCGACGCACTGACCAACCTGATGAGCAGCACCCGCCAAAGCTACCCCTTCACCGTGGATTTTAATAATGAGTCGAACTTCGCTAATCCCGCTTTGCTCACCAGCGCCAACGTGAACACGTTTCTGGACGAGCAGACCCAATATCAGGCTCAAGTGGCCGACAAAGCTGCGCAGCTACTGACGCCCGCGCAATTGGACGCCTTTAAACAAAACCAAGCCGCCATGATGCAGATGACCAAGCAAAAAATGAACAGCATCCTCCAAATGTCCGGCGGCGCGAACAAGTAAAACGTTGGCTGGATGTGCGCTGTCAAAGCGCTTGCGCAAATTCGCCGACAGGCTTAATTTGCGCAGGCGTGAGCACGTTGAGTCCAGAACATCCAGCCCCAGCCTCGACGGAACACGTTCGCGCCGCCGGCAATTTCGCCACCACGCGTTGGTCGGTTGTTTTACTCGCCGGTCGCAATGACACCGAGCGCGCCCGCGCCGCGCTGGCCAAACTCTGCGAGACTTATTGGTACCCATTATATGTGTATGTCCGTCGGCGCGGCAGTTCACCAACTGATGCGCAGGATCTGACCCAAGGCTTCTTCGAGCTTTTGCTCGAACGTCAAATGCTCGCCAAAGCGGACCCCGCGCGCGGTCGCTTTCGCGCCTTCATTCTGACCGCCATAAAAAATTTCCTGACTGACGAATGGGGTAAATCGCAAACTCGGCGCCGTGGCGGAAGCATCCTGAAGATCTCCTTGGATTGGTCCGCCGCCGAGCAACGTTATCACGAGGAACCTGCCGACCCCGATTCGCCGGACAAGGCGTTCGATCGCCGTTGGGCGCTCGCCATGCTCGAGACTGCCCTGTTGGCCTTGGAGAAAGAATATCAGGCCGATCACGCCGAAGATTTATTCGCCGCCTTGCGTCCAACCTTCATCGGCGAACGCGCCGCCCAACCCTATGCCGAACTGGCTGCACAATTGGGGATGACAGAAAGTGCCGCCCGCGTCGCCGTTCATCGCCTGCGCAAACGTTACCGCGCCTTGCTTAGGGCCGAAATCGCCCAAACGGTTGCCCTCAAGGAAGATGTGGATGAGGAAATGCGGCATCTATTCCAAAGTCCGGGCGGAACTTGAAGTGACTTGCTCGCCTCATTGCGGAACTTTCTCTCTCGCGACAAAGTCCATGTGTAACAAATTTCGTTGCTCATCGTAGTACCTTGGCATGGAAAACCCCAAAACTTGCCCTGGTTGCGGCGCCCCACTCGCAACCAACGGGCCGCAAGGGCTCTGCCCGGCGTGCTTGATGAAGGCCGGCTTCCTCACTGGCGCAGTTACCGAGACTGCCAGCGCCACTTCCGCGCGCACGAATCGTTTCACGCCGCCCACGCCCGCCGCGCTCGCCCAGTTTTTTCCGCAATTGGAGATTCTCGAACTCATCGGCCAGGGTGGCATGGGCGCGGTGTACAAGGCCCGGCAGCCGGCGCTTGACCGCCTGGTCGCACTCAAAATCCTTCCGACGCAAACGGCCGACGATCCCGGTTTTGCCGAGCGCTTTGTGCGTGAAGCCCGTGCTCTGGCCCGACTCAATCATCCCAATATCGTCGCCGTTTATGATTTCGGCCAGGCCGGTGAATTTCACTTTTTCGTCATGGAGCTGGTCGACGGCGCCAACTTGCGCCAAATCGAGCGCGCGGGCAAACTCTCCCCGCGTGAGGCGCTGCAAATCATCCCGCAAATTTGCGAAGCTCTCCAATTCGCGCACGACGCCGGCATTGTCCACCGCGACATCAAGCCCGAGAACATCCTGCTTGATAAAAAAGGTCGCGTGAAAATCGCCGACTTTGGCCTGGCCAAAATTTTCGGTGCCACGGGTGAACCCGCGAACCTCACCGAACCCGGCCATGTCATGGGCACGCCGCACTACATGGCGCCCGAACAGGTTGAGCACCCGCTGGAAGTAGACCACCGCGCGGACATTTACTCCCTCGGGGTCGTTTTTTATGAAATGCTCACCGGCGAACTGCCCCTCGGCCGCTTTGCCGCGCCATCGAAAAAGGTGACCATCGATGTCCGGCTCGACGATGTTGTCCTGCGTACCTTGGAAAAGGAACCGTCTTTGCGCTACCAGCAAGCCAGCGCGGTAAGAACTGCGGTGGAAAAAATTGCCGGGAGTGGCACAGCCAGTGAACCCGAAAAATCAACTAAGCCGCGCTTTTCGCGCAAGGCCCTCGCTGGGATTGCCTGGCTGGGGTTGGCTTTGGCGTCCATCTTTACCCTGAGGAATATTTTTACCCCGGAAACAATTTCGCTGCCGATCCAGAGTCTTTTAGCGTGCTGCTTCGTAGCCCCGGTGGGTGTGACGGTTCTGGGCTGGCTGGCGGTGAGTGACATCCGCCACTCTCAGGGAAAAATCGGCGGCCTCTGGCTCGCATTGGTGGATGGCTTGCTGTTTCCCCTGCTGTTACTGGACGCGGTGATTATATTTTTCTTTGAAATGGAGATTACCGTCATGGGCGGGGTGGCGGTCCTGCCGGGTCCGTTCACGGACTTGCAGATTCGCCAAATGGAAAGACATCAGGCGTACTATACCGTCGCAGCGATATTATTTTGCCTGGTGATTGATGCGGTAATTTTCTGGGCAGTGCGGCGTGCCGTCACGCGACCGGTGGGAGCCTCCGGCCTGGCGTCCGCCACAGGGCAGCCTTCCCGCCCCAGTTTTTTCCGTGCCCAGGCCCGCATTCTGCTCAAAACCGCCATCGCAACTTTTGTATTAGTCCTGTTGTTCGGCTTGTTTTATTTGCATAACGCCACTCCGGAATACGTCGCCACGGCATCCTTGCGCGTGTTCAAAAGCGAAGTCACCCCGTTAAACTCGGGCCTCACCGATCCTTCGGCTGGAGCGATTAGTCCGGAAGAGTTCAACACCCGCATCCGGCTGATGGAGGCGCGTGATATCGCCGTGGCCGTCGCCGGGCGCATGACGGATGCAGAGCGAACCGCGTTCCTGCTGCCCTTCAAAAGCAACAACTCATCGCAGCCGGAAATGAATATAGTTGATCGTCTGCTGACCCGCCGCACCGTCATGCCCGGTCGCCTGGCCTACATCATCCAAGTGGGAGTCGAACACTCCGACCCGCAAATTGCCGCTAAGGTCGCCGATTATTTCGCCGAGGAATTCATCAACTACAACAGTCGGCTCAATGTGGAAAAGGCGATGAAAGCGGTGGAGGAACTCAACCAACAAGCCAAGGAGCAGGGCAATAAAGTGGCGCAGATTCAGAATCAGATGGGTACCCTTGAGGAAAAATATGGCAGGCTGAACCTTGACCCCAAGAGTAATGTTGAATCAGCCAAGCAACAGCAGTTGAACTCTCTCGCCGTGACGGCCCAATCGGAACTCGACCTCAATGAGGGGCGGTGGAAACAGTGTCAAGATTATCAGGGCGGCAACAAACCACTTTGGGATCTTTCCTTCATCGCCGCGGACAAGCACGTCAGCGATTTGCTCACCAGTATTGACACGCTTAACACGGAAATCGCCGACCTTTCGCGAACTTACGGCGAACAACATCCGGAAATTGTGGCGCGAGTCCAGCGCCGCCAAACGCTGCAAACCGAATTACAAAGCGCCGCCGCCACTGTCGCCCAGCAGGTTTATGCCGATTATCAAGGAGCGCAGGATCGCTTCAACCGCGCCAGTCAGGAGTTGAGTGACTTTCAACAACAACTCAACGAACTGTCCAGGGCCCAAGTTGAATATGATAATCTTCAGAGCCAGAAAATCAGCGCCCAAGCCATGCAGGGGCAAATGTTAACCGCGATTGAGCAACAAAGCTCCAAAATTGTCCTTGGAGGCGACTCCTATCAAATGGTTGACCACGCGGCAGGCTCTGTTGTGCAATCCGAGCCCAAAACCGTACTGGTAGCTGTGACCAGTGTGGTCGGTGGATTTCTCATCGGAGCATTTGTTTCTCTGCTCCTCAGCGTATTCCTTTATCTTCGTTGGATACGCCAGCAATCGCCAGGCTGATGGTCATCCTTGCGCTTGCGCTGCCTCCTCACTCGGTTTAGTTAAACTGCTGTGAGTACGTTGAGTCCACCGCGTTCCACCGTGCCGTCCGAGCGGCCCAGCGCACCCGATGATTTTGCCACCACGCGCTGGTCCGTCATCCTTCTCGCTGGCCGCAACGACACCGAACGAGCCCGCACCGCCCTTGCGAAGCTTTGCCAGACTTACTGGTATCCACTCTATGCCTTTGTCCGCCGTCGGGGTTATTCGCCGCATGATGCGCAGGATTTAACCCAGGGCTTTTTCGAGCAACTGTTGGAGCGTCAATCAATCGCCAAGGCCGACCCCGCCCGTGGCCGCTTCCGCGCCTTT
>Ga0206838_10334_pt1 | contig 10377 bp, 5 predicted proteins | sample Alteio_BWOrgCont_26_FD_152879 | JGI IMG/M metagenome (GOLD analysis project Ga0206838, IMG submission 152879) | Enriched cells from forest soil in Barre Woods Harvard Forest LTER site, Petersham, Massachusetts, United States -... | ecosystem: Environmental > Terrestrial > Soil > Temperate forest >...
GGAAACAATGCTCTTTAGATAGAGGGCGCTTCCGCCCAGGCTGCTCATTTTTTCTGAAAGATTTACGCTCATGCCACACCTTGCAAGGTTGAAGGGATTGAAATGTCGACGCCCACAATTTCTTGCCACGAGCGCACCGGCAAGGTGGCATCTCGGAGTTCAATCAGGCATTGCAACATCAGCAGCGCCTTTTGCGGGTTGGTGATTAACGGCAGATGGTGATCAATCGCGGCGCGCCGAATTTTATAGCCGTCCGATTGATGGTTCGGTTTTTGATTGCTGGGAATATTGATGATGAGATCGACCTTCCGCTGCCCAATGATGGTTTGAATATTCGGCTCACAGTTTTCGCTGGCCTTGCAAATAAAATAAGAGGCCACGCCATTTTTAAACAGGAAGGAGTGCGTTCCATCGGTGCTGTAAATCTGCCATTTCAGCGCTTCCAGCTGTTGTAGATAGGGCAGTAATTTGGCCTTGTAATGATCGGCAATGGAAACGAGAATATTTTTACGGCAAATCATCTGCTCCGAGGCCAACCAGGCGCGCCAATAAGCATCCAGCAGATTTTCACCGATACAGGCCACTTCTCCCGTCGAGGCCATTTCCACATGGGCCACGGGGTCAGCGCCCTTTAAGCGTTGATAGGAGAATTGCGGCGCCTTCACCCCCACATAATCCAGCTCCAAGGTATTGTAGTTTTTGGACTGCGGTACACCGAGCATGGCCTTGGTGGCGATTTCGATAAAATTATGCGTGGTGACCTTGGAGACAAAGGGAAAAGAGCGCGAAGCACGCAAATTGCATTCAATGACTTGAATATTGTTGTTTTTAGCAATGAATTGGATATTGAAAGGGCCGGTGATATTCAAGGCACGCACAATTTTCTTGGTGATCTTTTTGGTACGGCGGATGGTTTCCAGGTAAAGATTTTGCGGCGGCAAAACCAGGGTGGCATCACCGGAATGCACGCCGGCATTTTCAATGTGCTCATTGATGGCTTCAATTAAAATTTCACCATGCGCTGCAACGCCATCAATCTCCAACTCTTTCGCATCGAGAATGAATTTGGAGATCACCACCGGGTGCTCGGGTGAAACCAGCGAAGCCTGCTTTAAATACTCTTCGAGCGTGGCATCATCATAAGCCACATTCATGGCGGCGCCCGACAGGATATACGAGGGACGGATCAGAACGGGATACCCAATTTCACGTGCGAATTCTTTGGCACTCGCAAGGCTGGACTGGCTTTGCCAGGCCGGTTGATCGATGTTCAACTCATTTAAGAGAGCGGAAAATTTTTCACGGTTCTCGGCGCGATCAATGTCTTTCGCCGCCGTGCCCATCAGATGGTAGCCGGCCTGCGCCAAAGGCAAAGAGAGATTATTCGCAATTTGCCCACCCACCGAGACCACAATGCCCATGGATTTTTCAAAATCAGCGATGTCGCGCACGCGCTCGAGGGTCAGTTGCTCGAAGTAGAGGCGGTCTGATTCATCATAGTCCGTCGACACTGTTTCGGGATTGGAATTAATTAAAATGGCTGGCTTGCCTAAACGGCGGAGAGTGCGGGAGGTATTCACGGCACACCAGTCGAATTCCACGGAAGAACCAATGGCATAGGGGCCGGAACCGAGCACCAGAATGGGTCTTTCTTCGGACGGTGCTAAATCATGTTCGCAGCCGTGATAGGTGAGGTAGAGGTAATTGGTCTCCGCCGCAAACTCACCGGCTAGCGTATCGATTTGCTTCACGACCGGAACAATGCCTGCGGCCAGGCGCTGCTTGCGAATGCTGTCTTCGGATTCCTTTAGGAAACGACCCAGCGCTCGATCGGAAAAACCCAGCATCTTCGCTTGCCGTAGCGTGTCATTGCAAAACAGTTTCTCTTTCTGGAGTGTTCTTTCCAGGGTTGCAATCTGGGCGACATGTGCCAAAAACCAGGGATCAATCTGACTCCAGGCAAACGCTTCTTCCACCGAGCCCCCTTTCACCAGGTATTGATAGAGCGCAAACAGGCGCCGATCGGTGGGGTTCTTGATTTCATCTTCACTGTTTTCAATTTGTTGGGGATAGTCGCTGAGACAGGAAGCGCCAATATTCAGCATGCCCACCGCTTTCTGCAAGGCTTCGGGGAAGGAACGGCCAATGGCCATGACCTCACCGACACTTTTCATTTCGGTGCCGATGGTCCGGCCGGCGCTTTTCAATTTTTGCGTGTCCCAACGCGGTATTTTAACCACCACATAGTCCAGTGCCGGCTCAAAGTAGGCGCAGGTTTTTTGCGTCACGCCATTGCGCACTTCATACAGCAAATAGCCCAAGGCCAGCTTGGCGGCCACAAAGGCCAGGGGGTAGCCCGTTGCTTTGGAAGCCAAGGCTGAAGAGCGGGAGAGCCGCGCATTCACTTCAATGACGCGATAATCCCCATTCTGGGGGTTCACTGCAAATTGGATATTGCATTCACCGACAATGCCGAAATGATTGGCCACTTGGATGGCTCGATTACGCAGAAATTGATGCTCGGGATTCGTCAAGGTTTGCGCCGGCGCGACCACAATGCTTTCGCCGGTGTGAATGCCCATGGGGTCCATGTTTTCCATGTTGCAGATGGTCAGTGTGTTGCCCGCCGCATCGCGGACAATTTCATATTCAAATTCTTTCCAGCCAAATAAATATTCTTCAATGAGGATTTGGGGTGCCGCCGCAAAAACCTCCTGTGCACGCTGCTTCAATTCGGATGCAGAGGCCACCTTGCCAGAGCCGAGGCCGCCCAAGGAAAAACCCGAACGCATCATGATGGGATAGCCGATTTTCTCGGCCGCCAGCAAGGCTTGGTCGACGGTGGTTGCGCTGTAGCTCTTGGGTGACTTAATATCAAGGCCATCCAACTCTTGCTTGAACACATCGCGGTCTTCCGTTTGCCGAATGGTTGCAATGCGCGTACCCAGGACCTCAATCTGGTATTTGGCTAAAATACCCTTTTCTTCTAAAAGCAAACCCAGGTTGAGCGCCGTTTGGCCGCCAAAGCCCAGCAGAATGCCGTCGGGTTTTTCTTTTTCCAGAATGGATGTCACCACTTCTAGATTCAGCGGTTGCAAATAGACTTTGTCTGCCATTTGCGGGTCGGTTTGAATGGTGGCGATATTGGGATTGACTAAAACCGTCTGAATGCCTTCTTCTTTTAAGGCTTTGATGGCCTGTGAACCGGAATAGTCGAACTCGCCGGCCTGACCAATCCGTAGACCACCCGAACCCAAAATCAGCACTTTTTTGCCTTTAAACCGCATACTCACCTCTTCACGTTCATTCAGCCCAGCGCGGATCGTTTTCACAAACTGTCGTAAAATTTTTGGAACAACCACTGCGTGTCACAGGGCCCGGGAGCCGCCTCGGGGTGGAATTGAACCGCAAAAAAGGGCTGTTTCTTGTGGGCGATGCCCTCAACGCTTTGATCATTTAGGTTTCGGAAACTGACCTGCCAGTCGGCCGGCAAGGTGGATTCATCCACGGCATAGCTGTGGTTTTGCGAGGTCAAGAAGCAGCGCTGGCTTGCGAGCTCCATGCACGGTTGGTTATGGGAACGGTGACCAAACGGTAATTTATAGGTTTCCGCGCCCACCGCGAGTGCCATCAGCTGCGTGCCTAGGCAAATACCAAAAACGGGTTTGTTCTTCGCAAGGACTTTTTTCAAGACTTGGATGGTGGCCGTGCAATGCTTGGGATCGCCGGGGCCATTGGAGATAAAGACACCGTCGAACTCTTCATGGCTGTAGTCATAGTCGTGGGGAACACGCTTGAGACGCAGGGGGTATTGTAAAAGGCAGCGGAGAATATTCTCCTTGATGCCACAATCTACCACAATGATTTGCTTGTCTCCGGCACCGTAAGTCACAGGCTCTTGGATGGAAACGGTACTGACCCAGGGTGTTGCTGAAAAATCATCAAAATGATGGGGTTGCTCTTTCTCCGCGAGGATAGCGCCCGGGATAACGCCTTTGGAGCGCAGGCGTGTGGTTAAAGCGCGTGTATCTACGCCGGTGATGTAGGGAATGCCTTGCTCGTGTAGCCAGTCCGCTAGGGATTGTTGCGCGGCATGATTGGAATAGTGCGAGGCTAACTCCGACATGACAACGCCGCGCGCGTGGATTTTTTTGGATTCCCAAGTAGAGGAGTCCGTCACGCCGTAGTTGCCAATGAGGGGATAAGTGAAAACGAGGATTTGCCCGGCGTAGGAGGGGTCGGTCAACGATTCGACATAGCCAACCATCCCTGTGTTAAAAACGACCTCACCGAAGCAAGGTTCTTTCTGATGGGCCGGAACTTGGCCAAAAAAAAACTCGCCTGTTTCTAGTAATATCTTGCCAGGTACCATTTCCATACGCTACAAACCAAAGATTGTTCAAAATGTTAGCAATTATACCAGCTTTAGGGAGGAAAAAAAGGGGTTTGAAAGAATAATTTACCGCTGGGGTTAGGGTAGAGCGGCTGTCATAGCTGTTGTCATGGAGGGTGGAGGGCAGCCATGGTGGCTGTCATAGCAGCTGTCATAGCAGCTGTCATAGCAGCTGTCATAGCAGCTGTCATAGCAGCTGTCATAGCAGCTGTCATGCCAGCATGCTTTTAGCTGGCATCCAGTGACTTTGAAGGCGCTGGGTCCCGACTAAGAGCGTGTCGGGATGACAAGGGGTGTGAGGGCATTCAGTGACTTTGAGGGCGCTGGGTCCCGACTAAGGGCGTGTCGGGGTGACAGCTTGCCATTGCAGCCAACCCGCTCTTTCTCTAGAATGTGGCAATGAAAAATCAATTCCTTAGAGAAACAAGCAAAAATGGTCTCGCTTTTTTAGCAGGTGTTTTCTTAACCCTGGCTTGCGCTCCCTTTTATATTTTCCCGCTCGCGCTCTTATCAGCAGCCATTTTATTGATTTTATGGCTGGACGTTTCCCCGGAGCTGGCTTTTCGGCGTGGTTTTTTTTATGGCCTCGGCCTCTTTGGCAGCGGGGTCTCTTGGGTCTATATCAGCATGCATACTTATGCCGAACTGCCTGTCCCCATCGCCGGTCTTTTAACCCTGCTTTTTATTGCCTGCCTTTCCCTCTTCCCCGCCTTCCAAGGCAAACTGCTCGCGCGCTTTTTCCCCAAGACCAATACCACGAAAATCCTGTGCGCTTTCCCGGCCCTCTGGATCTTTTTCGAGTGGATCCGTAGCTGGCTTTTTTCAGGCTTTCCCTGGCTTTTTATCGGCTACAGCCAAACCCAATCCGCCCTCAAAGGCTTTGCGCCAATCCTGAGTGTCTATGGCGTCTCCTTGGCCACAGTGCTCAGTGCGGCCCTCGTGGTCAACGCCGCGCGTTTTTTTCGCAATAAAAAATCGTTCTTCGGCTATTTTAATATACTGGGCTTGGTTCTCATTTGGGTCACCGGTTTTTTCCTCAGCCTCGTTCTCTGGACGCAGCCGCAAGGCAAGCCTTTTCAAGTCAGCTTGGTCCAGGCCAATATTCCTCAGCAATTAAAATGGCAGCCCGAGCAAGTCATTCCCACCCTGCTGCAATATAAAAGCCTTTCCGAGAACCACTGGGACAGCCAGCTCGTGATTTGGCCGGAAGCCGCCATTCCTGCACCGCTCGATGAAGTGGGCGGTTTTGTCGATGAAATGTCTGACACCGCCAAACAACATCACGCACAATTGATCACCGGCATCCCCGTCAAAAACACGGAAAACAACCGCTATTTCAATGCCGTCATCAGCGTGGGCAATGACCGTGTCGGCTACTACCTTAAACATCGCCTGGTGCCCTTCGGCGAATTTATTCCTTTTGAAAAATGGCTGGGGCGCATCTTTGACTTACTCAAAGTCCCCATGTCCGATTTCACCGCCGCCCAAGGCCCGGCCGAACCCATCGTCTTGCACGATAACATTAAAATACTGGCCTTTATTTGCTATGAAATCGCCTTTCCCGAACAAGTGCTGCATACCCTGCAGAACGTCAACCTGCTCTTGACGGTGACCAACGATGCCTGGTTCGGGCATTCCATTGCCCAGGCCCAACATTTGCAAATGGCGCAAATGCGCGCCATTGAAAATGGACGTCCCGTTCTCTTTGCCTCGAACAATGGCATCACCGCCATGATTTCACCGCAAGGCCGGCTGCTGTCCACCGCACCGCCTTTTGAAACCTTTGTATTAACCGGCAACATCCAAGCGTACACCGGAACGACCCCCTGGCAACGGCATGCCATGGATCCTGTGCTCCTGATCCTGCTATCGCTTGTGATTCTCGCCATCAAATATCGTCGGACCTAAAGCCCTAAGATGAGGAAGCAATGGAAGAACAATATAATCCGCATAAAATTGAGGAAAGCACACAAAATTTTTGGCTTGAAAAAGGCTGTTTCCAAGTTTCCGAAGACTTGAACAAAGAAAATTTCTACTGCCTTTCCATGCTGCCCTACCCGAGCGGCCGCCTGCACATGGGTCATGTTCGTAACTACACCATTGGCGATGTGATTTCGCGCTACCAGCGCATGCTCGGTAAAAATGTTCTCCAGCCCATGGGCTGGGATGCCTTTGGCCTGCCAGCAGAAAACGCCGCCATTCAAAATAAAATTCCACCGGCAGAATGGACCTATAAAAACATCGATATCATGCGCCAGCAAATGATGCAGCTCGGCTTTGCCTACGATTGGAGCCGCGAGCTCACCACCTGCAAGCCGGATTATTATCGGTGGGAGCAATGGTTCTTTATTCAACTGTATGAAAACGGGCTGGTCTACAAGAAAAATGCCGAGGTCAATTGGGACCCTGTCGATCAAACCGTGCTGGCCAATGAACAAGTGGTGGATGGCCGCGGCTGGCGCTCGGGCGCATTGGTCGAACGGCGAGAAATTCCCCAGTGGTTTTTAAAAATCACTGCCTATGCCGATGAACTCTTGCAAGGCTTGGACGAACTCGACGGTTGGCCGGAGCAGGTCAAGACCATGCAGCGGAATTGGATTGGTCGCTCCGAAGGTGCTGAGATTCTTTTTGAAGTGGAAGGAGAAGAAGAAACACTGAGTGTTTTCACAACCCGCCCCGACACCCTCTTTGGCTGCACCTATCTGGCACTCGCGCCCCAACATCCCCTCGCGAAAAAAGCAGCAGAACAGTCCGCAGAAGTCCGGCATTTCCTAGAAGAATGCCGCAACATTAAAGTCGCGGAAGCGGACCTGGCCACCATTGAAAAACGCGGCGTTCCCTTGCACCTGAATGCCATTCATCCCTTGACACAGCAGACCATTCCGCTGTGGGTCGCGAATTTTGTGGTCATGGACTATGGCAGCGGCGCTGTCATGTCAGTGCCGGCGCATGATCAACGTGACTTTGAATTTGCACAAAAATATCATCTGCCCTTAAAGCAGGTCATCCTGCCCACCGATGGCACCGAATGGGACTTTAGCTTCGGCGCGCTGACAGCACTCGGCAAGCTGCAGGATTCCCACTTGTTTTCCGGCCTGGAGTCCAAGGCAGCGCAAGAGGCCATCACCGCCCATTTGGAGACTGTCGGCAAAGGTAAACGCAAAGTCAGCTACCGTCTCCGCGATTGGAGCATTTCACGCCAACGCTACTGGGGAACACCCATTCCCATGGTCAATTGCCCCAGCTGCGGCCTGGTGCCAGAAAAAAATCTGCCCGTGGTGTTACCGGAGAATATCCAATTTTCCGGTGTGCTTTCTCCGCTGCAAGCCTTGCCGGAATTTTACCGCACTGCCTGTCCCCGCTGCGGCGAAGAAGCCCGTCGCGAAACAGACACCTTTGACACGTTCTTCGAGTCCTCTTGGTATTACGCCCGTTATGCCTGCAAAAAGCAGGACCAAGCCATGTTGGACGGCCGCGCCAATTATTGGCTGCCGGTCGATCAATACATCGGCGGCATTGAACACGCGGTAATGCATCTTTTATATGCGCGCTTTATTTATAAAGCCTTGCGCGATGAAGGATTGGTCAATTCCAATGAGCCCTTCACCCGTCTCTTGACCCAGGGGCTGGTGTTGAATCAAGGCATTAAGATGTCGAAGTCCAAAGGCAATGTCGTCGATCCTCAGTCCCTGATTGAGCGCTATGGCGCCGACACCGTGCGTTTATTCATCATGTTTGCATCACCACCCGAGCAAAGCATGGAATGGTCAGACGCCGGCGTGGAAGGAGCGCACCGTTTCCTGAAACGACTCTGGGCCTTCGGCTATGAACATTGTGATGCCATCCGCAAAGCCAATCTCGCACAGCAGGATGAAACCGCATCCATCAACTGGGACCAGGCCGACCCCACGCAGCGCGACCTCATGCGGCAAATTTATGCGGTTTTAGAACAGACGAAATACGACTATGAACGGCAGCAATACAACACCGTCGTGTCCGGCAGCATGAAGATTCTCAACTTGTTGAATGCAGTGGGCCCTGAAACGGATGCGGCTCACCTGCAAACGCAGCGCTATCTGCTTTGCAAGGGCATGAGCATTCTCTTGCGCTTGCTCGCCCCGATCGCGCCGCATATGACCCATCAATTGTGGATTGATCTGCATTACAAAGGCTTGATCATTGACGCCACCTGGCCCAAGTCTGGACTCGCGGCCTTGCGCTCGGAGCAAGTCCATTTGATTGTGCAAATTAACGGCAAGGTACGCAGTAAAATTTTGGTGCCGGACAATGCCGATAGCAGCACCATTGAAAAGATTGCCCTCGGCGACGCCAAGGTTCAGCAGCATATGGCGGGGAAAGAGATCAAGAAAATTGTCTCTGTGCCCGGGAAGTTAATTAATATCGTGGCCGGCTAGAGTGATCTGAACCATGCGTAAAACCCAGTGTATCTTGGTCCTTTGCCTGCTGCTCCTCAGCTTAAGCGGCTGTGGTTTTCGGCTGCATCAACCGCTGCCGCTCGCCAAGCCGCTGCAAAATATTTACGTGCAATCGCGCACCCCCTACGGCGATCTGACGCGTAATATCAAACAGTATTTGCAAATGTCGGGCGCGCAGCTTTCGCCCTCCCCACAAAAAGCAGCGACTATCCTTAATATTACCCAAGAGTCTGCAACGCAAGATCTCTTAAGCGTGAACAGCTCCCAGCAAACACGGCAATACAATCTGCGGCTCTCCGTCACCTTTGAGATCACAGATCCCCAAGGCAGGGTCTTGGTTCCCCCACAGACCTTGACAGAGCTACGCCCGCTGACGCTGCAGTCCAACCAGATTCTGGCCGGGAGCAATCAAGCCACGCAAATCTACCAGGACATGCGGCACGCACTGACCTTTAACCTCATGAACCTTCTGGCTTCCAAGGGAATCACCCACACCCTCCTCCACCACACGTCTCCGGCGCAGCCATGAAACTAGCCCCCGCCCAACTGGAAGGCCATTCGATCCAAAACCGGGGGGAAGGTCTATCTGGTCTGTGGTGATGAACCCTTTTTGGTTCAAGAAGCGCTGACGGTTCTACGGCAAAAAGCCGCGGCGGCTGGATTTAGCGATCGACTGCGACTAGACCTGGAAACGGATGCGGATTTAGACCTCCTCTACAGCCATGCCTACACACCGCCGCTCCTGGGACAAAAACGTCTCCTTGAGCTCCATTGGAAAGGAGGAAAGCTTTCGAAGGCGGGTCAGCAATTTTTGCAGCAGTATGCGCTGCAACCCTCGCCCTATAGCATCTTGGTCAACCGGTTGGCAAAGCTGGATGCCAAAACAGAACAGACACAGTGGTTTAAGGCCCTGGAAAAAAATTCGGTGGTCGTTTCCATCTGGCCCCTGGCACACACTCAATTACCGGCTTGGATTCAACAGCGGGCGCGGGCGAAAAACTTCAGCCTGACGCCCGATGCCGCCCTGTATCTGGCCCAAGCGGTTGAAGGTAATTTAGCAGCGGCAGCGCAAGAGCTTGAAAAACTAAGCCTTTTAGAACTCGCGACAATTGACCAAGCCACACTTGAAAGCTTGGTGGTGGATCAGGGCTGTTTTACCGCCTTCGATTTGGTGGACCAGGCGCTTGCGGGGAATGGGCCGCAGGTCTTGCGTATTCTGCGCTACCTGCAACTGGAAGGGGCGGAGCCTTTGATGATTTTAGGCGCCTTTACCTTCGAGCTGCGAACCCTGGCCAAACTCGCGAAAGAGTTGAACAAAGGGGTGCCGTTGACTACTGCTTTTGGGCAGTACCGAATACGTCCGGGGAAACAGGCAGGTATTCGAGAATTTTTTAGGCGCAGTGATCCCGGGCAAACGGTTTTATTTAATCTTTTCCTAAAAGCAGGAGAAATTGACCGAATCGCCAAGGGAGCCTGTTCTGCAAATGTCTGGCAAGCCCTAGAAGGACTCAGTTTAGCCTTGGCAGGGTTATTGCCAAAAGCAATTCC
>Ga0206838_10237_pt1 | contig 10365 bp, 9 predicted proteins | sample Alteio_BWOrgCont_26_FD_152879 | JGI IMG/M metagenome (GOLD analysis project Ga0206838, IMG submission 152879) | Enriched cells from forest soil in Barre Woods Harvard Forest LTER site, Petersham, Massachusetts, United States -... | ecosystem: Environmental > Terrestrial > Soil > Temperate forest >...
GGCAGTTAGTTTTACCCCCGATGAAGCCGAAGAAACTCCGTATCGTCGTGCTCTTGTTCGTCGCCTTGATGGTGGGCTGGGTGATTTGGCAGTTTTCTCACACGCCGGAGTATGTGGCGACGGCCAACATACGCGTCTACAGTACGACCACGACCGATGCACCCAAGGCGGCAACGCCAGTCGCGCCGGTCGCGCAGGTGGAATTGCCCAAGGCGGCGGCGGTGGGGGCGAGCGGGGGGACGGATGATTCAAAAGCGGTCTCCGCTTCGGTATTGCTGGCTCAAGCAGAGGTGCACGCCACGGTTCTCGATATGGCGAAAATTAGACGAGAGAAGGGCTTTAATGCATACGTTCAAGCTTACTATCGTCCCGATTTTGTGGCAAAACAAGCGCAGTTAATTCAGCGAATGGTCGATGCTGACTCCAGTTATGACCACGACCCGGGCACGATACAGTCTCGAGACTTAAGCGCGCAGAAATTTGATCATCTCGCCACCCTGACGCCGACGATTAATGAAACTGGCGACAAGGCTTACTACCTAAGCAATGCAGGCGACCCCAACGCCTATTTCAATGGCACGGCTTCAGTATTGATGATTTTGCAGAAAATTGACGGCAAATGGTATGACGAGCCGGACAAGAGCAAATAAGTCGAAGGTCATTTGAGGCATTTTCAAAGCTAGCTTAAGCCCCGGCTTTCGCCTTGCTTGGCGGGCCGGGGGTGTGCATTTTGACTCCCTTTCCTACCTCGCATGACCCGCGTCTTGGTTACCACCACCTCCCTGCAGGACATCCCCGGTCCGCATCACGATAAACTCGCCGCCGCCGGCCTCGAACTCGTCCGCGAGCGCGGGCCGCTGCCGGAGTCGAAAATGCTCGAACTGGCCGGCAGCTTCGATGCCTTCCTGTGCGGGGACGACGCCATCACGCGCGCGGTGATTGAGAAGTCGCTGCCGCGCCTGCGCATCATTGCGAAATACGGCATCGGCGTGGACAAGATCGACGTGGCGTGCGCGACGGAAAAGAACATCCCCGTGCTGTTCACGCCGGGCGTCAACCACACCACGGTCGCGGAGCATTGCTTCGGGCTGATGCTGTGCCTGACCAAGCATTTTGTGGCGGAGATCAACTACACCCGCGCGGGCCAGTGGAAGCGCCTGACGGGCAACGAACTGTTCGGCAAGACGCTGGGCATCGTCGGCCTTGGCCGCATCGGCAAGGAAATGGTCATCCGCGCGAATGCGTTTGGAATGCCCTGCGTGGCGTATGACGTGTATTGGGACGACAAATTTGCCGCCGCGCATAATGTGAAACGCGCCGAGAAGCTTGATGATTTAATCAAGGAGGCGGACGTGATTTCGCTGCACACGAATTTGACGGCGGAAACGAACGAGATGATCAATGCGCGCACGATTGGCCTGATGAAAAAAGGCACGATGCTCATCAACTGCGGGCGCGGGGAATTGGTCAAAAATTCCGATGTGCTCGTCGGGCTCGAAAGCGGGCAACTGGGCGGCTATGGCGCAGACGTGCTGGATGTCGAGCCACCACCCGCCGACCACCCGTTGCTGAAGGCGAAGAATTGCATCATCACCCCGCACGTGGCCTCGCGCACGGTGGAGAGCGTGCAGCGCCAGGCCGGTATGGCGGTCGATAATCTTTTGCTCGCGCTGCGTGGCGAAAAACCGCTGGCGCAAGTCAACAAGGTGCCGATTCCCGCGCCGCGGTGATCGAACCCCTTTTTAGACAGAATTAACAGAATTCACAGAATTATTCCGAGCCAGACCTCCTCAATTTTGTTTATTTTGTTAATTCTGTCTAAACCCTTTTCCATTATCCACTTTCCATTATCCATTATTCCATGGCTGAATCCTTCTACGTAGTTCCGCCCGCCCGGCATCAGGCCACGGTGGCGGCGGCTTATCAAAAACGCGGTTATACCGCCGATGAGGCGCTGGCCGCCACGCGCGTGGCCGAAAACGCCTCGCGCCATGGCATCCGCACGCATAACGGCATCAAGGCGTTGCACCTCGACGACCATTTTGGTTCGGGCGCGGGCGGTTGTGTGCCCGGCGCGAAAGTCGAAAAGAAGGCGACGAAGTTTGCCGCGAGCGAAATTTGGAATGCGAATAAGAAACTGGGCCAGGCCGTGGCGGTTGATGCGATTGAAACGTGCATCGCGCTGGCGGACAAATACGGCGTGGGCCAGGTGTCGGTGGACAATGCTTTTCACTACCTGTGGGGCGGCGGTTATGTGATGGATGCCGCGAAGCGCGGGTACATCGCGTACACGAATTGCACGGCGGCGCTGGCTGAAGTCGTGCCGTTTGGTGGCCGCCGCGCGACGCTCGGCACCAACCCGCACTCGTGGGGATTTCCGACGACCGAGGCGCTGGGCTTTCCGATTGTCGTGGACTGGGCGACGTCGGTCGTCGCCATGGGCCGCGTGCAGCAATTGTTGCGCGAGGGCAAGCAATTGCCGCCGGATGCTGCAGTCGATAAAGACGGCAAAGTCACGACCGACCCGGCGAAGGTCGCTGCGCTGCTGCCGTTTGGCCAGCACAAGGGCTACGGGCTTTCGCTGATTAACGAAGTCGTGGCGGCATTTATCGGCGGGTCGCTGCCGACCTTGCGCTGCCGTGGCGCGGTTGAAGGCGAAAAGCAGACGCCGTGTTTCTATTTCCAGGTGATTCATCCCGACGCGATGTCGGCGGGCGCTTTTGCCGGTGGCCGCACGCAGGCGGGCAATGTGAAAGCCGTGCTGAAGGACATTTTGAGCGGCGGCAACGAAAGCTGCCTCGTCCCCGGCCAGTTGGAAGCGCAGGCAGCGGCGAAGTGCGCGCGCTTTGGCGGGCTATTGTTCTCGGCGGCGGAAATCGCGGCCTTTGACGAAATCGCCAAGACCTGCGGCCAGCCGAGTTGGAAACTTGAAGAATTTAAAGAAGCGCAGAGTTAATCAGGTTTTCGTTTTCCATTATCCATTTTCCATTATAAATTTTTCACCATGAGCCTCCCTATCAAACCCGCTTCCGATTGCACCTTCGACATGATCGCCCTGGGCGAAATCATGCTGCGCCTGGACCCCGGCGAGGGCCGCGTGCGCACCACGCGCGAATTCAAAGTGTGGGAGGGCGGCGGCGAATACAACGTGGCGCGCGGCTTGCGGCGCTGTTTTAATTTGCGCACGGCGGTGGTGACGGCGTTTGCCGACAACGACGTGGGCCGGTTGCTCGAAGATTTTATTTTGCAGGGCGGTGTGGATACGCAGTTTATCAAGTGGGTGCCTTATGACGGGGTGGGGCGCACGGTGCGCAATGGATTAAACTTTACTGAGCGCGGCTTTGGCCTGCGCGGCGCGGTGGGCATCCCCGACCGCGGCAATTCCGCGGCGTCGCAGATGAAGCCCGGGCAGATTGATTGGAATCATATTTTTGGCAAACTCGGCGTGCGCTGGCTGCACACCGGTGGAATTTTTGCCGCGCTTTCCGAAACAACTCCTGCGCTGGTGGAGGAAGCCGTCAAGGCGGCCAAAGAACACGGCGTTATCGTTTCCTACGATTTGAATTACCGCCCATCGCTGTGGAAAGCCATCGGTGGCAAGGCCAAGGCGCAGGAAGTCAACCGCCGCATCGCGCGCTATGTCGACGTGATGATTGGCAACGAGGAGGATTTCACGGCATGTCTCGGACTCGAAGTAAAGGGCCTCGACGAAAAAATTTCGCACATCGAAATCGACGCGTTTAAAGGCATGATTGAAAACGCGGTGAAGGAGTTCCCGAATTTCAAGGTGGCGGCGACGACACTCCGCCATGTGAAGAGCGCGACCATCAACGACTGGAGCGCGATTTGCTGGCACGATGGCAAGTTTCATGCCTCCAACGAATATCCGGAGTTGGAAATTCTCGACCGCGTCGGTGGCGGCGACAGTTTTGCCTCGGGGCTCGTCTATGGTTTTCTGAAATACAACGACGCGGCGAAGGCCGTGCAATACGGCGCGGCGCACGGTGCGCTGGCGATGACGACGCCTGGCGACACTTCGATGGTCTCGCTCGACGAAGTGGAGAAAGTCATGGGCGGCGGCGGCGCGCGCGTGGTGCGGTAAATTTAATTTTTATATGTCCTACCTCGATTCACTTTTTTCACTCGAAGGCAAAACAGCAGTCGTCATTGGCGGCACCGGCGAACTGTGCGGCGCGATGGCCGAAGGCCTGGCTGGCGCGGGCGCGTCCATCATCCTCGTCGGGCGCAATCCCGACAAGGCGACGGCGCGCTTGAATAAAATCCATCACGCGCACCATGGCCGCGCGTGGTTTGAGTCGTGCGATGTCGCTTCGAAAGCGGCTTTGACGGATTTGCTCGACCGCGTGGTGGCCAAGACCGGCGGCGTGGATATTCTCATCAATGGCGCGGGCGTGAATTCACCGACGCCGTTTTTGGAAATCACCGAGGAGGAATACGACCGGATTGTGCAGACAAACATGAAGGCGGTCTTTCTGGCCTGCCAGGTGTTTGGACGTTATTTTTTGGAAACTGGCCGCGCGGCGAGTGTCATCAACATCGGTTCCATGGCGGCCATGAAACCGCTGTCGCGTGTGTTTACCTATTCGGCCACGAAGGCGGCGGTGCATAATTTGTCCGGCAATCTGGCGCGCGAATGGGCGGCCAAAAATATCCGCGTCAATACCTTGGTGCCCGGATTTTTCCCGGCGGAGCAGAATCGCAAGGTCCTCACCCCTGAACGTGTGGCACAAATCATGGGCCACACACCGATGAAACGCTTCGGCGAAGCAGCGGAACTCGTCGGCGCGACACTGCTGCTGGCCTCCGACGCCGGAAAATTCATCACTGGTATTGAGTTGGTGGTGGACGGCGGCTTCAACTGCATGGCAATTTAAAATATCCCCATACCCCATGAGCTTCCTCAACGATAATTTTCTGTTGCGAACCGAACTGGCCCGCACGCTCTACCACACCGCCGCTGCGGAACCGATCCTCGATTACCACACCCACCTGCCGCCGCAGGACATTGCGCAGAACCGCAAATTCAATAATTTGTTCGAGGCGTGGCTCGAGGGCGACCACTACAAATGGCGCGCAATGCGGACCAATGGCGTGCCCGAGGAATACATCACGGGGAAAGTGGATCCCTGGGAGAAATTTCAGTGTTGGGCAAAAACGGTGCCGCACACGCTGCGCAATCCGCTCTACCATTGGACGCACCTTGAGCTGCGCCGCTATTTCGGCATCGAAAAATTGTTGAATGAACATTCGGCCCGCCAGATTTGGGACGAGGCAAACGAGAAGCTTCAGTCGCCCGAGTTGACCACCCAGGGGATTTTGAAAAAATTCAATGTCGCGGCCATTTGCACCACGGACGACCCAACGGATTCACTGGAGCATCATCATTCGCTCAAGCAGCAAAATTTTTCGACGAAAGTATTTCCGACGTTTCGACCGGACAAGGCCTTCGCAGTGGATCAACCCGCGGGGTTTAACAAGTGGATTGCCAAGCTCGAACAAACCAGTGGCCAGGATTGCTCGCGATTTGATGGATTTTTGAAGGCCATCGAGCGCCGCCACGCGTATTTTCATAGCTTCGGCTGCCGTTTGTCTGATCACGGTTTGGAGGCGATGTATGCCGGTCCTTGTTCCGATGTGCAGGCCGCGATGATTTTTGATTTGGCTCGTTCCGGCAAGCCGGCGTCACCGCAGCACACGCAGGCGTTTGGCTTCAATCTTATGATGTTCCTGGGGCGGCTCGACCATGCGGCCGGATGGACCAAACAGTTGCACCTCGGGGCGATTCGCAACAACAACCTGTACCTCATGGACAAATTGGGCCCCGACACCGGCAGCGATTCCGTGGGCGATTTTCCGCAGGCGCGGGTGCTTTCGCAATATCTCGGTCTGCTGGCGCAGGAGGAAAAGCTGCCCAAAGTCATTCTCTACAATCTCAACCCGGCGGATAATTATGTCTTTGCCTCGATGGTCGGCAATTTTCAGGACGGCGTGACTCCGGGTAAGTTGCAATTCGGCTCGGCCTGGTGGTTCTCGGATCAGCTGGAAGCCATGCGCTGGCAGATTGACGCCTTGTCAAACAACGGCCTGCTGTCGCGCTTTGTCGGCATGCTGACGGATTCGCGCTCTTTCCTGTCCTATCCGCGCCATGAATATTTCCGCCGGCTGTTATGCGGCATGCTCGGTGAGGATGTCGAGCACGGGGCGGTGCCCAATGACATCGAGATGCTGTCGAATTTGGTCCGCAACGTTTGCTACCGCAACGCGCACGGTTATTTTGGACTTGAGCTGCCGTCGCACTAACCTGACTCAGCCTTCTCCGCCATGTCTGCATTTCCCGAGATTCCCATCATCCGCTACGAGGGCCCGAAGTCCAAAAATCCCTTCGCCTTCAAACACTACAATCCGGCGGAAAAGGTCGAGGGCAAGGCGATGAGCGCCCATTTGCGCTTTGGTGCGGCATACTGGCATTGCATGCGCAATGGGTTGGCCGATCCTTTTGGTGCGCCCACCGCGCAAATGCCCTGGGACGATGGCTCAAACTCGCTCTCCAATGCCCGTCGACGGGTCGAGGTGTTTTTTGAGTTTTTGGAAAAAACCGGCATTGATTTTTACTGCTTCCACGACCGCGATGTGGCGCCAGAAGGAGCTACGTTGGCCGAGTCGCATGACAATCTGGCTGCGGTGGTGAGGACACTGAAGACGGAGCAGAAGCGCACGGGCAAGCGTTTGCTATGGGGTACGGCGTGCCTGTTTGCCCACCCGCGCTATGCGCAAGGCGCGGCGACCTCGCCCAACGCGGAAGTGTTTGCCTATGCCGCGGCGCAAGTGAAAGCGGCGATGGATGCCACGCACGAACTGGGCGGCCTCGGTTACGTATTTTGGGGTGGACGCGAAGGCTATGCGACCTTGTTGAATACCGACATGAAGCGCGAACTGGACCATTTGGCGCGCTTACTGTACCTGGCGGTGGATTATAAAAAAACCATCGGCTTCAAGGGCCAGTTCTACATCGAGCCCAAGCCGCGCGAACCCACGACCCATCAGTACGATTCCGATGCCGCCGCGTGTTTGAACTTTTTGCGCGAATACGGATTGTTGCCGCATTTTAAACTCAATCTCGAAACCAACCATGCCACGCTGGCGCTGCACACCATGCGGCATGAGATGACGGTGGCGGCGGGTGCCGGGGCGCTGGGCTCCATCGACGCGAATCGCGGCGACGAACTTATTGGCTGGGATACCGATCAGTTTCCGACGGATCTGTACCTGACCACCGAAATCATGCTAGTGGTGTTGGGCATGGGCGGTTTTACGACCGGTGGATTGAATTTCGACGCGAAACGCCGCCGCGAATCACACGAGCCGGCGGATTTGTTTCTTGCCCATATCGGCGGCATGGATGCCTTTGCGCGCGGATTGAAAGCCGCCGCCGCCATCCGTGCCGATGGCCGACTGGCGCGTTTTGTGCGCGAACGCTATGCAAGCTGGGACCGCGGCGTAGGCCGGAAAATCGAGCGCGGACAAATCACCCTCGCGGAACTGAACGATTATGCTTTGAAGGCCGAAGACCCCAAGTTGGCCTCGGGTCGGCAGGAATTGCTGGAAAATATTTTCAACGATTTTATTTAACGGCGAGTTATCGCAGGAATTTCGCCAGCGCCACTAATCTATTCCCCATGAGCTACCTCATTGGCCTGGATGTCGGCACCACCTCGGCCAAGACCGTGCTGATTGATGCGTGGGGTCGCGTTATTTTTACCACTGCGCCGGCTTACGAGTTTCGCACACCCAAACCGCTCTGGGCGGAGTCCGACCCCGCCGACTGGTGGGTTGCGACAGTGGCGGCGTTGCGGGAATTGTTGGCCAAGTCCGGTGTTGCGCCGGGAGAAATTGCCGGCATTGGCCTCACCGGGCAAATGCACGGGCTAGTTTTACTCGACGCAAAGGGCGAGGTGTTGCGCCCCTGCATTATGTGGAACGACCAGCGCACGGCCAAAGAGTGTGCGGCTTTGACTAAAAAAGTGGGCCGCTCGCAAGTGCTGCGCCTGACGGGGAATCCCGTGCTGCCGGGCTTTACTGCGCCCAAAATTCTCTGGGTCGCACAACATGAGCCTCAAGTCTATCGCCGCATAGCCAAAGTCCTGCTCCCTAAAGATTATATTCGCTACAAATTGTCCGGCGAATTTTTCACCGATGTCTCGGATGCATCCGGCATGTCGCTGCTCGATGTCGCCAAACGCCGGTGGTGTGATGAGATGCTGCGGGCGTGCAACGTACCACGGGCGTGGCTGGCGGAAGTCACGGAATCGCCGGTGGCTTCGACCAGGATTTCTACTGTGGCAGCCAAATTGACCGGCCTACTCGCCGGTACGCCCATTATCGCCGGCGCGGGCGACCAGGCGGCGGGCGCAGTGGGCTGCGGCATTGTGAAACCGGGCGTCGTGTCTTGTACGCTCGGCACTTCGGGCGTGGTCTTTGCGCATGCAGATAAATATTGCCCCGACCCGCAAGGCCGCCTGCACGCGTTTTGCCATGCGGTGCCGGGCAAATGGCACCTGATGGGTGTGCAGCTTTCCAGCGCGGGTTCGCTCCAATGGTTTAAAAATAATTTTGGCGGCGAAGAAACCGCTCTCGAAAAAGCGGGTGGGCCAAATGCGTATGAATCGCTCACGCAGGCGGCGGCCAAAGTCTCCCCGGGGTGCGAAGGGTTGATCTTTTTGCCCTATCTTTCCGGCGAACGCACGCCGCACCCCGACCCCCATGCACGCGGGGTTTTCTTTGGCCTGACTTTGCGCCACGGCAAACCGCATCTGACGCGCGCGGTATTGGAAGGCGTGGCCTATGGTCTGCGCGATGCCGTGGAACTCATGCGCGGGTTGGGCATCAAGCCGAAGGAAATTGTGGCTTCCGGCGGTGGGGCACGCAGCGTTCTATGGCGGCAGATTTTGGCCGACAATTTTGACACACCCATCGTGACCAATAACGCGACGGAAGGCTCGGCCTACGGCGCGGCGTTGCTGGCCGGGGTGGGCGCGCAGGTCTGGTCCAGTGTCGAGGCCGCGAGCTCCACGGCCATCAAGGAAACCAGCCGGCTCAAACCGGGCCCCGCCAAGAAAGTTTACCGCGACTTTTATTCGCATTTTCGCACTTTATATCCTATATTGAAAGACGAGTTCGCTGCCTTGGCTGAAACGGTCGCGAAACATCATGACTGACACTGTTGCCTATCAGTCGGAAACGCCGGAATTGCCTTCGGGTGAGGCGCGGGGCATGCCGTCGTCAGATGTCGATTTGTCTCCGCTTGGCGAGGCTAGGCAATACCAGCGCGCGCCGCGTCTGCCGAGTTTGCATAACCAGGCCAGCCTGACCGGCGCGACGCCGAATGACCCAGGCCGGGAATTGTCAGCCCAACCGCTGTTGGAGGATCCGGACTGGGCCTCGCCTCTGCGTGGCATCCGGCTCGTGCTCCAAGGGTATGCGGAGTCCTGGCTGCTTTATTGGATGGGCTACGGTTTTTTTCTTTTGCTTGGCCTCGGCCTCACCCAATCCCTCCTCAGCCATGCGGATCCGCTCACGCCCGGCCAGGTGGGTATCGCGTTTTGCGCGGGGCCGCTCTACGGGTTTATTCTCGATATCGCGCTCATCGCTTCGAATTCCCCGGCGGCCGTTCTCGGGGTGCTTCTGCTCGCGCTGGAGCCAGTCTTTGCGCTCTTGATAATCTTCACCCAGGAACCGCGCGCGCGAATTAAATATTGCAGCCTGGTGTTTGGGCTGGTGCTCGTGAAGGCGGTGGTTTACGTCTGGGTAAACCGCAGCCTCTAAAGGCTTCGGTGAGAAGCCATGGTTGCCACCTCGACTAAATATTCCCTCGCCACGCGCAAACTCCGGCAGACGCTGGGTTCCACCCAAGTGCACACCGACGAGGCGGCGCTGAAGGCGGCGTCACTCGATAATTTGCGCGTGTCGTTTTTGCCCGCTGCAGTAATTTTTCCGAAAAACGATGCAGCTATTGCGACGGTGTTGCGGCTGGCGAATCAATACCAGGTGCCGGTGACTCCCCGGGGCGCGGGGAGTTCCACCACCGGCTCGGCGTGTCCAGTACGCGGAGGCTGGGTGCTGGATTTGTCGCGCTGGAATAAAATTAAAATTGATGCGCTCGCGGGCATTGCCCATGTGCAGGCGGGGGCAGTGACGGCGGCGATTGACGCGGCGGCGGCGAAACACGGGCTGTTTTATCCGCCAGATCCGTCATCGCTGCATTATTGCACGATTGGCGGAAACCTGGCGCTCAATGCGGGCGGCTTGCGTGGCGCGAAATACGGCGTCACGCGCGATTATGTGATG